>Ga0187847_10002779_pt1 | contig 13842 bp, 12 predicted proteins | sample June2016WEW_4_10_FD_132458 | JGI IMG/M metagenome (GOLD analysis project Ga0187847, IMG submission 132458) | Peatland microbial communities from SPRUCE experiment site at the Marcell Experimental Forest, Minnesota, USA - June2016WEW_4_10 | ecosystem: Environmental > Terrestrial > Soil >...
GTTCGGCAGGGCGGGTTTTTGGCCGGGTTGCGCATGGGTTCTTTTGAGGGACTAAGGGACTCGGGACTAAGGGACTAGGGACAATTGAGTCCCGTCCTGCTGACTACTTTTATTGTCTGCCAACGGGCGGTAATTATCTGCAAAAAATCGGGAGGGCGGAGTGGGATTTTTTGTTGTGTGCCGGGCTGGGGTTCGTGGTCTCTCGACAGAGATCAGGGGGCAGAAAACACGCCGGTTGATGTTCGTGGTCTCCCCGGTCTGAAAATCCAGACCGGGGCCACCCGCCAACGCATTTATTCCATTAATGGTGCAGTCTATATCGTGATTGGAGACGTTGGTGATGACGACGTCGATGCCCACATCCTCACCAGCCCTGAATACGGGTTTGTCTGCGCTGATGGTGAGTGTAAATGGTTGCTTTGCAGTTTGTGAGCATGCAATGCTGGCCATGCCAAGGATCAAAATTCCAAGCAGTATTCGCATAAATCCTCCATTTCTCGCTGGAGTATGGAGGCGAGTTATGATTCGCGTCCGTTGTACGGGGTTGATGCTGGCGCGGCGAGCTATTTCGGCGCATTGGCCTCCGACGGCGTCTCGTTCGCTGACGGCTTGTTCTTCTCCGGTGGCTTGCGCTCCGCTGGAAGCACGGTAATTGTGATTGTGTTGGACTTGACTTCTGCTTGGTTGTCATCACCAGTCCCGGCTGTCCCCGGGCGATTGTGATCACCCCAAACACCGCGTGAAACCTGGATCGTGTGTTTTCCCGGGCGACTGAAATCGTAGAGGACGCTGATCAATCCCCCGGATGGACTCGAAGTTTCTCCCGGCTTGATGATGCAGGGCGATAATCTGAAACCCCCGTGATATTCCTTCTCGATTTTCGGTACTTGACCGTATTCGTCGAAAACATCGTATTTGTAGTTTCTGTCCAGCGCGTTGCTCCAATTACTGGTGCAGTCTTCATCGTGTTCGGAAGTGTTTGTCATCACGATATTAAGCAACACACCGTCACCCGTATTCACCTGCGGTTTATCCGTGCTGAGGGTGATGGTGAATGGTTGCTGTGATGTTTGCGAGAAGGCAACACCACTGGCTCCGAGCACTAAAAGTCCAAGTAGAATCCTCATAAATCCTCCGTTTCCAACGTGGGCTATCCCGGTCGCTCGAGAGCGGGAAAACTTCCTTCCCTGAAGGCCAGCGGCGGATTATTTTAGCTCGGTGGGTAGTGCCTCTGGCCCCACGACGGTGATGGTGAGGATGTTGGACTTGACGTCAGCTTGGTTGTCATCACCGGTGCCGGCTGTGCCCGGACGGTTGTTATCACCCCAAACAGGCCGCGAAGCCTGAATCGTGTATTTACCCGGGCGACGGAAATCGTAAAGGATGCTAATCATTCCCCCTGAGGCTCTGGAAGTCTCTCCTGGTTTGATAATGCAGGGCGATATGTTCGTTTCCTCGCCTATTTCCGGATATTTCCTCCTGATTTTCGGCACAGCTTGGCCATCTTCGTCGGTGACGTTGTACCCATAGTTTATGTCCAGGGCGTTGCTCCAATTTCTGGTGCAGTCTACATCATGATCGGAGATGTTTGTCATTACGCCTTCGACGTACACCGGATCGCCCGACTTCACTTCGGGCTTGGCCGTGCTGATGGTGATCGTAAATGGCTGTTTAGCTGTCTGTGAGTACGCGATGCTGGTGACTCCGAGAAGAACAAGTGCGGGCAGAATTCGCATAGATCCTCCGTTTTCAACGTAGGATATCCTCGCCCCGCCCAGAGCGGGGGGCCGCGCGCTCCCTGGAGAGCCAGCGCGGCGAACTATTTCGCCTCGGCGGGCGGGGCCTCCGGCTCAACGACGGCGATGGTGATGACGTTGGACTTGACATCATCCTTTCGATCATTTGAAACGCGCCGCGATACTTGAACGGTGAATTTACCTGGCTTGCCAAAATCATACAACCAACTGACTAATACCGAGCTCTCGTGTGTTTTGCCTGGCCCAAAGCTGCACATCTTTAGATCCCCAGGCATAAGTTCAGGATGAATATCAGGCTTCCTGATCGACCTCCCATTTTCATCCCTTACATCATACTGATAGCTCACATTTGAATCGCCTTCATACCCGTCGGAACAATCGACGACCTTATCGGAGATATTTGTCAGTTTGATCCTTATATATACGTCCGAACCAGCTACGACTGTCGGTTCGCTTGCGCTGATTGTGATTGAATACGGCGGCTTCACAGTCTGCCCGGAGGCAGATGCAGCCATTACGGAAGCGGCGCAAATCAAGAGTAGTGCATGAGAAGCTTTCATTGTTTCTCCATTCTTGCCGAAATGGTTAAATGTTTTCATAAACCGTTCCCAAAATCTCATTTTACTCGTTCACGCAAGGGTTCTTTTTTGCGGGACCGTTCCAGATTGGGATGCCGAGATTTGGCTGAGTTGGAGCGGCCAGAACAAATGCGTCATTAGGCGTTCCAGCGTCGGGAAGCGCTCCATCGCTTCTGATCATTCCATCGTTGCTGACCGTCCCATCGCCTTTTACCGGCGCGCCGCTCCCGCTTGCAGTCCATGTCCCATCTACCTGATTGGCTACAGCATTGAAGGCCCACGGTATGTATCCGAGCGGTACAGGAATTGAGCCCGCCGTTGCTGTGGACTGCCAGAGAAGGTACATCGTCGCTTTGAAGTGCCGAGTGACCGTTGTGTCGTTTTGACCCAAGGGCACTATTGGAGAGTCGGAGGTTGACGCTGTGTCGATCGCGTACGGATAGTCGCGGTCCACACCATCCGTAGTGTTACATGTCTGAGTAGCTCCTGGTCGACTGGACTCAACGACATCGCTATCAATTAGCTGTGCAAAGACAAAACTGCCTGCGCCCGGTGGTGTCCCAATCGGATAGAAGGTGATCCCAGGGGTGCCACTCGTCGGATTCACCGGCGTAGAACATTCCGGCGTCGGACCTCTAAGGTTGCCATAGGCGAGTGTGGGCCCGCCAGCATTGAGATCGCAGCCGGTGAGATCGTCTATATGCGCCAGAACCTCGTTCCAGATGTTTATTGACGGTGAATCGACACCATCCACCGCGAAGTCTGCCTTTGCTTCGAGGCTGCACTTGAGATCCTTGTCGGTTACGTCTGGGATGTCGACGCAGTATTTGTAGGTCACGCGGAAGGGCTTCGCTCCCTGCGGCGTCGGATAGACCCAATAGTAGGTTATGTTGTCCTTCTTCAGGTCGTCTTCCTGCAATTCTTTTACGCTGGCCGAGGCCGTGGTCGGCTTGTAGTCGGCTATCCTCGTTCCGTCCACGGTCCAGGTCATCTTTGTTGCTTTGATGCCGGGCGGCAGATCGGGATATTCTTTCAACTTGATTTGCTGGCCGGTGGCCACAGTCTGCACAGGCGGATCGGTGCCGTCGGTCTTGCTGATGACGTCTTGAGGGTTGCAGTTCATGCTCGGATCGCAAGTGATCTGGTTGCCTAGAATCTGCACCGTGATCCCAAGCAGGCCGTTCTGGCCCGTGCAGGTGCTTCCGGCCGTGCCGGGCGCGGGCGCTGCGGCGGAGGCGGCGCCGGCATTGGCCGCTGCGCTGCCGAGGGCGATTGGGCCAGCCCGGACGACCAACACGGAGACGCCGCCCGGTGTGACGCAGGCTGTCTCGGTGGGGTCGCTGGCCGGGGGCGCGACGCCAGTAAGGGTGATCTTCTTATCGCTGTCGACGCTCACGCTGGAGTACGGCACCGCGGTTCCATCCGCGGCAGTTATGTTGAGCGGCAGCGCCAGACAGGTGATCTGGTTGTTGAAGCCGGTTCCCGTGATGGTGGCGGTGTAAGTCTTTCCCGCGAACCATATGTCGGGAGTTACCGATGCGATAGTGGGGGGGCAAACCGGCGGGGGCGGGGGCGGCGTCGGAGGCGGCGGAGGGGCCGGGATCACTATATATTCAACGATTTCAGAATAATTCGGGCAGGCGCCTTCGCATGCTACTGTCACAAGGTCCTGCGTAAAGGGCGCTTTAGGCAAAACTGTCGCCGTGAACGTGGCGTGCGTCAGGTCCGCGTTGTAGGTGATGTTGGATATTGTCACGTTTGGGTCAACTACCCCATTTCCACCGCCTTGGGCAGCACGGCCCTGCACCCGGACAAAGTCAGTCTCGCAGCCCGAGGGCGTTGGCGGCGTCGTCCAACTTCCGAAGAGGGTAACGACGGTGCTCTTCCCCGGAGGCCAGACGTTGGGGTAGAAGGAGAGCTGTGTCCCCGGTGCTTGGTTAAATTGAGCAGGAGTCAGGGTGCAACCCGACTGCGCGCGGCAGAGCGTGGGAGAGGTCAGCAGGAAAAGCATGGCGGCGCAGAGGAGCGGAGCTTTAATTGTCTTCTTCAACATGCCCAAGGGCTTGCGCATGGGTGCGGTCCTTTCTAGATTAGCTACGGCTTGGGCCCGGAAAGTAAATTGAGGGAATTGTAACGTGTCTTGCGGGAAATAGCATTACGAAAATCAAGAGTGCTGTGGTGACGCTGGGGGCGGGGCGGAGATGGGTGCGGAGTTTGGTTCGCTTGAATAAAATGCGGCGAGTTGGCGCCCGCTGACGCGGGGGTTGGCGAGTTAGCAGGTTGGCGAACGGCGGCGATCAAAGCAGGTTCCATCTTCTCGTGGGTCGGCGAAGCCGGTGGGCGACCGATACAAAGCCAGAATTCTTCAATAAGTTCCTATTGCTTAGACCGCATGGATTGGTAATTCCCTATGGACAATTGCGGGCGGGGACGCCCGCACTACAGCCGGCCGGGAGGCCGGCGATCCATTCCAGCTAAATCACAATCACGCGGTCACGGGACTAGGGTACGCGGGGGGCTTGCTTGAAGTCGAAGGTGGCCAGGTTCATCTGGCCTTCGGTGAGGATGTGAACGGTGAGTACGCTCTTGCCCTTGGGCAGCTTGACCCTGGCGAGGTTGGGGGCCAGGTTCCAGTGATGCCACTGCCGCCAGGCGACCGGATCGGCGGCGTCGAAGGTGCTGACGATGGACAGGGGGCCGGTTGCGGGCTGGCCGTTCACGTCGAGCGAGATCGTGCCGCCTCGGTTGGAGGTGTAGAGCAGGTCGGTGGAGTATTCGCCCGCCTCGGCCACCTGAACTGTGATGTTGAACCACTCGCCGGGCACGGTCCATCCGACATAGAGCAGATCGGCGGGGGGCACAACCTTGTTGTAGGGATTGTCGTCGACGGGCGGGTCGAGTTTGAACTTGGTGAAGGAGATGTCAACGCCCTCGTGGATGCGGAACTCGTGGAGATAGCTTCCGTCGGCGGGGTTGAGTTCGCCGCTGCCGTGGTTGACGGCGTCGGAGTCGTGATAGGCCACGCCCTCGCCGCCGAGGTCGTAGTAGGCGCAGACGACCTTGCCGGGGATGGACTGCGCGCCGCCCTGATAGCGGCTGTCGTGGTAGGGGGTTCCCTGGTAGTGGGCAAGGAACTCTGACTTCGAGGCGCACAAGGCGGCGGCAAAGAGGGCGGGCAGGAAGATCGCGGCACGGGAGCGAGTCTGTTTCATTGGGCAGGGCCTCGCGCTCAGGGATGCCGCGCAGGGGCGGCTCCGTGGGCGTGTTTTTTGCGAACATGAGGATGATACGCCGGTTAGCCACCTGCGGTGGGGCCAGCGGCTCGCTATTCGCTCGCATGGGGTTCGCGGTTTCCCACCCATGCGACAAAAACAAGAACGTCGCATGGATGGGGCACCCGGCGGCGGGTGGGGTTCCAGCCGTGATCCGAGCAGCGCATCCTGTAAAGTTGGAAGCAGGCGGTGCGGGGTTCATTCGCTGATTTTCATGCGCCGTGGGCTTTCCCCTTTTGACGATTCCCTACAATTCGAACGCGGCGGCCAAATCGGATGCGGCGGCTGAGCCGGTGGAGCTGGCGGGGCTGCTGCGGTCGGTCTTTGGGTTTGCGCGGTTTCGCGCGAATCAGGAGGCGGTTTGCCGCGCCGCGATTGCCGGGCGGGATCTGCTGCTGGTGATGCCGACGGGGTCTGGCAAGTCGCTGTGCTACCAGTTGCCGGCGGTGGCGCTCTCTGGCACGGCGCTGGTGATCTCGCCCTTGATTGCGCTGATGGAGGACCAGGCGGCCAAGCTGACGGCATTGGGGCTGCGGGTGGCGCGGATTCATTCAGGCCTCGACCGGGCGGTGGCGCGGCAGGTCTGCGTGGATTATTTGCAGGGGAGCCTGCAGTTCCTGTTCATTGCGCCGGAGCGGCTGCGTGTGCCGGGGTTTGGTGAGATGCTGGCCAAGCGCAAGCCGGCGCTGATCGCGATTGACGAGGCGCATTGCATTTCGCAATGGGGGCATGACTTCAGGCCCGACTACCGAATGCTGGGGCAGTATCTGCCAGCGCTGAGGCCGGCTCCGGTGCTGGCGCTGACGGCTACAGCAACTCCGGCAGTCCAGGCCGACATTGTGGCGCAGTTGGGGATGGTCGCGCCGGCGCACTTCATTCATGGCTTCAGGCGCGACAATCTGGCCATCGAGGTGGTGGAGCTGTCGATGCCGGAGCGTCCGGGGGCGATTTGCGGGCTGCTGGCCGATGCGGCGCGGCGTGCGGCGATTGTGTACGCCACCTCGCGCAAGGGGGCGGAAAAGCTGGCTGAGGAACTGTCGCGAGCCAGCCGGGCGGGGAGGATTCCGGCGGCGGCTTATCATGCGGGGCTGGATGCGGAGACGCGAGAGCGGGTGCAGACGGCCTTTCAGGCGGGTGAGCTGGAGGTGGTGGTGGCGACGATCGCCTTTGGGATGGGGATCGACAAGGCCGACATTCGCACGGTGATTCATGCTGGGCTGCCCGCAACACTGGAGGGCTACTACCAGGAGATTGGGCGCGCGGGGCGCGACGGTGCGCTGAGCCGGACCTACCTGATGCACAGCTACGCCGACCAGCGGACGCATGACTTCTTTCTGAATCGCGACTATCCGCCGGTGGAGCAGTTGCACGAGGTGTATCGGGCGCTGGGCGAGGAGGCGCGGGCGGTGGAAGAGCTGCGCGCCGAGTCGAAGTTGGGTGAGGAGGAGTTTGACAAGGCGCTGGAGAAGCTGGAGATTCACGGCGGGGCGCGGGTGGACTTTGGCGGCAATGTGACGGCGGGCGGGCCGGGGTGGAAGAAGACTTACACGGCGCAGGCGCGGTATAGGGCTGGGCAGTTCGAGAAGGTGCTGCGATTCACAACTTCAGCCGAGTGCAGGATGTCGGCCCTGGTGCGGCACTTTGGCGATGTGGAGGACGCGAGCCGGGCGTGCGGGATCTGCGACGTTTGCGATCCGGCGGGGGCAGTGCTGAGGCTTTTCCGGCGTCCGGCGACGGTAGAGCGGGAGATTGTGCAGGCGATTGCCGATGAGCTGCGCGCGGTGGACTACAAGGCTGCCGGAACGCTGCAACGGAATCTCGATCTGGCGGGCAGAATCAGCCGGAGCGAGTTCGACGGGCTGTTGGATGCGATGGTGCGGGCGGGACTGATCGAGATTGAAGAGGCGGAGTTTGAGAAGGACGGAGAGGTGATACGGTTTCGCAAGGTGCGGCTGACGGATCGCGGGCTGGAGTTGCGGGCTACGGGTTCTGTTGAGTTGCTGATTGCCGACGGAGTGGTGGAGGAGTTTGGCGGGCGCGGTGCTGCTCCGCCGGCGAGGACAAACAAGGCAGGTGCTGGGCCGGCAAAGGCTCCTAAGGCTGGCTCGTCGAGCAGCGGGGCGGGGAAGGCCGCGGGCGCGAAGGCGGCGGAGGCTGAACCGGTAAGACTGACGGCGGCGGGGGAGGCTCTGGCGGCGCGCATCAAAGAGTGGCGCGCGGCGGAGGCCAAACGGCTGCGGGTTCCGGCTTATGTGGTGATGCACGACCGGACGGTAGCTGCTTTGGCGCAGGCGCGTCCGGCAAACCCGCGTCAACTGCTGGAGATCGACGGGATGGGCCCGGCCAAGGTGGAGCGGTTTGGCGAGGCGATTCTGGGGTTGTGCGGGGCGTCGGAGTGATCATCACTACAGTTGTACCCCTCGATCCACCGAAAGACATCAAAGGCCCGGGCCTGAAGGCCGTGCAAACTCGCATCCTTTCCGGGGGTTAAAACCCCCGGCTCCCTCCGGATTCAACCCGTGATCTCGCCTCTACAAATATGGTATTCGAGCATTTTTCCTTTTTGTGCCGAGTGCTGCGTGGACCGGGAGGTCCACGCGACAGCCGGCCTGGAGGCCGGCGCTACAAATTCGTTAATGCGCGTTGGCGCAGGCACAGGCCGCGAAGGCTTGTACGGTGTGATTCGACAGCGAGCAGACGTATTGAGGCCAGAAGACCTGCAACGCGCTCGCATAGCTGCCGGCATCGTAGTAGTTCAGGTAATCCTGGCTGGCCGGGCCTGTCCCGCCGGGGTCGGCGGCGAACTCGGCGGTGAGTTTACCCACCGAGGCGGAAGAAAAATCGGGCAGCGTATAGCTCTTGCGAAAATCGTATTCTTCTGTCCATTTGGCGCTCACGCCGGTCAGGTTCGACGAGGAGAAGACGCGATAGTCGACCAGTGCCGCGCTGGCTGGATCGACCTGGGCAATGGTAAAGGAGGGAAGGTTCTTGTGAATCGGCGAGATGGACGAGATCATCTTCACCGGCACGGGAGTCTTCGAGGGCGCGCCCGCACTCTCATCCTTGAGCAGGCGCAGCTCGTCCATGTGTGTGTGGGCGAAGATGGCCAACTGGACGACATCGCCGTAGCCGGAGATCACGTCGGCCATCTCTTCCGACGATAGGAACATGACGGGCTTCTGGCCGGCGCAAAAGTCGATCATCTTCTTTTCGGTCGAGTAGAGATCGACGCCGGGGGGAATGTGTCCCATCACCCAGACCTTCTGCTTGTGGGCGCGCGCATCGGCAAGCTGCTTGCCGAGCCATGCAATCTGAGGGGCGGCGGCTTGAGGGTCGAGCGCTCCGGCGCAGGTTCTATGACTCTTCGACATGAAGAGATCGTCCAGCACCAGCAGGCGCGCATTCTGGATGGGCGCGGGCAATGAAACACCGTAATAGCCTTCGTCGGCGAAGGTCGTTTGCGCGTCCTGGCGCTCGGCAGTGGGGAAGTTCTTGGTCACCTCGACGCCGGTCTCCTTGAGGAAGTCGCTGCCGGCATCGATCAGGTAATCTTCGCAACTGGAGTCGTTGTTGCCCAGCGCGACATAGATAGGCGTTTTGGGAAAACTCGCATCCAGCTCATCCACAACATAGGTGATGGTCTTCTCAACGAATGTCTTGTACTCGGCGGGCGTGGCTTTGGGAAAGAGCGTGAAGTATTTGCAGTGGAAGGCGTGGGAGATGAGATCGCCGCTGACTGTGACAAAGCCCACGCCTGCGGCATTAGCGCGCATGGCGTCGAGGCTGGACTGAAACAGCGTGTAGGACGTATCGGTTCCCTTGGTGGGGCAGGCTTGCTGCAAGGCGGCAAAGCGCTGCTGCTGGTCAGAGGAGGGTGGCGGGGCAAGGATGCCGTTCCATTTGGCCACTGGTTCGCCGTCGAGTTGCGCGACTTTGGCCGGATCCCAGAACGGCTCGAAGTGAATATCGCTGAGCAGGAGGGCGGGGACGGTGAGGTTTGCCGGCTTCGCGGCGGGCTTGCCGGTCTGCGCAAAGGCCGCGCCGACGAGGAGGGAGAGGCAGAGCAGAGCGATGGGATATTTGGCGATTGAACTCAGCCCGCATTTCTCACGGTCGAGATGCTGGCCGGGTTTCTGGGATTTGGAAAAGCCATGGAAAGGTTGCGCAGAAAGCGCATTTTTGGCTCGTTTTTCCCGGCTTTTTCGCGAAAAAGAGGGGGGAAATGGGGCATTTTGAGGGCTAAAAATGGGTGCGAATGACCGCTTTATCCCACATTTCGAGACGTGGGAGCGGGAAGCGCAGAATTTGGCGTTGATTCCAGACGAGTTAAAATTATCTGCAAGGTTTTGGGGGCGAAGAAAAATAAATAGGGGGGGGTGGGGGGGGTGAAAAGCAGGGAACAGGGAACTGCAAGAAGCGGGTCCGTTCGACTCCCCTTCGCCGCGCTCAGGGTCGCTCAGGATGACAGGGATCAGGGAAAGCCTGCGGCTCGGGTTATTGTTCATCATTCTATTCTGCTCCGGCGATGGGAAATCTTATGCAAACAGCGAAGAGAAAAAGTTCGTGGTTTTTCAGGTCAAAAAAGCATCGGAATCGCCGCAGGTGAGAAATGCGGGTCAGGGGCTGGGAGGGGGAAGGAATTGCATCAAGGCTCCTTGGCTGCCAACCACTTTATCATGAGCGGCGTTTGAGGAGGATGAAGGGAAGTGGGGGTCTGTGGAGACCCAGCGCGGAATTGTTGGCTGCAAGATTCTGTTTCATCTCATTCAAATGCGTCCTCCTCGACGGTTCTGCTTCCCGCCTTCTTAAATTCTTCTGGGGAAAAGCTTGGACAGAGATCGCATCCCTGCCTTACAGCCCCAGCCTGAATCTGGTCTTGTGGGGTGGACGGATGTCCCTGCTGAAATGAGAACCTCGGGTAAAGGTACTTGCAAGGAAAGATGTAGCGGTCAATCTCTTTTTTGTTCTTGAACGGGGGTTTGGCTTCTAAATCTTCAGGAGAAAGTCTTATCGAGATCGTCATATTTGTCATTCTTGGGGAGTCGACAAAGGGATCGTCTATAATTTTGTGACAGTGAGCTCTTCTATCGCGACAAGAACATGACTCATTGAAACAGTTGATCACCTCCAATATTGACCAGCCGTTTGGGATGAGTTTTCCCCTTGCAAACAGCAAAACGCCCTTCCAGCCCAGAGTGTACTGGAGCACGGCGGAGGCTCTTCCAGCATCCGCCTGCGTCCTCCCAAACACCGCAACGTGCATGGGCTTTCCATTGACGGGGAAAATGCCGTATCGCTCCGCATTTTGAGCAATCCCAACTACAAACGGATAACTTAGAGATCTGCTTTTGAAAAATGCAATCACAAGCAAGCTTCGGAGGGATTCATGAAGCGGATCGATAGGTTCAGCGTTTGATCCGCGCGCTTCAATTAGGCTGTCCTTCGGGCCATCCATGTCTATCTCCGGAGTTAGTTGCAACCGTGAAAGATCGGGCGAGTCGCGTTCTTTCCCACCTGGCGATCGGTGGCACCCGGTGCGTGAACTAGCCCACGCGCTCGATGACGACGGATTCGAGGACGACGGGCTTCTTGGGCCTATCGTTGTAGCCACGGGGGACGAGGGAGATTTTGGTGACGATTGGCTGGCCCTCGACGACTTCGCCGAAGATAGTGTGCTTGCCGGTGAGGTGGGGCGTAGGAGCTACTGTAATGAAGAACTGGCAGCCGTTGGAGTCGGGGCCGGAGTTGGCCATGGCCAGCTTTCCGGGCCTGTCGAACCTGTGAGGCGAGCCTTGGGTCTCATCCTGGAAACGGTAGCCGGGTCCGCCCATGCCGGTGCCTGTGGGGTCGCCGCCCTGAATCATGAAGTCGGGAATGACGCGGTGGAAGATGGTGCCGTGGAAGAGCTTGTCGCTGGACTTTTTGCCGGTGTTGGGGTGGGTCCACTCCTTGGAGCCTTCGGCCAGCTCGATGAAGTTCTTGACGGTGATGGGCGCGTCGGACTCAAAGAGCCGGACGGTGATCTTGCCTTCGGTGGTGGTGAAGATCGCGTAGGTTCCTGGTGCGAGTGACATCTATTACTCCTGAATTCGGTGTAGGGTTCGTGGATTCACGATAGCTTCTAGCTGCTAGCTTCTAGCTGCTAGCCTCTAGCTGCTAGCCTCTAGCTGCTAGCCTCTAGCTGCTAGCTTCTAGCTGCTAGCCTCTAGCTTTTTCATACCGGGGCCGGCTTAGACGACCGACCAAAAGATGAAAGCAAGCACGAAAAGTAAAAAGCTAGAAGCTAGGAGCTAGAAGCTAGAAGCTAACAGCTAGTTACGGTTTGGGCGCGGGTTTGGGAGCGGCGGCGCCGGGGACGGGCGGCAGCGGCTGGCCCTCGCGCAAGATGGTCACTTTTTTGAGCACCACGGGGGTGAACGGCTTGTCGCGGTCGTCGCGGGGCACGGCGGTGATGGCCTTGACGACCTGGACGCTGGCGTCGTCGCACTGGCCGAAGATGGTGTAGTGCTGGCTGAGCGAGGCGTAGGGCACTTCGGTGACGAAGAATTGGCTGCCGTTGGTGTTGGGGCCGGAGTTGGCCATGGCGAGGCGTCCGGGCACATCGAAGTTCAGGCTGGGGTCGAACTCATCCACAAACATGTAGCCGGGACTGCCCGTACCCGTGCCGGTGGGGTCGCCGCCCTGAATCATGAAACCGGGGATGACGCGATGAAAGATGGTGCCATCGTAGTAGCGCTTGCCGGACTGTCTCGTCCCGGTGACGGGGTCGATGAAGGCTTTTGTGCCATTGGCCAGGCTGGCGAAGTTGGCCACAGCCAAAGGCGCGGACTTGGGAAAGAATCGGCAGGTGATGCGGCCCATGGAGGTGTCCATGACGACGCGGGCGGGCGGGGCGGCGGGCGCTTTGGGAGCGGGCTTGGCCGGTTGAGGAGCGGTTTGGGCGAAGGCCGAGGCGGCAAAGGCCAGGGCCAGGGCAGGGGCGAGGAGGGCGGATGTGAGTTTCATAACGATACTGAGGGTAAATCATGGGGCGGGTGGAGGGCCACCTGCCCAATGAAGCGCGCTCATGGCATTATGGCTTTTGCGCGGGGGGCGGGGGCTGGGGAGCGGCTTGCGGCGGGCTGGGGCGGACGATGGTCGCCTTCTTGAGCACGACCGGCATGTGGGGCTTGTCCTGATCGTTGCGATCGACACGGGCGATGGCCTTGACGATCTGGACGCTGGCGTTGTCGCACTGGCCGAAGATGGTGTAGTGCTGGTTGAGCGAAGAGTTGGCTTGTTCTGTGATGAAGAACTGGCTGCCGTTGGTATTGGGGCCGGAGTTGGCCATGGCCAGACGGCCGGGGCGGTCGAAATTGAGGTCGGGGTCAAACTCGTCTCTGAAGGTGTAGCCGGGCCCGCCCATGCCGGTGCCGGTGGGGTCGCCGCCCTGAATCATGAAGCCGGGGATGACGCGATGGAAGATGGTGCCATCGTAGAAGGGCTTGTTGTGCTGGACCTTATGGGTGGATGGGTCGGTCCAGTCTCTTGTGCCTTCGGCCAACTGGATGAAGAGGGTTACCGCAGTGTGCGCCTGCCTTTGATAGAACTGGCAGGTGATTTGGCCCATGGAGGTGTCCAAGACGACGGAGGGGCCGTTGGGGACAGTCGCGGTGGCGCCGGGCGCGTCGGGCAGGCTGGAGGTCTGGGCGAGGGCCGAAAATGGGGCCGAGGCGGCAAAGGCCGCTGCCAGTGCGGGAATGAAGAGAGCGCGGTTGAGTTTCATGACGACTCTGAGGGTACATCATGGGGCGTGGAAAGAGCCAATGCGGGACGATGCTACAGTTGCACTTGACGAAATCTATGGAAAAGAGACAGAGGCCCGGGCCTAAAGGCCTTTAAGTTCGCGCTTTTTCAGGGGCCTAAAGGCCCCTTCTCTCTCCGTCGTCTCCCGCCTGCAACTGTAGTATCAGGCCAATCCAAGGAAGCGGTCGGCTTGTAATCGCGCACCGGGGAAGACGGCTTCGAGATTGGCTGCGCCCAGGGAATGAGCGGCCAATTCGCCCAGGACTTGCCGGAAATCGGTCGTCACGGCGAGGTCGCGGCCTTCATTGAGCTGCTCGTTTTCAAGGCCGGGCCAGCGGCCGTACACTTTGCCGCCTTTGACCTTGCCGCCGAGGACGAACATGGCGTTGGCGTGGCCGTGGTCGGTGCCGCCGGTGCCGTTCTGGCGGGCGGTGCGGCCGAACTCCGACA
>Ga0187847_10002781_pt1 | contig 13832 bp, 9 predicted proteins | sample June2016WEW_4_10_FD_132458 | JGI IMG/M metagenome (GOLD analysis project Ga0187847, IMG submission 132458) | Peatland microbial communities from SPRUCE experiment site at the Marcell Experimental Forest, Minnesota, USA - June2016WEW_4_10 | ecosystem: Environmental > Terrestrial > Soil > Wetlands...
GAGCCGCTATTGCCGCCGCTATCGCCTGAGCTATCGCTGGAACTCTTCTTGTGCAGCGTGGGCCGGTCCGGGTCGGCGGCCGGCGGCGGTTCGCTTGAGGCCGAGCCGGCATCGGAGCCGCTCTTCCGCGATTCAGCCGTACCCTCATCGGCGTGATGCTTGCGGTGCAGGATGGGCTGGTCGCTCTCTTCCTCGTCGATCCGGCTGCGCGCCACCTCGTCCATCGACGGCTTGGGCTTGGGGATGGCGAGCGGCTTCCACGCTCCCAGGCCAACCCACGCGCCCTGGTCCTGGCCGGCGCTGCCGATGTCGAAGAGCCCCATCGGCTTGCCGTCCTGTTGCAGTTCGTACTCGACCCCTGGGGTCAGGGCCATCGGCTCGGGCCGGGCCAGGTAGATCCCTCCATCCTGAAGCTCCTCGCCGTCGAAGACGCAAACCGGCACGATCCGGCTGGCCTTGGGATGGCCGGCCTCGCCGGTCCACTCAAGCACCGCGACGGCGCGCAGTGTGGGGGCTTGCTTGCTGCCCTTCGTCACCTGTCCGGGGTACTGGCACCACACCGGCAGCGCCCAAAGTAGGGCCAGGGCCGCCAGCCCCGCGCGCCTCATCGGCAAAAAACCTGCGCGGCGCAATGACATCTGCCGCCCTCTTCGGAAATAATCGAACCTGATGGCCACCAACGGCCCTCCAATCGACAGACGAGGTGCTTCCCCATGGAACTCAATCAAAAAGTTGCCGGCTTTACCCTGCAAACCGACGAGGACAAGACCGTAAGCCTCTCCGACTACGCGGGCCGGCCGGTCGTACTCTTCTTTTATCCCAAAGCGGACACGCCTGGCTGCACCATCGAGGCTTGCGGCTTCCGCGATGCGTTCAAAAAGCTGCTGGCGGCCGGCGCGGTGGTGCTGGGCATCAGCCGCGACACTCCCAAAGAACAGGCCAAATTCCGCGCCAAGTACGACCTGCCCTACACACTCCTTGCTGATGTAGACGAGAAAGTGTGCAATCAGTTTGGCGTTTTGAAGGAAAAGAACATGTATGGCAAGAAAGTCTTCGGCATTGAGCGGACGACTTTTGTCATCGGCCCGGACCAGAGGCTGCTGCACATCTTCCCCAAGGTTGCTCCCGCGGGCCACGCCGAAGAGGTGCTCGCCCTGCTTTATGAGAAGTGCTGGCCCCTCTGAAAGAATGGAAGAAAGAGCACAAGTAAGATGAATCACGGGCCTCAAATTCGAGTAAAAATTCGTCCAACCGTAGAACCATTCCAAACTGAGAGGAATCACACCGCTTTGAAGACCTCTTCCCTGTCTCTTCCCGCTGCCGCGGTTGCCTTGCTCGCCGCGGCTGTTTTGGCTGTGGCCGCGGTTGCCCAGGCCCCGCAAACCGCTCCAGCACAACCACCCGCGGCTGCAAGCCCGCCGCAGGAGCATCATTATCCCGACGGCACCAACCTCAAAGTGCTGCCCAAGACCCTGACCGGCGATCAGCTTCACGAGATCATGGAAGGATGGGCGGCTGCTCTGGGCACGCATTGCACCACTTGCCACACCGCCGACCCCACCAAGATCGGCCCCAATGGCTGGCCGCAGCTCAATTTTCCCGACGACTCCAAGCCGGAGAAGTCCACCGCGCGGCTGATGGTCAGGATGGTCCAGGACATCAACGGCAACTACATCTCGATGGTTGATAACTCCGGCGCGCCGGTGGCCTGCGGCACCTGCCATCGCGGCCACCTCAGCCCCGAGCCGTTTGTCGCCCCGCCCAAAGGCCCGCCCCCGGTCCCGCCGTCCGCCGGCAATGCGCCGCCTCCGCCGAAATAGGCGTTCGTCAAGGCTTCCAGACGAAGGTGGCTACCGACCCGGCAGGCAAATTCGCGGTTACGGTCTTGCCGTGGAAGCCGATGCGCAGCGCTTGGCTATTGGTCCCGTTGTTGACCGTGTAGAGCACGACCGTGCCGTCGGGGTTGCGGAACGCAACATCCTTCAGTTGCGTTCCCGCGGGCTCGTCGCTGGCGATGCGAACCGCGCCGGGGAAGACGAATTTGCTGGCATGGCCGAGGACGTAGTAGTCCGTCTCCGGCTTCACCACGGGCTTGGCCGGATCGCTCAGGTCGATGGTCACCAGCCCTCGACAATCGGCGCAGCCCCCAACATGCGGGCCGCGATTCTGGTCGGTGGCCAGCGCCCAGAGCACATAGCTCTTAGACCAGTTGCGGATCACATTGACCAGCTCTGTCGCCTGATTGGCAAGGATATTGCCCTTCTCGCTGGTTTCGCCGCTGGCCTCCGTCACCCATTGGTCCTTGTCGGGAAACTCCTGGTGATTCTTCGTCATCACGGAGGGATCGCCGCCGTAGTGGTGCCATGCGGTTCCTGCGGAAAAGCCATAGGCCTTGGGGTTCTTGAACACCGTCTCGGAGTACTGGGGTACGTCCCAGTTGTGGTCCCAGACCATCACCTTGGGGCTGAGATGCGCCGCGGCCAGCGCCGGCCCTAAATTGTTCGCGAGGAAGGCGGCCTGTTCGGTGGCCAGCATCAGCATCCCGCTATAGGTGGGCGGGGTGTAGAGCGGCTCGTTCTGCATGGTGAGCCCATAGATCGGCACGCCGGCGGCCTGATAGCCCTGAATCGTCTTAACAAAGTAGCTGGCCAGGGCCTCGTAGGCCTCGGGACGCAGGCTGGAGTGGTTCTTCTCTTCCTGGTACGCGCCGATCATCGTGCCCGAGGTCTTCATCCAGCCCGGCGGGCTCCACGGCGTCACGATCACTTTGAGATCGGGGTTGAGGGCCAGCGCGTGCCGCAGTTCCGGCAGAATGTACTCCTCGTCGTGTTTCAGAGAGTAGTGCTCGAGCTTGTAGTCGTTCACGTCCGCCGGAGTGGTGCAGGCCGTAGTTCCCTGTACGCACAGATCGTCATACGAGTAAACGGTCGCCGAGAGATCGGAGGAGCCGATGGGCTGACGCAAAAAACTCACCGCGATGCCGCCCTTGCGGGTAAAGAGCGTCTTGAAGGCGGCATTGGTCTGCGCTGGCGTGAGCTTCTTGGCGAAGAGCCACGCGGCGGCGTCCGTCAGCGAGGCCCCAAAGCCGTCGATCGCCTGAAAGCGCTGCGTGTCGTCCACGGCGATCAGCGGAGCGGTTGCGGCCGCGCCAGCCTTCGCGGAGAAATGCAGCTTCTCGCCCTGCGCAAGAGCCTGGCTCAGGTCCGGGGTAGTTTGGTAGACGGAAACGGACTGGGCCGAAGCCCCGGAAGCGGCGAGAGCAAGGAAAGCGGCAAGAACGGTAGAGCGCGACATGAGTTCTCCTTGGAGTCCAACGAGAATCTTAGCGCATCTGTCGGGAGTGCGAAAGCGCGCGCGGAAAGGATAATGCGCAGCGGCTGCTTTCTTAAACCTCTCCGGAAACGATCAATTTCCTCTCGGTCGTCCACCGGCTTCGCCGACCCGCGAAGAGATGGAACCTGCTTTGATCGCCGCCGTTCGCCAACCTGCTAACTCGCCAACCCCCGCGTCAGCGGGCGCCAACTCGCCGCATTTCATTCAAGCGAACCAAACTCCGCACCCATCTCCGCCCCGCCCCCAGCGTCACCACAGCACTCTTGATTTTCGTAATGCTATTTCCCGCAAGACGGGCTACAATTCCCCCAATCCACTTTCCGGGCCCAAACCGTAGCCAATCCAGATGCGTAGCCAATCCAGAAAGGACCACACCCGTGCGCAAGCCCTTGGGCATGTCGGCGAAGCCAGCTGCAGCGCCGCTCCTCTTCGCCGCCATGCTTTTCCTGCTGACCTCTCCCACGCTCTGCCACGCACAGATCTGTCCCAATCTCGCCATCACATCGGTAACTCCCGACATCTGGTTTGCGGAAAGAGTTACACCGCCACCATCGAAGGAACCGGCTTCAACAACCAGATCACCTGTCTAGCGCTGCCGCTCAACATAACTGCCGCGGATGGAACCGCGGTTCCGTACTCCAGCTCGACGGTGAAGGACGCAACGACGCTGGTCGTCACCGGCGTCGAGCCCCCGCCCACCGACCCCACCGAGACAGCCTGCGTCACACCGGGCGGCGTCTCCGTGTTGGCCGTCCGGGCTGGCCCAATCGCCCTCGGCAGCGCAGCCGCCAATGCCGGCGCCGCCTCCGCCGCATCGCCCGCGCCCGGCACGGCCGGAAGCACCTGCACGGGCCAGAACGGCCTGCTTGGGATCACGGTGCAGATTCTCGGCAACGAGATTCATTGCGACCCAAGCTTAAATTGCACCCAAGACGTCATCAGCACAACCGATGGGACTCCTCCGCCTGTGCAGGGGGTCGCCGCCGGCCATCAGATCGACGTCGGACAGCAGATACACCTGACCACGAACCCCAACCTGCCTGACACCATCAAGCCCACCAAAACAACCTGGACGGTAGGCGGAACGAATATCGGCAATCGCGTATTCGGGCCTCTCGCTGCTAACGGTTCTCCAACTACTGCATCTGTCACTCCCACGGTTCTGAAAGATCCTAGCCTTAGCACATATTGGCTCTATCCGAACGATCCAAGCGACCCGAGTGCCAACTTCCCGGTAACCTATCTGTATTGCGTCGATATTCCGGGCCTTTCCGCCGCCGATGTCAAGAACGGCCTCAATTGCAGCCTGCCGGCGAAGGCAGCCTTCAATGTGTCGGGGCCGAGCGCCTCGGTTGCCCCGGTGCTCACTACTCCCGATGCCACGAATCAGTGGGATGTGACGGACCCAAATCCTGCCTGCCCCATGCAATTCTTGGCCTTTGGGGTGTACGCAGACGAGGCCCCCTGTCCTGGGGCGACCCCTGCTATACCTGGGATCGCTTTCCAGGAGAACGTTGCCGATGCTGGCGGCGGAAGCTTTTTCTGGTTGCAGATAGTCAATTCAGTCGTTATCACCTCCACTGCGCCTGGCCATCGGTATCTACCGAATAGCCAGGGACCTGGGTTGGACAACAAGTATAAATATCCCGGCATATCGCTATCAGGTTTAGAGGCATTCGACGCTCCATCTGTAGAGTTGCTGAACATCTATGCCACGAAATCCGAGGCTTTCTCCGCCAACATGTACCTTATGTGGCGAGCGGATGCCGACCCGTCCTACATTGACGTTCCTGTTGGCTATGTCAACTGGAGCATCAAAGGCAAAGCAGAGAATTCTGGGGGTTCACCCCCTTGGGCTCTAACGCCGTGTGGGATTGTGATTGTCCATCCATGCGCTGGAGCGTACGCAGTTCCTTGGTTGAGCAGCGACCCTAACGGTCCAGCGCCTGACTTGCCCAACTGGACAAGTATCTTAACCAACACGGCCGGGGCCACGAATTTATCCGTCCAACCGGACGAAGAAGAGGAGAAGTAAAAATGAGAAAAGTAGCGCTTTATCTCCTTCTACCCTTGTTCACCATGCAAACAGCCATCCTCCGCGCCCAGACGGCTCAAAAACCTCAGCCGAAGTTCACCCTGACTATTTTCAACGACAGCCGGAATGGAGGGGTGGGGGGCTATCCCTACCTGGGCATACGCATCGTGGAGACAAATATTTCCAACGAACCTCTGCAAGAGGCGGGCTGCTGGGAAGAACAAGGGGTGTTTACCATCTCAATCCTGTACAACGGCGTCCCCCTGAAGGAGAGAGATGAAGCGGCGCGAAAAAAGAGAGAAGCGGACGCGAAACTAACGCCCTGCATGGTGCCGCTTTCTGCCGCCGTAATTCATCCCGGCGAAACGGGGACGCGCTACATGGCTTTTGGCTGGGATTATCCCATGTCCGAGCCGGGCACCTACGAGATTACGGTGAGCAGGCAGACAGACCCCGATCATCCCGACAGGAGCGTAACGGTCAAATCCAACACGCTCACCGTCGTCAAGTCGGAGCCGGGGGCCGATGCGCCGAAGTAACTAGCCGTGCCGACAAATGGCCCGCCCCGGTGGGTGGCCCCGGTCTGGATTTTCAGACCGGGGAGACCACGAACATCAACCGGCGTGTTTTCTGACCCCTGATCTCTGACCCCTGATCTCTGTCGAGAGACCACGAACCCCAGCCCGGCACACAACAAAAAATCCCACTCCGCCCTCCCGATTTTTTTGCAGATAATTACCGCCCGTTGGCAGACAATAAAGGTAGTCAGCAGGACGGGACTCAATTGTCCCTAGTCCCTTAGTCCCGAGTCCCTTAGTCCCTCAAAAGAACCCATGCGCAACCCGGCCAAAAACCCGCCCTGCCGAACCGTCATCTGGAGCCATGAATCCGCCGCAACTTCAGCGGAATGTGCTGAATACCAGAAAATTCCCCGCTCCCGGCCCCGTTTTTTTCTCGTTTTTGCCGGTGAATCTGTGGAGCTATCGTTAACCAGATTAAAATCAAACACTTGCAAGCACCCTCTTCACGGAAGCACGCAAACTGTGAATCAGTGAATCGGTGGACATCCCATTAAATAATTCAAAATAAACCACATCCACCCCACAGTTTCACAGCCCACAGAAACTGTAAAGCAGTAAAACTGTGAAACCTTCCCTTCCCCTGTGCAAAATCCCGTCCCAAATCCTTTAACAAATCCCACTGTTGCACCGCTTTCTTAGGAAATTCCAAGAACTGGAATTCCGGACTCCCTTATCCACAAATTCCCCCTTTTCCGCCGTTGACCCTGCCTTCCGCAGTCCGTAGAGTCTGTAATCGGAGGGCAGCTTTTCTGCTGCCCCTGAGCGCCTCAAACCCTCGGAGACACGATGCTGAAACTCAAGAAAATCCACATCCTCGGCTTCAAGAGCTTTTGCGACCGCACCGAGTTGTCCGTCGCGGGCACCGGCATTGCCGTGGTGGTGGGGCCAAACGGGTGCGGCAAGTCGAACATTCTCGACGGGGTGAGCTGGGTGCTGGGCGAGCAGAGCGCCAAATCCCTGCGCGGCACCCACATGCAGGACGTGATCTTTGCCGGAACGCGGGAGCGCAAGGCGCTGGGCATGGCCGAGGTGACGCTGACCCTGGTCGATCCGCAGGCATACGAGGGTCCGATCCCGGTCGAGCCGCTGGTGTTGGTGGACCACGACGGCCCAACGGACTGGGATGAGGATGAGGCGCGCCGTGAGCGGGCCAGCGAGGCCGAAGAGATCATCGCCAGCGAGCAGCCCGGCCAGGTGATCGGCGAAGACGAGCCGGATCAGCCGCAAGCCGCAAGCGGCGGCGGTGGCCCGCAGGCAGTGGTGCTCAAGATTCGCCGCCGCAAGTTCCAGCGCACGCCGCAAAAAGGCGAGGTGGTGATCACCCGGCGCTTGTTCCGCACCGGCGAGAGCGAGTACCTGTTGAATGGCAAGCTCTGCCGGCTGCGCGACATTCAGGACATCTTCATGGGCACCGGCCTGGGGCCGGAGAGCTACGCCATCATCGGGCAGGAGCGGATCGGCCAACTACTCGGCTCCAAGCCGCACGACCGGCGGGCGATCATTGAGGAAGCGGCGGGAATTACCCGCTTCAAGAACAAGAAGCGGCTGGCCGAACTGCGCTTGGAGAGCGCCAAGCAGAATCTGGCGCGCGTGGACGATATTTTTGAGGAAGTCACGCGGCAGATGAACAGCCTGAAGCGGCAGGCGGCGAAGGCGGAGCGGTTTGCCGCGGTGCGCGATGAGCTGCGCGGCCGCCTGCGGGTGGTGCTGGCCAGCCGCATGGCGCTGATGGACTCAGCCCAGGTCAAATTGGAGGCGGAGATTGCCGGTCTCACAGAGCGGATCAACAGCTCGGCGGCGGAGATCGAGGCGTCGGAAGCCAGCCAGCACAAGCTCACCGAGCGGGGCTACGAGCTGGACAGTCAGGGCCAGGAGGCGCAGAATCGCGCCAATACAGCGGCCGTCGAGTTGGAGCGGGCAGCGGCGCGGGAGCGCTCGAACACCGAGCGCGTCAGCGAACTCGAGACGCGCATCGCCGTGGCCGGCGCCGAGCAGGAGCAGGCGCGGACGCAATTGAACGGCATCGCCGAGGAACGGACGCAACAGAAGGCCTTTTTGGAGACCGCTGCCGGCGAAGCACGCGCCTTTCGCCAGCAGGTAGAGGCACGCCAGCAGGAGGCGCGCGCGGCGGCAGAGGAGGTCTTCGCGTCGGAGCGCGAGTTGGAAAGCAACCGCCGCCACGCCATGCAACTGCTGACGCTGGCCGGTAACGCGCGGAATCATTTGGCGCAGGGCGAAGAGAGCCTGGCGGCCCTGGAGCGCGAGGCGGAGCGGCTGGCAGCCGAGATGGACCAGGCGCGCAACGAGTTGGAAAATCTGAGTGCGCAGAGCGGGCAAGCGAGGCAGGGATTCGAGTCCGCGGCGGAGGCGCTGAAGCGGCTGGAGGGCGAAATTGCGGCGCTGCGCGAGGCTCTGCAAGCGCGCCGCGCCGAGGAAAGCGCCCTGCGCGCGCAAGCTAACCAACAGCGCGGAGAACAGGCCAAGGTTGCCGGCCGCCGCGACGCCCTGCAATCGCTGATTCGCAACCACAGCTACTCCACCGACACGGTGCGTCGCCTGCTCAAGCCCGGCGCGCTGGCCGAGGGCATGGCGCCGATCGGCACTCTCGCAGATTTTTTGGAGGTGAGCGGCGCGCATGAGGCCGTGGTGGACGAGTTCCTGCGCGAAGAGCTGAATTATGTCGTCGTCGAAAGCTGGGTCGCAGCCGAACAGGGCGTCCGGCTGCTCAAGTCCGGCGTGGACGGCCGCGCCACATTCCTGATCCACCCTGCCGAGCAAGGCGGACTTTTCAAGGAAAACGACGAAACCATCAGCGCTCTCGGCGTGACCCCGCTGAAGGACTCGATCCGGGTGCTGAACGGTTTTGGGCGCTCGCTGGAGACGATTCTGCCCAAGCTCCGGCACGGTTATCTGGTCGAGAACCCCATTGAGGCGCAACGGCTGGCGGCGCAGTATGCCCATGCCTTCTTCCTCACGCCAGGTGGCGAGTGCTTTCACAACGCGACGGTGACCGGTGGCAAGCCGGCCAGCGAAGGCCCGCTGGCGCTGAAGCGCGAGTTGCGCGAGGCCGAAGGCCGCCTAGCCAAACTGGAGACCAGCTTGGCGCGCACGGAGCAGGATGCCGCGGCGCTCATCCTTGCCATTGAAGAACTGGCTGCGCAACTGGAGGCGCTGAGCGAGGAGCGGCGGCTGGCCGAGCGCGACACCGCCAACCAGGACGCGGCGCTGAAGCAGATGGACTCCGAAACGCAGCGCGTTGACCGGCGCTTGCAGGAGTGGACGGTGCAAGCCGCCAGCAACAAGGACGCGCGCGAGACCAGGAAAAAGAGGATTGAAGAAGAGCGCGTGGAGATGCTCCGCCTTGAGGCCGAGCACCGGACCGCCGAGGCGGCTCTCGATGAGTTGCAGGCGCAACTGGCAATACTGCGGCAACAGCGCGAGGCTTTGCAGCAGGAGGCGGCGCAGTTGACTGCGGAACTGGCTGGCCTGGAGGAGCGGCGGCGCGGCGCCGATGCAGCCTTTCAGCGCATTGACCGGCTCCATGCCGATCTGGAGCGGCGCCTTCAATCCATTGACCAACAGCAGACCGCGGCCAGCGCTGAGCGTGAGCAGCGCATCCGCGAGAGCGCCGAACTCGCCGAGCGCGAACAAGCGCTGACAGCCCAGCGGGTCGAGGCGCTCAGCTTGGCGCGGACGTTGGCCGCCCAGGCGCAGGCTCTGCGCCAGCAACTGGCCTCCCTGGAGACGCAACTCAAGACCGGCCGGGCAGCACTGGACCAATTGCGCGATAGCCGCGCCAACCGGTCGAGCGAGGTAGCCAAGCTTGGCGCAGATCTGGAACACCTGGAGGCAAGCTGCCTCGCCGAGGTCAACCTTGAAGCAGCCGCCTTGCGCACCGACGCCCAGATCGCACACCTGACCGGCGACCCATTGGCCGCCGAAGAGGAGACCTGCCGCGCCTTGCGCCAGCGCATCGAACAGATGGGCCCGGTGAACATGATGGCCCTCGACGAGTACAAGGAGACCGCCGGGCGCCACAGCTTCCTCGAAGCCCAACGCACCGACTTGATGGAATCGATCGCAAACACGCAAGAGACCATCAAGGAGATCGATTTGATCTCGCGCACCAAATTCGACGAGGCTTTTGCCCGGATTAACGAGAACTTCGCCCGCGTCTTCTCGCGGCTCTTTCAGGGCGGGCAGGCATTTCTGCGTCTTACCGACGTTGAAAACCAGGCCGAGAGCGGGTTGGAGATTGTGGCCTCGCCGCCGGGCAAATCGCTGCAGAATGTGCTGCTGCTCTCGGGCGGCGAAAAGTCGCTCACCGCTCTGGCGCTGCTGATGGGCATCTTCCAGTTCCAGCCCAGCCCCTTCTGCGCGCTCGACGAAGTGGACGCGGCGCTGGATGAAACCAATGTCGGCCGCCTTGCCGAGCTGCTTCATTCGCTCAGCAAGGAGACGCAGTTCCTGCTAGTCACCCACTCCCGGCGCATGATGCAGACCGCCGACATGATCTACGGCGTGACCATGCAGGAGCCCGGCGTCTCCAAAGTGGTGAGTGTGCATCTCGGCGGTCGCGAGCATCAGCGTGCCACGGCATAGGGCCAGGCTGCCATGGACCAGCAGCGCTCTTCTATGAAATGGTATGTAGGATGACAGCTTCCAGCCACCCTCCCGTCACATCCCGTGAGCGCATTGCCGCGCATCTCCGGATCATGAGACTTGATCACAGCATCAAGCAGCTCTTCATTGTGCCTGGAATCGTTTTGGCAATGGCAATGTCTGGAAGCAGCCTGTCGTCGAGGCTGCTGATTCGCATCCTTGCCGGGCTGGCCGCATCAACCCTCATTGCCTGCAGTAACTATGTCATCAACGAGATTCTCGACGCGCCGTTCGACCGGCTGCATCCCACCAAGAAGAACCGCCCCGCCGCTCGCGGCCTGGTTCATTCAGGGTGGGGTTATGCGCAGTGGATTGGGATGATGCTGGCCGGGCTGGCGCTGGCCAGTTTGCTGGGCCGAGGCTTCCTCTTTAGCGCGGCCGCGCTCTGGATCATGGGATGCGTCTATAACATCCGGCCCATCAGAAGCAAGGATATTCCTTATGTCGATGTCCTGAGCGAATCTATCAACAACCCTCTGCGTTTTTGCCTTGGCTGGTACTCGGTTGTTACCGTGATGCTTCCCCCGGCATCCCTGCTCCTTTCCTATTGGATGCTCGGCTGTTACTTCATGAGCCTCAAGCGATTCTCCGAATACCGCCAGATCGGCGATCCGGCGGCAGCGGCCGCCTATCGCAGTTCCTTCCGTTCCTATAGCGAGGAATCCCTGCTTAATTCCGCGACGTTTTATGCCGCGTCCTGCATGTTGTTCTTCGGCGCGTTCATGATGCGCTATCGCATTGAGCTCATTCTCTCTTTCCCCATCATTGCCTGGCTCATGGCATCCTATTTCAGTCTCTCGTTCCGGCGTGAAAGCGCCGTGCAAAACCCGGAACGCCTCTATCGCGAACCCCAGCTCATGATTCCCCTTTGCATCTGCGTGGCACTCATCATGCTGCTGCTTTTTGTGGATATTCCGTGGATAGGAACCATGTTTCCGAAATCAACCCCATGATATGCCTGCGTAGGAAGAAGGACTTATGACTCACTCGGTCGAGCGTGCTTCTTGCCCAAAGTTGACCATCGTCATTCCTTGCCACAACGAAGAGCAAGGGCTGCCTGAAACAGCCTCCCGGCTCGTCAAGTTGCTTCATGAGCTCGCTCTGCGGGCGGCGATAACCGAGCCGTCGATCTTTTTTGTCGATGATGGATCGTCGGACGGCACCTGGGGCGTCATCGAACGCCTGGCAACCGAAGACACCTGTATTCACGGCCTGAAGCTGTCCCGGAACTTCGGTCAGCAGAGCGCCATCCTTGCTGGATTGCTCACAGTGCCGGGCGATATATTGATCAGCATCGACGCCGATCTCCAGGATGACGTGGCGGCGATCGAAGAGATGGTGCGCGCGTATTCCCTGGGCTCCGAGGTCGTCTACGGCATTCGGCGCAGCCGCCAGACAGATAGCTTCTTCAAGCGCACGTCTGCCGAAAGCTACTACCGACTCCTTCAGAGCTTGGGCGTGGAATTGATGTTCAATCACGCCGATTATCGGCTCCTGAGCCGGCGTGTCGTTGAAGAGTTACGCGGCTGCAAAGAAAGCAACCTGCTGCTCAGGGGATTGATCCCGCAGCTTGGTTTTCCTTCTTCGCTCGTCTACTATGACCGGCAGATCCGTTTCGCCGGCGAATCCCAGTATCCGATCTCAAAGATGATTTCTCTGGCCCTGAACGGCATCACGTCTTTTACTGAAATTCCCCTGAAGATCATTACGCTCCTCGGCATGTTAGTTTCTCTTTTCAGTTTCGGCTTGGCCACATGGGCGCTGATCGCCAAGTTTTTCAACGATGCCGCCGTCCCCGGATGGGCTTCGATCGTGATTCCGCTCTATATGCTGGGAGGAATACAGTTGCTCTGCCTTGGAGTTATCGGACAATATCTCGCCAAGATATACTCCGAAGCGAAGGCCAGACCTCGATTCATCGTCGAAAAGAGCCTGTAGTTTGTACAGCAACAAGGCAATCGACTAGCTACTCGCTGCGCTCTACAGCGGGGCTTGGGCAAGCAATGCGTACTGGCCGCCAAGCGGCAATCGGGAGAACACCCTCTCGACAGTGCCGAATCTATGAAAAAGCCCCTCTGGGAGATAGAGAAAGTACTCGTGGAGCAGGGGAACGAAACCGGACGCTTCGAGCAGTCTGCCCGCTTCGCGTGCGGTAAGAAGCTCAGCATCCATGTCGACAGGACATCTCTTCACAACAACTCGAGTGACTGGATTCCATGGGTTGTGCTCAATGATGCAACACAAGCCACGAGGACTCAGCACCCGCCGGATCTCTTTGGCCAGAAGTGTCCGGTCTCCTCCATGCACATGGTGCAAGACACAAACGGCAGTGACAAAATCGAAGGAGCCATCGTCAAAGGGCAACTCGACAAGAGAAGTCTGCTCATAGGCTTTGAACGATCCCTCTGAGGGCAACATGCCGGCGGACGGATCACATCCTATGGCCTGGGCGAAGTTGCTGCCGGCCAATTCGAGAAGCTCGCCTCGGCCACAACCAACATCCAGCCATCTCAGCGTTGCTGGCACGACGCCAGCGCGTCTTAGGAGCCCCTCCAGCAGTATCCGCTTCCTGCGATGGAAATGGATTGGATCGCGCGCGAATCGGTTTCTGAGCGGGTCGTCGAGCAACTCTGCATAAGTCGGCGCATATTGGTCGAACTCGGGGCGCGTTTTCTTGTCAGTTTGCAGGTTGATCCTCCTTCCGCTCCATGATCCGATAACCATCATTCTCCGTAACAAGATGATAGTGCGATTCCAGGTAAGGCTCGATAATGAGATCTGCAGTTCCCCTCCGATCCGAAGTGGGGAAGTAATCCCTTGCCTTGGTTTCAAAACTTACGTCCCATACCACATATCTGGGCTTTCGCTCTTCCAAGGAGCGTATAGCATCGTAGAACTGCGAGTCCGTATTGTAGCTGTACATCAAGAGGCTATAACGCGTCGGATTCGATGTCGAGGAAAGAAAATAGTACATGGGGCGGTACGGATAGACAAAGATATCCTCGCCCTCAGTTGCATGCGCATTGAGGAACGCGAGAGTTGGATCGTCTTTGAAAATAGCTACCGGGCCAACCCGCGTCGTCACTGAATGCGCCGTCACAACCAGAAACAAATTAAATGTGGCCAGGATAGCCGAGGTTATGCCAAGCATCTGCGACGCATAGCCAGTAACCCTGCTCCGGCTCTTGCTCAGCAGGTAAACGCATAACACAATCAAAAGC
>Ga0187847_10002782_pt1 | contig 13828 bp, 12 predicted proteins | sample June2016WEW_4_10_FD_132458 | JGI IMG/M metagenome (GOLD analysis project Ga0187847, IMG submission 132458) | Peatland microbial communities from SPRUCE experiment site at the Marcell Experimental Forest, Minnesota, USA - June2016WEW_4_10 | ecosystem: Environmental > Terrestrial > Soil >...
CTCACTCTCCCAGCACGAAACATAGACATCGTTCCCATAGAGGGCCGGGCTATTGAATGGAAACATCCCTGTGGGGCAGGAGATGCTTGTGCTGCCCACGATAAACGGGCTTCGCGAATCGCTCACATCCCATACCTGGAAGTTGGTCCCCGACGCCGACTCGTACGGCACATAAGCATAATTGCCGCTTACAGCGATGCCTCCCATGTCGCTTGTCAGCCCCGATGAATTCGCGCTCACGATGGTTGGAGCGGCCGGCGCTCCCAGATTGGCAATCACCAGGCTCCTCGTCTCGTTCTGGCTGCCGATCGCCTCCGTCGAAATGTATGCAAACGATCCCTGCATGGCGATTCCGCTGCCTTGGTAGCCCGTCGGCAGACGCAGAGTGTTGAGAATCGAAAGTTGAACGTAATGGCCGGGCGGCACAGAACCGACGCATCCTGTCACTGCCAGGATCGTGATCGCAGAGAACAAGAATTGAAGAGAGCGCCGCCGCACTGAAATGATCTTCACGGGAGGAGGAAAGATACGGCAGGAGTATAGCACCGGATTTGCTGTCGGCAAGATATCGCAGGTCACCAGAAGTTCGAGATGGCGTTTCCCGCGCCGCCGAATCGCTCATTTGCTTCGTGCTCCTGGTTTTAGGGCGGTCATCCTGAGCGGAGTTTGGCGCATTTTTGCGCCAGACGGAGTCGAAGGACCTGCATTTGTTTTTCGCTGACTTGCCGACTTGCTGACTCCCTCTTCGGTCTCTGATCTCTGTTCTCTCACCTCTGACCACTGATCAATGATCACCGTTATCCAAGAAGATCTCCTCGATCCTCTTCCCGAACAGCCGCGCCAACTTGAACGCCAGCGGCAAACTCGGATCGAACTTCCCCGTTTCAATCGCGTTGACAGATTGCCGCGACACCTCCAGCCGGTGCGCCAAATCCGCCTGCGACCAGTCCCGCTCCGCGCGCAGCACCTTCAGCCGGTTCTTCATCGATACCTCCGGCTCACAACGGGGTAGGTGATCGCGGCGAAAAACCAGAAGATGACATACACCAGGATCAGGTCCAGCCGCGGCGCACGCGCGAAGTCTTCCAGATACCCCCAGATTGTCGTCGCGGCAAGCGTCCCGCCAATGCCGCCGAGCAGACATTGCACAAGGATGTTGCGCTGGAACTCGTCCTTCTCCGCAGCAAGGTAAACGCCGGTCTCGATCAGCACCCAGATGATCGGCAGCGCCGGCAACACAGCCACGACGTAGGTCAAAGGGCCGTGCAGATGCCCCAGGCGGAAGGCCGCTGCCGCCCCGACAGCCAGCGCAATAACAAGCCCGGCCCCTTCCAACGAGCGAATGACATACCTGCGTTGCGCGGCCGTTTTCATGGAACAAAACATGATTGGTCTCCTTTACTTACTGTCAAGTACACATTACATCCTCCGACGCGACTTGTCAAGTTTAATTGACATGTTTCTTTTGGACTTGAAATGCTCGGCCCAGCGCCCCTGAGAGGATGACGACATCGCCCCGCTCATCCGGGGTGCTTCGCTCCAACTTGTTAGGGCGGGGAAAAAGCCTGCCAATCCAGCGCCCTTAGTCGCCTTCAGAAGCGACCGGCAGCGCGGCCGATTCCCAGGCTGCCATGCCACCCGCAATCTCAATCACGTTGGTGATCCCATATTGGTGCAGGATGCTGGCCGCGGTGGAAGAGCGATAGCCGCCGGCGCAATGGACGACAATGCGGCGCTCGCGCGGCACTTCGCCGATGCGTTCCTGCAGATGATTCAGCGGGATGTTCAAGCTGCCTTCGATGTGTTTAGCGGTCCACTCACGCGGCGTGCGCACATCGAGCACCAGCCCGGGAGTCCTCGCCAGCTCCTCTGCCGCGATCGCAACGCTCATTCGCTCCGTGGTCCGAACCAGGTCAGGCCTGCTCGCAAGCGCCCCCATGCCTCCTGCCAGATAGCCATGGACGTGATCGAAACCAATGCGGCCGAGACGCAGAGCCGCCTCCTTTTCGCCTCCCGGTTCGGCAACGATCAAAATCGGCCGGGCACGGTCGAGCACGGTGCCCGCCCACGTGGCAAACTGGCCGCCGAGCCCAATATTGATACTGCCTGCCAGGTGCCCCTTGGCGTACTCGGCGGCATCGCGCACATCGAGAAACTGGGCCCCCTTGTCGCCCATGCGCAGCACTTCGTCAAGTTCCACAGGGCGCAGCACCTCAGCCAATGTCTTCTCCAGGGTGGCGCGCTCGCGCGTATTCAGAATCGCGTCGAAAGTAAAGTAGGGCGGAGCATCCGGCTGATCTGCGGTGACCAGGCGAACAAACTCCTCTTTCGTCGTGGGCTGCAATGCATAGTTCAGGCGCCGCTGATCTCCGAGCCTGGCAACGGTGTCAGAGGAAAGCTTCTTGCCGCACAGCGAACCGGCTCCGTGCGCCGGGTAAACAAGCACGTCGTCGTCGAGCGCCAGCAGTTTGCCATGCAACGAATCATAGAGGTGCGCACCCAGGTCGGCAGCGGTCCATCCCAGCGAAGCGCGCAGATCGGGACGGCCCACATCGCCGATAAAGAGCGTATCGCCCGTCAGCACCGCGTGAGGTTTCGACACGTCTTTGGCCAGGTCGAAGACCAGGATGGAGATGGATTCGATGGTATGGCCCGGCGTCTCCAGCACCTGCAGCCGAAGTCCCGGAAAGTCCAGCGTATCCCCGTCCTTCATTTTGGCCAGGGGGTACTCGGCGTCGGCTCTGGGGCCCATATGGATAACCGCTCCGCACTGGTCGCGCAACTCCAGGTGGCCTGCCACAAAGTCAGCATGGAAGTGCGTGAGAAATACATGGCGAATTTTCAGGCCAAGCCCTTCAGCATCGGCGAGGTATCCGGCAATGTCCCGCTGCGGATCGACAACGATGGCGGTTGCACTTTCCTCGTCTCCCAGCAGGTACGAAGCGTGGGCCAGGCAGCCCAGGTAGTACTGTTTCAAGACCATGGCTTGGCAAGTTTAGCGCAGCAATTCGGCGATTAGAAAGCTTCGGTTGCGGATCAACCCCAGGCTGAAACCTCGAAGAAAGCCTTCACGCCAGCCCGGGATTGAGATCAAGGGTTCGGCTGATCGACAAAACTGTGATGTCGTCTTCCTGGCCGAACTCCCTGGCTGCTTCGGCAATGGTGTTTGCCGGTTGGCTGCTGATTGCCTGGGTGCGCTCAAAGCCATAGAGTTCGCCACTGGGGCTGGTTGCCTCGACCACGCCGTCAGTCACCAGAGTGCAAAACGAATCCACGTCGAGCTGAAAGGTGATCTCCGAGTATCGAATCTCCGCATCGAGACCGAGGGGCAGGTTGGCTTCGGTCTGAATCTCCGAACCGTCGAGATACGGGTTGGGGTGGCCGGCGTTCGCCACCCTAAGTCTGCCCGAAGAATCGACCATCAGCGCCAGACAAGTCGCGAAGCCGTCATTGCGACCAATGAGCGCACGGTTGACCTCGCCGAGCAACTCAGCCGGGCTGGTGCAATGGCTGGCGCTGGTGCGCAGCGTTCCAACAATCAGCGAAACGGTCATAGCCGCCTTCAGCCCCTTTCCGCTCACGTCGCCAAGCACGATGAAAGCTGAGGGCAGCTCGAGATTGGCAGCGTTGGGGATGGGGAGAATCTGAAAGAAGTCGCCGCCAACTTCTTGCGCGGGCAAGTAGGCGCTGTCGATGCGAAGGCCGGGGATGGACGGCAGTTGATCGGGAATCAGGATCTGCTGCACACTTCGCGCAGCGGCCATCTCCTGTTCGACTTCGCGATTGCGGTCCTGAATGCGGCGCAGGCGAAACGTCATGGCAATGAGCATCACAACGGCAAACAAGAGCCACGCCACCGGCCGCACATCGAAATCGAGAGCGCCCCAACGGAAATACTCAGGGAAGCCCAGAGAGAGCACCCACCCTGCCTGCCAGCGCCCCTCAACAAGGGTGAGAAACAGGACGGCGCCGCCAATCCAGCGCATCTCGCCCAGTTTGCTCTTGAAGCACGTGGGAACCAGTAACAATTGAGCCAGAATCGCAGCGAGGATCGCCACGCCGAACGAATGGATCACAATGGCCCCCATTACGCGGACCAGTGGAGACAGCGCCTGGTAAATGAATGGGGCCAGCAGGAAAACGTTCAAAATTGACAGCGCGCCGCAAATTTCAACCAGTCGGAAGAATCTTGGGACGGGCCGTCCCAGAAAGGAGAAAACGAACTCAATGATGATCAGCGTTTGCACGCCGTTGCCGAAGTTGAAGTTGATGACACCGGCCCAGGAGGGCATTCCAATATCCAGAACGGACGCAAGCTCTCCCAGCCGAAACGTGAACAACAGAACCAGCAAAGCTCCGAGCCAGAAGTACTCGCGCAGCCTGGTGTTGACAGAGAACAACAAAAAGAAGACCAGCCCGGTGCAGGCAAGCAGGCCAAAACAAAGATAGTGCTGCCAACTGGCGCGCAGGTAGGCCAGCGTATCTTCATCCATCACCGTCCGCGTTTGATCGAGCGGAGCAATGGTAGGCTCAAAGCCCGAAGCGGGTAGGAACGGATGCAGGCTCAGCATTCGAATCGCGATGGTAATGTGTCCGTCAGCGGGGAGACTGGCAGGCATCTTCAGCACAATGCGTGAGTCCTGCGGCCCCACATAGGTGCTGAAGCTGCCTGAACCACCAATCAACTGGCCATTGACGAAGACCTCATACACGGGATCTTCGCCCTGAACTACGAGACCAAGCTGCTCCTGCGGCTCGAGGAGATTGGGTGGGAGCGTCACTTCAATGCGTTGCCATTCAATTCCGTACCGGTTCAGGTCGAAAAAGTATTTCTGCAGCGTGCAGCCTTGGCCCTGAACTGCTGCGCAGCGCGGGTCATCCCCGATGTGCATTTGCCATTGGTCCCAAGGCAGGCGCACGACGCCGGGTTGCTGAGCGTGCCCCAGCGCCGTGACGGCAACCAGAAGAAGACCCTGGAAGCAAAAGGGATTGAGACGACCGGGGAGCATGCGGCAAGAATACCTTGGCTGACCCGGACTCAGACAAGCCGAATCTCAAGCCAATCCTCCAAAATTCAACCGAGTCGCGCTGGAACGAAAGGGCCGTCACAGAACCGATGTGTCGCTAGGGTTCGCGCTTTCCCGGTCCCACGAGTGCACGGCCCGGGAATGCATCTTCCACCATCTTGCCTTCATCCACGACCACGGTTCCCCCTACCACCAGATAGCGCACGCCAATGCTCGCCTCCATTGGCTTCTCGAAGGTCGAACGGTCGCTGATGGTCGCCGCGTCGAAAACAACAATGTCGGCGTCGGCGCCTTCCTGCAATCTCCCCTTTTGCCGTGCTGCTGGAGTGGATCGTTCCAGCATCTCCGCCGGCATCAGGCTCATCTTGCGCAGCGCATCCATCAGCGTGATCGTTCCCTTTTCGCGCACGTATTGCGCCAGCACACGGGAATACGTCCCGGCGTTACGCGGATGTCCTTCCAGTCCATCGCTGGCGATCATCACCAGGGGATTCGGAATCACCCGGTCGAGCACCTCCTGCGTACTACTGAATATGAGCACGAAGTGTGTCGTGTTGGAACCTCGCAACGCATCGAATCGCTCTTTGTTGAGGTGCTCCCCGGTGTCAGGCAGCACCAGGCTCCCGTAGTCGATGCCCATCCTCTCCTGCCATCCCGGGTCGAAGACTCCTGAGTTGATGGCAGTCATGCCGGCGGGGTAAGGATATGCCTCGGTGGTCACGTCGAGGCCGCGGGCGCGCGCTCCTGCGATCATCGCCAGGCACTCCATCGAATCGCGAGCGCAAGAACTGTTGATGTGCACGATGTGCAGCGACGCGCCTGTGATAGCAGCCGCCGCGATGACCTCGCTGACCGATTCGATTGAGGAGCCGGGATCGACGTGCCCGTTGCTGCGCACGTGTGTGTAGACCGGCACCCTCCGTTCGGCGGCGAGGCGAAAAGTGTCGATCACCTCCAGTCGGGATGCGCCCGGCGTGTACTGGATGCCCATGCCAATGGCCAACCCGCCGGCATCCAGTTCCTCACGCAGTCGTTCCATAATTTTGTTGATTTGTTCGGGCGTGGCAGCTTGCTCTGTCGCAGGTCCGCTCTTGGGCAGGATGTCCCCTTCCGGTAATGGGGCGCCAAACACCAGAGATCGCGCGGCCACCTGGCTGGCCGAGGTTCCGTAGTTGATCGGAGAGCGGCCTTCTTTGGCTTTCAAAAACCGCGCCACGTCGGGGGCGCCAATTTCCAGCTCCAATGCCGTGGTCACACCGTCGAGCGCCTTCACGCGCTGGCTTGCAAGGTCCTGGCTGTGCTGATGCAGATCGATGAATCCCGGAGCGACAACCAGACCTTTGGCATCCACCACGCGGCGCCCGCTCAGCGCCTCCGGCGAGATGCGGACGATCTTTCCGTCGCGAATGCCGACATTGCGCACGGCATCCAGTCCGGTTTCGGGATCCATCACGCGCCCGCCCTCAAGCACCAGGTCGTACTGCTGGGCGTGCAGTAAGGCGCCTGAAGACACAATGAGAAGCGAGGACAGAATTAGTTTGCGCAATGGCTGCTCCGTTTAGAACAGCGATGATAGCAGCACGAGGCTTCGATTTGCGGCCGACACCGGTCAGGTGACCGGCGATCCGGAAAACGGTTGATCGACACTTCAGTGTCTCATCGGCCTGGTTCGAGCTCGATTACCACCCCAAAACGAAAACCGCCGATGCGGCCATTGAAAGGCGGCACCGGCGGAACTTATGAAGCAGCACACTGATTAATCAAAATCTTAGTCAACATTCCCGAGGAAAGGAACAGTACGCGTGTCGACACCTTCGTCACTGGGACGGCCAATTCGATTACAAAAGCAGAACCTGCGCCTCTTCTCACCCCTTCAGCCTCTTCACTTTTTCACTTGTTTCTCGACGTCAAACCTCGTGCCAAGTCATCTCGCTGCATACTCCTCATTACAAGGCAGATAGATTTCTGCACACTCGCCCGGCCCCAGCCACAAGGCTTCGTCGGCGGGGTGGGTCGCTCCCTGTTACCCTCAATCCGTGGGATTTCGAGACTTCCTCGGCAACTCCGCCACGGTCGCGCACTTGCGCGAAGGCATCCGCACCGGGCGCTTTCCGCACTCCATGATCCTGGCCGGGCCGCGCGGCGCGGGCAAGTACACACTGGCGCTGATGCTTGCCCAGGCCATGAACTGTCTCGAGCCGGCGGAATCCGACGGCCTGCCCGACTTCTGCGGACGCTGCGCGAATTGCACCCGCATCGCTGCAGCAGCGAATCTCGAAGCGCTCGTCGCCGAGGCCGTTGAAGCCCGCGACGATCTCCGTGAGACCGACAAGCGCGAGACGCGCATTCTCATCCAGACCCATCCCGACGTGCTCGTCGTCCCGCCCGACCCGCCGCAGCTGTTGATCAAGCTCGGCCAGGTCCGCCAGGCGATCCACGCCGCCTACTACCGGCCGCCTATCGAAGCCAAGCGCGCATTCACCATTTTCACTTCTTCGGCATTCATGAAAGAAGCCGCCAACAGCCTTCTCAAGTTACTCGAAGAACCACCCGACCACACCACGCTCATCCTGCTCACCGAAAATCCTCAAGAGCTACTGCCCACGATTCGCTCGCGCGCCGTGGTGCATCGCCTCGCCGCAATTGCGCCCTCCGATCTCGAATCGCTGCTGGCTGCTCGCCGTCCCCAGCTGAGCCCTCGCGACCGCGCGCTCGCCGCACGACTTGCGATGGGTGCTGTCGGCCGCGCGCTTTCGATCGACCTCGATGCCTATCTCCTGAGCCGCACTGACGCGCTCGTCATCCTGCGCACGGCTCTGCGCGAGCCTGATTATTCCCAGCTCTTCCACGCCACCGAATCCTATCGTGCCGGCGCCGAAGGCCAGGAGAAGACGGTGAATCTGCTGCGCACTCTCGGAAGCTTGCTTGAGGATTTGCTTCTGATCGTCGCGGGCACACCGTCGCTCATCCGCAACATCGATCTCACCGCCGATCTCGAGCGCCTGTCCGAAGGCCTGACCGTGGAGTGGATCGACGGCGCCGCGCGCGCCCTCGTCCAGGTCGAACAGGGCATGCGCCGCAATCTGCTGCGCTCGCTCTCGCTCGACTCGATGGCCCTGGCCATGGCGGACACCAGGGAATAACAGACGAATAATCATCGCGATTCACTCGATTAACCGTTCGTTGATCACCGATTCCTGCCCCAGGTACTTGACGCCGCTCCTGCTTCACCGCAGAATGAGAGAGCAACCTCCAACAGGTCTCAGGCATCATTTTTGGTAGAGCATTCCCCAGCAGCGCAGGGAAACGCGGGCAGAACTTCTCCCTAGTCGGGCTTGTTGTCTGTTTTGCACGCAATGGTCGCTGAGCGAGCAGCTTGATTCGAGGGAAGGGTGGTTCCGATGAATACCGCAGCAATCCCGACTGTCGCGCGTGCACCGGAAACAGCGCGTATGCCCTCGCGCAAGCGAAATTACATTCTGCAGCCGATCCCCTTCCGATTTGCGGCGCACACCATGGAAATCGAAGGGCAAAACCGGCACGCCGAGCTCTTTTATCTGCAAAAGCAGATCCAGTCGCAGACACCTATGGTCATTGTGCTCGAAGACGGCGAACGGGTCGAGGGCTGCATCGAGTGGTACGATCGAAACTCGCTGAAGGTTCGCGGGCGCAGCAAGACGCTCGTCTACAAGTCCGCAATCAAATACATGTACAAGCTGGGTGACAACGGATAAACGATAAGCCGGGAGCGCCTTAGCCGCGCTCTTCCAGCACCTCGTCGAGCAGCAGGCGCAACTTGGCAGTTTGTGCGTGTCCAGCCCGTGGATCCGCAGTCCCTGCCTGCGAGAGTTCGTCGGCTAAATTGAGCGCGGCAAGCACTGCCACGCGCAGCGAATCCACGGTTCGGCCCTGCGCTGCCACGGCGCGCATCTTGGCATCGACACAGGCGGCCAGCTCGCGGATGTGTCCCGGATTTTGGCCCGAGAGATGATAAAGCTGGTCGTAGATTTCGACCGTTACGTACTCGTTGCCGCCGCGCGATTCCTCTGCCATTTTGAACCTCACAGTTCCAAAGCGTCGAGCTGCGACAAGAGGCGCTCCACCCTCTGCCGCACCCGGTCGCGCTCGGTGCGCAGTGTGTTGATTTCGTCTTGCAGTTGTTCCATCTGCGGCGACTGAATGCGCAATTGCGCTTCGGCACTCGTGGCTCGCTCTTCGGCGGCCGCCCGCGCCTCCCGCTCGTGCTTGATCAGCTCCACGGCACGGTGAATCCGCTCCTCAAGCGCCGAAAAATCGGCCGCGCTGACGGTCAACGCACCCGGTCCGTCTCCCCCCAGTTGCCGGTCCTCACTGTCCATAAGTTTCGCGTCCCTTCCGCCGCGAGCAATTGCCTCGCGGCTCCTCGCGCACGGCTAGCCCGCGGTTTCGTTCGAGTATAGCTCCGAATCTGAGGCGAGTTTTGCTCAGGTCCGCAGTCGCGCGCCGGTGCTGCCAACCGCCTCTACGACTTTTGTCTGGAAACCTTGCAGCTCCTCCTCGCGCAAGGTCCGGTCCGACGCCTGGAACGTTGTTCGCAGCAGCAACGAGTATTCGCCTTTGCCGAGCCGCGGATCCCGGAATACCTCGAGCACGCGCCAGTCAACGAGTTCGGGAATCCGCAGCTCGGCAAGCGCGTGATCAATCGTCTCCCAGCTGATTCTCTCGTCCAAAACCAGTGAAAAGTCGCGACGCACGGGCTGGAAACGCGATATCTCGCGTGCTACCGCTCTGCGCAGCGGCAGATCGTAGAGCCGGTCGACGTAAATTTCGCCAATCAGCACAGCATCTTTGATCTTGCGAGCCGAGGCTTCGCGCGGATGCAATTGGCCGAGCCAACCAACTGTCAGGCCGTTGGCCACCGCCCGCGCCGCGCGATACGGATGCAACCATTCTGGCGTGATTCCAGCTTCCGCCGGAAAACGATCGAAGTACACAGCACGCATCTCAAAGCGCGCGAGAAGCTGTTCAACCACGCCTTTCAGATCATAGAAGTCGATCGCCCGAGTTGGATGCAGTGCGCTGTCTTCGGGAATCGCTCCCGCCGCGCTGAACGCCAGCGCCGGTCGCTCATCCACCCTCTCGGTCGTCCCGGTGAAAACGGTACCCAGTTCGAAGAGCCGCACATCGTTGACGTCGCGATTCAGGTTGCCCGCAACCATCGTTAACATTCCGGGTACCAGCGAAGGCCGCAGAACACCAGCTTCTTCGCTGAGTGGATTGCCGAGGGGCACTACCAGTGCCGGTTGCGCGGCCGTGAAAGCGCCTTCGGAAGCAGAGCAAAACGTGCTGCCGATCGCCTCGTCGAAGCCTGCGGCAAGCATCGTGTTCCGAATCGCAGCTTCTTTCTCCGCCCACGGAAGCGCTCTGACGCCCTCGCCGTACTCAGGCAGCGTGTTGGCAAAGCGGTTGTAGCCGTAGACCCGCGCAACCTCCTCGATCAGGTCGATCTCCCGTTCGAGGTCGAGCCGCCAGCTGGGCAGGCTAACCTCCCACGGTGCGGGTCCAGGAGTCCGCCCCACTGCAAGTGGCGCGGATGGCTGACTCGATGACTCACCGACTTGCTGACTTGCTAACTTGCACCCCAGTGCCGTCAGCACATCCTCAACAGTCTTCGCGGCAATCCCGTCTTCGTCGATAGTTGCGCCGAGGATCCTATGTACTTCGCTGAGCGCCAGACGAACCGGCTTGCGGTTTGCCGTTCGCTCTGCCATCGCCGGCACCTGCACGTCAACCAGATCACCTTCGGCCCACCCTCCGTTGGCCAGGAGAATCGCGCTCACCAGCGCCGAGGCCACTGGAGGCGCATTGAAGTCCGCGCCGCGCTCGAAGCGATGGCTCGCGTCGGTGTGCAGTCCGTGTCGCCGCGCCGTCTGTCGCACGGCCATGGGGTCGAACCAGGCCGCCTCGACGAGCACGTTCTTCGTCTCCGCCGTGATCATCGTGTCCCAGCCACCCATCACGCCGGCCAGCCCCAGCGCCTTGGCATGGTCGGCGACAACGAGATCATCTGCGCTCAGCTCGCGCTCCACTCCGTCGAGTGTCTTCAGCCGCTCGCCCTTCTTCGCCCGGCGCACAATGATGCCGCCTTCGAGCTTGTCGAGATCGAAGGCATGCGTGGGCTGGCCCATTGCGAGCCATGCAAAGTTGGTGGCGTCGACAGCATTCGAAATCATCTTCTGCTCGAGAAGACGGAAGTACGTAGCAACTTCAGCGCCGGGAAACCAGTCGCGCGACTCACCAATCGTGATATCGCGCAGCACGCGCGCCGTGAAACGGCCGCATGCGTCTTCGGCGTCAATTTGAACCGGGAAGGGCTTGGCCGCAGGCCGCGGCTGCGGCAATGCGTAATCTAGTGCCGGCAGTTTGAGCCCGTAGATCGCGGCCGCCTCGCGCGCAATGCCATAGTGGTTCATTGCGTCGACGCGATTAGTCGTGATGTCCATCTCATACAGCGACCTATTACCTTCGTCAAGCGAGTAGATGCCCTCGACGGCGATGCCGCGAAGGGTGAGGTCCTCTGCGAGCTGCGCATCGTCAACCGCGAGCGCTGGCAGATAAGTCCGAAGCCATTTGGTAAGGATTTTCATCAGTGCGGCCTTTTTTGAGCGGAGTCAGCGGAGTTAGCGGCGCTCTGCGCCGATAGCGGAGTTAGCGATCCACGGGATTGGCGAGCCGAATCGCGCAGCGCGGTGATCAAGCCATTAATCAAACGCGCTACTTCCCGGCCCTGCTCCATGAATTTCCTTAACTCCCCCGTGTCAATATGGCCAAGGTCGTGCGCAAGCTCAATCTGCGTTTGAACTTCGCAAAGGGAGCCGCGAGCATTCCCCAAGAATTGGCGGAACTGCATATCCGTAAGTCTCCCATGCCCCTCCGCTATATTGCTTGGCACCGAAATGGCGGCACGGTGAATCTGGGATACGAGCCCGAATGCTTCGTTTCTTGGGAACCCCGCTGTGAGATCATAGGCGGATTTCGCCAGCTTCATTGCCTTCTGCCAGGCAATCAGTTCTCGATACGATCTTGTCCTTGCCATTTCTAACCCCGCTAACCGCGCGAAGCGCGGCAAACCCCCTAACGTGCGTGCACGCACGCTAACTGGCTACCTTCACACAAATTGATTCAGAAACCGCATATCCCCCGCAAAAAACTGCCCGATCTCACTGATCCCGTACTTCATCATCGCGATCCGCTCCACGCCCATCCCGAAAGCGAAGCCGGAGATCTTCCCCGCATCGTAGGCCGGCTGCTTTTCCGCCGCAAACGCAAACACCGCGGGATCGACCATTCCGCAGCCCAGCAGCTCGATCCATCCTGACTGCTTGCACTTGCGGCAGCCTTTCCCACCACAAAAGATGCAACTGATCTGCACATCGGCGCTCGGCTCAGTGAACGGGAAGAACGAGGGGAAGAAGCGCGTCTTCACCGCCGAGCCGAATAGCGCCTTCATGGCGTGATCGAGCGTGCCCTTCAGATCGCTGAAGGTGATGTTGGTATCGACGCACAGGCCTTCGACCTGGTGGAAGATCGGCGAGTGCGTAGCGTCGGCGGCGTCGTTGCGGTGCACTTTGCCCGGGATCACGATGCGCACCGGCGGCGGCTGGCGCTCCATGGTGCGCATCTGCACCGGCGAGGTGTGCGTGCGCAGCAGCAGACGTTCGCGCAAGGGTTTGCGCTCCTGGTTGGCGATCACCAGCGTGTCCTGCGTGTCGCGTGCCGGATGGCCCGGCGGAAAATTCATGCTCTCGAAGTTGTAGAAATCGGTTTCGACCTCGGGCCCTACACCCACTGAATAACCGAGTGCCGCAAAGACTGAAACAATTTCGTTCAGCGTGCGCGCGATGGGATGCTCGGCGCCTGTAAGCCGCCGCGTACCGGGCAGCGTAATGTCGATGGCCTCGGCCTTGAGCGCGGCATCTTTCGGTCCAGCGCCATGCGCGGCGTCAAGCAGCCCCTCAACGACGGACTTCAGTGCGTTGAAGCGCACCCCCAAAGCCTTTTTCGCCTCGGGAGGTGCTGCCTTGAGCCACCGTCTCGAGACTTCGTTGAGCCGCCCCTGCTTGCGCCCCAGCCACTCCAGCCGGAATGCTTCTACGGCTTCTTCGCCATTGAGCACCGCGGCTGCTGCTCGCGCCTGCGCTTCGAGCTCGGCAAACGCTTTGTCGAGCGCGGCATCGCTGTAATCGGGCAGTTCTGGTGTCGCCTCATTCGTCATGGGTAAACAGCAGGATAAACCACCGCGTGGGGCAGCTGCGCGCATACGCGCTTGCCCTGCCCATTGCGGTAAATCCAGAATCAATGCCGATCGGGAAAGGGTTCCTGTCGTAGCATGGTCTCCCATGAGGAATCTCAGCGTCGCAACTGTTCTTGCCCTATCTTTGCTCCTTGGCTTGACTCGGCATTCGCCCGGTCAGCAACCCTCAGCCATTTACGTGCAGCAGTCGGGCTACGTCGATGCCAACGGCGTTCTCATTTATTACGTGGAGTTCGGCAAAGGCGCGCCGCTGGTTGTCCTCCACGGTGGGCCCGGCGCCGACCACACTTATTTTCTGCCGTGGCTTCTGCCCCTGGCACGCACCCACCGGCTCATCTTTATCGACGAGCGGGGCTCCGGCCAATCCGAGCGCCTGCAGGACGTGAGCCAATACACCATCGAAAACATGGCCGACGATGTGGAAGCTGTGCGCGTCGCGCTCGGCCTAGGCAAGATTGACCTGCTCGGCCACAGCTGCGGCGGGGTGCTGGCTGAGGCTTACGCGCTC
>Ga0187847_10002784_pt1 | contig 13828 bp, 8 predicted proteins | sample June2016WEW_4_10_FD_132458 | JGI IMG/M metagenome (GOLD analysis project Ga0187847, IMG submission 132458) | Peatland microbial communities from SPRUCE experiment site at the Marcell Experimental Forest, Minnesota, USA - June2016WEW_4_10 | ecosystem: Environmental > Terrestrial > Soil > Wetlands...
GGACTCGGCGAATTCGGTTTACAAATCCGGCTGCCGATTCTAAGGACACGACCGCCCGATGATCGTCAACTTCGCTGAGCGGGCGCACAACCACAACTGGGAACTGGACCCAGTTACCCGGTCGCTGCTCGATACCGATTTTTACAAGTTGCTGATGCTGCAGTTTGTCTGGAAACATTTTCCGAAGACCCACGTTTCTTTCTCGCTGTTCAATCGCTCCTCGTCGGTGCCTCTCGCAGATCTGTTTTCAACCCATGATCTTACGGCGCAGATGGAGCACGTCCGGAAACTCCGCTTTCGAAAATCTGAACTAGTGTGGTTGGCCGGTAACACGTTCTACGGCCGCCGCGGGATTTTTGAACCGGCATTCCTGGAATGGCTGGAGCGGGATTTCAAATTGTCGGACTATCAGCTTTCGATCAAGGACGGGCAGTTTCATCTCTCCTTCGAAGGCTTGTGGACCGATACCACAATGTGGGAACTTTATGCGCTCTCCATTGTCGACGAACTGAGAACCCGAGCCAATTTGAAGAGACTGAGTGAGTTTCATCTCGACGTCTTGTATGCCCGGGCAAAGACCCGGCTGTGGCACAAGATCGAACGTCTGCGCGGCGTTCCCGGCCTCAGCGTCGCAGATTTCGGAACCCGGCGTCGCCACAGCTTCTTGTGGCAGGAATATGTGGTCAAGGCCATGGCTTCCAATCTGGGCCGCGGCTTCATCGGAACCTCGAACGCGTTCCTCGCGCACAAACACGATCTGGAAGCGATCGGCACCAATGCACACGAGATCCCCATGGCTCTCGCCGCGTTGGCGCCGGATGACGCGGCGCTGAAAGCGTCGCAATACCGCGTCCTCGAGCTGTGGCAGAGCACCTACGAAGGCGCGCTGCGGATCATGCTGCCCGATACGTTCGGCACCACTCAATTTCTGGAAGGCGCGCCCGATTGGACCGCCGATTGGACCGGCCAACGCGTCGACAGCAAGAATCCCTATGTGGCCGGCGACGAATATATCGCGTGGCTGAAGGCGCGCGGCCGAGTGTCCCAGGACAAACTCATCATCGCCTCCGACGCACTCGACGTCGATGACATTCTCGGCCTGCATGCCTATTTCGGGGGCGTGCTTCAGACCGGCACGACTACCGCGGACTTCCGCGAAGCCGCCGACTTCCTGGATCAGCGGAAGTGGACGCCTGGCCGCCGGATTCGCTTCAGCGCCGGCTGGGGCACTCTCCTTACCAACGATTTCCGCGGCTGCGATCCCGAGGGTGGCAGTGGCTTCGATCCCATCAGCCTGATCTGCAAAGTATCCACCGTCGAGGGCCGGCCAGCGGTCAAGCTCTCCGACAATTACGCCAAAGCACTCGGTCCGCCCGGCGAAATTGAACGCTATCGGCGGGTGTTCGGTGCGGCCGGAGTCGCGAATGCTCCGCTGGTGGCGTGAGCCATCGCCACACCTGTTAGCAAAAGACAACGCTGCGAAACTTCTTCCTGTCGGTTCGCGCGCTTTCTGGATATAATTCGGCGATTTCGCAGGTTTGATGGCCAGCCATATCGGAGGCCCATTGCGCCTTTCGCTCGATACACGCAGGGTCGGAGACGTCACCATTGTGCGCTGCAACGGACGGATTGTTGCCGGCGGCGAGAGCGAGTCTTTGCGTGCCCATGTTACCTGGCTGTTGCGCGACCGCCGCGCCATCGTCCTGCATCTGGGCGAGGTTGAATTCATCGACAGCAGTGGTCTCGGCACAATCGTCCGAACCCTCACCAGCACCCGCCAGGCCCGTGGAGAACTCAAGCTCTGTAACGTGCCCGAGCATGTGCGCAAGGTTCTGGAACTGTCGCACCTGACGAAGTTATTCGACAGCCACGAATCGGAGGAGAAGGCCGTCGCCGCCTTCTACCGGCCCGGAGCCGGCGCCGAGACACCTGTCCGCACTGGCCGCAGCGTTTTGTGCCTCGACTGCAACGCCGACGTGCTCGCCTACTTGCGCGAAGTCATGTGCCGCGCCGGATACGACGTCCACACCAGCGGCCGCCTGGGCGACGCTCTCATTCTGATGCGCGTCACGCATTTCGATCTACTGCTGGTAGGCCCGGGCATGACCGCGTCCCCAGGTACGCAACAAGCCTTTGAAGCCGCATGCGCCAAGTTCCCCGTGATCGAACTGGGCAGCGAGTTTTCTACCCACGACGCCGGAGAAGCCGGGGCCGGATTGCTGGAAAAGATCGAGGCTCGGCTCAACTCGAAGACCGCTTGATGCGGAATAGAACTAGAAACCGGTCATCCTTTTCCGCTTTACCGGGTCGCCGTAGCAGAGTGCGAGGCTTCCGCTCTATTCTTGCTCAAAAGCGCCTGAGCTGCCGCGTGGTCTCCGGGTGGTGCGAAGAAGTAGCCTTGCACGAGTTCGCACTTTAGCTGCCTGAGCACCCTGACCTGCTCTGCCGTTTCAGCACCTTCGGCTACGACTTTCAGGCCGAGGTTGTGAGCTAGCATAACGATGATGCGCACGATTTCGCTCGTTTCGCTGTCGGTATCAATCTTGGAAATGAAAGCACGATCGATCTTCAAGGTGTCTACCGGGAATCCTTGCAATCGGCTCAGTGAAGAGTATCCCGTTCCGAAGTCGTCGATGCTTATGTGAACTCCCAGGGCCTTGAGTTCCGCGAGAACAAGGCTCGACCGTTGCGGATCGGCCATCGCGATAGTTTCCGTGATCTCCACGTTGATACTGCTGGGGTGGACCCCCGTTTCGACCAAAATGGTTTTCATCTGATCCGCCAGGTCCGGCTGGGCAAACTCTTTTGGGGTAACATTCACGCTTATTGTCAGCGGCGGATCGCACGGAAATTCAGAATGCCATGCACGAAGCTGGAGGCAGGCTTCGCGCAACAACAGACGGTTCATAGGCAGGATAATTCCAGTCTCTTCTGCGATCTGGATAAAATGGGCTGGTGACAGGAGCCCTTCGGGCCGTTGCCATCTGCTGAGTGCCTCGAATCCAACGATCTTTCCGCTCTGCAACGAAACGATGGGTTGATAGTGAACGCGAAACTCGCGCCGTTCCAGCGCTCGGCGCAGGTCAGTTTCGAGCCTTAATCTCTTGACAGCGATAGTGTGCATAGCGGTGTCAAAGACCTGAGAGCGTGCTTTTCCTTCTCGCTTGGCTCGGTACATCGCTATCTCGGCGTCGCGCACCAAGTCTTCTGAATTCGTGTACGAAGTTCCGCAAAAGGCGATCCCGATGCTGGCGGTCGTCACCACCTCTTGCCCTTCCACCACAAAGGGAATCCTCAATCGCTCCTGAATGCGCTCCGCTACCCGAATGGCATCGCCGCAATCTTTGATGCCCTCTAACAGTACGGTGAACTCATCGCCGCCAACTCTCGCCAGACTCGCTTCGGTCGCAACGGGACTTGCGTCCTGCGCCAGGACCGAGCGTGAAATGGTATCGACGCCCCGAACCGAGGCGCTCAACCGGCGGCCAATTTGGACTAGAAGGGTGTCTCCTGCCGCGTGGCCCAAGCTGTCATTGAAGACCTTGAATTGATCGAGATCAATGAACAACACCGCGAACTTGTAGCTTATGTGCCTATGGGAAAGCACAAGTACGTGCCGCACACGATCTAGAAACAGAGCACGATTCGGCAGATCGGTCAAAGCGTCGTGCAGAGCATTGTGCGCGAGCGCCTCTTCGGCTCGCTTGCGCTCCGTGATGTCACGATTGACAATGACGAGTCTCTCGGTCTGACCCTCTTCATTTTGAATGGCGGTGGCGACCGATTCGAGAACCCGCCATGTTCCGTCCTTGTGGCGCATGCGGTATTCCAGCAGTTCGCCTCTTCCCGTGAGTCTCGCTTTATCCGCCGCTTCCAGCACGCGCCGCCTGTCGTCGGGATGGACTTGCTCCACTGCCGAGCTCAGCTTCAATTCCTCCGACGAGTACCCGAGAACCTTCTTGTACGCAGGGCTGTTATAGAGCCGATTTCCAGCGCAATCGATGACCGCGATCATGTCCGCGGCATTCTCGGTGATGACTTCAAAAAGCTGATTGCGCTCGGTCAGTTCGCGACGAATCCGCTGCAGTTGGAGGTGTTGGTAAACCGTGTAAATATCAAACAGAAGAACAAGGCATGCCAATCCGCGTACCCACTCCTTAAGATCAAGCCACTCGGCATTCTGTAACAGGCGACTGCCGGGGAAGGTCAGCGATACGATGCCCGCCGTCAGCACTAACGTGACCGTGACGGCAAATCCCCACAGCCACCACTCGCGTGCCTCGACCTGCCGCATCGGTCGGGTGGGGCGTTGCTTCTGTCGTTCGTTATTCACTACCAACCTCACAGGATGAGGACATTACCTTTAGTGTGAGAACAATGCCGTGAATGTGAAAGTTACCAAAGGCAACCACCGACATATTGGGTAACATTCATGCGTCGACCAGCGACCCGGCCCGCTGCGATGGACTCATGCACCTTACGGATGCGCCATGTGTGCTGTCCCTGCGCCCGCGATCAAGTTGTCTTGCCGCACCGCAACGCGACTGTCCAGAAACTGGAACCGTGTATATGCTAGGTACACTCGGATTCCTTCCCAAATCCGTCCAACTCCGGAGAGCAAGTCATGTCAACAACTTAGCTGCAGCCTGAAGATGGCCGTCCAGTTGCAACTGCTCCGTGGTGGTCGCAAGACCCTCGCCTTGGCGCTGCGGTCGTCGGCAAGCGACCTTGCGCCCTTCGGATGAATCATGTCCAAGCAGTATCCCTTTATTCGGGCGCTCCGCCGCCCTACGATTGCGTTGTTTCTCGCCGCAGGCCTTGAGGGGCTTGGGCGAATTGTCTTTCCCAGCTTCTCCGCTTGGCAGGCGCACCCGGCCGCGGTCGTGCTCTGCGCCTTCGTTGTTTTCCTTCTAACTTTGGAATTGCTCGGTCGCCAAGAGCCTCAGCGAGACAACCTCCCCGAAAACATTATCCAGAGTCTTCCCGAGATTGCCTGCATCATCGGCGGTGGCGGACGATTCACGCAGTGGAACTCTAATTTGGAAGCGGCACTTGGCTACACAGCCCAAGAAGTTGTGAACATCACCGCTCTCGACATCATCGCAGAAGAGCAGCGAGAAACCGTAAAACAAGCCATAGCAGCGGCGTTCGCTGATGGAATGGCCAAAGTAGAGTCCGTCTTGATGACAAAAGACGGTACACGGATACCCGGTCTTCTTACAGGCGTTCGCGTCGCACTGAATGGCGAACCCTGCGTCCTCGTCCTGGCCCTCGATCTCAGGACACTCAGGCAAGCGGAGGACAGCTTACGAATAAGTGAGGAACGGTACCGGTCCCTGCTTGCCAATATTCCAGAAGTCGTGTGGAAGACCGACGGGGAAGGCAATGTAAGCTTCGTGAGCAGTCGAGTCGAAACCATGCTCGGATATTCTGCGGCTGAGATTTATCAACAGGGAGATTCTCTCTGGTTTAACTCGGTCCACATGGATGATCGACAGCGGGTGCGTCAGGCGTTCGAATCGCTGCTTAAGATCGGGCAACCCTACGATATCGAGTGCCGGGTGTACAGAAAGAACGGGGAATGGTTTTGGGCACATGATAGGGCTGTTGTCACTTGCGACAAGGACGGCAAGCGGGTAGCCACAGGTATCGTCTCAGACATCACGCAGCGCAAGGCGGCGGAAGAAGCACTCCAGAGGCTCGCATCCATCGTGGAGTTCTCGCAGGATGCCATTTTTGGAAAGGACTTAAACGGCGTGATCACAAGTTGGAACCAAGCCGCGGAGAAGATGTATGGCTATACCACGGCCGAAGCACTAGGACAAACCTTGTCCTTCCTGTTGCCCTCAGAGAAGCAGGCTGAAGCGCGAGCTATCGCGGAACGGGTACATAGTGGGCTGTCGATAGAGTGCTTAGAAACTCAACGGCTCACGAAGGCAGGCTCACTACTGGACGTGTCAGTCTCCATTTCGCCGATAAAAGACACAGCCGGGCACATCACAGGAATCTCGACGATTGCCCGGGACATCACTTTGCGCAAACGTTCTGAAGAGCAATTGAAGCTGCAATCCGCAGTCCTGGAAGCGGCAGCCAATGCAATCCTCGTCACAGACTACGAAGGCAAGATAGTCTGGGTGAATCAGGCGTTTACCACCATGACGGGCTACAGCAAGGAAGAAGTATTGGGCAAGAACCCGAGCATCTTGAGGTCAGGGGAGCAGTCCGAAAGCTACTATGCCAATCTTTGGTCAACCATCTCGTCCGGAAAGGTCTGGAAGGGCGAGATTGTCAACCGGAGGAAGGACGGAACCACCTACCCCGAAGAGATGACGATCTCGCCCGTAACGCGGGACGTCGGCAATCCGGCCAATCGATACTTCGTTGCCATCAAGCAAGATGTTACCGAGCGCAACCGGTTTCAAGAGATGCTGCGGGACAGCGAAAACAAGTATCGCGTTCTGTTCGAGGACTCGGCCGATGCCACCTGGCTGATGGACGAGAAGGGCTTTCTGAATTGCAATGCGGCGGCGCTGCGGATGTTCGGATACCCAGCCAGTACCGGCATGGTGCACCCGGCTGACGTCTCCCCTCCCAACCAGTCCGACGGCACCGCCTCCCGAACAGCGGCCGAACAGAAGATGGCCGCCGCGTTTCTCAATGGCCAAGAACGTTTTGAGTGGTTGCACCAGCGCAAGAATGGCAATGTTTTTCCGGCTGAGGTGTGCCTGACTGCATTGACCCTGAGCGGGCAGCCGAGGCTGCTGGCCACTGTGCGCGACATTACTGAACGCAAGCAGGCTGAGGAAGCGCTGCTGTTCAAAACTGCGCTGCTCGAGGCGCAAGCTGAGACGACAATTGATGGCATCCTCCTCGTTGACGAGTTCGATCACATCGTTCTGGCAAACAAGCAATTTGGGCTCCACTTCGCAATACCGGATGAACTGCTGAGCACACGAGACGACCTCATCGTGCGCAAGCACGTGATGGATCAAGTCCAGGAGCCCGAACCCTTCCTGGCGAGGATCAAGTATCTCAATAGCCGTCGGGACGAAAAGAGCAGAGATGAGCTCAGATGCAAGAATGGAAAAATCTTCGACCGATATTCTGCGCCTCTCGTCGACTCAAAAGGCCGGTATCGGGGCAGAATATGGTACTTTCGCGACATCACAGACCGCAAAGTCGCCGAGGAGCGGGTCCAATACCTGGCCTACTACGATGCGCTGACGGGACTGACCAATCGGACCCTCCTTCAAGATCGCTTAGCTACGGCCCTCGCTGGCGCTCGCCGGCGAAAGGACAAAGTCGCCGTTCTCTTCCTCGATCTCGACAGGTTCAAAATCATCAACGACTCGCTCGGTCACTCGGTCGGCGACCTTCTCCTCAAAGAGGTTGCCGAGCGGCTTAAGGCGGTCGCGCGGGAACAGGACACCATCGCCCGGGTTGGGGGAGACGAATTTCTCATCGTGTTGACTGGCTTAAAAGATGTGGCCGACGCGGCAGTTGCAGCCCAACGGATCGTGAATGTGATGACCGCTGTTTTTGTCGTCCAAGGGCACTCCGTCAATGTGAGCTGCAGCATCGGCATCAGCATTTTTCCTGAACACGGCGCGGACTGCGAAACGCTGATCAAGAATGCCGACGCGGCGATGTATTGCGCCAAGGACAACGGACATAACAACTTTACGTTCTTTACCGCGGACATGAATGCTCAGGTCCTGGAGCGATTGACCTTAGAGAACAGCTTGCGATCGGCCCTGGGGAAAGACGAACTGTTCTTGATGTATCAGCCACAAATGGATATGGCCACGGGAAGGATCACCGGGTTGGAGGCGCTGCTTCGTTGGGAGCACCCGGACTTGGGTCTGGTGCCACCGGACAGGTTCATACGAATTGCTGAGAACAGCGGGCTAATCGTGCCCATCGGCGAATGGGTGTTGAGGACGGCCTGCCGTCAGGCGCGAAAATGGCAAGATGAAGGACTTCCCGCGGTGACGGTAGCGGTAAATGTATCGGCGGTGCAGTTTCGCCAGGAAGGATTCTGCGACCTCATCCGAAGCGTGCTCCATGAGACTGGCCTCGCCCCGCAGTATCTCGAACTGGAGCTAACCGAAAGCCTGCTGCTAGCCAATGCGGACCTGATGTTGTCCGTCGTTCAGGAATTAAAGGCCATGGGGTTGGCGCTGGCGATTGACGACTTCGGAACTGGCTATTCCAGCTTCAGCTACTTGAGAGAGTTTCGGGTCAGCAAGCTCAAGATCGATCGGATATTTATCCGCGACGTCGCCGTGAATCCTGACGACGCAGCGATCACAACCGCAATCATCAGCATGGCAAAAAGCTTGCATCTCAAGGTGGTTGCCGAAGGCGTCGAAAACGAAGCGCAGATGTCATTCCTCCGGACACATCATTGTGACGAGATTCAAGGCTACTATTTCAGCAAGCCTTTGGCAGTCGACAAAGTCGCTGACAAGCTTCGAGGCCCAGAAGCGCGCGCTTTGTCTGCAACCCATGGGGCGTGACAGAGCGGTCCAAACGACTGCCGCAGCCACCGCGCACGATCGCATCCTCGCTCAGGGCCAAGGGTCTGAAGTACCCCGGAGGTGACGGACGCCATGAAGCAACTCGAAGAAAGAACAGCTCGTGCACCCGACGGCGAAAAAGGAGGAGGGGCTTAGATTTGCATGGCATCCATTCGAGACCAGGCTAACGAAGTTGGAGAATAAACGGCGGTTCTTGGAGTGGTTCGTAATCGCGCGCCTTCATGAGAGCCTCACCGCAGATGAGCTTTCAACCTATGTGCGCGATGGAAAGCTGCCGGATCCCTGGCAACCCCATCGCTTTTCATTGACTTGCCAGTTTCTCGGACGTAAGATGCGTACCTGTGCTCGGCTAAACCATCTCACCCTTATCGCATCACCGAGAAGCTGGGTGGCGGCAACATGCTGGAGGAATCAATTGCCACTCAGAAAGAAGTTTCCGGTCGAAGCCGTTCCCCCATACTGCGGCGGGTGCGCTAAGAGGTTTCGTCCGAGGACAGATCGTGCTTGAGATAACGTTCGCCGCGTGCACGAAGTGACGAGCGAGAGACACCGGCTGATGTCTCAGACCCACGGGCTTCACATTTCTAGCATGGGGGTGTGTCGTGGCAAAACTCAGGATACTTTCGCAATGGTTGCTTGCTCTGTCCATGCTTTGCTGCAGCGCTTTAATGGCGAAACCTCAAACCTCCGCAAAAACAGAGATATTAGCGGTTAAAGGAAGAACCTCACCATCTCCGCCTCTGCAATCGACAAATCCGTCGGGCGAGGGCAAGCTCTCGGGTTTAGTTTCGATTTCTGTCACACCCGCGAACCCAACGCTCACCATAGGGAGTCAAAAGCAGTTTGCTGCTACCGGTACATGGGAGAATGGAGCGCAGGCAGATATCACCGACACTGTTGTCTGGTCTTCCTCGGGGCCGACCCAGGCGCAACTGACTTCGGCCGGCCAGGTAAAGGCAACCGCTGGAGGGACAGCGACCATTACCGCTTCCTACGGATCGGTCAGTGGTTCGAGCGTCGTCACCGTTACGGATCCGTTAGGCACAGCGATCGGCACATCCGTGGCTTGTCCAGCCGGCGATCTCTCCGGCGTTTGCTACGCGGTCGCTATTTCCTGCCCCAATGTTAATGACTTTACCGGCTATATAAAGGTCACCTATCCCACCGGCACTCCGGTTGGCAGCGTGGTTTTTTCGAGTGGGGGGAACGGAACCGGCTTGTATGAAAAGGACTACACGTATGGAACCACGGTTCTGGATATGGTGAGCCAAGCGGGATTAACCGTAGTTCAGACTACGTGGGACCATCCATTCACGACCGAGCAACCCCACGGCTGGGAAACGGGGCCTGGCGGGGTCCGGGCTCTCGCTTGCCGCTATGCCACGTTGGCACAGTGGATTTACACCAACATTCACGAGGCAAACACCGCGGCCCCGTTCTGTGCCACAGGCAATAGCGCCGGGGCAGAAGAAATTGGGCAAGCCATGACGCACTACGGGCTAGGCTCCATCTTTTCAATGGTTGAACCCACCAGCGGACCGTCCTTCTCGCAACAGGTCTGGGCATGCGATGGGACTCAGCCGGATGTTGTAAACCCTTGTGGAAACCTCTCGGGTTATGGCGTGGGTCTCTCGGGCACCGAGGAGTTTATTGATCCGGCCTACTCCAAGCCCATCTGTTCCGAGACGTACAAGACGCACGAAACGACTTTTGATGCGCTCTTCCTGCACGACAGCGTCGTGGCGACGGACGCGGCCCTGTCCTATCCCAACACCTTCGTCAACTTTCGATTCGGCGATCTGGATATGGGCGCCGGCCCGAATCAGGGGACGACGTGGGAAAGCGCCATCACAAGCGCAAAAGGCAGCTCCTGTATTGCCGGCGCCGCACACTCGATTCCCAACTCACTGGTCGGCGCACAGACGGTCGGCAGTGATGTCGTCGCGCTCTGCCAATTGCAAACGGTTCCATAATGGGTCAATCGTTCAACGGCGCAGAGTAGCTGGAGAAATCCCGCCTTGTGCCCTCGGTTGGTGAATTAGAGGGGTTCTGCAAATCAGAAGGAAACCACGGTCTCCTTTGAGTTCAGCGCGTTATCGAAAATTAAGACTTGGCTACGGACCCCCACCTTGCGGAAGCCCGCACGTTTGTGCACCTGGTGTGGGATAGACTCCATTAGTCCCGGCACCATCACCCCGCGCTACGTTAAGACCCCTATTTGCCCCTACTTCCCATCAATCTTCCGCTTCCGCATGATCGCTTCTGCAGCATTTGAAACTGACGCCGCGATGAGCACTCGTTTGCGGCCTTCTTCCATCGAGGGGTGGTAGCAGATTCGTTCAATTCTCCGCAGTCAAGGGCCGGCTCTTACTAAGCGGAGGTGTGCGCATGTCCCCAGATGTGATTCTTGGAGTTGGTCATCATGACCATATTGGGGCACGCAGCGGTGAACCGCTGCGCCACCCAAAATCAAGTGCGAGCCGGTGTCGAAAGCGAATGCAAAATCAGGTTCAAAAGCAAAGTCAAAGGCGTCGGACAAAGCCTGCCCTGAATTTGCCGAAGGGAGTGTCCGACCCACACGGTTCACTCCACGACAAAACCGCCGGCCAGATCGACCATCGTGGATCCAGTGCTGCTATCCATCCAGGAAGCAAAGATGGTGTGACCCTGGAAGTAGCTGCCGGTGTAATCGCCCATGAAAGTACCGCCAAAGCCGTCGTTGGCGGGATTCGACAAGTTGGGGGTAAGAGCCGCATTTGAATACCCGGTGAAGGTGACATCGGTCTGCGTGCCCGCGCTGGTGGTTAAGGTGATCGAAGAGACCGAATTGACTGTGGCAACCGTGTAGGTGACGCCGTTGATGGTGATCGCGTCACCATCGGTGAGGTCGCCGAACTGGTCCCCAGCCACCCAGGTAGCTGCGGTTCCGCTGGTGTCGAGCGTACCGGTGGCGCCGAATAGTTGACCGCCGTTGTGGCAGAGAGCGGAATACGCCTGGTAGCTTACGTTGGCTGGATCATTGCGGCGATCAAGCCAGGTCGCGCCGATTTTTCCGATGCTGTTCACCATCAGCCAGGGAAAAAATTCGTCGCCGGGTGAGGTGGGAGCGACTTGCACAGGCACGCCCCAGGTAGTTCCGCCATTGCGCGAAGTTATGACCTGGACCTGCAATTGTTTGGCAGACGAGTTGTAGTTGTACATGATGGCGTAGAGGTTGCCCTTATGCTGGCGAGTGGAGTTATCCACCGAGATGACGGGGATGTTGGTCAAGGGCTCCTTCGTGTTGGGCAAGCAGCCAAAAAACGCGCCGCAGGTACTGGGGGCGAGATGAACCTTGGCCATGACGACGGGAGTGGACCAGGTAGTGCCTCCATCGGCGGAATGCGAGATGACCATGCTCGCCAGGGTGCCGCCGCAACTGCCACTCCGGTTCGTCTCGGGGCAGCGCATCCAGCTGACATAGACCGTACCATTGTCCTGGATGGTCAGGTTGCTAAATTGGTCGACCGTCTTGGTTGCGATTTGCAGGCCATCCACCTGTAGGTTGGTCCAGGTCGCGCCTGCGTCGCAGGAATGGGCAACGGCGATGGTGCTGTCATTGGAGGCATCAAACTGAGAGGTGGAGATGTAGACGCAGTTCAGGAAGGGGCTGCCGGGATTGGTGTCAATCGCGAGGTAATCGGCGTCCAGGATTCCGCCGGTAAATAGTGGAGTGACGGCAACCTGGGCGGCGCTCCAACTGGAGCCTTGGTTGCTGGATGTTTCGAAGACGACCTCGGTGGCACCACTGGGGAGCGACTCAATGCCACTGACGTAGGCATTGCCATTGGTATCGAAACCAACCCCTGGCCCCCCGTCGCCGGCCGAGGCTCCGGGTGCAAGAGCCATGCAGGTCTGATTCCAGCTGGCGCCGGTATTGGCCGTAATGTAGAAACCCAGTTGGTTGGGGCAGTTGTAGTCGTTGGCCCCGGAGATCAAAACGCTCATACTTAGAGGACGAGCGACGAGCGGAGTTGTGTTTACGGGAGCGACATCGCCGACCGGCGATGCTTGGGATGTAGGCATGACACAGGGTCCAGGAGAGCACGTCAATAGTTTTCCCCGCAAGAGTGGATTCGCCGATCGCGGCTGGATTCTACCCGCGCGAATAGCTCGCGCGACCAGCATGCCCGGGGAGTAGGGCAGACTTTCCAAGGGCGATTGAGTGGTTTGGGCGCGGCCCAGCGCGACGAGCGGCAACACCGCCAGAAATATGCGCAACAAACCGGGGGTGCGTGTTCCCTTGTTCATAGGTCCTCCATTCCTGTTGTCTTGCTCAGAGTGATACCAGGCTGAACGTCAGAATGCGTATCCGGGGTGTCCTTCCTCCACGGCGGAAGAACCAAGGGCGCACAACTTTAGAATTGTATCTAGCGTTTGTCAACATGCAGATTTTTGCAGCACTCTCTTGAAAAGCACATCCCCGCAGCGGCTAAAAGCCGCAATTGATTTTGAGGCATTTGCGGCGCGGCTGAAGCCGCCCCTTTCAAACCGGATTGAAACTGACCCAATACCGTTGCGCAATCAAACTGGCATCATTCCCGCTGTGAAACTCACCTGGCTCTATAGTGTGAAACTAGTGGTTGACTAACGGATTGTATGGGCGGATAATCCTGCGGACGAATTACACGGGCCCCTTTTGTATTCGGAAATAGCTGCCTCCCCCCACCGGCACTGTTAACCGCAAGTCAACGTTCCAAAGCAAAACCGGAGCGAGCGATGAAAAACCGCACATGTGAAGCGCTGAGGGGAGCTCTGGGAGAGCCTGCTCCAGGCGGGTGCAATCCAGGTCAGGGCTCAATTGCGTTCCAGGGGCGCGGTGTGCGTTTCCTCCGGAAGCTGCGTCCTGCGCTGGTGTTGCTGGCCGGGGCGTTGCACCCATTCCTGTTGAGTGGTCAGACGCCGGTTCTGACCTATCACGCGGACGCTACGCGGAGCGGGCTATACCAGACCGAGACGCTTCTGACACCTGGCAATGTGAATTCGACGCAGTTTGGAAAATTGTTTTCCTACCCTGTAGACGGCCTGGTGGTGAGCCAGCCGCTTTACGTGCCGAACGTATCCATCGGTGGAAACAACTACAACGTCGTCTATGTCACTACGCAACACAACAGTGTTTACGCGTTCGACGCGGATAATAATCCGAGCAGCCCGGTGCCGCTGTGGACTGTCAACCTGGGAACGTCGGTGCCGATTGCGCAACAAGGGTGCTATGAGGACGGGTTCAGTGAAGTCGGCATCATGGGAAC
>Ga0187847_10002785_pt1 | contig 13824 bp, 9 predicted proteins | sample June2016WEW_4_10_FD_132458 | JGI IMG/M metagenome (GOLD analysis project Ga0187847, IMG submission 132458) | Peatland microbial communities from SPRUCE experiment site at the Marcell Experimental Forest, Minnesota, USA - June2016WEW_4_10 | ecosystem: Environmental > Terrestrial > Soil > Wetlands...
CGGTCCACATCCAGCAGCAGGCTCGGCTGCCCCAGTTCGCGCACCACCGTCAAGTCGGTAAAGCCCGGAACACCTTGCAACACATTCTTGACCTGCAGTGCTTTCTCTTCCAGCACATTCAGGTCCGAGCCGTAGACCTTCACGGCCAGTGAGCTCTTCAGCCCCGTGAGCGCCTCGTCCACCGCGTCTTCGGCCGGTTGCGTGTAGTTGAAAACGATTCCAGGGAAGGCCGTTAACCGCTTGTCGATGGACTTGATCAGCTCCTCCTTATTGCCAAGTTGACCTTGCGTCCAGGACTTGTCGCCATAAGGTTTCAGTCCAACGTAGAACTCGCAGTTGAAAAACCCCGTCGGGTCTGTCCCGTCATCGGGCCGGCCCAACTCAGACCCGACCACGGTGACCTGGGGATACGACATAAGAATGTCCCTGATCTGCGGTGCAACCTTGGAGGCTTCTTCAAATGAAATGGTGTAGGGCATTGTCGCGCGAACCCACAGTGCGCCTTCGTCCAGATGCGGCATGAATTCGCCGCCAATGAAGGGTGCAAGCAGCAGCGTGAGTCCGAAGATCGCGGTAGCTATGAATAGCGTCCAGCCTGGGCGGTCGAGGCACCACTCCAGTTTGCCGGCATAGAAGCGCTTGATTGCCTCATAAGGACGGTTTACCTTTTCTCGCACGCCGCCCTTAAACCAGTAGGACGCCAGCACGGGAATGAGCGTTAGCGTCAGCACCAGTCCGCCAAGCAGCGCGAATGACATGGTATCGGCCATCGGATGGAAGAGCTTTCCGGCGGGGCCGCTCAATGCATAGATGGGCAGGTAGCCAGCTATGATCACGGCAACGGAATAGAAGATTGGGCGGTCAACGTCATGGGCTGCTGCCAGGATGACTTCGTTCAGCTTGTATTCCGTGCCCGCACGTTCCGCCAGTTCACGGTAAATGTTTTCCATCATCACAACCGTGCCGTCGATGATGATCCCGAAATCGATTGCCCCGATTGACAGCAGGTTTGCGGAAACGTCGTGCGCGTGCAAAACAATGAAGGCGAACAGCAGAGACAGCGGTATGGTGAGTGACACGATTACCGCTGCCCTGAAGCTGACAAGAAAGAACATCAGCACGATGAAGACCAGGATCATGCCGCGTAGAAGATTGTCCTCAACCGTGTGCGTCGTCAGATCCACCAAATCGCTGCGGTCGTAGAAGGGACGAATCTTCACGTCCTTGGGTAGTATCTGGCGGTTGAGTTGCTCCGTTTTCTTTTCCACGTCGGCCAGCACGGTTTGTGTCTGTTCGCCGCGCCGCATCAGAATGACGCCCTCTACCGCGTCATCATTTTTCTGGAAGCCGAATTGTCCCAATCGCGGTGCGTGCCCGATCTCCACCTGCCCAATGTCGCGAACGCGGATCGGTGTCCCCTTGTTGGCACCGACCACAACGTTCTCAATGTCCTTTGTGGCGCGCACCAACCCAATGCCGCGAACGTAATAGAACTGCCCACCCTGCGAATAAAATCCACCGCCGGCATTCGCGTTATTGCTGGCCAGTGCCTGCATCACTTGGGGTACGGTCAGGTGATACCCGTACAGGCGCGCCGGGTCGAGCAAAACCTGGTACTGCATTACCGTGCCGCCAAAGCCAGAGTCATCGGCCACGCCATTCACAGACCTGTAGGCGCGCTCGACAACCCAGTCTTCAATGGTTTTCAGCTCCTGCGGGCTACGATCGGGGCTTTCCAGAACGTAGCGGTAAACCAATCCGCTCGGGCTGAATAGCGGCGCCATCGACGGCGTAACACCGCTCGGCAGTTGCGTATCCCCCAAGCGCTGAAATACGTTCTGGCGCGCAAAATAGTTGTCTGTGTCGTCGTTAAACGTGAGAATGATATCCGAGAGCCCGTAGAGCGTGATCGAACGCATCACCACGAGTTTCGGAACGCCGTTCATCTCTACCTCAAGTGGTAGAGTGACCAGCCTCTCCATCTCCTCGGCCGCATGGCCGGGCCATTGCGTAATGATCTCAACCATCGGCGGAGAGAGGTCGGGGTACGCATCCACCGGCATGCGCTGGAATGACAGCACGCCCCAGATGCTCATGAAAAGCACCAGCATCAGCACCAGGAATCGCTGCCGCAACGACACTTGAACGATGCGGTGGATCATCCCGCCCTGTCCGTTGGGTTTGTTGTCTCGGGTTGGGTTTTCTGTCGTCATCGCTGCACTGAATTCGCAAATTGCAGAAACAAGCTACCGTCGCCCACCACGTGATCCCCGGGTTTCACGCCGCTCAGGAGTTGCGTATTTCCGTCGCTGCTTACTCCCAGAATCACCGCACGCCGCCCATACTCGTTGTTCTCGTTGACCACGTAAACGAACGGTTGATTCTCCGCGTCGCGCAATACTGCGGACGTCGGCACGGTCAGCGCGTTCTGAATGGTCTCGGCTTGCACCGTGGCGGTTACGTACATGTCCTTCTTCAACTTGCCTTGCGGATTCTTAACGTCGATGCGCGCCTGCAGCGTCCGCGTATTGGCATCGAGCGCCGCCGCTATGTAGGAGATCTTGCCGTGAAACTCACTGCCGGGATACGAGTCCGCGGTAATCGATACCGCATCGCCCAGGTGAACGTATGGCAAGTCCTTCTGATAGATATTGGCCAGCACCCATACCGAGCTCATATCGGAAATTGTGAATACCTGCGTCGCCCCGGCTTGGATTACCTGTCCCGGCGATACCAGCCGTTCCACTGCTTCACCCGCAATCGGGCTTAGCACGGGAATTTCAGAGACCGCTGGCTTACCAACCACTGCTTCTGGTTTTGAGATCCCCAGGATCTTCAAAGACTGCTCGGTCGCACCAAGGTCCGCGGATGCCTGGGTGCGCACCGACTCAGCCGCCTCCAGATCACGTTCCGCGATCGCATGATGCTCGTAGAGGTCTTTCGATCGCTTGTAGCTCCTGTCCGCTAATTGAAAGGCGTCGCGAGCCTTCAGGTAGCTAGCGAGTAGCAGCGAATAGTCTGGACTGGTGACATAGAGCAATGGCTCGTCTCGGCGAACATGCTCACCGGGCATAACTGCGATGCGGGTCACCGGGCCGCCAATCTGCGAAATCACCGGAGTCGTGTCAAACGCGTTAAAAGCAACCGCACCGGTCAAGCGCAGGCTGCGCGGAATCGAAGTCGGCGCAATGGTCACGATCTGGAGGTGCGCCAACTGTTCCTGTGGCACCGTGAACAGTTGAGCCTTGTCGTTCGCCTGGCCGGTGTTGCCTGAATAAGAAGTCATCGCCCCGGAGCTCTGTGCCGGACGGTTACATCCGGCAATCGGCAACAGCAGTATGCAGAACATCAGTAGCGGAATACCCCTCGCGATATCTCTTCTTGAATAGGTCATCATGGCAACACCCTCGTCCCTACCGCCTCTTTTAGCTGTTCCACTGACACCAGGTAGCTGGCCAACGCCTGACGATAAGCTAGTTGGGTTGAGCGATAACTGCGTTCGGCATCAAGAAAGTCCAACAGACTGGCAGCGCCTCGCTTGTACGCATACTCGCTGATATCGCGTGAGTCCTGCGCCTTCTTCAAGTATCCGGAAAGATAGAGACGGAGGATCTTCTGATTCGTCGCGAAGCCTTCGTAGTTGTTGCGAACGTCCGTCAGTACTGCATCCGACGCGGCCTCGGCATTCTCTTGTGATTGCGTGAGCACATAACGGGTGCGCGCAATCTCACCTTGATTGCGGTCGAATATCGGCAACGGGATAGAAAAATTTGCACTAAGAGAGCTTTCGTCAGAGACGTGGCTATAGCTAAGTCCAGCGGTCAGGTCCACCTTTCCGTTGGCCTTGGCCAGCGCGATCTGGCTTTGTGCCGCTTTCACGCCCGCAGTCGCGGCCATCAGGTCCGGGCGCAATTTCAAGGCCCGCAATCGCAGGTCATCCAGATTCACTGCCAGCGGTTGATATGCCAGATCTCCTTCTACTTCATAGTCAGCCGCAACCGCGTCAAACCCGAGTAACTGTCTTAGACTGGCGAGGGCCTGTACCTTTGCCACCTCGGCGCTGGATACGTCCGTCTGAAACTGCAACAGTTGTAACTGGATTTTCAGTAAGTCACCTTCGCTGATATCTCCCGCCCTGTACCGGTCTTCGCTGATCCTTACCGTCTCCTCGAAGCTCTTCAAATCCGTAACCGCGAAATCCAGCACAGACTGCGCAAGCTGAGCGTTAATGAATTGCTGTGCAACGTTGAACACAAGTATCCGCTCAGAATCGCTTACCTGGTACCGGGTCACTGCCGTAGCATTCACGGCCGCATCCGTCCGGCGTTGCCTTTTTCCTCCGCGCTCGATCAGGTAACTCGCTCCTATGTCAAACTGCTCAGTGTTGGATATGTTGTTCGTTGTGAAGTTCTGCGGACTGAACACCGGAAGAAACAGCGCATCCCAGGCTAGCGTTGGGTTAGGTCGCAGCGACGCGGTGATCTCCTGCGCCTGATTCTGTTGGATCTGGGTTCGGGCGGCCTTCAAAGTATGACTATGAGCTAGCGCCAGGTTGATGGCCTGCTCCAGGCTGATACGCGCGGGCGCCTGCGCGTGTGCAATGCCTGAGAGCAGCAACACAACAAGCGTACAAGTAACTTTCCTGACAAATCCCGAGCGTGGATTTTCCATAAGGGCACCACCAGCAGAGAGTCTCACCTTTACCTGGAATTGCGATGTCGCGGTCCAGCTCAACCGACCAGCACTGGAACCCCGCGATTTTGCGATCTAGAGAGGGAATTGTGAAGGTGGGGGCCGTATGTATAACGCGAATGCCTGAGAAACAGAAGGCCAGATCACTTGTCCGCGTAAAGTTGTTTCCGTCAGTCTGTCAGCGGAGGGAAGGCAAACACGCGGAGCGGCCAGCGAAGGCGAATGAGAACTGGCACAGATCGTGCACGAGGTGTCCGCGGATCGTACAGAGCATACCTGAGCTGTTGCGCCGGGTTTAAGAAGGAGTCCCTCTTCCAGTCCACACACATGCACGGCTTGGACGGAACTCATGAGGACGAGCAAGATGGCGCACGTCCAACCCAATCGCGCACATGGTGGTGTTTGCGTAGAGTGCTCCATCCTAGCTGAGCCTAGATGCAAGCTGAGCCTTTTGTCAAAATCTCAAACCGCCGACCCATGCGTGCGTCACTCGGCCGGCGAACTTTGTGCTAGCCGGATGGTCGCCGGTAGTCCTCTAAACCCACAGGCGTTGAGATAGTAGTGGACGAGACGTCTAGCTGCCTGTTTTCAGTACTTTGTGAACCTCGTAAACGCCACCCTATTGAGCCACTGGCACAGAGACAGCCGCTAGACGAGCAGACGGGGCGATTCGTACCCCTGGCGCGAAGCAGTACTTTCGAGGGATAAGTATCGAGAAACGCGGATCTCGCCTACCGGTCCGAGGTGGAAGCCCAGCGGCTTCGTTCGCCGCCCTGGCAAATATTGTGAGAGGCTGCCCGGCGGCGAGTATGATTCCTCTGATATGGCCATAACCATGGATTCGCTTGACCACCTCGTCCTCACCGTCGCCAACATCGACATTACCGTTGATTTCTACACGGAAGTCCTCGGCATGGAGTTGCTCACCGTGGACGGCCGAAAAACTCTTTCCTTCGGCGAGCAGATGATCAAACTTCAGCAGCGCGGACATGAGGTGAACCCCAAAGCCGCCCATCCTACCGCCGGCGCCGGCGACTTCTGCTTCATCACCTCGAGTCCTCTCGACGACGTGATTCGCCACCTGAACGAACAGAAGGTTCGCATCGAAGAAGGTCCTGTCGAACGCAACGGCGCAATGGGCAAAATGCGATCCATCTACGTTCGCGACCCAGACAAGAACCTGGTTGAAATCTCGAACTATTAAGTGGTACACAACTGCCCACGGTCGGCGATTGTGCGGAGGCAGCCGCCGCACATCAGGCACCGCTCTGCCGCGACTTCTTGCTTAGGTGAGCCATCCCCACAGCCAGATGTATGCCGCGCTTTCCAGCGAGTCCCAATGCCGGCGAATCATGTCTTCGTCGCCCTGAACTCCGCCGATTTCCGCTTTCTTCGTCTCCCAGGAAGTCACCATCAATGGGTAGGGAGGATCCAACTTGCTGGGAGCAGCGGCTCTGGGCACGGCTTTGATGTTCTTGTCGTACCATCCAAACTCCATGACCGCCTCAGCCATCGCCCGCAGATTGGCAGCCTTCGTCTCGTAACCGATGTTGCAGCCACCGCTGACGATGTATCCGCCGCCTTGGCCCACGGTTTCACACAGGTGTTTCACCTGCTGGCGAACCTCTTCCGGAGTGCCGACGATCAGCAGGGTATTCTTAACTCCGCCTGCGATGCATTGATGATGGCCAATGTCTTTTTTGGCTTTGAAGATGTCGCCCTGGTTGTCGATGTCGCAGAGAACCTTTCCTTTGGGCAACTCCAGCATATGGTGCCAGTGAAGGCCCCAATCCCCTTCCAGATAGGCACGCACGGTGTGGCCGGCGGCAATGATTGCTTCCAGCACCTTTTTGAACGATGGCCAATAGAACGTATCAAACTGCTTCGGCGACATGAAACATGCCTTATGGGTGGGCACAAACACAGGCCAGCGCTTCAGCGGGTCGGCCGTGACCAGCGCAAAATTGATCATTTCAGGCACCAGGGCGTCACAGGCGGCGAGAACATTATCGGGCTGCCTGCGGCAGTCCAGCAGAGAGCCTTTCAGCCCTCTCAATACGTCGGCCAGGGCGTCGAAGGGAGCGAGAAAAGCGCCTGACATCGGTTGCGGCATTCCGGCCTGCTGCTGGAGGACCATGGTACGGTTGCGCATGATCTGGCCCCACTGCGCTTGCGCCATACCGGCTTTCAGAAACGCCATGTACGAACGGACCGAACCCCGTTCCTTGAATTCACCCATGACCCGCGGTAGAAAGCTGTCAAACATGAACTTCACAGGGTTGGCGATCAGAGCGGGGTACTCATCAGCCAGCATGTACTCTGCTTCAACAAACTGAAAGTCACTTTGCGGCGGCAGGTCGCGTCCGGAGAGCTTATAGCTCTTGAGATCAATCGCGTCAAAAAGAGGACCATAGATGCGATTGTTTCTCAAAACATCAAATTCCGGAAAATCCTTGGCAAACGCCAGCTCAGCCTGCAGCCATTTGTCCGGATTATAAAGAGTCTCCTGTTTTGTGTTACCCGAATAAATCTCGGCGAAAACATTCGTTCCAGTTGCGATCGGGATCCTATCTGTTGGTTCCAGCGCGATCGCAGCTTGATATCGGCCCAGACGTTCGTCAAACAGCTTCTGCATGTCCTCTGGCACTCTGACCTCCTAAGGTCTTTTCCACTCGAACGAAAACTATTTAACGCGGACGACGTTGCGGCATTCCGGTCGTTCTCCCAGACTCTTGCCAGCGCTCTCCGTACTCTGTTGCGCTTGATAACAGAGACGCGATTTCTGTGTAGAAATATCGTGCGAGGACTCTGCGGATGGATTCAACTCACGGAGAGGTTCAATGTCATCCAGTGGAAATACGCCGATGTCTCATGCCGCGTTCGTAGCAACGAGTTCGCTGCGACAGGCCACTAAACGGTACATATGACTTGTCCTAGGGTTTGACGAAGTTACAACGTAATCGGGAAATTCGCAAACAAAAACTTGACTGCGAGTGTGCGAATATAACCGGTGAGTCGAGAGGAAGTTAGCAGATGAATGCGAAGCTTATTGCATGCCGGGTACTGATTGACGAGATTCGCCGCTTTATGCCCAGTGAGGTTGAAGTGGAGGTTTTTGAGATCAGCCAGCACCTGCGTCCAAAGTTGCTAAAGATCGCTCTACAAGCTGCGATTGATCGAGCAGATGGCAAGTTCGACGTCATTCTGCTTGGCTATGGGCTCTGCTCAAATTCGGTAGTTGGGCTGGTTGCGCAACGGTCGCGGCTGGTGATTCCCAAGATTCATGATTGCATTGGCATTTTTCTGGGATCGCACAGAGCCTATCAAGAAGAGATGGCGCGCGAGCCTGCTTACTTTCTGACGCGCGGCTACATAAGCGGGTATCTGGAAGAGCAGAGCGGCCCGCTGGCGGACTTCGACAGGGCGGCCAAGCGATATGGGCAAGCAAGGGCCGAGAAACTGGTCGGTGCCATGATGGCGCCTTATAAGAGGCTGGTTTATATCCATACGTCGGAAGCCGCCGATCTGGAAGCGGACCGCAAGTACTCGCAGGAGATGGCGGCACGCTTCCACATGCGCTACGAGGAAGTGAATGGCAATTCAGTATTGCTGGAAAGAATGATGAAGGGCGATTGGGGTAACGACTTTATCGTGGTCGAACCAGGGCAGGAGCTTACCCTGGAACACTTCATGAATCCGTAGTCGAGGAAACGCGCCGCTCGGACGAGTGCTACTACTTTGATCGTTACCGTGCACGGCCACGAGGAAGATATAATTGCGCACAATCGTTGTACCTGGGTTGTCACCAATAATGTCATCGAATTCACTTTCGCGTAGAACCATACTCGTGATGGCTGCCGGCGCCGGCATCACCGTCAGTAACCTCTATTTTTGCCAGCCTCTGCTTGCAGACATGGCGCGCACATTTTCCGTCTCCCAGCATGCCATCAAGTGGATCCCCGCGCTCACCCAGCTCGGAGCGGCCTTGGGCATCATGTTTCTTGCTCCGCTCGGAGACGTGATGGAGCGGCGGTTGCTGGCCGTACGCGTGACCGTAATATTGGCGATCGCTTCAATCTTCATGGCGCTGGCTCCTGGCTATGCTTGTCTGGCTGCCGCCAGCCTGCTGTTGGGATTTGCAACCTGCGTTCCTCATCTCATTCTTCCCATTGCCACTCTGCTCGCGCCAAAAGATCAGGGTGGCAGCGTAATTGGCACGGTGATGAGCGGTTTGCTGATTGGTGTGCTGGGAGGAAGAACGATCTCCGGATTCATCGGAGGCACTCTAGGTTGGCGGACCGTGTACTGGCTTTCTGCAATCCTCACCATCGCCATGGCCTGGCTCATCCACCGCGAACTTCCCGAGTGCCACTCTTCAGAGTCTAAAATCGGCTACCTGCGCCTCCTGGGGTCGGCAATTTCATTGTTCAAGTATCGGCAGATGAGAGAATGGGCGTTTATCGGCGGAATGATGTTCGGCGCATTTAATGCGTTCTGGACCACGCTGGTGTTTCTATTGGAATCGCACTACCACTATGGCGCACGAATGGCTGGCGCAATGGGGATTCTCGCAGTCTCCAGCGCGGCTGCAGCACCGCTGATGGGCAAGATCGTGGACCGGCACTCGGCGCGCTTCGGAGTCAGTTGGGCAATCGTGATGCTGCTCGCCTCTTTTCTGCTGCTCTATGGAACGGGAATGCATCTCTGGGGCCTGGTGCTTGGCATTGTGCTGTTGGATGTCTCTGCGCAATCCGGGCATGTTGCCAATCTGACGCGCGTGTACGGCACCTTTTCTGAGTCGCGCAGCCGGGCAGGTATGGCGTACATGGTCTGTTTTTTTGCTGGCGGATCACTCGGCTCCTGCTTGGGCGGATGGGGATGGGCTCACTTCGGCTGGGCTGGAGTATGCCTTGTCGGAGCGGCCATGGTGTTGTCCGCGCTCATCGTACATCTCCGCTCCGGTGCGGAGGCGATTGTCCACCTCAATCGGTCAGTGCAGGCACAACCGGCATCCTGCGACTCATGATGGGTGGCGCCGAGATCCGCGAGCCCGCGCACTAAATGTGCGGAACGGCAACTTCGAAGGCATATTTCACTTGCACATATCATATGATTATAGTATTGAATGCACGTGGGTTCCAACTTTCACATGATCCTGTCTCTCCGTGAAACAATTAGTCAACGACCGATTGGTCTGCCGCCCGTTCATCCACGGCTACGCCGCAAGTTTTGACTTAATCACGCCGGCCCGTTTGGCCAATGACGGCGCTCGATCTCGAAGCGGATCATGGATTAGATTTTGCTTTTGAACATTAGGAGGGCGAAATGCCCAATCTCGACGACATCAAGAACGCACTCGCTGAACTGGATGAAGACCTCGCGCTGAAACTGGTAAAAGAAGCTCTTGCAGCGAAGGTTTCGGCACTTGAAATCCTGACTGCTTGCCAGAATGGAATGACCGAGGTCGGCAGACGATTCGAATGTCAGGACTATTTTGTCTCTGATTTAATGATGTCCGGCGAGATATTCAAGCAGGTCGGCGTATTGCTCGAACCCGAACTCAAGGCTGGTGGCTCTACCGCCGTTGGCAAGATTGTGTTCGGCACGGTGAAGGGAGACATTCACGATATCGGTAAGGACATCGTCGTGAATATGCTCAAGTCCGCGAATTTCGATGTGATCGATCTCGGCGTGGATGTGCCTCCCGAAAAGTTCATCAGCGCTCTCAAGGAGAGCGGTGCAACGGTGTTGGGCATGTCAGGCCTACTCACGCTCGCGTTTGATTCCATGAAGATCACAGTGCAGGCGCTCCAGGCTGAGGGACTTCGCGATCAGGTGAGAGTAATGATCGGAGGCGGCCCGGTGGATGCCAATGTGTGCAGGTTTGTTGGCGCCGACGATTGGGGCGCTGACGCGCAGCACGCGATTCGCCTTGCAAAGAATTGGCTGGCGCCCTTAAGCGCTTAGATTCGAGGATCGCCCCGGAGGGGCTGACGATGGCGAGTCCGACCAGTGCCGGGGAGTGTCGGGTAACATTTCAGCCGATCGGTACCCGGGTGGTCGTGAAGGCCGGCACAACTCTCCTTCAGGCGGGGAGAGATGCGGGTCTATTGTTGTCCGCTCACTGTGGAGGTGCCGGCCTGTGCGGTCGGTGTTGCGTCACGGTTATCAGCGGTGAGATGGAGCAACCTTCAGAAGTTGAGCAGGCATACCTGGATTCCGCCGAGCCTGGGCCGGGTGTCCGGCTTGCCTGTGAAGCGCGGGTTTCTTCGCCCTCCGTAGTTGTTCAGATACCGCAGGAATCCCTCGCCACCGGGCAGCGTCTGCAATTCAGCGGGACCGGCTCCACTCTCTGCTGCGAGCCACTCATTCACGCGCATCAACTTAGGCTGTCCCCTCCCACTCTCGCCGATCCCCGTTCAGATTACAGGCGCGTAGCGGATGCACTCGATAATGTCGGACACGCACACGCCTGGACGATGCATCCCAGGGCTGCGGCGCAGCTTAGCCGTACTGCACGAGTGCGCGACTGGGCTCTTACTGCATACACCAGGGGCAGCGAAGTAATCGGTTTCTCCGGCCCCGATAGGTTGTCGTTTGGATTGGCGGTGGATGTTGGCTGCACCAAAATCGCCGCTTATCTGCTTGATCTCCAAAGTGGCGCACAACTCGCCGCCGGAGGCGTTCCGAATCCGCAACTTGCATATGGGGAAGACCTGATCACGCGATTGGTGTTTGCTGCTAGAAGCCCTGACCAGGCTGACCTGATGGCAAAGCTCGTCCGCGGTGCCATCAACGACCTTGCTGCGAAGCTGTGCTTGCAGGCTGAAGCCGCATCGCACGAGATTGCCGACATCTGCATCGTTGGAAACACGGCAATGGTGCACCTGTTGCTTGGCCTTCCAGTGCAGCAGCTCCTGAACGCGCCCTTCGTCTCCTCTATCGATCGTGATCTGGATATCGATGCTACCGACTTGTCATTGGAGTGCGCTCCTGGCGCGCAAGCTCATCTCCTTCCTGCAATCGGAGGATTTGTGGGAGCCGATCACGTGGCCATGATTCTGTCTCATGGCATCGCGCATTCGGGCAAGGTCACCATCGGAATCGACGTAGGCACCAATACCGAAATTGTGGCGAATAATCCGCTGACGGGTGCTTTTGTGGCAACTTCGGTTCCGTCCGGTCCAGCGTTTGAAGGCGGCCACGTGAGCGATGGGATGCGCGCTGCCTCCGGAGCCATCGAAACGGTAGTGTTTGTGGATGGCCTGCTGCAATTCCGGACCATCGATGGGAGTGCCCCGATCGGAATTTGTGGTTCCGGCACGGTAGACCTTCTCGCAGAACTGTATCGGCTGGATTACATCGACGAACGCGGGCACCTTCTTCGCCGCGATGAACTTGTCCGGGCAGGGAAGAGCGGCTTGGAGTTTCTCGTCGTGCCCGCCGCAAAGTCCGGCCACGGCCGCGATATTGTCTTCACGCAGCACGACATCACGGAAATCCAGTTGGCCAAGGCCGCCATCTGCGCGGGCATCATCACTTTGATGGAAATTACGCGGACCAGCTTGGGGGATGTTGAAGAGATGGTCGTTGCAGGCGCATTCGGAACATTCCTGGATTTAGGCAGCGCCGTGGCGATTGGCCTTCTTCCACGCATGCCTGCCGCGGAGTATCTGCAGATTGGCAACGCCGCCGGTGCGGGTGCCAAGATGGCGCTAATTTCAAGTGCCTCTCGTGAACAGGCCCGGATGATCGCAGCGAACGTCACCAGGGTAGAGCTGAAGCAGCACGAGAGTTTCAACCGTGCGCTCGCCCGCGCGACCCGATTCCCCTCAAAGACTCAAATGTCCGAAGCAAAGTAGATGCAATACCGGAAGGAGCGATTGCTTGCGGCTGGATGCGGCTGGCGTTTCGCGTTATTCCGCTTTTAGTTTCTCTTCCACCGCCAGCATCGCTACACCCACCGCGCGCTCAGCCGCCTTGGCAGCGGCGACCGGATCTCTTCGATGAAGCGCCCGGAAAAGATCGCGCTGCGCTTTCAGGCTGAGTGTCATACTCGTTGCTGATCGGAAGCTATATAGAAGCGTGGTTCTGAACGGTTCCCGGATGATCTCGTTCAAGTTCACCAGCAGGGGATTGTGGCTGGCCGCTATGACTGCACTGAAGAATTGCAGATCGAGATCAACCACGGTCTCGATCGGGGCATTTTGAGGCAATGCCTCACGAAACATCAGGCGGCGGGCGATCTCGTCGAGTTCCTCGCTTGTGGTGCGCACCGCAGCAAATCCTGCGGCCGTCGGTTCAATCGCCAATCGCACTTCACACAGGTCGCGAAGCAAACGTGAATCGGGCGCCAACTCCGCCTGCCATGCCAGGATGTCGGGGTCCAGCAGGTTCCAGGCCGAACGCGGCCGGGACTTGGTTCCAGTGCGCGGGCGCATTTCGACCAGCCCTTTGTCGACCAGAACCTTCATGGACTCGCGCACGACTGTCCGGCTGACGCCGAGTTGCAAACTGAGTTCGCTTTCCTTCGGGAAAGCTATCTGCTCGGCTCCCCGTTCCGCATCGATGATCTTCAGGGCAAGCTCACGCGTAATGGTGCCGTGCAGCTTTCTTCGAAGTGGCTGGACATGCGTCGGGGTCAACACGAAACAAATACTACCATATGACTATGGATGCGCTTTCGCGTACGCAGCATCGCAAAGAGCCCTCGGTTTCCGTCTATGAAAGACCAATGACCCGCCCGGTTCTGGTGTCAATGTCGATCTCGTAGTATCCCGGCCGGGTTGAGAGTCCGGGCATGGTGCTCATCGTTCCAAGCAGCGGATAGACGAACCCAGCTCCGATGCTGGCGCGTACGTCGCGCACCGGAACGATGAATCCTGTGGGAGCACCTTTCAGGCTCGGGTCATGGCTAAGGCTCAGGTGCGTTTTTGCCATGCAGATAGGAAGATCTCCGAATCCTTGCCGGGTGTAGAGTTCAATTTTCCTTTCGGCTTCTGCGGAGTACTCCACTCCGGCACCGCCGTACATTTCGCGCACAATGCACTCGATCTTGTCTTTCAGCGAAGCTTCCTTCGGGTAGAGGAAGTGGAAGTTGTTTGGCTTGGCGCAGGCTTCCATGACCGCATC
>Ga0187847_10002788_pt1 | contig 13820 bp, 11 predicted proteins | sample June2016WEW_4_10_FD_132458 | JGI IMG/M metagenome (GOLD analysis project Ga0187847, IMG submission 132458) | Peatland microbial communities from SPRUCE experiment site at the Marcell Experimental Forest, Minnesota, USA - June2016WEW_4_10 | ecosystem: Environmental > Terrestrial > Soil >...
GCTGCGCTTTATCCGGAGAACTCACCACGATAATCCGCAGGCTGATTTCGTCGTGCCGGTCATTCGGCGAAGATTGGCCTTGCGCAAAAGCACAAGCCACTAGCAATCCCAAACTGGTCAGTGCCTTGAGCAGTGCGAGTACCTCCGGGCCTTACTACTTTGAGTGGGCAAACAACTTTAGGCGGGATTCTATGTATTCCTGTAAGCCTTACACCATATGGCAAACACATTAACTGAAACACGTTAATGCAAATCAATTATTGCCCTTCGCTTCTTCCAACCAGTAGCCTTCATCCAGACCTTACTTCGGCTCATTCACCTCACTCCACTCACGCCGTAACCACCCCTGGAAGTATCCGGGTTGAATTGATTAGGCACGATGTTCGATCGTATGAAGGCAGCAAGCAGTTCGACATCGCTCACCGAAAAGACCGCAGTATTACTCGTAGATGATCATGTTCTGGTTCGGCGGGGTTTTCGGCGCATTCTCGACGATGAGGCTCACATAACTGTTGTAGGAGAAGCTGGCGACGGCGTTGCCGCAATCCGCATGGCGATCGATCTCAAGCCCAAAGTTGTGCTCATGGACTGTGCGATGCCAATCATGAACGGTTTGACTGCCACGAAAAAGATCGTTGAAGCATGTCCCGGAACTTTAGTCCTGATGCTAAGCATGCATTCGGAAGACAGCTTGATTCAACAGGCTGCCAATGCAGGGGCACGAGGATTTATTCTTAAAAATGCCATAGATTTGGATCTGGGTTCGGCAATCAGGCGCGTGGCTGCGGGAGAGTTTTTGTTTGAACGCCATGTTCCGCCAGACGTCGGGGACAGAAGGAGACATCGCGACCTCACCGCACGTGAGACACAGATTCTGCGGTTGATCGTCGATGGCAAGTCCAATACGGAAATCGCGAATCTACTCAATCTGAGCGCCAATACTGTCGGAGCCCACCGTTACAGGATTATGAGTGTGCTGGGCGTGCGAAAGGCTTCAGAGCTTGTGGTTTATGCGATCCGCAATGGTCTCGTAGACATGCCGTAGCCAAAGCATTCTATTTTGCACAACGCCCGTGTTCATCCATCATGAACAGAAGATTTTCTGAGCAGTCGCCACTTAGCTTTGTCCCCCAGCAAATCAGCGCGTGGGCTCTGTCTTTTCAGGCCAATCGTATCCCGTAGCCCATCCATTCGACTCAATATAGTCGACCTGGGCGCGCCAGGCGGAAGGCGCAAGCTGGCGCAGTTCTGTACACGCCATCAAAGACGTTGCACAGCGCAGATTTAAGTCGAAAGCAATCCTTCTTCCCTCCCGGGGCGCATCCGGCGATAGATATACATTGAGCGCTTGACCACCCCCCGGAATATCCAGGGAGGGCGTCGTTACGATCAGGCCGTCTCTGCCAGGCTCAATTTGATGCCCCGTATTCACAGCCTGCGCGCGCGCAGATTGCTGTTCATCAGCCAACCGCTGGGCGTATCGACCCAGCCCCACATGCTCCCAGGGAACGGGCCTTGATTCCACAACCACTCGCGGCCTCGGCCCAGAAGGCAGTCAAACCCCAAGCCAGTTACTCGCCCGTCTTTCGTGCTCACGTACGCCCGAAGAGACCAAGGACGTAAAGCGGCGTAATCCCATTCGGTTCGGCGCAAAAGTCCCAGCGTCCCACTGCCCTCAAGTCGAAGCCATACGCAAAATCGTACTCGCATGAACCTGAGGCGCAATGTTCTTTCGCCCCAAAATCATGCGCAATCTGCCGTGGCGGGTGGCCCGGCCTTGAAAAGCCGAAGCCCCTATGCCGGCGGGCACCCTCAGTTTCTAAACAGGAAGGAAAAGGCGCCAAAGGAACCACTCCCATCCGTCCATGAGTCTTTGATCGTAGAAGCGATCCGCCCAAGTTCAATGCCTAAAACGGCGATTCTTCGTGCGGCTGCGCCTGGTCGGGCGCAACGATTCGATGTGATCGCTGACCCTCTTCTTGGCGGACTTCATCATTCCTGGGTCCTGGAAATTCTTGCCCAAAGCAACGTAGCCCTCAAACGCCGCAATCAGAAACGTTGCCGTTTCATTCGCGTCAATCTCATTCCGCACCAAGCCGCGTTTCTGTCCTTCCCGCAATGCTTCCGCCACGGCGTCGCGCCAATTTTTAAAAATTCTTGCCGTTCTTCTGCGGAAGCCCTCATCAACGCCTGACATCTCCTGCGACAGGTTAAGCAAAGGGCAGCCTCGACGCACGTCTTCTTTCTTTACCGATTCTGACTGAAAAATACTGATCAGAACGTCGAGGGGATCTTTGATTTTGGCCTTCTGTAGAGGCTGCACCCACTTCCGATGCAGGTTGCCCGTCATCACTTCGTCCACCACCGCGTGGCCGAGGGCTTCCTTGTCGTCGAAGTGGTAGTACAACGCACCCTTGGTGACGCCAGCTGCCGCCAGGATGATATCCAGATCCGCACTCCGAAAACCCGAGCGGTACATCTCCTGGAAGGCCGCCTCCAGCAGGAGCCCGCGTGTATCCTCTGCGTTGCGCGAAGCCGCTAGGCTGCGTTGCGATTGTTTTCTACTACCGGACATACCAATGAGTATGCCTCCTCAGTCGAGGATGTGTCGAGCGGAAGAAAAGGGAGGGCTACATGCCCTCCCCGCTAAAGCTTCCCTTTTGCCTCAACGCGGCTTACGGGTTCCTTATGAATCCGAAATGCACGTTGTTTGTGTCAATGTACTGGCCCGTGATCACCCCAAACAGATTGGGAGTGTTCGGAAGGGTTCCCTGGCCGGCGCCCGTTCCTGCTCCCGGTGCGTCAAAGGTCGTGATGGCGCCGAACGGGCCCCGCACGAACCCGTGATTCACGCCGTCTGAGTCAACATACTGGCCGGTGATTCCTCCAAGAAAGTCGATGCCCTCGGCTATGGTTCCCTGACCAGCGCCGGTTCCCGCCTCGGAAACATCGAAGCTGATGACGATGCCAGACCTCTCGCGCACGAAGCCGTGATTCACGCCGTCCGAGTCAATGTAGTTTCCCGTAGTCGCTCCCAGGTCGCTGATGCTTGAGCCTTCGGTACCCTGGCCCGAGCCCGTGCCAGCGCCACTGGCGTTGTATTCGGTAATGGTGCCGTTTGCGGTGCGCACGTAACCGTGAAACGCGCCGCTCGCGTCAAGATAGGTTCCCGCGACCTCGCCCTCATCGCTCAGGGCGCTCGCCACCGCCGTAAAGGTGTTTAACGAACCTTCCGGATCGAATGAGACGAAGGTGCGGTAAGGCGGAGTGGTCACAAAGCCGTGAGATACGTTATTTCCATCAACGTAATATCCCGCGATCTCGCCAGATGCGTTGACGTTGCCGGCGAAAGTCCCCTGGCCAGAGCCTTGTCCGGCGTCGGGATCGTTCAAAGTGGTGAACTTCTTGAATGGGGCAGCAGTCAAGAAGCCGTGCGCCACACCGTTTGCGTCAACGTAGTACCCCACAGTCGCTCCGAACACATTAATGCTGAACGTTATTGTGCCCTGGTTTGCGGCGGTCCCTGCGCCCGGCGCATTGAACGTGGTGAAGGTCTTGAGCGAACCACACCCGGAAACGCACTGGTACCCGTGAAAGACGTTGCCGTCGTCAAGGTAAGATCCCACGATGGCGCCCTGCGGGTTGATGCCAAAGCCACCAGTGCCCTGGCCCGCGCCCGTGCCCGCGCCCGGGGCGCTAAATGTAGTGATGTGCTGGGCGCTTGCGAAACCACAAGCAAGAAATACGACACCTACGACTTTCCAAAGCTGCAGACGATCCATAACTCCTCCTGGGTTGATTTGAGATTGATTAGTCATCCTGAAAATTCCTTCGAAGCAGCGGCCAGTGTCTGCTTGTTCTGTTATTGACTTGGAGACGGAAGACATCGTTGCTGCCATCCCCGCTTCACAGTCCTGGATACACGCGGCCGGCTAGATAGAGGCTGCCGTCTCTAGACGCATGGCCAGATCGTGCACGCTGATGTCCACAGATGGGAGAAGATCAAACAAACGATGTGGACTTCCTAAAATGGGATACAACGCTAACAAAAGACGAGGGCTGGCGCGGGATTTCTCTCAGGAGCCGTCCGCGCGGGGTTTGCGTGGATATATGGGTAACAGTAGGCAGGTCTGATGGCGTTATGAGTTTTCGTAAATCTTCCCGCGCGGCGTTATATCAATAATACGTACCAGTACGTATGTTATGTATATATACAAACGATGCGAGAAATGGCGCTAGCTATTGCGGGCTGGCGGGTAGCTCAGTCTTTGATCCGACGAACGTACTACGGAAGTGGGTGCCCCAGTTCTTCGCTGGTTTTGCGAAGGGCAGGTACCGCTGACTTCAGGATCGTTCGGGTTCATCCATTAAGAGCGCTGCTTATTTATACGATGGAGACATTTGTCGTACGAGCCTGTCTCTCCCACCCTTGCTAAAAGCGCAAGGATCGGGCACCCTCAGTTTCTTGACGTGGAAGAAAAAATCGGTCGAGGAAAAATGGTCCTGGTGCCCGAGGTTCGCCGTACTTTGGCCAACCTGGGCAGCTGAATACAAAGGCTGCTTTCAATAACGTACACCGCGCATTACACCCAACCTCCCCTCCTTGCATTGACTTGCCTTAACTCAGGTCTTAACATTGCACCCGAATGATCGACCAGACCATCTCCCACTACCGCATCGTCGAAAAGCTTGGCGGCGGCGGTATGGGTGTGGTGTACAAAGCTGAGGACCTGAAGCTCCGCCGCTTCGTTGCGCTCAAGTTCTTACCCGACGACGTTGCGAAAGACCCGCAGACTCTCGCCCGTTTCGAGCGTGAAGCGCAGTCGGCGTCGGCGTTGAATCATCCCAACATCTGCACCATCTACGAAATTGATGATCACGACGGCCAAGCTTTCATTGCCATGGAGTATCTGGAAGGCGTGACGTTGAAGCACAAAATCGGCCATCGCCCGCTGGAACTCGAGATGATTCTTCCGCTAGCGATCGAAATCGCCGACGCGCTTGACGCTGCGCACGCCACCGGCATTATTCACCGCGACATCAAGCCGGCAAACATTTTCGTCACCAAACGAGGTCACGCGAAAATTCTGGACTTCGGGTTAGCGAAGGCCGCAACCGTTAGTGGCTCATCGAGCGCGAATACTTTAACCGAGGTCACGTCCGACCAGTTGACCAGCGCCGGCGTGATGCTGGGCACGGTGGCGTATATGTCACCGGAGCAAGTGCGGGCCAAAGAATTAGACGCCCGCACGGATCTTTTTTCTTTCGGCGCCGTCCTCTACGAGATGGCAACCAGCAGGCTGGCGTTTGAAGGTTCGACTTCAGGAGAAATCTGCGGAGCCATCCTGCATCAGGAACCTGTGGCGGTTTCTTCTTTGAATCCCCATGTCGCAGCCGGCCTTGAGCCGATCATTGGCAAAGCGTTGGAAAAAGATCGCGAGTTGCGTTACCAGCACGCCGCCGACATGCGCGCAGATCTCCATCGGCTGAAACGCGACAGCGAGACGGGACGAGGCAGGGTTGCGAGCGGCGCGCCTGTAATGATCGAGTCGGAAAGCGGCTCCCGGCTCGCCGAGCAGCAAACGCCGGTATCTGGTTCGTCTTCGCGGTATTCCGGGGTTCGCACTGTCAGCAACTCGGCAAGTCAACGAGATAGCGGGGCGGCACATGCCTCGGGCAGTTCGACCGTAGCCGCTGCGGCGAGGCAACACCGACTGGGCTTCCTGGCAGCTTTTGGGATTGCTCTTGCAGTGTTGGCCGCGGCAGGTTATGGCGTGTACTCGCTGTTGGCCAACCGAGCCACCACAATCCCATTTCAAAGCTTCACGGTCTCGCCAGTCACTAACTCCGGCAAAGCAACGTATGCGGCAATTTCCCCGGACGGCAAGTACATCGCAAGCGTTGCTGTCGACAATGGAAAATATGGCTTATGGCTTCGCAACGTGCCCAGCAGCAGCAATACTCAGGTTCTCAATCCTGATTCTCTTGCCATCCGGGGCACCACCTTTTCTCCAGATGGGAGCTATATTTTTTACCGCAAAGCGGCGGACGTTGCGGCCGAGGTGTTTCTGATGTATCGAATGCCCGTGCTCGGTGGCACGCCGCAACTTTTGGTGAGCGACGTTGACGAGGGGCCAACATTCTCGCCCGATGGCAAGCGCGTGGCCTACATCCGCGACAACGATCCCGAGGTCGGCAAATATCGTCTGCTTTCCGCGAACCTTGACGGAAGCGACGAAAAGATTCTGTCCATTGCTGCGGGACTCACCGGCGCTCTATCCTGGTCACCCGATGGAAAGCGGATTGCGATGATTTCCGGAGGCCAGATAATCACATTTGCGCTGGCAAGCGCTAAAAAAACTCCCCTTACGTCGTTCCCGGACAGGGAATTCACAGACTTGGCATGGACTTTTGATGGGCGCGGATTGCTCGTCAACTATACAGATCGAACGTCGGCCTCAACCAATGGGCAAATTGGTTTGGTTTCGTTTCCGGGCGGCCTGTTCCGTCCGCTTACGAATGACTCGCGCGGTTTTCAAACACTAAGCCTTTCAGGCGACAACCGGGCGATGGTCTCGGTTCAGTTTCAAAGGTCTGATTCAGTTTTCCTCGTACCCAACGACGGGAACGGCATTCCTGTGGCGCTTCCAGGCCTTAGGGATCAAGCCAAGGTTATCGCCGTGGATTGGGACGGTCATGGTGATTTGATCATCACCATGGCAACTTCCATCCTGCGAATGTCACCCGACGGCAGCCGGCAAACAACTCTCTTTAGTGACGAATCTGCGGCAATTCAGTCGTCGTCGGTTTGCGGTCAAAGCGGCCCTATCCTCTTCACGACATCTCTTGGCGAAGGAAGAGACGCGTTCAAGATATGGCGCGTGAACGCAGATGGTTCCAACCCGAAACGGCTTACGACGGGTACGAGTGACATGAATCCTCGTTGCTTGCCGGACGGTAAATCTTTTTACTATTACGACAGAAACGCCCTTCGGATCATGAAGATGGCCATTCATGGGAGCGCTCCGGAACTTGTTAAGGCTAGCGTAGTCCCGACTGGTTGGATGCAGGGCGGAGTAAACTTTTCGCCCGATGGCAAGTTGCTGCCGGAGATCGAGGTAAGAGGCGGTGACGCGGGCACTTACACAAGAAGAATTGCCTTCGTAGATGTGACCGCTAACGCCGATGCGCCGGCGAAATATGTAAACCCACGGTCTGACATTTATCCCGTTGTCGCTATTACTCCGGATGGCAACGCTGTGGCATACACGATCATTGAAAACGGTGTTGGCAACATATGGGTGCAACCCCTCGATGGCTCGCCGGGTCATCGCTTGACCAACTTTACGTCGGATCGAATCCTTTCCTTTCAATTTTCCCCGGACGGCAAATTGCTCGCAGTCGATCGCGTGCATGTTGTCTCCGACGTCGTCCTTTTGCGCGACACACGCACGGAATCTCAATAGCTGCCCACTCGATCTCTGCACGCGCCAATGCGATTTCGGCGCAATCCGGCCAGCGGGAATTATTCGAAAACGCCCCAGTAGTGAGGAAACTGCTCTTGGTTAATGTGATCTGTGAACATTTCCACTGTGACGTTCAAACATTCAACCCCTGTGGAAAACATCGCCCGTAACTCATTGAAAATAAACACCAAATGGATGGTCGTTAAAACGATTTAACTTGCCCCAGGCTGCGTCGTTTTTGCCACTATACTCCAACTCAACTCCGATTACCAAAGCGCGTGCTAGGGCCTGCAAAACGCAATTAAACAGGATTCCTGAAAAGCATCGGACCCGAAGCTTTCACTCCAACGAGCGAAGCGAACCCTACGCTAGGCCCAAAAGCAGATTCCTCAGCCCTAAAGGGCATTCGGAATGACAATGTGGATGGTGTAACGAGCGTCCTAGGCGGTAGGTATCAGACCCGAAGCTAAGGTCGAGCATTCGTCTGGGTGTGCGTTTGGCCCGACGAGGCATCGAGCATCCGCACGGTTTCGAGAATCACTTCCCCAACAATGGCGATACTCTTCGGGCTGAGCTTGTCCAGCGTGTCCTGCGGAGTATGCCAGAAGACGTTGCCGTATCCGTAATCGAAATCAATCAAGTCGGCGCTGGGTACGCCCAGCTGGACGAGCGGCGTGTGGTCATCGTCCATGCCAACTTTGCGCGCATAAAAATGGGACTGATAGCCGAGCTGTGCTGCCGCACGGTAAATCAGGTCTTCGAGCCAGGGCGTTGAATTTTCGTCGCGATCGATGTTTAGATCAGCATCGCCAATCATGTCCGCCAACAAAAACGCCTTGATGGTTTTGAGCGTGCCATCTTTCTGCCACTGGTTGGCGAGGTAGCGCACGCCATAAACGCTGTCCACGCCGTTCTTCCATTCTTTGACGGCTTCTTCGCCGTCCGTCCACAGCAGCCACACGCTGTAGCCTTCGCGCTTTTTACCGCGCAACTGGTTGGCGAGTTCCAGAAGAACTGCCGTTGAAGACCCGCCATCGTTGGCGCCGACATATCCGGAGTCGCGCAAGGGATATCCCGTATCGTAGTGCCCGGCGATGATAATCACGCCATCTTTGATCCCCTGATATCTCGCAATGATGTTGCGCACGGGCAATTGCCCCGCAGGCGTGTCGGCCATGAACGTATCGGCGACGACGTCATCGCCTTTCAAGTGAGCCAGGATGTAGTCTTCAAGCTTCTTGTGGTTCGCGCTGCCGATGGGACGTGGGCCAAAGGCTACAACATCTTTGGTGTATTGCCAGGCTCGCTCGGAATCAAAAGCTGGAGGAGCTCCGGTAACATCCGGGATCATGGGCGCAGCGTTCTGTGCTGTCGGAGCCGCCGCCGCGGCGCTGCTATTGTCTTCTGCGTCCGGCGCAGTTTTATTCTGCGTGCAGGCGGCCAACGTCAGGGCAAGGAAGAAAATCAATGCGAATTTCGTCCCGCGGCAAACAAACTTCATGATTCTTTTCTTTCAAGGCGGGCTTTGCGCTGCTTAGGATGCACCGCCCATGCAATGCCAATGCTCAACAGATACAAGCCCACCATGGGCGCGGCAAAGATGCACATATTCAAAATATCGGGCGTGGGCGTGAGAATCGCCGCAACAATGAAAATCGCGAGAATGGCGTAGCGTATGTTTCGCCACATCCAACCCGCCGTCACTACACCCATCAGCGCCAGAAAGAAAATTACGATTGGCATCTCAAACACCACCCCCAATCCGAGAATGACGCTCAGAAACAGGTCGGTGTATTCATGAATCGTGATCATCGGCGTGAACTGCTTGCCGAAGCCGATGAGAAATTGCAGCGCAGCCGGAAAAACTATTTTGTACCCGAAATATCCACCCGCGAGGAACAGGCCGATAGTCGAAAACATGAAGGGGAAAACATACCGCTTCTCGTTACGGTAAAGCCCCGGCGAAATAAATAGCCACAGTTGGAACAGGAGGAATGGCGAAGTCACGAACACGCCCGCCATGAAGGCGAGCTTGAGGTACAAATTAAAGGCGTCGGTCGGATTGAGATAAACCAGCTTTTCCGCCAGGCCGTTGGCGCGTAGCGCCTCCATAATGGGCTTCTGCATCAGGCTGAAAATAAATTCGTGATATCCCCAGCATGCGAAAAAACCGATCACAACTGCAATCAGGCAATAGAAAATGCGCTTGCGGAGCTCCTCCAGATGGTCAAGAAAACCCATTGCGGGCAGCGCTTCTTGCACTTCGTCGGGCGGATTGACGGCCGCAAACTCAGGCATCGGGCGCCTTTGCTAATGTACTTTCCTGGAAAGGCTCTTGCGGGACGGGATTTTCCGAAGGTCGTGAAGCGATAGGCGCAATCGCAATCGTCGCCGAATCAGCCGAAACCGTTCCTTCGGGCAGCGCAGTCGGCAACATCACCGTGTTCTTCGGCTTGTCTTGCCAGGATTTTCTCTGGTTTTCCGAGTCGGCTTTCGAAATCTCGGCTTCGATCTGGGCCTTGAACTCATTCGAGGCGCGCCGGAAATCATTGAGAATCTTCCCCACCTGGCGGCCGATTTCTGGCAATTTCTTAGGGCCAAAAATCAACAGAGCCACGAAAAACAGGAAGATAGTCTCGGAAAAACTCATAGATGCATCATACTGCCGCATAACGGCGAACGGCAACGCGCGCGGGGCCAACTTGTGACATCCAACAATGTCAGGCAAATATCGGAAACTAAACGGGATTTCTACGCATCTTATCCATTAAGCGTTACGCTGAATGAAGCCTCATGCCGACGGACAGGGCGTTGGTTACTTCGGTACGTTTGCCAGTCCGGAGGCCTTGTAAGCACATGCTATACTTCAGTTAATACGCGGTGATGAGGCTCTTTTCCCTTAATCGATGCCTTCACCCAAGGATAATCCGAACATGGCAAGCAGTTCCCGCCGAAGTTTTTCCCTGACAATTGGAATCATCGTTTTGTGTGGTTTTCTGGGCATGCTTTTCGCGCAGAAGAACCCCTCCGTGGTCGCCGATAGCGATGGCGACGTGCGTGACAGCCTGCGGCAGTTCGCAAACGTGTATGACCTGATCGAGCAGAACTACGCCGAACCGGTGGACCCTGACAAGGCGATCTATAACGGCGCCATTCCCGGCATGCTGCATGTGCTCGATCCGCACTCCAATTTCTTTGATCCCAAGCAGTACGCTGCCCTGCGCGAAGATCAGCGCGGCAAGTATTACGGCGTGGGCATGACAGTCGGCCCGCGCAACAACAAAGTCATTGTTATTGCGCCGTTTGTCGGAACACCGGCGTACCGCGCAGGCATCCGGCCCGGAGACATTATTGTGGCCGTGGATGGTAAAGCGACCGATAACATGAGCACGAGCGACGTGGCGGATTTGCTCCGCGGACCGCGGGGAACGACGGTGCACATTACCATCGCCCGCGAGGGTGCGGACAAACCAATCGAGTTTGCCGTGGTGCGCGATGAGATTCCGCGCTATAGCGTGGACCTGCATTTCATGATTCGCCCAGGCGTGGGCTATATGCACGTCTCCAGCTTCAGCGAGACGACTGAGAAGGAAGTTTCCGACGCGCTGGCGGAGATGGGCGATCTAAAGGGCTTGATTCTTGACCTGAGGCAAAACCCCGGCGGCTTATTGAACGAGGGCGTCGGCGTGGCCGACAAGTTCCTGCATAAAGGGCAGTTGATCGTTTCCCATCGCGGACGGTCGTCCCCGGAAAAACGCTATGTTGCCGCGCATGGCAATGGCGGTCAGGATTATCCGCTGGTCGTGCTTGTTAATCGCGGAACGGCGTCGGCTGCGGAAATCGTTTCCGGGGCAATTCAAGATCATGATCGCGGTTTGATTGTCGGCGAAACTACATTTGGCAAGGGCTTGGTGCAGACGGTTTATCCGCTGGCTGAGAACACCGGTCTCGCTCTGACCACTGCCAAGTACTACACGCCGAGCGGCCGTCTGATTCAGCGTGATTACTCGAACGTTTCGCTGTATGACTACTATTTCGACCGCGATACCGATAACAACTCGGGCAAGGAAGTTAAGCTGACAGACAGCGGTCGCACGGTTTATGGCGGCGGAGGAATTACGCCGGACGTGAAAATCGACCCCATTAAGACTAACCACTTCCAGGATGCGCTGCTTCAGCACTACGCGTTCTTCAATTTTGCCAAGCACTACGTTATTGATCACAAGCCGGCCAAGACCTTCGAAGTGGACGATGCTGTGATGCAAGACTTCCGGAAGTTCCTGACCGACGAAAAAATTACTTATACCGAAGCCGACTTGGCCGAGAACAACGAGTGGGTGCGCTCGAACATCAAGAGCGAAATCGTTACCGACGCGTTTGGCCAGGAAGAAGGGCTGAAAGTCAGGGCGGAGAGCGACCCGCAAGTCCTCAAAGCACTGGACTTGCTGCCGCAGGCCAAGACACTTGCCGACAATGCGCGGCGGCAAATTGCCTTGCGTGAGGGTGGACAGAGTCTGAATCGGTAGATTGCGCGGCAATCGCAGGCGACAGCATGATCACTCCGCGCAAGATTCCTCGCCCGCGATGAAAAGCGCGGGTCTTCGGAATGACAAGGGCGGGAGCCTTTGCATTACCTTCCTTTGCATTGACTTGCCGTCATGACTGTGTGAAAATCCCCGCTAGATGCGGTTTCCCGCGATAAAGGCCGTCAGTAGATACTGGCTGAACCGCTATAGCGGCGATTCGCGCGACCTCCAATCATGAGATATACCCCGTTGGTGGTTGCACTCGCGTTGGCAGTTATCGCGGGCTGGACGGACTGGCGCTACCGGCGAATTCCGAATTGGTTGACGGTGCCCTGCTTCTTTCTGGGAATTGCGGCGAACTCCATCGTGAGTGGTTGGAGCGGAGCGAAAGAAGCGCTCCTTGGAGCAGGATTAGGGCTGCTGGTGCTTTTGCCCTTCGTTCTGTTACGCAGCCTGGGCGCGGGCGACTGGAAGCTGATGGGAGCCATCGGGGCCTGCATTGGCCTACATGGCTTTATTAGCGTTCTGGTATTGACGGTGCTGATTAACGGGCTCGTGGCAATCGGTATGGTTATCGCAAGCGGACGGCTGGGGCGTACGATTAAGAACATGCTTAATCTGCTGGGCGCGATGTTGACGCTGCACAAACCGGCGAGCGAAGTGACGCTGGATAATCCGGACGCGATTAAAGTGCCGTTCGGAGTTTCGGCAGCTGTGGCGGTCGCGATTTACGTTTTTAGGCATGCAGGGGGATTACATTGAATCGCGCGCGTTTAGTTCTGGTTCTCTCTTCGCGGCGGTGTCTTGCGATATTGCGTGATCCAGAAGGTTCGGAAATCGCCGAAGCGGCCGTTGTGCTCCCTCTTGTGTTCCTATTCATTTTTGCCATCCTCTGGTTCGGCCTGGCTTTCAATACCTACGGAACTGTAACTTCGGCGGCCCGCGAAGGTGCGCGCTTTGCCTCCCGCCCTGTTTGCGCAACTTGTGTCGGCGGCGCGGGCACGTGGAACTCAACCCAACTGCCGAACGATACTGCCGTGGATAATGATGTGGTCGGGATACTCCAGACGGCTCGCCTCGATCCGACAAAAATTCAAGTGACGAACCCAACGCTGCCGCCCGAATTCCGCGCGCCGTGCGCAGCCCCTGCTTCGCCGGGCTATGCCCCGTCAACCACTGTGCATAACATTACGGTTTACCGTTTTGTCCAGGTCAACACGGGGAACGGCGTGCCTGGGAATCCGCAGCAATGCGGAACGATTATCACTTTCCAATATCCTTTTGGCGCCGGACTGCCCTTCCCGACCTATCCGAATTTTAGTTTGCAGGCAATTATGATCACCGTGGTTGGATCGAGTCAGGTGCAAAATTAATGCGCTTCGCCAGGACAATACGGCAAATATGGCGACGCTGCAAAGACGCGCATGGGTCTCAAATTGCCGAATTTGCGGTGTGCGTTCCACTGCTTACGATTTTCGCGGTGGGCATTTTCGATTTCAGCGGAGCTTTCAATCTGAAACAAAAACTGGCGAGCGCGGCCCAAGAAGGCGCATTAGTCGCGGCAACGCAACCCACCTATGATTTACTCGTAGCGACAGTTCCGCCTCCGCCTTCCATTCAGGCGATCGAAAAAGCGATATTTCTCGATTTGGCGGACCAGAACGTGCTGCCCGGCGCAGTGGCCAACACAATCGACTGCAGCGGGGGCTCGCCGACCGTGGTCAAAACTACGACGGTCGCGTGGACTTACACCACTACAGGCTGTCCGGGGACACTCACGATCGTGATCGACCGCGGCTGCGTACCCAACGGCATTCAGCCCTTCCCC
>Ga0187847_10002789_pt1 | contig 13817 bp, 11 predicted proteins | sample June2016WEW_4_10_FD_132458 | JGI IMG/M metagenome (GOLD analysis project Ga0187847, IMG submission 132458) | Peatland microbial communities from SPRUCE experiment site at the Marcell Experimental Forest, Minnesota, USA - June2016WEW_4_10 | ecosystem: Environmental > Terrestrial > Soil >...
GGGCGGGAGGGTTGTGGTAGCGGTCTTCGCCAACAAGTCGTTCCATCCGTCTTCGCTGCCGTGGTATTTGACGTATCTGCTCTTGCCGAACTTCGCGATTTGATCCTTGCCCGCACCTGTCTGCAGATTGACCGCGCGAGCGATGAAGAAGAGTCCATTGACGTCGTCTTCAGCCGGTCCCGCGGCGAGGGAAGCGAGGCCCAGGTAGTAGACCTCGGTCAGGTTGGCAGGATCGGCTTCCACGGCGGCACGGAGATACTTTTCGGCCTTCGCATAATCCTTGGCGGTGTAGGCGGCCATGCCGGCTGCGTTATTGAAAATTCCGGCGGTCGTTTGCTTCAGCTTGTCCCAATCGGCAGGCGCCATGCCCTGTGGCGGGGTGGCAGTCTGCAAACACTGCAAGCCTTTCTCGCCTGCCTGGCCGGCATCGGCGAGATTCTGCTGCGCGCTCGGGCCGGTGGCCGCAGCCTGTTTCGAGTAGGCCACCAGGGCCAAGGCCCGCAGGTTGCACGGGTTCACCTGCAAAATACGCTGGGCCGTGTCCAGCATCTTGGGCTGGTTGTTGCTCTTCTGATAGGCAATCATCAGAAGTTCCAGCGCATCTTCCTTATAGGAGCTGTTGGGAAACTGCTTGAGAAAGGCTTCAAAGCCGCTGATTTTGGCCGCGTCGTCGGTCTGCTGCTCGGCGCCCATGTAGGCGTTATACTCGGCCGGATCCTTCATTTCCTTCTTGGGAGCGGGGGCCGGAGTTGGCGCAGTCTGGGCGGGCGCGGCGGTTGGAGCGAAGGCGGTAACTGCGGCTACCAGCAACATCGCGAGAACGATCTTCTTCATTTCCTGTGGCTCCTTAAATCTTCGGGGAACTGAAATCGACGACGAGCCCGATTGGACGCGACGACGAGCGCCGGGCGTGCACCAGGCAGGCTGGAGCCAATCCGGCTTGAAGCAATGTAGCTTGAAGCATCAAATCATCTTTCTATGGTCTGGCTATGGTCCGGAATTTCCGGGCTGTCGATCGAAAGAGCACGCCTCAGCATTATTCCGGTGAGCGGATTATAAGGATGTAGTTCCGCGAAGGCAAGCGGCTTGCTTGCCTCGTCGTGGGTTGACCTGCGAAACCCTGAACCACCAAGGGCGCAAAGGTACACAAGGCAGACCCAAAGACTGAAAGCCTCCGTGATACTTCGTGGCCTCGTTGGTTCACACCCTTCCCGGGGCGATTGTGAAACGGCCCACCCCGCTCGTTTCATCCATCATGCCCGGAACTCGACCCGCGACGGTCGCAACTTCCTTCGACTCCATCCATAGTAGTTATGATGCAGAATGATGCAAAATGGAATAGTCAGGCTAACGGAAGGCCTTGGTGTAGTTTGATAGGCACGTGGGTAACGCCAAAGGCTGACTTGTAGCAGGGGTGGAGCGGGGCTCCGCCCGGTTACGGGTCAGATGCCCGTCACCACACAAACAGGAATTCAGCCAACTCCTCAAGGATGGAGCGGGCGGTTTTGATGAAGACTGCATCTGCATCCAATATTACGCAGCCTGAGACTGCGCCTCTGGCGGGGCAAGTCGCTGTCATAACCGGCGCCGGACGCGGCATTGGCAGAGCGATCGCGGTGAGGCTCGCGGAACTCGGGTCGCATACTTTTCTCTGCGGACGTTCACGGGCGGCGCTGGAACAGACCGCGGCTGCCATACGGGAGCTCGGCATGCGAAAGCTTGGCCGGGAAGGTGGCGAGAAGAATTCCGCGAGAAGTTCGGTCGTCGAATGCGATGTCACCGAGCTCGGTTCTGTCGAAGCGCTCGCCACGCGGGTGCAGAACGCCTTCCACCGGGTCGACATTCTCGTCAACAACGCGGGCATTTCTGGACCTGGAGGGCCGCTGCCTCAACTGGCGCCGGCGGATTGGGAGCGCATTTTCAATACCAACCTACGGGGCGCGTATTACTGCATACGGAGTCTGGCTCCGCTGATGATTAAGGGCGGCAGCGGGCACATCATTAACATCTCGTCGCTCGCCGGGAAAAACGCGCTGCCGAACGGCGCTGCTTATGCGGCCTCGAAGTGGGGACTGAATGGGCTGAGCTATTCCGTGGCCGAGGAATTGCGCGCGCACAACATTCGGGTCTCGGTCATTTGCCCAGGCTCTGTGCACACGGATTTCAGCGAACATGCGGGCAAGAATGCCGCGAAGATGCTGCAAGCCTCGGACGTGGCGCACGCCGTGGCGATGATCGTGACGCAGGCTCCGCAATCTTTCGCGAGCGAGATTCTGTTGCGGCCTACGCAGAAACCTTAAGGGCCACTGTAATGCTTCAGATGGTCTCCTCCCCAGAACGGGAGGGGTGTAGGGATCCTTCTACTCCGCAGAGACTTCACTTCGTGAAGTCGCTGCTCCGCTCAGGATGACAACGTTCAGGTAGGCGAGAGCCGGCTTCAGTCTTTGAACAGGTTGTCGAAGGCGGCGCGGGCGTCGTTGGGACGCTGGTTGGGTTTGCTGGAGGTTTCTTTCTCTACCATCACTCTTATGGAATAGACCGGGCAGTCGTTGCGTTTGTCTTTGGGAGAGATGCGGTCGGCGATTGGTTCGGAGCATTCGAAGCGGGTGGAAGGGTCGAAGTGTTCGCACTGTTTGCAGGCGTGCAGCGCGAATCCGCACTTGGGGCATTCGGCGACGGGATCGGTAAGGTTCTGCAACAGCGCGCCGCATTCGGCGCAGCGGGAGACGGTGCGCGTGCCGGGCATGTTAATGGGGCGCGGTCCGAAGGTATTTTCTTTCTTCGGAGTCGCGGCCGTAGGCTTCTCGAATTCTTTTTTCGCTCCGCCGCCGGAATCCTGATATCCGCGCTGGCGATACTTGCGATCGGACAAATGGTGCCTCCTGTATCGGGCTTATTTGCCGGCTGGTTATGAGTTGGCTCATTGTCCGCTTTTGGCAGGTTTGGCACAAGGGGTTGTTTGGTGTGGGTTTCGGGGATGGCGTGGAGCCTCCCTGCCCCGGCTCTGAAGGGACTGTGGATTTCGAAGGATTTGCGGTATCGCTAAAACGATACTCTGACACGAAGCGGAGGATTCTTGCTGTAATGCGACGGCCTGGGGCCGAGAGTTGTTCCGACGGCTCAGACGCGGCAAGCCCCGTCTCGACGGGAGAGTGGTTCGGGAGAGTGGTTACGAACGCGGGTTTGCGAAGGCGGATCTCACTCTTGCGTGTGGGTACAAGCGGGAAGCAACCTGGGCACGGAAAGTATCCTCCAATAGTCGGGCTCGGCTTGGGGGCGGTGAATTGTCTTTCACATATCAGGGTGCTACCATCCGATATAGAAAGAGATCTTGAGGAGGTTTTTTATGGCGGATGGCGAAGGCAGCGGGAGCTTCTTGTGGTTCCTGGCGGGACTTGGCGTGGGAGCGGTGGTTGGAGTGCTGTATGCGCCGAAGTCGGGCGATGAGATGCGCGATGTAATTCGCTCCAAGGCGCAGGAAGGCAGCGAGAAAGCGCGCGAACAGGCGCGCCGGGCGCGGCAACAGGCTAACGAGTGGGTGGATCGCGGAGGTGATGTGATCAACCAGCAGAAAGAACGGTTCCGCTCAGCTTACGAGGCGGGACGACAGGCTTATAACGAGACGACGGCGGGCGCTGAACCGGCGAAGAATATTTAGCGTGCTTCGGAGAAATCGGCAGTAAGCCGGTCTGAGAGCGGATCGAGAATCGACCTCGGGCCGAAAATTGACTTCTTGCCGGGAATGGTGGGAGCAGCTATGGATAACAATCTCCTGATAACCTTTATTGCGGTGACGGCTGGCGCGGTGGTGATTCAGGCGGGCATTCTGATTGGCCTTTATCTTGCGGTGCGCAAGAGTTCGGCGAAGATGGAAACGCTGGCCACTGAGTTTACCGAGAAGGCGCTGCCTACCATGGAAACGGTGCATAGTCTGCTGCTGGAACTACGTCCGAAGATTGAGACGCTTACGACGAATGCTTCCGAGTCGAGTACCCTGGTGCGCAACCAACTGGGACGCATTGATGCCACGCTGACCGATGCCCTGGATCGCGCACGGCTACAGGTAATCCGGGCCGATGAGTTGCTGAATCGAACGATGGATAAGGTCGAAGAGACCAGCGATGTGGTGCACAAGACGGTGATGTCGCCGCTGCGGCAGGTGAGTGGGCTGATGGCCGCGATCAGCACGGGAGTCGATGTTTTTCTGGGACAGAAGAGACGGCATCCTAAGAACGGCGCGGGCGTGCCGCAGGACGAGATGTTTATTTGATCGCTCTTCGACTTGGCTTGAGGAGTAGGTCGTCCCTCCGGGACTTAATCCTTCGTTCCAATTTTCCCAGCGCTGAAGCGCTGGGCTAAGGTCGGCTGGCCCCTCAGGGGCGGTTCTGATCTACGGCAACTGCGGCCCTGAAGGGGCGTGTGGTGTCGTCGGGCTGATGGTATCGCTAAAGCGATACCCTGATACGAATCGGTCTATTCTTGTTCGCTGTTTTTTTCGCTGTTCTTTTTCGCTCTTCTTCTTCGTTTCGCTAGTCTGTCTATTTTTTTCGTGGTCTTTCTATTCTTCGCGTGAATCTGCTTCTTCGCCTCCGCCTTGGACGCGCTCGCTTTTCGCGTCGGGAACGTAGATAGGATATTTGTTTTGTTCCGCGGCTAGCTTTTGGAAGTTGGCCAGGTCGGCATTCCTTATGTGCTCCCAGCCGGACAGTAAATCTTCGGTCAGCTTTTTCAGCTTGTCGAATTGCTCGTATTGACTAGCAGTAGGGGCGGAGTCGGCGAAGCCGGCTACGGTCATGGAAAGAAACGCCAACCTTGCGTCGACGCCGGGAGTGTAGGCCAGCGAATCTTCGCTGGCGCTGATTTTGAAATTGATCAGAGGATCGCGAACGGCTATCAGCTTGGCCTCCATGGCGGTCGCGCCATCGAATACGGCTTTGGTGGAGTCTCCGGGCGCGAGGCGTTTTTTCAGGCCCTGGAGTTGATCGCGCACATCCTGAATCTCGTTCACGGCTTCGTAGACTCGATTCAACTGGTCGCGCAGGTCCATTTCCAGTTTGAACTGCTTCTCGAGATCGGCCTGGGGCGTGGTGACTCGCGGGTCTATTTTTAATTCGAAGGGAGCGGTCAGAGTCTTGCCGTTCGCGGTTAAGCGCACCTGATAGCTGCCGGGGAGCGCCAGCGGACCTTTCGCGCCGTCATTGTATTCCCAGAGAAAATATCCAGGGACGCGGTTGGCATCGTCATAGCGCAGGTTCCAGACGAAACGATTGAGACCGTCTTCGGGCTTGATCTGCTTCTCCGGCTTTTTGTCGTCGGGGTCCAGCGGTTCATCCAGGGGCTCGTTCTTCAGGCTGGAATAGTGGCGGACCACGGCGCCCGATCCGTCGAGGATTTCGATTTTCACTTCGTGTTTCATCGCCTCACCCTTATTGGCATCGGGGTTCGGCGCTTTCTTCAAGTAGTAATAAATGACCGCTCCGATTGGTGGATTCTTTCCAGCGAAAGACGAATGCTCGGGAGCATCGCCAGCGTGGATGCGATACGCGGTTGCGGGTTTGTAGAGGTGCATGTCTTCGGCGGCAACGGAATCGGGGTTTGAATCGGCTAACTGGCGCAGCGGCGAGACATCGTCGAGGATCCAGAAGGAGCGGCCGTGCGTGGCCAGCACGAGATCGTCATTTTTTACGACTAGGTCGTGGACGGGAACGATGGGAAGGTTGATCTGGAGCGAGCGCCAGTGCGCGCCGTCGTCGAAAGAAACGAAGACTCCGCGCTCGGTGCCGGCATAGAGCAGGCCTTTTCTTTTTGGGTCTTCTCTTACGGCGCGGACGAACGAGCCATCGGGAATGCCGGTGGTGATGCGTGTCCAGGTCGATCCGTAATCGGCGGTTTTGTAGATGTAGGGGGCCAGATCGTCATTCTGATGGCGATCCACGGCGACGTAAGCGGTTGCGGCGTCGTGCGGCGAGGCTTCGACGAGGCTGATGCGGCTCCACTCCGGTAAATCTTTCGGCGTGACGTTCGACCAGGTCTTGCCCTCATCGTGAGTGAACTGAATGAGGCCGTCGTCGGTGCCAGCCCAGATCAGGCCCTTGGTTACGGGCGACGGAGCGATGGAAAAGACGGTGTCGTAGTACTTGGTACCGGTGTCGTCGATGGTGATGGGGCCGCCTGAAGGCTGCTGCTTGGATTTGTCGTTGCGGGTGAGGTCACCGCTGATCGCTTCCCAGTGCGTGCCACCGTCGGAGGTTTTGAAGATGCGCTCGCCTCCGTAATAAATCGTATTGGGGTCGTGGGGTGAGGTCACGATGGGAGCGGTCCACTGAAAGCGGTGTTCCAGTGCAGCCGCGCCGCGCGCATCGCCGAGTTCGGGGCTTACGTTGATGCTCTTGACCTGGTTGGTGCGGCGGTCGAAGCGGGTGATGTTGCCTTGATAGTCGCCGGCATAGACGATGTTGGGGTCGGTGGGATTGGGCGCGATGTATCCAGCTTCGCCGCCTCCGACCTCGTACCAGTCCTCGCGGCCGATGGTGCCAGTGTCGGAGCGGCTGGCGATGGCTACGGTGGTGTTGTCCTGCTGGGCGCCGTAGACGTAGTAGGGAGTTCGATTGTCGGTCGCGACGTGGTAGAACTGCGCGGTTGGCTGATTATCTTCGCGGGTCCAGGATTTGCCGCCGTCGAGGCTTACGGTGACGCCGCCGTCATCGTTGGCAATCATGCGCTTCGTGTTCTTGGGATCGATCCAGAGACCGTGGTTGTCGCCGTGCGGAACTTTTATTTTATTAAAGGTGTGGCCACCGTCGGTGGACTTAAAGAATTCCACATCGGCGACGTAGACGGTGTTGGGATCCTGTGGATCGGCGATCACGTGCATGTAGTACCACGGGCGCTGCAAGAGCGAGTGGCTGCCATTGACCAGGTCCCAGGTATCGCCGCCGTCGTCGGAGCGGTAAAAGCCGCCGGCCTCTTTGGCCTCGATGATGGCGTAGATGCGGTCGGAGTTAGCGCCGACGGCCAGGCCTATGCGGCCGTAGGGGCCCTTGGGAAGGCCGTGTTCTTCTATCTTTTTCCACGTGGCGCCTGAGTCGGTGGAGCGGTAGAGGCCGCTGCCCGGGCCTCCGCTGGTCAGCGACCAGGGAGTGCGGCGCGTCTCCCACAGCGACGCGAACAGGATGTGGGGATTCTGGGGATCAGCGGCCAGGTCGATGGCTCCGGTATTTTCATCTTTGTAGAGAACCTTGTCCCAGGTTTTGCCGCCGTCGATGGAGCGGAAGACGCCTCGCTCGGTGTTGGGTCCGAAGGGATGACCCAGCGCTGCTACAAAAACCATATCGGGATTATGCGGATCCACAATTACTTTGCCGATGGCGCGGGTATCTTTCAGGCCGACGTTCTTCCAGGATTTTCCGGCGTCGACGGACTTCCACACGCCGTCGCCATTTGAGATGTTGCCGCGGATGCAAGCTTCGCCGGTGCCCACATAAATTACGTTCGGGTCGGATACGGCGACCGCGATACTGCCGATGGAGGGGGCTCCGTCTTTGTCGAAGATCGGGGACCAGGTGTTGGCGCCGTCGGTGGATTTCCAGACGCCGCCGCCAGTGGCGCCGAAATAATAGGTGGTGGGATCGCCGGGGATTCCAGTGGCAGTCAGAGAGCGGCCGCCGCGAAACGGGCCGATGGAACGGTACTTCATTCCGCGGAAGAGCGGGTCGCCTTCGTTCTTCTCTTCCTTTTCTTTGTCGCTCTCAATATTCGCCGTGGTTTCGGCGGCCTTCGGAGAGTTCTTTTTCGCCGCATCCATCTTGCGATAGCCCGCTTGTTGCTGAGAGAAAGTCAGTGTGGCGGCTAGCAGGACCCACCACACGAGCACAACTACGCGCATACGCATTTCCTGGATCTTCAATTCAGTGTTCCCCTTCGGAAAACTTGCTGTGATTCATGGTAATGCCAGACGTGCTCTGGACACAACGGGACGCGCTCCTCAGGGCGTTGGTCTTACGTTCGAGATTGACCTCATGCTGACTTCGCTGCTGACGAGATCTTAGCCACAGGGGGCACAGAGGTTCACAGGGGGAATCGGCATTCAGGGCACGAATCGTTGATGTACCCGTCTAGTCAATACGAGGACCACGAAAGCTTTCGTGATTTCCGGGTGTGACGCCTAGAATGTTTCAAACATTTCCCCAATTTATTGTTTGAAACAGAGTGTGCTCTTGATGCAACGCGAGTTCACATCGAGCGACGTGATGGCGCTGACTGGGATCAGCGCGCGGCAGTTGCAGTGGTGGGATGAGCGCGGCATTGTGGCTCCGGCGCGCAAGGGGCATCGCCGCATTTACAGCTGGGACGAACTGGTTACGGTGGCGGTTATTTGCCAGCTTCGGCGGCGGGGATTTTCGCTGCAGCGCATGCGCAAAGTGATTCGGTTTCTGCAGCAGGAATTTGGCACCAGCCTGGCGGCTACGGTCGCGGCGGCGGCGGAGTATCACCTTCTAACCGACGGCACTCATCTTTATTTGCGGACTTCGGCACGGCAGGTCGTGGACCTGTTAAAAAACGCGCGGCAGCCGATGTTCGATATATGCCTGAGCGACGAGGTGCGGCGGGTGCGAGCAGAGATACGGGCGGCGCGGAAGAAGACAGCGGGATCGGAACGGGTTCGAGCTTTGGATCTGCGGTGGCGAAGAGCATAGGCAGCGGGCGCTAGAAGAGCTGAAACGGAGGCGGGGGAGGCATGATGATCGGTGAATTGAGCATTATCAACGAATGGATTCCCGAGCAGATGGAACCTGGCACCGTGTTCGTGCTGGAGAATGCTGGGGAGGTGGGAGAGAGAGAGGATCCGTATTGGGCGGTGCTCTCCTGCCCTTCGTGCGGCACGCTGGGGCTGATTACGCGCAAGCAGATGGCGGGGCTTTTACCGACGATTTGCGGGTCGGCGTTGTGTCCGGCTCAGTTCTTTATCAAGGATGAGGAGATTACTCCGCGGAAGCCGTTTTAGAAGGGAAAGCTGTGTGTACAGCCAGCCCTTAAAGGGGCATTTGGTCTGGAGTTTTTCGGCATCGCTGAAGCGATGCCCTGATACGAATCCGTTTGCTTCCAATCACATTTATTCTGACTTTGCGTTGGCCGCTGTAAGTGCCGAACTGCGCTCGGCGGAGAGCCGAGTCCCTACGTGAACCTTGCCCCTAGATGAACACTGGACGGGGCGGAGCCCGTCACCACACGACCTTGTGCCCACCCGAGCGTTTACTTTCTTGCAGCTGACAGCTTTACCGGGACTTGCTCTACTATTTCGATGTCGAAGCCTTCCAGTGCGGCTACTCTTCTTGGATGATTGGTTAGGAGTCGGATTCGCTTTAAATTCAGGTCCGATAGGATCTGGGCTCCCAAGCCTATTTCGCGGTGAATCTTTCGCTCGCTTTCTGGCAGCGACGGGAGACGGCGTTCGCGGTGAAAGGTCAGGAAGGATTGCTCTCCTATTTTTTCCGCGGTGAATCCTTTGGAACTCTGGTGCAGATAAATGAGCGCGCCTCGATCTTCTTCGGCGATGATTTTCAGCGATGCTTCCAGCGTTTGGTGGCAGTCGCAGGCGGTGGCTCCGAAGACGTCGCCCAACAGGCAATGGGCGTGCATGCGGACTAGGACGGGCTCGGAGGTGTCGAGTTTGTCGGCGCGGCAGATGTCCCCGCGGATCAGCGCCATGTGGGAATCGCCACCGTCCACTTCACTTTCGTAGGCGATCAGGCGGAATTCTCCGTATTGGGTTTCTACCATGGCCTCGCCTACTCTGTGCACGTAGCGTTCGTGCTGCATACGGTAGCGGATCAGTTCGGCTACTGTGAGCATCATCATGTTGTGCACGCGGCAGAACTCGATCAGGTCGGGGACGCGGGCCATGCTGCCGTCGTCTTTCATGATTTCGCAGATGATTCCGGCGGGAACCATGCCAGCCAGGCGGGCCAGATCCACGGAGGCTTCGGTTTGGCCGGCGCGGACCAGGACTCCTCCCTTGCGGGCCCGGAGCGGGAACATGTGACCGGGGCGAGCCAGATCGCTGGGGCGCGTTTTGGGGTCGATGGCTACTTTGACGGTGTGGGCGCGATCGTGGGCGGAGATGCCGGTGGTTACGCCTTCGCGGGCATCGATGGCTTCGCAGAAAGCGGTTCCATATTGCGAGGTGTTCTCGCTGGTCATGGGGCCGATGCGGAGGTGATCGAGACGCTCCTCGGTCATGGCGAGGCAGACCAGGCCGCGTCCGTATTTGGCCATGAAGTTGATGGCTTCGGGAGAGACTTTTTCGGCGGCTAGAGTCAGATCGCCTTCGTTTTCGCGGTCTTCGTCGTCGACTACGACGATCATGCGGCCGGCTCGGACTTCTTCGATGGCGGTGGGGACGTCGGTGAAAGGGGAGTTGGGGGTCATAAGAATTGTGGTGAACTCAAATGTTGAATTCCAGCGCCTGAAGGCGAGTTCCTGCCAATGTACTTGCAGCATGCCTGAAGGCATGCCCTGATACGAATCGTATTTCCTTCGCGGATCGACTTTGCTTCACGGATCGACTCCGCTCGCCCATCGATCTTGCTTGGCGGATCGACTCTGCTTCGGCGATCGATCGGCGTCACGCGGCGTTTAAATTACCGCGTTTTGACGGCGACAACTCGTTTTCCGCACCACGAAACAGATTCTTCATAGCCCTCACTACCCATCGCATCACGACGGCAATCACTACTAGGAATACTACGACTATGCCTCCAGCGGCAATTGGGTGCTGCGTGGCCAGCCAGGTCAGGGAGATGGCCAGCGTGTCTTCTCCGGCGCTGAGTACGAAATTTGAAACCGGCTCCGGGGAGGGAGTTACGGCTACACGGGCGGCGGTCTTGCCGCCGTGGGCGGCGAGGGCGATTGCGCCTCCGGCTAATATTGCCAGCAACTGCTTCTCCGGCGAGAGCTGGGAGGTGGCTCCATAGGCCATCAGGGCGGCTACGGGGATGCGCACGAAAGTGTGAAGAGCGTTCCAGAACAGATCGAAGGCTGGGATCTTGTCGGCGAAAAATTCTATGCCGAAGAGTACGCCGGAGGCGGCGATCACCCACCAACTGGCTAGCACATGGAGGCCTGCGGGCAAATCCAAGAGGCCGGTGTGAGCCAGAAGTCCGAGCGTCGCGACCGTGGCGTAAACGTTCAGGCCGGCCGCGAAGCTTACCGCCACGATCAGACCTGCCAATTCGGAGCCTTTGAAGTTTATGGCTGCCAGCATTCGGTCTTACCCTCTACCCACTTAGCCTTTTACCCGCCTAACCTTTTACTACCAAGGGCACTAAGGTACACGAAGGAGAGTGCCAAAACAATAAAGGGCCGCTCGCGGCGACCCTTCTTGGAAAGACTGTTTCCTGCGGTTACAGAGTGGATTCGATTTCAAAACCCCAAGCTTCGAGCAAGGGCTCGGGAATGTACTTGGAATTCTTGTTCCGGCGGGCCCATTCGCGCAGCCGGGTGGAGCGCAAATACTGGTCGGGCGAAAGTTTGTATTCGTGCACAACCTGCTCAAATTCGGTTATCGTCGGAGTCACTGGGCCAATGGGCTCAGGCTTGCCCCAATTGGGGTTTCCGCGTCGTTTAGCCATGAAAATTATACCCTCCGTGGGGATACGGACTTAACTCTACTATTACAGTGTTTGATTCCAGGGACGGCAAAAGGGATTCATCCGGCGAAAAACCAAACCTAAGCTAAAGACCAAGCCCCTCGGCTCCTATGGAAGCTATTGATAATAATAGGTTTTTCTATGTAAGTCAATAGAAAAATTGGCCATATCTGCACGTTTGCGGCATCCCCTTTGCGGACAAGCAGTTGCGGTTGAGGGATGGGTGGGAAGCCAAGGCGAGGATCGGGCCGGTATGGCGGGCCGGTATGGGTTGGCGACTCCGAAAGGCCATAGTTCAGACCGATGCCTGAAGGCTGCCGAGCCCGCTAGGGTGGGCAGGTTAGGGCATCTTGGCCATGTGAACCCTGCATCGGAGACTCCGCAGGCTGGCTGGGCGATGACCTGGGCCATGACAATGGTAATCGGAGGAGCCAGTCATGGCGTTGACCAGCGTGCTTCCTGCCCTTAGAGTGCACACAAGAAGAGTATTTCAACTTTGCTCCTCCAATGATCACTTGTGAGTCGTTCGGGCTCCTCGTCGATCTGAATGTGATTCGAACCATGAACCTGAAGGCTTTACTGGTGAGTTCCGACGATCGGACGGTGCGGGTATTGCGCCGCGTTCTCGGCGACCTGGAAATTGATGTGGAACACTGCGCTTCAGGCGAGAGCGCCCTGCGGCGGATCACGCGCCAGCGTTATGAGGCCATCATTGTCGACGGAGCAAACGCGGAGGAGGCGGGGCGGGTGTTATTGGGAGCGAAGTCGGCTCCGGTGAACAAGCGGGCGCTGTCGATTGTGCTGGTGGAAGCCGAGGTTGGGTTGAAGGGCGGATTCGCGCTGGGAGCCCATTTTGTGCTGCACAAACCCTTCGCGGTGGAACGCGCTAAAGCCAGCTTTCGTGCGGTGCGCGCTTTGATGAAGCGGGAACGGCGAATGCAGATGCGGCTGGTGGTGCAGATTCCGGTCGCATGCTACGCGGACAGCCGATACAAAGCGAAGACGATGGATCTCTGCGAAGGGGGAATGGCGATTCAATTTATCGGGCGCGTCCCGAAAGAGAATACGCTCCGCTTTTCGCTCGATTTGCCGGGCGTGGACCAGTCGCTTGAAATCGAGGGCGAGTTGGCTTGGGGAGGCAGCGGTGATGTGGCCGGGGTCCGGTTTAAGGACCCGACCGACGATCAGCGCAAGATCCTGCGGAAGTGGTTGGACAAACAGCTACCTGATCCTGAGGAGGACGATCCACCGGTGAGTTGCGGTCTTTCGGACCTCAGCGTCGGGGGGTGCTATCTAACGACCGACTCACCTTTTCCGAGAGGGACGCGGGTGGTGATGTCGATCACGGCCAGCAAGATGGAAGTCCGGGCGGCAGGGATTGTTCTGGTGGCGCACCAAGAGTTCGGGATGGGAGTGGAGTTTCTGAGGGGCACGGCCGAGCAAGCGGATCAGGCCGAACGGATGATTGCGACGCTGCATGCCAACGAGGATAAGCATCCTGAGATCTTTGTCTTACCGGACGGGCTGGAAACGGCATCGATCCCAACTCAACCCCTGGCAACGGAAGACCCGCTGGTCGATCTGTTCCGGCAGAACTTTCAAGTGCCGGTGGAAACCTTCCTGCAGCAGATGCGGGAACAGCGGCAGGCCCTCGATTCCCGTTGAGAGCCTCACCTTCCCGCACACCGGTTTGGAGCTGCACGCTTAAGACAAATCCCACCACGTAGGACACAGAGGAACGCAGGGGACAAACACACGGAAACCCTTGAGTTTTCTTTAGTCCGGGATCAGCTCGGCTATGGTCCCTCGCTGCAGCAGGTAGGCTCCGGGACCTTGCTGGCCACGAATCGAACGGGAGAATTCAGCCACAAAAAATCCTGCTTTCAGGGCTTCGCGGAAGGCCCAGCGAGTAGCGTCGCGCCATTCTCTGGCTAGTCCCATGTCGATGCGCTCGACTTCGAGAATGTCGCCGGGGATTTCGATGCTTACGCGCTGGCGGGCTAGAGCTTCCGCCAGATCGGATCGGGCGGGTTTGCCGCTGGGATCGAACCGAACCAGGGGCGCCAGCAACTTCAGGGCATCCAGCGCTTCGACTCGCACGTTCCTGGTTGCTGACCCACCCGTCAGGCGGTCTCGCACCCGGCGCGAACTCAGGATCCAACGCACCCA
>Ga0187847_10002790_pt1 | contig 13816 bp, 11 predicted proteins | sample June2016WEW_4_10_FD_132458 | JGI IMG/M metagenome (GOLD analysis project Ga0187847, IMG submission 132458) | Peatland microbial communities from SPRUCE experiment site at the Marcell Experimental Forest, Minnesota, USA - June2016WEW_4_10 | ecosystem: Environmental > Terrestrial > Soil >...
CGGCGGAACAGCGGCGGCGCTTCTTCGGTCGGCGGAGGGGGATTGAGAAATGCCGGCGGCAGAGACCGCCGGCGCTACCGGCTGTTCTCTTGCAGCGCCGGCGGTGTTAGTCCAGCAACTCCACGCGATACTCTTCTATCACGGGGTTGGCGAGCACATCATGAGCGGCGGTTTCGATGTCCTTCCGTGCCTGTTCGGGTGACACTCCGCCGGCAATGGCGATATCGAAGAACTTGCCCTGGCGCACATCCTCGATGGCGGAAAAACCGAGGCCCTGGAGCGCGGAGCGCACCGTCTGGCCCTGCGGGTCGAGCACGGTGCTCTTCAAAGAAACAAAGACACGAGCTTTCATGGAGGAACTCCGATTATAACCGGCGTCGGCCCTTCGCGCTCCTCCTAGCCTTAGTTCAGCAGCCGCCCCTGCCTCATGAATGCCGGCGTGTCCAGATCTTCCAGATCCAGCTCCATCGATTCATCCTCTGCCGGATCCATTGCCTCCCCGTGAAGCTGCGCGGGAATCGCTGGCAAAGGCTCCGCCAGAACGGCGGCGGCCACCGCCGGGACAGGCTCTGGCTCCGTACCCATCGGCCTCACTTTGGTGATGGCAGCAGGCCTGCGCTCTTCGACCGCTGATTTCTCCGGCTGGAAGCCGGTGGCGATCACCGTGATCTTCACCGCATCCGCCAGGCTTTCGTTGAGAATCACGCCGAAGTTGATCTGCGCATCCTCACATTCGGCCGCCTCGCGGATAATGGAACACGCCTCGTTCACTTCGTGCAATCCCAGGCGGCTGGAGCCGGTGATATTGATCAGAATGCCCTTGGAACCGGCGATGCGCGAGTCCTCGAGCAGCGGGCAACTGATGGCCTGGCGAGCTGCCTCGACCGCCGCCTTCTCACCGCGCCCCACGGCCGTCCCCATCATGGCGTAGCCCATGCCGAGCATGGTCGCCTTGATGTCCGAGAAGTCGCGATTGATCAACCCCGGGGTGGTGATGATGTCGCTGATGCCTTGCACGGCCTGCCGCAGCAGGTCATCCGCCACTTTGAACGCTTCGAAGAAACTGGTGCCGCGCGGCACCAGCGCCAGCAGGCGGTCATTGGGAATGGCGATGACGGTATCCACCGCGGTGGCAAGCCGCCGCAACCCCTCTTCGGCCAGCCGCATGCGGCGCGGGCCTTCGAATCCGAATGGCTTCGTGACGACGGCGACGGTGAGCGCGCCCATTTCCTTGGCCAGACTGGCAATCACCGGCGCGGCGCCGGTTCCTGTTCCACCGCCCAGCCCGGCGGTGACGAACACCATGTCAGCGCCTTCCAGGACTTCCAGAATGTGATCGGTGTTTTCGAGCGCCGCCTGCTGCCCGATTTCGGGATCGGCTCCGGCGCCCAATCCCCGCGTGAGCTTGGGCCCCAGCTGCAGCTTGTGGGGAACCTCGACCGCCGCCAGGGCCTGCAGATCCGTGTTCATGACACAGAACGCGACCCCCTCGACTCCCTCGCGCACCATGCGCGCCACGGCGTTGCATCCTCCGCCGCCCACGCCGACCACTTTGATCTGGGTCCCCTGGTGCGATTCCTCTGCGATTTCGTATTTCAAGTCGTCGATATGCGAATCCATCAATCCCATTTTGTCTTCGCCTCCTGCTATAGAATCTTGCTCAACCAGCCTACGGCCGCACGCTGCCGTTCCGTCTGCTCCTTCAGTTTTGCCGAGTACATCGCGAGGCCTCCTGCGGCGCACCATTCCGGGTCATTCATCGCCTCCGGCCAATCGGCGATTCCCACCGCGAGGCCGAATCGCGACTGGCAGCCCAACTCTCGCTCCGCCACATCGGCGATTTCCGCCAGTTTGGCGCCGCCGCCAGTGATGAAGACGCCGCCGGTGAGCGATTGCTCCATGCTGACGCGCGCCAGTTCTTCACGCACGAGTTGAAACAACTCCGTGGCGCGCGACTCCAGAATCAGATCGACGTGTCTCTTCGGCGCCTGCCGCGGATCGCGGCCGTCGGCCGAAGGCAGCTCCACGCGGACGTTTTCCGGCGAATCCGCCGCGTTGGCGCAGCCGTATTCGAGCTTCACCTGCTCGGCTTCAGCAGGGGTGACGCACAGGCCGCGCGCCAGGTCACTGGTAAAGTGGCTGCCGGAAACCCGCAGGCTCGAAGCCAGGCACATGGCGTCGCCGTAATAGACGACGAGCGAAGTGGAGTCAGCACCGATGTCCACCAGCGCCACGCCCTCGCGCCTCTCCTCGGGCTGCACCGCGGCATACCAGCCCGCCTGCGCTTCGAATACCGTTTCCTCGACCACCAGGTGCGCCTGGTTGACGGCACCCACCAGCGTGCTGTGTTCCCGAGTGGCGGCCGTCACCAGGTGAACGTTCATCTCCAACCGTGCCGCCGTCATTTTGCGCGGATCGCGATGGCCAGGATGATCGTCCACCACGAAATCCTGCGGGAACAATTGCAGCACCATGCGATCTTCCTGCAACTGCACGCGCGCCGCGCGCTCCTTGACGCGGTTGACATCGCGCTGCTGAATCTCGCGCGGGTAGCCCATCTCCAGGACGCCACGCCCATTGGCTCCGCGCAAACTCGGGCCGCCCATCCCGACCACCGCCGACTCCACCGAGACTCCGGCGCTCGACTCCGCCTCGGCAAGCGCTGCCAGAATCGATTCGGCCACCGCCTGCTGATCTGCGATCGATCCCTTCGACCAGCCCTGCGACTCCACCGCGGCGCAACCGATCAGGCGCAGGCGCTGCTCCTCCAGCGCGCACACTACCATGCGCGTCTTGCTGCTGCCCGCGTCGAGCCCCACTGCGTACGTCGGTTTATCCGGCATGATCCGTTCGGCTTCCTATTCCTTGGCGGTAATGCGATCCTCCAGCCGGAGGTCGAACGTCCTCGCCCGCGGCGACCGCTGCTCGATCTCCGGATAGTGGCGGAGGAAATTCTGGTAACGGCGTCCATAATTGGCATCGCCGAGGAGCAAGGACACGGCATGGCGGTCCACCTGCACGACGACGCGCAGGTTTTCGGGATCGGAGGCGTCGACTTCGGAAACGTCCTTGGCCAGATAGCCCATGTCCTCCTCCAGACGCAGCAGAGCCCGGACCCGCTCGCGCCGCGCCTCTTCGGTGGAGTCCTCCTGGATCCCACTCAGCACCGGAAAAGTGAACGAAGCCTGCGGCGGCGGCTCCAGCAGCACTCCTTCGGCGTCGATCAGCACCACGCTGCTCGCCAGGTAGACGAACGCCACCGGATTCCGCTCGTGGATGCGCACCACCAGCCGGTCCGGCCAGACGCGCGAGACCGAAGCGTCTTCTACCCAATCGATGGCTAGCAGGCGGCGCCGCCGCTCAGCCAACGGCACCGCAAGAATCCCGCGGCCGAAATCGGCGTTGAAGACGTGCCGCACTTTGGATCGCGACGCATAGCGCAAGCCTTCGATCACCAGCGCGTCCTGGCGATCGCTGGACAGCACGAAGCGCGGGTCGGTTGCCACGTAGGCGCGCAGTTTCAAGGCCGCCAGCGCGGTGGACGCGCACACCAGGCACATGGCGGCCAGGCCCAGCCACAGCCGCCAGCGATTGCCGCTTTTCTTGTTTTCACGCGGCACTGGGTGCCTCCGACCGCAATCGTGCCAGAACCGTCTCGCCCGCCTGCCACACGTTGCCCGCGCCCAGCGTGAGCACCAGGTCGCCAGCTCGTGCGACCGACAGCAGACCCTCCACGCCGCGCGCCATGGTTCCCACGTATTCCGCCGAGCGGTGGCCGGACTGGCGAATCCGCTCGACCAGCGCCTCAGCCGTCACGCCCTCGATGGGCTGCTCCGAGGCGGCGTAAATATCCAGCACGAAGACACTGTCGGCCTGATGGAAGGCGCGTCCGAACTCGTCCATCAGATGAAACGTCCGCGAGAAACGATGCGGTTGGAACAGGACATGGATACGATCGAAGCCGCACAGCCGCGCCCCGTCGAGCGTCGCCCGAATCTCGGTCGGATGGTGGCCATAGTCGTCCACCACCGTGATGCCCCGCTCCTTGCCGCGCACCTGAAAACGGCGGTCGACTCCGCTGAAGGTTGCCAGCGCTTCACGGATCGCGTCCGGCTTCACTTCGAGCTCCAGCGCCACCGTCACGGCCGCGGTGGCGTTCAGCACGTTGTGGCGGCCTGGAATACGCAGGTGGAACCGCCCCAGATCGTGCCCGCGGGACCGCAGTCGAAACTCACTCGCAAAAGAGCCACAGGCAATCTCGCCGGCTTCCATATCGGCCTGCGCCGTGGTGCCGTACGTAATCGTGCGCCGCCGGATTTGCGGCAGTATGCCCTGTACGTTGGCGTCGTCCAGGCAGACAATGGCGGCGCCGTAAAACGGCACCTTGTTGACGAACTCGATGAACGCCGCCTGGATCGCGTCGAGGGACGGATAGTGGTCCAGGTGCTCGCGGTCGATGTTGGTGACCACCGCTATAATCGGCGCCAGCTTGACGAAGGAGCCGTCGCTTTCATCCGATTCCGCCACCAGAAAATCACTACGCCCCACCCGGGCGTTGGCGCCGCCCATGGTACCGACCTTGCCACCCACCACCACTGTCGGATCGAGACCGGCACAGCTCAGAATCGTCGCCGCCATGGACGTAGTGGTGGTCTTGCCGTGGCTGCCGGCCACCGCGATGCCATACTTCAGGCGCATCAATTCCGCCAGTAGCTCGCCACGCGGGATGACCGGAATCTGCAGCCGCCGCGCTTCCTGCACTTCGGGATTCTGCTCGTCCACCGCGGAGCTGACCACCAGCGCGCGCGCCCCGGTGATATTAGATGCGGCGTGGCCTTCGTAAATCCGCGCCCCCAGCCCCGCCAGCCGCTCGGTGGTGGGCGATAGCTTCAGGTCCGAACCGCTGATCTCGTATCCCAGGTTCAGCAACACTTCAGCGATGCCGCTCATGCCGATACCGCCGATGCCGGTGAAATGAAAGTGCTGTGGGCGAAAAAACATTTCCTTGTTATATTGTTTCGGCTTGCAGGGCCACTGTCAATCGAAAAGGTGGCCCCGGGCAAGCTAAAGCAGGCCCCGCCGGCTCTGCACATTTTGGCGGGGCATGCCGGAGCTTGTCCATTGCTGCTCCGAACCACCGGCTGCCAGAACGTACTATCACCGCGCGACCTCTTCCAGAATCCCGGCCGCGCGAAGCGCAGCGCCGGGCCGGGCGAACTGGCGTGCCGCAGCGCCCATCCGCTCCAGTGCGCCGCCGGCTTCTGCCAACTCGCGCACCAGCGAATAAAGGCGCTCCCCGTTCATCTCTGCGTCGCGCACCAGGCGCGCCGCCCCGCCGCGCTCGATGGCTTGCGCATTGCGCGTCTGGTGATCGTCGGCGGCGAACGGAAATGGAACCAGAATCGACGGTTTGCCCGCCGCGGCCAGTTCCGAAACAGCACCGGCTCCCGACCGGCACACCACCAGGTCGGCCTCGCGGAAGGCCGCCGGCATGTCGGCAATGAACGGCGTCACGCCGCCGTCCAAACCGGAGGCGGCGAACTCCCGCCGAATTTCTTCCGCTCCAGCCGCCCCGCATTGATGCACGATGCGAACCTTAAACCCGGCCGTCCGGAACAGCGGCCAACTTTCCCGGCTGGCCCGGTTCAACGTACGCGAACCCTGGCTTCCGCCGGTGATCAGAACGTGCAACCGGTCTCCGCGCGGCTTGGGCGGGATGGCGAAGAATTCCTCCCGCACCGGCAGCCCGGTCACTTCGGCCTTGCCCGGCGCGAAGTATCCCGCGGTTTCCGGAAAGGAAATCAAGGCGCGCGCCGCCAGGCGGCCGACGACACGATTGGTGAACCCGGGAATCGCGTTCGGCTCCATCACCACCACTGGAACCCGCTTTAACAGGGCCGCCATCACCGGCGGCCCCGCCACGTACCCGCCCATACTGAAAACCGCCGACGCATGATAGTTCAAACACCCCAGGGTCGCGAATGGGAGGCGCACCAGCGTCGCCAGTTTCTGCCCTAGGCTCACCCGATTGAGACCGCCGATTGCAATCTTCTTCAACTCGAACCCTTCGGCCGGAACCAGCCTGGCTTCCAGGCCCCGCTCAGTGCCCACGAAGAACACTCCGTGGCCACGCCGCCGTAGCTCGCGCGCCACCGCCAGCGCCGGGATGACGTGCCCCCCGGTCCCCCCGCCGGTCATCAGGAAGACGGCGCCGGGCTCCCGTTTCCGGCCTGTCATGAGACATTCCAGCGGCGGCCGAATTCCACTCCCTTACGGTCGCGGCTCCGACAAGCTGTCTGATGCTCGCGCAACGAGTCCCTACCCGGCATGCTCGCTCACGTTCATCAGAATGCCCAGCAGCGCCAGCGTGCTCACCAGCGAACTGCCGCCATAGCTGATCATCGGCAGCGGAATTCCTTTGGTTGGCATGATGCCCAGCACGACACTCATATTGATAAAACCCTGCACCACGATCACCATGGTCACGCCCAACGCGAGATAGCGGCCGAAATCGTCGCGAATGCGCAGGGTGGTCCGCAGCCCGCGCCACAAGATCACCACGAACCCGGCGAGCAGGCCGGCCGCCCCGATGAGGCCCATTTCCTCGCCGACCACCGCGTAGATGAAATCGGTGTGCGCCTCCGGCAGATACAGCAGCTTCTGGCGCCCATTCATCAGCCCCACGCCGGCGACGCCGCCGGCGCCCACAGCGATCTGCGACTGCTCCAGCTGGTAATTCGTATCGCGCGTGCGTAGCGTCCGCTCACTGCGCGCCTTCAGCCAGCCGTGCGGATCGATGCGCGAGACGTACTGGAAGCTGGGATCGAAGAACCGGATCACGCGGCCGAGCCGGTAAGGCTCCGCAAAAATCGAAACCACCAGCCCTAAGAAGGCCATCGCCGCCACGATGAAGCAATACCGCCATTGCAGGCCGGCCACGAAGAACACCACCATGGCGGCCAGGCCCAGCACCACCGCGGTGCCGAGGTCCGGCACCACTACCGCGAAAATCAGGAACCCCACCGCCAGCGCTGCCGGCACCAGGGTGTGCCGCGCATCATTGATGGCGCGCGCGCGCCAGGTGACGAAGAACGCCAGAAAAATCACCAGCGCCGGCTTGGCCAACTCGGAAGGCTGCACGCCCACCGGGCCTCCCAGCCGCAGCCAACGGTGGTGGTTCGCGTCTACGAAGTACACCGTGAAGAGGAGAATCAGAGCAATGCCGATAGCGCTGAACGCCACCGCCGGGTCTTGAAACTTGCGGTAATGGGTGCGCTTGAGCGCCATCATGACGACCACGGCCACTACCGCGTAACCTGCCTGGCGCATCACGAAATACCAGCTCGAGTTGTAGCGCGCGTCGAGCCGCGCCATAATCGACGAGGCACTGTAGACAATCAAGAGGCCGAACAGCAGCAGGGCCAGCACAGCCGCGAAGAGAATCCAGTCCGTTTTGAGCCTTTGCGCCATATCAGTTGTCTCGCCCGAGTTGGTTCACGATCTGTTTAAAGACCTCGCCGCGATGCTCGAAGCTGCGGAACTGGTCGAAGCTGGCGCAGGCCGGCGCCAGCAGAACCGTATCGCCCTCGCGGCCGATGCGGTACGCATAGTCAATGGCGGCATCGAGGGTGCCCGATTCCACCAGCGGGAGGGCGCCGCGCAACTGTAGCGCGAGTTTCGGCGCAGCCGCTCCGATCAACAGCGCCGCGTGCGCCTTGGCGGCCAGCGGCTCTCGCAGCGCCGAAAAATCGAGGCCCTTGTCCTTGCCGCCCAGAATCACCCACAGGCCGCCGGAGAATGCGTTCAATGCTTTGAGCGTAGCGTCGACGCTGGTGGCCTTCGAGTCGTTGTAATAATCGATGCCGTTCACCTGACGGACGAACTCCAGCCGGTGTTCGACTGCCTGAAAAGTCCGCACGGCAGCGGCAATCGCGGCAGGTGCCACGCCGGCGCGCGCCGCAGCGATGGCCGCCGCCAGCACGTTCTCTACGTTGTGCCGGCCGCGCAGTGTAATCTCGCCGGCATCCATCAGGAGTTTCCCATCGAGCACCAGCTTGTCGGCGCACAGGTGGGCGCCGCGCTCCACTTTGCGCGTGCCGCTAAACCATTCCACGGTTGCCGCCGTCTGTTTGGCATAGCCGGCCGTGACGGGGTCGTCTGCGTTGAGAATGGCGAAGTCCGCCGCAGTCATGTTTCGGAACAGGCGGGCCTTGGCGGCCGCGTAGTTCTCGAAGGTGTGGTGCCGGTCCAGATGGTTCTGCGTAACGTTGAGCGCCAGCGCCAGGTTGGCGTGGAAATCGCGGATGGTTTCAAGCTGAAAGCTGGAAAGCTCGAGCACATTCCAGCCGTCCTCCCGCGAGGTGTCAATCATTGCCGTCACCGGCGTGCCGATGTTGCCGCCAACCTGTGTCACGACTCCGGACTGGCGCAGGATGTGGCCGATGAGGCTGGTGGTGGTGGTTTTGCCGTTGGAGCCAGTGACGCCGATGGTCTGTCCCTTCAGGAATGGTGCCGCCAGTTCCACTTCGCCGATCACGTCGACGCCACGCGCGCGAGCGGCTTCGAGCGGCGCCAGGTCCTCCGGCACATCCGGCGAAATCACCACGGCGTCGCACTCCACAAATACCGCCGGCGTCTGCGGTTCGAACGGGACTTGGAGGCGCTCCAGCACCCGCTCCGCCTCGCCCAGCGCGGCGAGAGGTTTCAAGTCCGTGGCGCGCACACGGGCGCCCAGGCGCGTCAGCAGTTCGACGGACGCCAGCCCCGACTTTTTCATACCGACCACCAGCACTCTGGCGCCGGCCCAATTGGTTGTCATCTCAGTTTCAGCGTGGTCAATGCAAATAGCGCCAGCACCAGTCCGGCGATCCAGAAGCGCGCGATGATTTTGGATTCGGTCCATCCCAGCGCCTCGAAATGGTGGTGCAGCGGCGCCATTTTGAAAATCCGCTTGCCGTGCCGCAGCTTGAAGCTCCCTACCTGCAGGATGACCGAAACCGCCTCCAGAATAAAGATGCCACCGATAAAGGGCAGGAGCACTTCCTGCTTGATCAGCACCGCCACCACGGCCATGCCGCCGCCCAGACCCAGCGATCCGACATCGCCCATAAAGATCTCGGCGGGATGCGCGTTGTACCAGAGGAACCCCAGGCTGGCGCCGGTCATCGAGCCGCAAAACACGGTCAGCTCCGAAGAGTGCGGGTTACGCGCCAACTGCAGATACTCCGCCAGCTGCGCGTGGCCCCCGGCATAGGTGAGAACGGTCAACGCGCCGGCGGAAATCACCATCAGGCCGATAGCGAGGCCGTCCAATCCGTCGGTCAGGTTCACCGCGTTCGACGAAAACACCACCACCAGCGCGACAAACACAACGAACGGCAGCACGCCGAGCAGGTACGTCCAGTGGTTCACCAGCAGGTTGCCGATGAGCAGCGAGGGTTGATAATTCTTGACGAACGGGATGTTCACCGCGGTGGAGAACTGGCCGTGGGCGCGCAGCACAAGCAGCATGCCGGCAAAACCGAAGGCAACGGTGAACTGATAAATGAGCTTCCTGGTGCCCGATAATCCCAGGTTGCGGCGGTGCGTCACCTTGGCGTAGTCGTCCAGGAAACCGATCCACCCATAGCCGACCAGCGCGGCGAGCGCCACCCACACGTAAACGTTCCGCAGATCGGCCCACAGCAGGGTTGGCACGACGATCGAAATGATGATCAGTATGCCGCCCATGGTGGGCGTCCCGGCCTTCTTCTGGTGCGATTTCGGGCCTTCCTCGCGGATGAACTGGCCAATTTGAAACTGGCGCAGCTTGGCGATCAGCCAGGGCCCGAGTGCGACGCAAAGGAAGAGCGCCGTGAGGCTGGCAAACGCCGTGCGGAAGGTGGTGTAGCGAAAGACACGGAAAGCGCTGACGTGCCGGAACAGCCGCTCGTAGAGCAGGTAATAAAGCATCGCTAGTCAGGGGCGGCCGCTGCAGCCGCTAAAAAATCGCCGGATCCTCCGCTTGAAACCTCTCCAGCGCCCGTTCGATATGAACTCCGCGCGAGCCCTTGAAGAGCACAGCATCGCCCGCCTGCGCCATTGCGCGGACAAATTTCCCCGCCTCGTCCGGATCCTCGAAAAACCGCGCCTCGCGGACGCCCCCCGCATCCGCCGCTTCCACCATCAGCCGTGCCTGGCCGCGCACGCCGATCAAAACATCTACTCCGTGCCGCGCCGCATAGGCGCCCACCTGGCGGTGGAATGCGCCGCTGGCATGTCCCAGTTCCAGCATCTCGCCCAGCACCGCGAAGCGTCTTGCGGCGCGCGTCTGACTGAGCACGTCGATCATCTCCTGGGCCGCCTCCGGATTCGAGTTGTAGCAGTCGTTCCACACCACGATGCCGTTGTGCATCGACCGCCCGCCGCGCATCGCGCCCACCGTGAACGTGGCCACCGCGTCGCGGAGTTTCTCTGCCGGCAGATCCAGCACCCGGGCCACGGCAAGCGCGGCTAACAGATTCATCACCGCGTGTTTTCCCGCGAGGCCGGTCTCAAAGTCGACGCCCAGGGCGCGAAAGCAGGTGCGCGCTCCGTGGGCGGATACACTCTCCGCCCGCACATCCGCGTCTTCGGAAAAACCGAACGTCACCGAACGCCCGGGATGCACCTGGCTAAAACCGCGGACGCGGGCGTCGTCGGCGTTCAAGACTGCCACACCATCCCGCGGCAGACTCTCGATCAACTCCCGCTTCGCCGCCGCGATGCCCTCGATCGAATCGAAGAACTCCACGTGTGCGTATCCCACGTTGGTGACGACGCCGATATCAGGCTTCGCCATCGCCGCCAGGGCGCGGATCTCCCCAGCGTGATTCATACCCATTTCGAGCACGGCCAGGCGCGCCGCGTCCGGCAGCCGCAAGATCGAAAGCGGCACGCCGATGTGGTTGTTCAGATTGCCTACGGTGCGCCCCACCGGCCCGCGCACTTCCAGCAAGCGCGCAATCGCGTCTTTGGTGGTGGTCTTTCCCGCGCTGCCCGTGACCCCGATCACCGTCCCGCCCCACTTCCGCCGTGCCCACGATCCCAAATCCTCAAGCGCCGCCAGCGTGTCCGCCACGCGCAGCGTCTTGCCGCCCGCGTCCGCGCCGCGCGCGGCTTCCACCACCACCGCCGCCGCTCCCGCAGCAAGAGCTTGCAGGACAAAATCGTGGCCGTCGTGGTTGGCGCCGCGCAGGGCAAAATATACGTCGCCCGGCCGCTGTGTCCGTGTATCCACGCTCCAGCCCGCCACCGGCAGCGCCGGCGCTTCGCCTGCGGCCGCCATGGCGCGCGCAACGTCTTGTAAATCCAAGGTCATGGTTCAATCCGGTGGATGAAACCCATAACCTCGCAGCACTTCGCGGGCCACCGCCCGGTCGTCGAAAGCAATCGTCTTGTCCTGTAAAACCTGGTAGGTCTCATGGCCTTTCCCGGCCAGGATCACCAGGTCGCCGGCGCGCGCCTCGTTCAGTGCGCGGGCGATGGCGGCTGCCCGGTCCGGCTCCACCACGTGCGGCTTGTCCACGCGGCGAATGCCCACCAGGGCGTCGTTCATGATCGCCAGCGGATCTTCGGATCGCGGGTTGTCGCTGGTCAGCACCACGAAATCGCTCAACTCCGCCGCCGCCTGCCCCATCAACGGCCGCTTGGTGCGGTCGCGGTCGCCGCCGCAGCCGAACAGCGTGATCACGCGCTTGGGATTCAAGCCGCGCGCCACGGCGATCACGTTCTGCAGCGCATCGGGCGTGTGCGCATAGTCCACCACCACAACAAACGGCTGGCCTTCGTCCACCCGCTCAAACCTTCCCGGCACCGCCTGCAGCGCAGCAATGCCACGGGCAATCACTTCCGGCTGCAGGCCAAACGAGATCCCCGCGCCACACGCCGCCAGAATGTTATACACGTTGATCTTGCCAATGAGCGGCGATTCCACCGCGAAACGCTGCTTGCCGAACTGCACGTCGAAGCGCAGCCCCTGGCCGCCGGAGGCGATGTGCCGCGCGCGGAGATCCGGATCCTGCCCGAGCCCGTACCAGAGAACCTGAGTCTCGGGCGAGAGCTGCAGGTCGCGCGAGTAGCTGTCGTCGCGGTTCAGTACGGCGAACGCCGGCGGCTTGGCGCCTAAGCCGGCGAACAGCCTTTGCTTGGCCGCGAAGTACGCTTCCATGGTGCCGTGAAAGTCCAGGTGGTCGCGCGTGAGGTTGGTGAAGACCGCGGTGTGGAACTGGAGGCCGTAGACCCTCCCCAATTCGAGCGCGTGGGAGGACACCTCCATGGTGGCGTGCGTGCCGCCCTCGGCCAGCAGTTCAGCCAGCAGCCGGATCAGGTCGAGCGATTCCGGGGTCGTGTTGACGGCCGGCAGCACGCGCCCGGCGAGGTGATACTCAATGGTGCCGACCAAGGCGGTGGTGAGGCCGGCGGCGCGCAGCACCGAATCGATCAGGAATCCGGTGGTGGTCTTGCCATTGGTCCCGGTGATGCCGGTGAGGGCCACGCGCTCGTCAGGCTTGCTGTAAAAAAGCCGGGCGGCGCTGGCCAGCGCCTGCCGCCCGTGATCCACCTCAATCCAGCGCGTCTCCAGTCCCGCCGGCGCGGGTGATTCGCTCGCCACCGCCACCGCGCCGCGGTCCAGGGCGGCCCGCGCGAAGTCGCGGCCATCGGCCCGGCTGCCAGGAAAAGCAAAAAAGAGATACCCCTGCTGGACCCGCCGTGAATCGTATTCGAGCCCTGCAACGTCGGCGCTCGCCAGGTCCAGCGGCGCCGGACGGCGCAGCCGGATTTCCGAGAGTACCTCGCCCAGCTTCATCGCGAAAATCGCACCCGAATCCGTTCTCCCTGCCGCAGCATGCTTCCGGCCGGCGGAAACTGCAAGCGCGCGACTCCACTGCCGTCGGGAACCACCGGCAAGCCCTTTTCGGCCGCCTCGGCCAGCACGGCACGCATGGTCTTGCCTTTGAAGTCCGGAACCGTCGGACCCACCGGAGCGGTTGGCGCCGAAGCGTCTTCGTCGCTCTCTTCCAGGATATTCGGTTCGGAGGATCCGAGGTCGGCGATCGAGAGGTCGTCCTTGTCTTCGGCGCTGCCCGCCTCCGTTACCGGCCGCGGTTCTTCGCCCAGGTCCCTGGGAACGTCCAGCACGCGTAGCGCTTCGGTCGCGACGGCATGAAATACCGGAGCGGCCGCCCTGCCACCGAACCCCAAGTTGCCGTGCGTACCATTCAGCGTCACCACCACGACGATGGCTGGATTGTTGAGCGGCGCAAAGCCGATGAACGAGCCGTTGTAATAGTGGGTGTAGTGCTTGGCGGCCACGTCATAGATCTGGGCAGAGCCGGTCTTGCCCGCCACCGAGTATCCCTCCAGACGCGCCTCCGGATAGCCGGTGCCTCCGGGCATAACGACGCCCTCCATCATTTGCCGCATGGTCACCGCCGTTTCCGGCTTGATCACGCGGACCGGGGCCGGCACCCGCACCGTCTGGCCGCCCCGCTTCAACACCAGGCGGGGCCTCACCAGCAGGCCGCCGTTGGCGACAATCGAGGCCGCCTGCGCCAGTTGCAGCGCTGTCACCGAAACTTCCTGGCCGATCGAGATGGAGGGCAGCGAGGCCTTACTCCAGCGCTCCAGACCGCGCAGGCGGCCGCGGGATTCCGCCGGCAGCGGTACCCCGGTTTTCTCCCCGAACCCGAAGCGGCGGACGTACTCATGCATCCGCTCTTCGCCCACCGTCATGCCGATCCTGATGGCGCCCACGTTGCTGGAATGTTTCAGCACATCCGCCATCGAAATGACGCCG
>Ga0187847_10002794_pt1 | contig 13811 bp, 11 predicted proteins | sample June2016WEW_4_10_FD_132458 | JGI IMG/M metagenome (GOLD analysis project Ga0187847, IMG submission 132458) | Peatland microbial communities from SPRUCE experiment site at the Marcell Experimental Forest, Minnesota, USA - June2016WEW_4_10 | ecosystem: Environmental > Terrestrial > Soil >...
AAGCAAGCGGCTTCACCACCCACCCCCCATTATCAATCGCAAAAAACGGGCTGTGAAACTGTGGAGCCTGCAAATGGCAGAAAAGTCAACCACTTACACGCAAAAATCTCCAGTCTCACAGTTTCTGTGAAACTGTGGACGAAGAAGCGCCTTAACCTGCCAAGCGAACCTATCGCGCGCTGGCCTGCATTTTCGGATCAGCCGTCGCAGCGTTCCACCAACCTCCGCCAAGCGCCTCGAAAAGCGTTGCCGAATCGGCGAAACGCGCTGCCGCGGCGCTCGTGCGATCCAGTTCCGATTGCAACTGTTGCCGCTGCGCCTCAAGCAGTGCGAGTTCGCTGATGCCTCCTGCTTCGTAGCGTCCGTGAGCAATCCGATAGCTTGCGTCCGCTTCAGCCGCAACATCGCTGCGTGCCGTGAGCGTCTGCGCATCGTGATCGATCGAAGTGAGTGTGTCGGCAACCTGCCCAAAGGCCTCGAGCACGGTTTGCCTATAAGCGCTGTTCGCCTCTTGATATGCGGCTTCGGCCTTGCGCTTCTCCGCGCGCAATGCGCCGCCGTTATAGATAGGTTGCGTGAATGACGATGCCACATTCCAGAGGTCGCCGCCGTTCACAAAACTTGTCCCGATCCCGCCACCGCTCGCCGACAACACAATCTGCGGATAAAGATTGGCCGTCGCGACGCCGACGTTGGCGCTCGCCTCGTGCAGCAAAGCCTCGGCGGCGCGAATGTCGGGCCGCTGTCGCACCAGTGCTGAGGGAAGGCTCAAAGGCAGGTTTTCGGGCAGTTGCAGCGCGTCGAGTGAGAGCTCAGGAATCCGCGCCTCGGCGGGAGATTTGCCCATCAGCACGGCCAGCTGATGATTCACTATGTCGAGCTCGGCATCGAGCGGAGGAATCGCGGCTTGTGTTTGAGCCAAGACAGATTTCTTGCTCTCTACGTCCGCCTCGGAAACGCCTCCAGCCTGATTCCGCGCCGCAGTGATCTCCAATTCCCGCTGCTCCAAAGCCAGCAACTGCTTAGTCAGCTCGATCTGCTTACGAACCTCTGCCTGGCGAACGGCGGCGGAGACCACATTGCCCGCCAGCATAAGCCGCGCTCCTTCGAGTTGCCAATTCTCGTAATCGCGATTGGCCTGGAGACCTTCAATCGCGCGCCTGTTGGCGCCGAAGATGTCGAGAGCGTACGACACCGCAACCGATCCGTTCAGCAGCGCGAAAGGCGATGGATTTGGAAACGGAATTCCGTACGCGGTGAGATTCGGCTGCTCCCCTTCGACCGTCGCGTTGCCTGTGACCGTTGGATATTTGGTCGCTCCGGTGCGCGCGTTAAGATCCTCCTGCGCTTCGCGCAGCCGCGCAGTCGCTTGCGCTAAAGTCGGGCCGTTGGCCAGCGCCTTCTCGATCATCCCGTTCAACTCAGGCGAGTGGAACACCATCCACCATTGCGCAGGAATCGACGCCGAGGAGTCGAAGCGCTGCGCATTCCCCGCAGGCCCGGCGCTCGCGGCCGTCTGCGCCAGTTGCGGCTGCCGCGTGTATGCAGTCACGGCTGGCGCGGTCGGCGCATGATACTTGGGACCGACGTTGCATCCCACCAAAAGCCCAAGTCCCAGCACAGCAATTGAGAACTGCGCAATGAATGTTCTGGCGTCCGCGCCGTAGGCGCAGTGTTTTTTAGCCCCGCGCTTTAGCGTGGGGAAAGCTGATCCCAAAATAGCGCCTGCAGTCCCGTAGGGACGACGCAAGGACAGCGCTCTCGCACGGTTCAATTGCGCCTCAACGTGCACTCGTGTCAAATTCGCTTCCTTCGCCAAACGCATAGCTTCGCCTCTCAATCAATCCAATGTCCTGCGATACGTGACCGACGCGACGAACATCAGAACCACCGTGAAAACCATCATTGGCCACACGCTCGGCCAGGAGTCGGCCCAACCGTTGCCCTTGAGAAGAATTCCCCGTATTAGCCGGAGGAAATACGTTAGCGGCAGCAGGTTTCCAAGCGCCTGTGCCCAACCCGGCATGCCCTCGAACGGGAACATGAAACCCGAGAGCAGGATGTTGGGAAGAAAGAAAAAGATGGCCAGCTGCACTGCCTGCAACTGGTTCTGCGCCAGCGATGAAAACGTGATGCCAACGGTGAGATTGGCCGCGATGAACAACAGCGCCGAAAGATAAACCGTTCCGATATTGCCGAAGAACGGCACCTGAAAGACGTAGCGCGCGGCGAGCAAAATGATCGACGCCTGAATGAGCCCGATGCCGATATAGGGAACCAACTTTCCAGTCATAACTTCGAGCGGCGTCACCGGCATGGCGAGCAGATTTTCCATGGTGCCGCGTTCGCGCTCGCGCGTGATGGCGAGGCCAGTCATCATGACCATGGTGAGCGTGAGCACTATGCCCGTCAGTCCCGGCACCACGAAGTACTGCGTAATGTTGTCGGGGTTGTAGAGCTGATGAATCGTGACATCGAACGGCGGAGGACTGCCGGCTAGAGAGGCGAGCGGCCCGGTCATCTCGCGCTGAATGACCGATTGCACGATGCCGTTCACCGCGGCCAGCGCGCTCCCGGTGGCCGAGGGATCGGTGGCGTCGGCCTCAATCAGCAGTGACGGCCGCTCGTGACGCAGAAGCTGTCGCGTGAAGCCCGCGGGAATGTTGATGACAAAAAGCACCTTGCCTTGCGCCAGCGCCTCGCGGCCTGCGGTTTCGTTGGGAAGTGTGGCCACGACTTTGAAGTAGGACGAATTCTGCAACGCCGCAATGAAGCTGCGCGTGATGTCGGTGTCGTCCGCGCTGATGATCGCGGTATCGAGACGCTTGGGATTGGTGTTGATGGCGTAGCCGAACAGCGCCGTCTGCATGATCGGAATCCCCACGATCATGGCGAAGGTGATCCGGTCGCGCTTGAGCTGCGTGAACTCCTTGAGCACCATGCTCCACCAGCGCATTCGCGAGAATCCGCCCAATCGCTTCATGCTGCGTCTCCTGCGTTGTCCTGTGTCTTGCCCATCAAATAAATAAAGACGTCTTCGAGGCTTGTCTCGACGGGCTCGGCGCGGCGGTTGCCTGCGCGGGCTGCCGCCGCGACAGTGCGCTGTAAAAGCTGCGCATCGCTTCCGCTCACGTGCAGCACATCCCCGAAGGTCACCGTCTGCTCTACGCCAGGTTGGCGGCGCAGATCGTCCTGCAACTCCGAGAGCCGGTCGCCGTGAATTGCCCACGTGCTCAAGCGCTGGCTTGCCACCACTTCGGCCGCCGTTCCTTGCGCCAGCAGTTTTCCGTATGCGATGTAGGCCAACTTGTGGCAGCGTACCGCTTCATCCATATAGTGCGTGCTCACCAGCACCGAGATTCCGTTTGCCGCCAGGCTCTGCAACTCGTCCCAGAAGTCGCGTCGCGCGCGGGGATCGACACCGGCCGTGGGTTCGTCGAGCAAAAGCAGACTGGGCTCGTGCAGCATGCAGGCCGCAAGCGCCATCCTCTGTTTCCACCCGCCGCTTAACGTGCCCGCAAGTTGGCGGGTGCGTGACGCGAGGCCGAGCGTGTCAATCGCGCGGTGCACGGCCTCCTTCCGCCCGGGGATCTCGTACATGCGCGCGACAAAATCCAGATTTTCGGCAATCGTGAGATCGTCCCAGAAGGAAAATCTCTGCGTCATGTAGCCGACCTTGCGCTTGATCTCCGCGCGTTCGCGCACAATATCGTAGCCGAGGCAGGTGCCGCTGCCGGAGTCGGGCTTGAGCAGGCCGCACACCATGCGGATGGTGGTCGTCTTGCCGCTGCCGTTCGGTCCTAGAAAGCCGAAGATCTCGCCGCGGCGCACGCGCAGCGAAACATCGCGCACCACGTGCTTTTCGCCGTAGTGCTTGTTCAGGCCCACGACGTCGATAGCGTATTCGAGATTGGCGGCCGTCGTCATTCGACCGTCACTTCCACGGGCTGGCCGGGGTGGAGCAGCATCGCCTTTTCATCAGGCGGCTTGGCGATAACCATGAACACCAGTTTTGCTCGGTTCTCGTTGCTGTAGATCACGGGCGGCGTGTATTCGCACTGCGGCGAGATGAAGGTGATCGTCGCGGCGACGGTGGAAGCGCAGCCGTCGCATTGCACCTCGACATTCGCACCCACTTTCAATTTGCCGACGATGGTTTCGGGCACGAAGAAGCGAACTTCCATGTTTTCAGGTGGCAAAAGTTCGACCACCGGATTGCCTGCCGCGACCCACTCGCCCTCGCGATAGAGCGTGTCGAAGACGAGGCCATGGCGCGGCGCGGCGATGCTCTTCTGGTCCAGTCTCCACTCGGCCTCGGCCAGCGCAGCGCGATCAGCCGCAGCCTGGTTCTGCTGCGCCTTGATCTGCTGCTCGCGCGCGGGTAGCGCATCCACGGCGAGATCGGCTTCGAGTTCCCGCACCCGCGCGGCGCTCGTATCGACTGCCTCCTGCGCCGTGATTAGCTCGGTCTGCGCAATGCCGCCGGCCTGGTACTGCTTCTTGTTGCTCTCCAGGATCTGGTCGGCCTGCTTCTTTTGTGCGAGCGCCTGCATCAGCTGCGCCCGCGTCACATCGATCTCCTGCGGCCGCTTGCCTGCTTCAAGATCGGCGAGCCGCGACTGCGAGCTTTCGAGCAAGCGTTGCGCGTTGCGCACTGCCGAGGCTTCCGGCTCGCGATCGAAAGCAAAGAGCGGCCTGCCCACGGCGACCGTTTCTCCGCGCGCCACGGCAAGATGGTCGAGCCGACCGCTTTCGGGCGATGACACGTAGACGAACTTGCCCTCAATATAACCCTGATAGGTGTTCGCGGGTTGATGCGAACATCCCACGGCAGCGAGCGCCGCGACGAGGGCTGAACCGACGAGAATAAAGCGGCTTGGCGGGCGGTGCTTCGGCACAATTTCCTCCGATCTCACTTCCTCTTACGAAGCTTTTCCCCTGGGGGTTTCAGTCCATGCAGCAACAGGGCGGTAATGTGGCGGCCGATCGCCTGCGGGCTCGGCTCTTTGCGGTGAAAGACCTCGGCGAAGAACGGCGCCGTGGCGTGATGCAGCATCACCAGGCCGAGCATGGAAAACACAATCAGCACGGGATCGAGATCACTCTCAATCGCGTCTCTGTCTTGGGCCTGAGCGACTGCCCCGCTCAGGATGCGCACCTTGTCGAACGGCAGTTTGCGCAGCACGCGGCTGCGCAAGAGGCCCCCTTCGTTCAGCACCTCGCGCATCCACGTGGAGGGAACCCACGGGTTGTGTTCGATGCCGGCTACAAGCCGCGCCACGATGCCGCGAATCAACTCTTCGGGCGCCAGGCCAGGTTCGACAGGAGTCCAGACCGACGCGATGAGCGGCGCGATCTTCTCTTTCACTACGCAATCGAGCAGATGCTCACGGTTTTTGAAGTAGTAGTGCATCATGGCGGGAGTGAGGCCCGCTCGCTTGGCAATCGCTGCGAAGGTGGTAGCGGCCACGCCCTCCGCGGCAAAGAGCTCCGTGGCTGTGGTCAGCAGCAGTTCCCGCGCTTCGCCGTCCGCGCCTGTGGGGCGGCCGGGGCTACGTTTCGTTTTGCGGGTTATCTTCATAATTAACTAACGATATAATTAATATCTATAGATGAAGATTTGTCAATTGTATCGTCATAAACCGAATCACTCAGATCATTCTCCGGAGCCGCGCACACATAGCGCACGCTCGTTGGTAGTGAACCAAACTTCATCGCCATTGAACGGCTGACCTTCGTTGAAGTCGAAGCGAGTTGCGTACCCTGAGGGTTTCCCGCGATCATCAGCGATCTGAGGGCTGCTCCATGCAAAACCTGTCAGAAACAGGTTCCCTTTCACATGGAAGTCCATCGCTTCGGCCTCGTGCCAGCGGGACCGCGGATTCTCTCCAGGAGATTCAGCACTCTTGTCGTAGATCCCCTGCAACTCGTCGAGCGTCGCCAGCCTCCAGTTCGAGAATCCGGCCAATCGCAGATCGTCGCAGTACTTCGTGGCCTTGTGCCAGTTGATGTCAGCGCCGTTATCCCTCCAGGCCCACATGAGTCCGGTGGATGGATCGACCCAATACCCACGCGTCTGAGTCTCATGCGCCAGCTTTTGAGTTTCTGTCAAAGTTTGAGCACCGACGGCCGATGGAGCAGCCAGAGCAACATTGGAGCGGCGCACACATAACGCGCGCTTGCTGTGGGAGTCGCTGAGTCGTTCGTAGATCCTGCTGCCCTGGTTGAAGTAAACGAACCAACCGTATTCGGGTGGATGGCCGGGACTATCGTCGATGCGGCTGCTGCTCCACGGATTGCCAGTCAGAAAGATGTTTCCTTTTATATCGAAGGTGTACGAAAAGGCTTCGCGCTTGCGGGTTCCCGGAATTTCTCCGGACGCTTTGGCGTTTTTCTCGTAGATTACCTCTAGCTCATCGATTGCCGGCAGCCTCCAATCGGAATATCCGGCAAGCCGTAGGTCGCTGCAATAATCCATCGCTTTGTGCCAGTTCAGGTCTTTGCCGTTGTCCTTCGCGGCCCACATGAGTCCTGTGGAGGGATCGACCCAATACCCACGCGACTGAGTCTCCGGCACCAAGCCGGGAGTCGCTCTCGAGAACTGAGCCCTGGCGACCATGGTGGCGATGGATAGAAGAACCAAAACAGCTTTTGCCTGCCACTTCATGAGACACGCTCCCGTGAGCGAAAGTGACTTTCAGAGGGATGACGTATGGTCGAGCAATCGCCGCTTTCGCTCACTCCATTGTTTTAAGAGTTCTCGTGGCCGGATGCATCGGGGATTGTGGCACTTTTCGAAGTGTCCCATGCCGGGTGTGACCAACGCCCATCTTTCACGCGGCCGATCTTCGGCATCAGTAACTCTTTGGCCCAACCGGTGTCTAATTTGAGTAGGGAGTAGACATTGGAAGTGTTTTCGTCCGGTTTTTCCCCAGGTGCGGGATTTCTTGCCTTGATGTTGGCGGTTTTGCCGGCGGCCGCGCCAGCGCAGCCCGGGCTCGAGTCCGGAAGCTTTGAGATCGCGCAGCATGGTCACACGGTGGGCACGGCCAGTTTTCATTTCGCGGCAACTCAGGAGGGGTACGATTCGACCTCGCTGGTGAAGGTGTCCATGGAGGGCCTGGACTATGCGCTCTCGAAGACCGAGCGGCTCTCGCTGGCCAACCAACTCGAGCACGTGCAATTGAGCGCGATTGTCAACGGCGAAGCGGTGAACGTAGTAGCCGCGCCCGATGCGGCACAGATGCTCGTGAACATTTCGGCTAGCGGAAAGAGCTCGACCACGCGGCTGGCAGAGCATCCGGGCGCCGTGTTCCTGGCTGATTTCGATCCCGGCGCGCTGGAGACGCTGCTGGCGCTCGCAGCCGAGCGCAATAACCGCGATCTCTGGGCGATTCTGCCGAAAAACACAGGTTCCATTGAACCAGTGCAACTGGCGACATACGCCGATCAACAGGGAACGCTCGACGGCAAGCCGATCGTAGTGCATCATCTTGTGGCTACCATTGCCGGCGCCAATACCGACCTTTTTTCAGGGCCAGAGAACCAGCTATTGCAGGCGGAATTGCCGCAAGAGGGATTTGCGCTGGTGCGAAAGGGCTTTGTGCTGAAGCCGCCTGCCAAACCGATTGCGCCGCTAGAAGGGCTGGGCGCGCCGGCGCCGGGCGTGTGAGCGTGCATGTCTGGCCGGGCGGCGACAACTTCGCCAGAAGCAACCAATTATCAGACGAATCCGCATCCGCAAAGGCACTCTCGCGACAATGCGGATCGACGTACACTAAAGGAGCTCTCGATTGTCCGCACTCTTCCTCATGTGCCGGACTGCAATCCTAGGTCTTGTGCTCTCGACGCTGACTGCAGGCGGCGCTTATGCCGCTCAGGGCTCCGCGCCAGCTAAAGCGCACCGCAAGACCTCGGCCACAGCCAGCGCACTTCGCACGCGCCACGCGACATCGACACGCGCCCGGCGTTCCGCCGCGTTAGCGCATACACCCACGAAAAGTCAGACAAGTACTACGCGCAAACCGGCGCCTAACGAGGCGGGACGCACAACGGGACTCGCCATCCGTCGGCGCCGTGCGCAGAAACACACTGCCGGGCGTAAGGTTGCGCTTCACGGCGAGCATTCTCGATCGACGAACCAGCCGGAGAGCGCACGCTCGTTCCATTCGAAAAGTGAAACTCGCGAGGATTCGGCGATGGAGGTTGCCTCGGTTTTTCCGGTTCTACCATTGCTAGGTGCGGCGGAGGAAGAGATAGAGCGTCCGCGAGCAGTGGAGCCGGCCAAGCGAGGTGGAGAAAGCAATGCGCCGGTCGAAATCCGTAACCAGAGCGCTCGCGCCGACAGCACGCGAAACAGTGGCACACGGAACGAGAGCGGAGTCACCAACGAAGAGATGGATTCAGCAGAACGCGAAACGCTGCGCAAACCTTCGCCGACGGCAAAGAGGAATCTACCTGCGAGGGGCGAGGACGAAGCCGCGGAAACGGCGACAGATCGAACCGTGTCGCAGGAGCCTGCGGAGCCAGGTGCAGAAACGGAAGAGGCGTCGCTGCGCGTTCCGCGGAGCGCCATGCCGGCGCCGTTGCGCGGTTCCCTCGAATCCCTGGAGCGGCAGAACGCGCGCCTCGATGCCGAAGGTCTGGAGAGGATTGAGGATGAGGCGGATCTCGTCGATCGCATCGCGCATAAGTTGCTGGTGCCGATTCCGGCCTCGAGCGCGCTTGCAGTGAATGCGGAACTACCCCCAGCGCACCGCTATTGCCGGCCATGGACCGCGAGTTTTCTGGCCGATCTGGCGCAGGCGCACGAGGCGGCTTTCCATCGACCGCTTGAGGTGAGCTCGGCGGTGCGCACGGCGGAATATCAGAAGCGGCTGATGGAGAGGAACGGCAACGCGGCTCCAGCAGAGGGCGACGTTGTGAGCCCACACCTGACGGGCGCCACTATCGACATTGCCAAGGACAACCTAAGCCGGGCGGAGATCGCCTGGATGCGCCAGCGCCTGTTGGCGCTCGAAACGGCGGGCATGATCGACGTGGAAGAGGAGTTCCGGCAGACCTGTTTCCACATCACCGTGTACAAGAGCTACGTGCCGCTCGCGCCGCGCCCAGCTACGCAGGACCGGAGCGGAAGCAAGGGGTTGCGACGCCATAAAGCTGCCGAATCCCCCGGCGTAGCTGCTGTGCAAGGGCTGTGACGCGTTCGCGAACGAGCTACAGCGAAAACTCCCAAGCCAACAAGTGGAGAAGTGAAAGGGTGATTCTGGCGCCGTCCGTCGTGTCTCCGCTCGTCTTCTCGCGCTCAATAGGCGAGGAATTTGTCGTTGCCGAGGATGCGGTAGAGCGTGGAGCGGCTGATCTGGAGCTGGCGGGCAGCGCGCAGCTTGTTGCCGTGGTTGACGTCGAGTACGTATTGCACATGACGGCGGATGATGGCGTCCAGGGACAGGTTGGCGGCTTGAGCGGGGCCTTGCGGATCGAGGCCCGCTTCAAAATTTGCACCAGACCCCATGACATGGTTCAGAGGCAAATGCCCTCCGGCGGGCAAGTCGAAAAGGGGCTGGGTGAAAGGCTGCGGGTTATCGGGCAAAGCCAGATCGAGAGGCCGGATGACGCCGTTATCGGCTTCGAGCAGGGCGTTCTCAAGGACACTGAGAAGTTCGCGCACGTTGCCCGGCCACGCGTGCTGCAGAAGACGGGCAAGCGTGCCGGACCCCAGCGAGACAGGACGCTGCTGATAGCGCGTGCAAAGGCGGTCGAGCAGGTACTGGGCAAGCGGGGTGATGTCTTCGCGGCGCTGGCGCAGCGGTGGAATCCCGAAACGGATGGCGGTGAGCCGGAAAGCGAGGTCGGGGAGCAGTAGTCCCTGGCCGGCCATCTGGCGCAGCGGAGTTTGCGAAGAGGCAAGCAGAACGGCGCGGCCCGGCGGACGGTCCTGCAGGGTTTTGAGGACACCAAGGAGCAGCCCTTGTCCGGGAGGGGCGAGCAGGTCGACGCGGTCGAGATAAGTGAAACCGGCAAGTGTTGAGGGATCGGCGTCGGTGGCCAGCCACTCGCGGGCATCGCGGCGCTGGAAGCTGGTAGAGTTAAGCGGCGAGCGACTAAACAGATAGCGGGCAAGGGTGTACTTCCCGATTCCGTGCTCACCCTCGATGGCCGCAACCTGCAGATGCGGCGCTGCCATCTCCGCTTGCATCAGCAGCTTACGCCAGACTGCGCTGACGCCGACCATTTGCACGACGGCGGCAGACGAGTCTAACTCCACCAGCGTAAGGCCGGAGACTGCGGGCTGCGTTTGAAACTGGGCCGAGCTTTGCATGGATCTCAACTGCCTCGCCTCTGAGCCAGGATGATGTTCTGATCCGACACACGCTTCATCGGCGATACGGGGGAAAACATGAACAGGGAGGCTGTTGATTACGGGATAGAGGCAGGAAGTTAAGCATCGGCGGAAGGGGATGGGAGCGGTACCGAAAAGGGCCGCATGCGAAAACTACGCCAGGTTGGCCTTATATACTCAACTACATCCCGCCGCGACGATTTCAAGCGCAGCATGAAGTTTCTCTCATAATGCGAGAGCCGGCCAGCGATGTTTCCTAGCTCTCACATTATGACTTGAGGCGGGACCGAGAATGGCGCGGGAGCCCTGGAAACGAATGCTGCAAGAGAAGAACGTAAAATATCTGCCAGTTCAACTGCGGCGCCGGGGCTACCCGGTGTGGCCCGCGTTGTGGATTGCCGCGATCGCCGGTTTTGCCTTGCTGCATGCGGTCAATTTGCGCGCGGATTTCCCCAATGGCTCGCCGTGGACCTTCGACTGGGCCAAGTACACCGACGAAGGCTGGTATGGGAATGCTGCCATCCGCGCCCACCTGTTTGGTAACTGGTACATGGCAGGCGACTTCAATCCGGCGGTCGCGCTTCCGGTGTGGCCTTTTCTGGAGTGGGTGCTGTTCTTCTTCACAGGTGTGACCATCGAGGCAGCGCGGGGACTGACCGCGGCCTGCTTCTTCCTCAACCTGGGGCTTAGCTATTTGCTTTTGCGTAACCGTGGCCCGCGCTGGATGGCGCTGCTGGGCGTCACCTTGCTGGTGACCAGCCCGTTTCTTTACTGCTTCAGCCGTTTGGCGATTCTGGAGCCTTTGCAGACCGCGCTGACCCTTGCCGCGCTGAATTTGGCGGTGCGGCTTAAGAATCGACGGCATCCGGTTCAGGCGGCTGCGTGGGTCGGACTATTGTTTGCGCTCATCGTTTTGACGAAGACAACAGGCCTGTTCCTTTTGCCAGCGCTGCTTTGGGCCGTGGTAGTGCCCTTGTGGGACCAGCGAAGAGTGGCGCTACGCTGTGCATTAGCGGTGCTGGGCAGTGCCGGCGCCGTGTATGGCGCGTGGATGGCGGTCATTGCCGGGGCCGGGCTGCTCGGCGAGTACAAATACTACTTCTTTGTGAATACGTACCCCAAACCGCCGGAATTCTATTGGCCGCTGGTGGCCTTTTGGTGGTCGTTTCACGGTCTTTTGTGGGTGAATCGCGGTCTGATGGCTCTGGCAGGGTTCGTTGTGCTGGCCGCAGCGCTTGCATGGCGCGGCGCGTGGGCGCGAAAACTGTGGCGGGATCCGTTGTTTGGCGCGTCGTTGTGGGCCGTCGCGGGCTATGTCCTGTTTATGACGCTACAGAACCATCCCCAGCCGCGCTACTTCGCGGTCCCGGCGTTTTTCTGCTTCTTTGTGGTGGTGCTGGGTGCGGCGGCGCTCCTGACGCAGCCGGGCCAGTCGGGCCTATCGCACCCGTCGGGCTGGGCGCGCCGACTGGGCTGGGCCGTGGTGTGCGCGACCATTGCGGCAGCCGGCGTTAATGGCGCGCAAATCATCGGCTACGCGGCTCATCCCCAATACACCTGGGTGAATGCAGCTTCGCAACTCGCCCTCTATATAGATACGCACCCCAACGGCAAGCGACTGCTGATCGCGACCAGCGGCGATGAGATCACGCTGCTCACGCACCTGCCGAGTTTATGCGACGACTTCGGCCCCGAGGGCCTGGTGCCCAAGCTGGCCGCATATCAGCCAGGATGGTACGCGAGCTGGAACGATCTCGACCACGGCACGCTTGAAGACCTGCATACCTCCTATTCGCTCGAACAGGTGGCCACTTTTCCGGCGTTCGACAGTACTGACCGCGATCTTCTGGTGCTGTTCAAGCTGCATCCCCTGCCGAACGGAGAGATGCGCGACCCAAGCCAGCAGAATCTGCAGATGGCGCTGCCCGGCGACAAGATCGACATTCCGGTCGAGTAAAGGCAGGGAGCAAGGAGGCAAGAGGACGGCAGGTCGGAGAGACACCGTTTGCCTCAATTCTTCAGGCCTGTTCTTGTGGACTGACAGTCGAATTGGCTCCAACCTCAGCGCCCGGCGAGAATCCAGTGCTTGAGCGCCGGATAAGTCATGCCGAGTTTTTCAGCGGCCTGGCGCGGAGTGAGGAGATTCGGAGCGGTCATAACCTTAAATCCTTCCCTATATCGATACCTTAACCTCGGCGCGGGAAAGCTGCATTGAAAGCGGTACACCGGAAAAGGGCCGGTGACAGTCATCACTCGACAGCGCTGTATCTGGATGATAGCCTTCCCGTGGCGATTCCCCGTGGTGTTAGTGAGGTCGATCCGGGGCCGCATTTTTGCGGCTTCAAAACCTTAAGCTTGGAGGGTATGTGACGGTACTGGGTTGGGTGTATGTCTTTCTCGGCGTAAGTATGCTTGCGCTGCTTACGGCCGTGCTGTTGAGGAGTTTTTCAGCCATCACGCAAGGCGCGGGAGCCTTCATGAAGCGGCAGTACAGGAGGGCGTTGGCTGCCACGGTTGCGGTTTGCGGCCTGCTCGTTCCCGCATTGGCCACGGCGCAGGATCAAGCTGGCGGGGAAGCCAGTTTGAGGCTACCGGATTTGAGAACGCCTGACGTGAGTTTTTTCGGCATGAGCGGACATGCCCTGCTGAGCATCGGATTGCTCTTCTGCGCCGCCGGCCTGTTGTTCGGGCTGATTATCTATGTGCAGTTGAAAAACCTGCCGGTGCATCGCTCGATGCGCGAAATCTCCGAGCTGATCTATGAGACCTGCAAAACGTATCTGATTACGCAGGGCAAGTTCATTCTTCTGCTCTGGGTTTTCATCGCGGTCATCATCTCCATGTACTTCGGCTGGCTTGCGCCGGTGGGTAATGTTGCGGTGACGCTCCCCATCATCCTGCTGTTTTCGCTCGTCGGCATCGCGGGCAGCTACGGCGTGGCGTGGTTCGGCATCCGCGTCAACACCTTCGCGAACTCGCGGACGGCATTCGCGGGACTGCGCGGCAAGCCGTATCCATGTTTTGCCATTCCGCTCAAGGCAGGCATGAGCATCGGCATGTTGCTGATCTCGGTTGAGCTGCTGATCATGCTGTTCATTCTGCTCTTTGTGCCGCGCGAGTACGCGGGCCCCTGCTTCATCGGTTTCGCAATTGGCGAATCGCTTGGCGCCGCGGCCCTGCGTATTGCCGGCGGCATCTTCACCAAGATCGCCGACATCGGCTCGGACCTGATGAAGATCGTCTTCAAGATCAAGGAAGACGATGCGCGCAACCCGGGCGTCATTGCCGACTGCACGGGCGACAACGCAGGCGACTCGGTTGGCCCCTCGGCCGACGGCTTTGAAACCTACGGCGTTACCGGCGTGGCTCTGATTACCTTCATTCTGCTGGCGGTTCCCAGTCCCACCACGCAGGTGCAATTGCTGGTGTGGATCTTCGTGATGCGCGTGGCCATGCTGGTCTCGAGTTC
>Ga0187847_10002797_pt1 | contig 13805 bp, 9 predicted proteins | sample June2016WEW_4_10_FD_132458 | JGI IMG/M metagenome (GOLD analysis project Ga0187847, IMG submission 132458) | Peatland microbial communities from SPRUCE experiment site at the Marcell Experimental Forest, Minnesota, USA - June2016WEW_4_10 | ecosystem: Environmental > Terrestrial > Soil > Wetlands...
ATGGCAGCGACACGCTGACGGCCAGCTACACGCCGGATTCGAAAAGCTCTTCGTACTACAGCGCGGCCACCGGGAACGCAACGATCGACGTGACCGGAACCACCCCCCAGACCATCACTTTTACCGACAGCCTGCCCGCCTCGATCACTTACCCCAACGGTATTTCGCAAGAGCTCTCTGCCACTGGCGGAGCCTCCGGCAATCCGGTCACATTCAGCCTGGTCTCTGGACCAGCAACTCTGTCAGGCGCTGCGCTCTTCATCACCGGCAAGGGTACGGTCGTGGTAGCCGCCAATCAGGCCGGCAACGCAACCTATGCAGCTGCGCCGCAGATTCAACAAAGTATGACAGTCAATGGCGAAGCGCAGACTATCACTTTCGGCGCGATTGCGGCTCAGGCTGTGGGCACGCCGCTGACGCTTTCGGCTACGTCCACTTCCGGTTTAGCGGTGACCTTTACATCGGCCACGCAAACCATCTGCACCGTCTCCGGTACTACGGCCACATTTATTGCCTCGGGCACATGCACGATTGACGCGAACCAGGCTGGCAACAGCGCCTACGCGGCCGCGCCGATGGTGCAGCAGAGCTTCGCTGTAAACCTAGCGTCCAGCTTCACTCTTTCCTCTTCGCCAACAACCGTGTCGATAGCCCAGGGCGGCAACGGAACAACTACGATTACGCTGACAGACGTTGGAAGCTTCTCCGGCGCAGTTTCTCTGTCCGCGAGCGGCCTGCCTGGCGGCGTCACCACCTCCTTCGCGGGCGGTTCCACTCCGGCAAGCCAGGTGCTTACCCTTACCGCAAGCAACACGGCTGCCGTTACCGCCACTCCTGTGACGGTCACCATTACCGGCACCTCCGGTTCGTTGACAGAAACCACCAGCATTGCATTGACCATTACGGCGGAGCCTGGTTTTACCGCTGGTAGTGGTGGAACGACTTCGATGACACTCACTCCTGGTGCGACCACTGGGAACACCGGAACGATCAGCGTGGCCGGAACAAACGGTTTCGCGGGAACGGTAAATCTGACCTGTGCTGTCAGCACCACAATTGCGAATGGGAATGACCCGCCGACATGCAGCCTGAACCCGGCTTCACTTTCCCTCAGCGGTACTGCTGCCCAGACCTCCACGTTGACGGTCGCTACCACGGCGGCAACAAGCGCGGCTCTGGTTCATCCTGGACGCCCGGGAATTCCCTGGTACGCGGCGGGTGGTGCAACCCTGGCTGGCCTGTTGTTGTTTGGCATTCCGGCGCGGCGACGTAGATGGCAGACGATTGCCGGAATGCTCGTGTTGCTCGTGGTTCTCTCGGGAGGATTGATCGCATGCGGCAGTGGCGGTGGTGGGAGCAGCTCCGGTGGTGGTGGTGGCACTCCCAACCCCGGCACCACGGCAGGCACTTATACGCTCACTGTGACCGGCACGGGCACGTCAAGCGGATCATCCGCTTCCGTTACGGCCACGGTGGGTTCAGTCACACTGACGGTGAACTGACTCGCGCTGCAGGATGAAAAGGCAGGTGGCCCGCTCACCGATCCTGCCAATCGTCTCCGCTTCGGCTCGATTTCCTTAATCCCTCGCATTCCAGTAGCGTAGTGGTTGAAGCGTGAGCGTTCCGAGTTCCTTTCAATTGCCCACAAGTTGCACTCCGATCATGATGCCCAGTTCGATGTCGGTCAGCCGAGTGAGTCCACTCCATATGACTGTGTTTCCCGGTGGTGGGTCATGGGCGCGTGCGAGATAGCTGCCTAACCGGGGTAAGCGTTCGAGGTTACCATCGTGACGGGATGAAAGTGTCCAACAGGTGTCCGCTTGCTTGTAGCTGTTGAAAAACGCAGCTGTGCCTCGCCAAAATTCCATCCGGCGGCAAAATGTGCCCCGGTTCGGACGTTCATGGTCGTCTTGAAGAAATTCCCTGGCCGGAGAGAAGCTGCTCGTTGACCGAAGAGCCCAGTGAAAACGCTGAGATGCGCAGTGTGCCAGATCGGCAGACACACCTCGCCCTTGTTTTCTTCTCGCTTCCATTGAGAATTGATCGAACAGCAGACTCAGGCAGCCAAGTCGTAGCGATGATGCAGGCCGCCGAGTCTTGGCTTGGACTCAACTCTGCATCCCGGATCGGGGTTCTTCCCCGCTTCACGACCGGCGGGCGTTCCCTTGGCCAGCGCAAGATGTGTTCGGTCGTCCTGGTAGTAGCGGATGTACTCACTCATCAGTCGTTTCAGATGCCGTTCATTTACGACGATCACATGGTCGAGGAGATCCCTGCGGCAGCTTCCGACCCAACGCTCAGCAACACCGTTCTGCCGACCTGTGCCTCGCCAAAATGCTATCCAGGTGCAAAATCAGCTTGGGTTATGCTGATCGCGATTCGAGATTCTCAGGGTTGCGTTGTCGCGATGATCCCTAGCAATACCGTAAAGAGAATGGACTACTCAGCAAGGACTGTACCGATGTAGTCGGATTTGCAGCTGCCAAAGCATCCAAGAGCCACAAGGTTCAACAGGGACCGGCGCGCGCTCGGTAAGCATATCAATCAAAAACACTTATTCTCATCCGATTTCAATAGGTTTCTATAAACGATCTGATCTGTTTTGGGAGCAGAGGTATTGATCTTTGTTGAAACCGATTGAACTCTGCGGTTGCGAAGGAGTAATTGGGCTCAACCGATCCTGGGCAACCGAGGCTCAATAGCAGATGCGTGAGAGCAGATGCGTGAGAGCAGATGCGTGAGAGCAGATGTCGACGAATTTGAAACGGCCCCCCGGTTATTCCAATGATGCAGTCCAAAACGCCCGAGGAACTTGCTCTGGGCCCGACAAGGCCCATCGTTTACATCGAGTTCGATCGTGCGGGACCAAGCGAGCCAATATAAAACGGCGAACCGGAACTATCGAGACTACCTCGTTCGGAATAACCTGACTTAATCCTGTCTCGTCTGACGGGGCGGTCCCGAAAGAGACCTAATGTTTCCGAGGATTGACCGAGTGCGTTATAGTACTTCCAGCGTAGGTCTGGCACGGCTCCAGCATTCGCTGTGATTTCCCCGGTATCTGAAGGTGCGAATACAACGCGATCTGGATATCTGCCGAAGCATCGAGTGTTCAGAGCGATGTGGTGCTTGTTTTCCGCTCGATCGTGTTTTTGCCCTTCAACTGCTGCAGCAGTTGAGGGGCGACTACTTTGCTGTTTCCGCGCTCCGCAGGCTGCTACTTCTGGAGCATGGTAGCAATGATCTGTACCGCGTTTCCGACGATGCACTCATCGAACGGGTTGCGGATCTACTGGTCTCAAGGCGCATTCACTATCATGTCCGACCGCTCTCTCGCAGTTCCGGTAGATCCGGTACCGCCGGGCCGCAACCAGCATCGCCCGCCTTTCCCGTTGCCGCGAGAAATCCGCTGGCGCCGGCCACAACAACCCGCACCGCGTTTGCTGTTGCGGATCCGCCGACCTTCCCCCCGGATACCAATGCTTCCGCGCAGGCGGCCACGCTGCGGACCGCGTCCGATCAAGGTGTACCCTTCTGCGAAGTGTGCGCAGCCAAGCATCAACACGCCGGAGCGTGACCAGGGGAGAAGTTATGGCCGCGAATTGGTTACAGCAGCTTGAGTCATCGCTCTGGCCTCGGGGATACAGCCGGAACACCTGGATGATCGTGGACGCCGCACGGGATCGGCGCATTTTCGGGTTACTGCTCGAGTGTTTTTACTCCGACCACACGTGCCTGTTTGCGGGCTATCTATCTCCGGAAATCGAAGCTGCCGCTCCCTATCTTGTGCATCTGCGCTACGAAGATGAGAAAACCCGCAAGTTCATTTCTCTGGCATGGCAAAACAGCTGGGGGCTGTTTTTGGAAACGGACGCAGGCAAGGACTCTCTCCGCAGCCATCTGCGCACCTTCCTCCTGGTGCGAGACGATGTGGGGAAACTTCTGATGTTCCGTTATTATGACCCGCGGGTTATGCGCGTCTATCTGCCAACCTGCACGAACGACGAACTCAGGACCGTGTTTGGGCCGATCAACCGTTTCCTGATCGAGGGCCACGAGCCGGGAACGCTACAGGAGTTTTCCTTTAATGGAACGCGACTTGAACTGCTGAAGCGGGACTTCGCATGAAGAGCGCGGGATACGTCTTTCACCCCCCGCACGACCAGCCTGACGAGGATGCTCGGTAAGGCTTACGCCTCGGGTTGCACGGAAGCAGCCCCATATAGAGCGGTTCCGGATAAGAATGGCCAGGATCAACCGGGTGTCTTGCAGCGAGGAACGCGGACTGTGAGGGGAGGTGATCGTCAGTACTCTGCCACTGACGTGGTGGCCTGGCGGGATCAAGAAGATAAGGGTTACTCTGGCTTGCCCTCGCCTGCTTCGCCCATTTCTGCATCGTGATCTTCGTCACGCCAGTAGGGATCGGTTCCTTCGTCCATTTTCTGGCCGTCGGGCTGTAGGTCGGGGTGGTCTTTTTCGTGGGCCTTGGGTTTTTCGTGGAGAGAGTACTCCTCGGTTGGTGGAGAGTCCTCCATTTTCTCACCCGGTTGAGGCTGGAGATTGTCTTTTTCATGGGCTGAGGGCATTTTCAAGGAATACTTCGCGGTCGGTGTGTATACCTCCACGATCTCCCCGAAGCGGCTGGTAAAGAACTTGCTTGGTGTGTATTCCTCGTCTTCCTCTACTGACGGTGAGTTGGCAGTTCCTTTCTCGTGGGCTGAGGGCTTTTTCGACACGGAGTATTCCTCGGTGGGAAAGGAGTCTTCGACAACCATGGCGCCTGGCACGTCAGTTGGTTTGAAAGGCGGGAGTTCCTTCTCTCCCCAAAATGGAGTTTGCGTTGGAGGCGGAGTACTGGGCCGCGACAAGGGGCTGAGCATTTCCGGGTGCTCGGGAGTAGCGGAGATAAGAGGTCCTATTTCGGGTAGTCGGCGACGTCTGCGTACCGTGAGGGGGGGGGTGGGGAAAGGTTCGAAGAAGCCCAATGAATCTAAATCTAAATCGTACGGGGACGGTACGCCGGTTGCGAGGTTCTGCTGCCGGGGGGCCGGAACCACTGCACAGGCCACCATAGGAGCAGCAAACACGGGAGGCGGTGCGCAGATCGCCCCGCAGCCGCAATAGTTCAAATTGCATACCGGGCAATTAAGATGACCTCTCCTGCAATTGACGCAATACGGCCGATCGCAGTGCGGACAAGGTTCCAGACATTCCTGGCAGCACTCAGTCGCGCACCTATGACAAGATCTCGTACTTTCGCACTCATGGCAAAGGAGATCCGAGCCGTCGCAGTAAGTACAAGCGGTTTCGTGGGAGCAGCCGTTGCACAGCGCGGCGCTGCATTCCTCGCACTGTGGTTGACCGTCAAAACAAGCGCCACAAAAAATGCGTTCGCCGCAGGCACAGGCCTCCTGGCAGTGAGGGCAAACCGGTTCAGCGCATTCCGAACATTGTTCCTGCTCCCGTGCACAGTCCTCGCAATATTGTTTTTCCTCGCAACTGCACCCGCTCAGATCGCCAGCGTGCTCATCGCAAACGTCCCCTTCGCACAGATCGCAAGAGGTGCCACACTTGTCACAGAGGAGGCCTTCGCAAACGAGACACTCGCGTTCGGGGTAATCCTCGAACTGGTTGGCACAGCTCGTGCATTCCCAGCTCATGACTGCTGCTCCCTATGAGACGCCGCGGTTCTTCGCATGCGAGCGCACGCTCGAACCATGCGGTTAACGCGCTCGGGGGTCAACCTGCGGAGGAATCGCCGAAATCTCAAGTCAGGAGGAAGACGCTCGTCCCGCATGCGGCTTTGGACAAAAGGCAGGCGATAGAAATCCGGAGAAACGCGGTAGCAGAGAAAAACAAAATGCCCGACAGACGAACGCCACGTGAGGCCGTGGTTGCGAGCAACGGCCACCCGCTCTGTGATTTCAGCGGAAGCGGCTGCGCTATCGAGCGACTGAAAGTGGGAAGGAAATCCGAGCCGCAGTTCCGCAAGGAGGTCGGCGATTTCCCGCTCCTCCAGAGATGCCCGCAAGACTTGCATTTGCGAATCGCGTATGACAAGCATGTTGGAGACGGTCCTCTCGCTTGGGCTTGGCCTGCGCAGCTTCGATTTTCTTGAGGTTGGGAGACAGTGGGGCAGCCGTAACCGCAGGCATCATTCTCCCGAAGCAAGGCTACAACCTGTCGTTCATGCTGAAGCGCGCAATCTGATCGGGGGCAGGTTACGAAAGTCTGTAGCCCTTTCGTTAGCGGTCGGAAAACTGTCCCTCGCCAAAACTACATCCAAGCGCAAAACGAGCCTCGGTCTCGATGTTGGCGGTTGTCTTGAAGACGGTTTCCGGCTGATAAGGAACTGTTCGATGACCGAAGAGCGCAATGAAAACGCTGAGAAGCGCAGTGTGCGATATCGGCAGGCATACCTCGCCCCTAGACTTTTCTAGCTTTCATTGAGAATTGATCGAACAGCAGACTCAGACGGCCAAATCGTAGCGATGATGCAGACCCCCGGATGGGGAAGTCAACGAAATTCGGCGCTGAAGGCTGCGCGGTCTTTCCCTTGGGAGCACAGACGCCAATCATCGTTCTTCTCAGCTCGTTTTCCGCATGGAACAATTCCCAGAGGTCGGGAGACGGAACCGGCATCAATGCTCTAGACGCAGTTGTTTCGGTAGGTTGCCCCTCGCCAGAATTTCATCCGGATCCCAAACGAGTATTGTTACTGGCCTCAGCATCAGATGGCTTATCGCTGACGCCAACGCACCGAGAGATCAATTCGGATGTTTGCTTCAGCTTCGCCAGACAAAAAACCTGGGCAAGATACTTCGCTGTAGTCGAATTTGTAGCTGTCAAAGCACCCAAGAGCCACAAGGTTCAACAGGAATGGGCGTGCGCTCGGTAAGCATATCAATCAAAAGCACTTATTTCCTCTCAATTTCAACAGGTTTCCATAAGCGATCCAATCTGCTTTGGGAGCAGATGGAGCCCACTTATTAACTAATTTAAGATGAGCCATTTAGACAAAGTATCTACATAGGTCATTCGGAGATCAAACTGCGTGTTTTACTCTTCTCAACGCAGGATTTTGGAAACTGTTCATGGAGATTTTGGATGATCTCGTCATCCAGCGACGTCTGCGTTTTCCCAAAAGTTATCTATCCACTCTCTCCCATATCTCATCTCCGCTGGCAAAGCTCTGTGTCTTGCGGTAATGCAGGTACAGATCATCTCGAAATGGCCCCAGATGATCCGGCAAATGACCCTGCCAGTCAGGAGAGTACATGGTCGGCCTCAAAACGATGACCGGAACCTTTGTCTTTTCTATCCCCTGTACGATGGCGGCAACCTGTTCCGGCCGGGTATATTCTCCCGGACTTATTTCGGCCATCGGAGTAGGGTTTCGCAGTTCGAGAGCAAGCGTCAGCGGGGGTAGCCCGAAATACCACTGTCCAGGCTTCGTATTCTCCTCCATCCAACGGTAGACGTCGTAGTAGTCCACTCCGGGCGGGATCGCTACGCGGCCTACTGGGAGATCGAGAATCCGCTCCGGCCTGAGCTGGATTCCAGCGACCGACACCAGTGCGAGCACTGTGGAACCCACACCGAGCGCGACTGCTAGCCGCACCTTTCCGTTCCTGCTCAACAACCATGTCAGAAGCAACATGGCCGGGGGACTGACCGTCGAGATTCTGCGAATCGACAGGGCCGGCACAACCGCTGCCAGCATCGCAATCCCCACCACTGCCACTAGCATTAATTGATTCCAGGGTTCTTCCGGCTCAGCCTTGGCTCGCCGCAACCGCACGAAAAACCACACATAGCTCAGCGGCACCACGAGGTACTGGAATGAGAAAACTATCCATCTCAGCCGTCCCGCAGACTGCACAAACTGCGCTGGCGCTCCAGTCCAGTTGTTGGCCGAAACAGAGCCGAAGTAGCGTACTGGAAATACCATCACATCCCAGGCCCAGCGCCCCACCCCGCAGGCAAGGATGAACGGTCCATTGATCACCGCAAAGACAGCCAGCGCCGAGCAGCACAAGACAAGGGCTCTCCGCCACCACTGTCCGGTCCGGTCCTCTTCCCGCATTGCTATCCAAATAAAATACGCGACCAGCGCAATGACGGCTGCGGCTCCCTTGGTCTGCGTAAAACTCGCCGCAAGCCCGCAGAACGCCCCGGCCCCAGCCACTCGCGCCAGTGAGCGCCCGTTGAACAGTATCCACACCGCGCCCATCAACGCGACGGTGCTGAACCAATGATGCGTGGGGTCGAGCGAATAGCCCAGCACGAATCCAATCAGAAGCGCCGTCGGCAGCAACACATACCAGCCGCGCACCAGGCGGGCTGCGCACGATGTCATCCACAGCGCCGCCAAAGCCGCCAGCGTGGCCATGACCAGATGCATCGCCGAGAGCGACACCCCAAACCAGTGAAACAGCAGCGCGTAGACCAAATCCGTACCGGGTGTCAAAAACTCGAAGAAATCCCGATACGGCAGTTCGCCTCCGAGTATCCTCACTCCCTTTGTTGCGTATCCCGGCGCATCCCCCCAGAGCAGCAACGGCGTATGAGGAAGCACAAACAACCGCAGGCAGCAGACCGCAAACGTTACCACTGTGATCAATGCCGTTTTCCCACCGAGGCGGATCGGTGTCGTATCCGTCGCCGGTTGCGGCCTGACCTCTCCAATCCACTCTCTTTTGTCAGTCATAGATTCCAGAGCTGATTCTAACAAGCGTGCACGCTGGGCTATTTTGCCTTTTACTCTAACGAAAATCACACGGTTTCTTGAATTCGCCAACAGTATCCGTTCTTTGCGAAGGACGCCAAAGTTGCCTACTCGACGATCAACGCCCGCGCCGAGACTGTCGCCACCAGCCCGGTCTTCCGGGAGCCGATGAAGCGTCGGCGGTGCCTCGTTCCAACGACAGGATTCCACGAAGGGCAGGCGCTCGACAAGAAGTCCAAGCAGCCCTGGGCAATCGAACTTGCAGTCGGGAATCTTTTTGCCTTCGCAGGCCTCTGGGACCGATGGAAGGACAAGGCGACCGAGCAGACGCTTGAATCCTACACGATTATCACCACTGATCGGAACGAGCTAATGGAACAGATCCATAATCGTATGCCGGTGATTCTCTCGCCGCAGGACTACTCCCGCTGGCTCCACCCAGGAGATCTGGCGCAACTGCCGGTTGATCTCCTCCGTCCCTATCCGGCCGAGGAAATGAGCGCCTGGATGGTGAGCGCGGCTGTCGGCAATGTGAGAATCAACACCCCAGAATTGCGTGTGCGAATAGACTGAGCAAAGCAGGCATCCGTTCTGTCCACGACCAGGTTTCCAGAGGCGGTTGGGCCAGCAGTTACCGGCCGTTGGCTGAATTGTTTCTCACCCCGACTTCGCCGAATTTTTCGCCGAATTGTGCGCCACAGAGGCTCCAATCATTCCTCTTGGCTCCTCTGTACTCCGTTGAAAGCGTGTGTACTCCACGCCTAAGCATTCGGCTTCTTCTAAGGAACTTACCGCATTGCCCCGGCACGAGCCGGGCTGGTTGCTTCTAAGGAACTGATCAAGTTGCTTGCGCCAAAGGGATGAGTTGATAGCCGAGGGTACGGGGCCGAGCGTGGAGACTGAAGAGGGTTCTTTGTTGATGCTGGGTTTCCCGCTCCTCGAAGATGCTCTCCTGATAGGGCTGGCCAGTGGTGAGCAGATGGTAGAGGATGCGTGCCAGCTTATGGGCAGTTGCAGTAATAGCTTTTGGAGCCCCGAGTTTGGCACGCATGCGCCGGTAGTAATGGCCAAGAACAGACTGGTTGTGATGCAGCGTGTGAGCGGCGATGCGGAGCGCAAGCGCGGCACGGTTCTGCACGTGGCGGGTGCGCACGGAAAGTATCTTGCCGCCGCTGATGCGGTTATCGGGGCACAGGCCCAGCCATGAAGCAAACGCTGCGGCGCTGCGAAACTTGGATAAATCGGGACCGACTTCGGCCAGCAGGGTATGAACGAGCAGAGTGTTGATGCCGGGAACCTCGGTGAGGTCCACACCGAGTATGCGATAGTGCTCGGTGCGAAGGTCATAGCCGAGGGCGCTGGAATATACCTTCGAGGATGAGACTTTTCTGGGTCGCGGCAAAGGGTTTTGTTTCGGGTCGGCTTTGGAAGCAAATTGGACAAGGTGCCGCTGTATTTCATCGTCGCACTCTGCGATGAGCTTGCGGTGGTATCGCCATGCGTCAAGGCTTTGACGCAGAGTGAAGAGATGCTCGGGACGGTAATCTCCTACCAGCGACTTTGCGACTGTTTCCGTGGTGGCCTTGATGCGATAATCGCGAAGGCTGGCGAGCTTGAGCGGGTCTCGCTCTCCGTCGACAATAGCATCGAGGATGGTGACGCCGCTTACTCCCGTGATATCGCTGATGACATGGTGCAGTTGCAGGTTCATCTGATCCAGGGCCTTCTGAATGCGTTGCGCATACGTGCTTGCTGTCTGCACCAGGCTGTCACGATGCCGCAGCAGGGAACGAAGAGCACAGACTTGCTGCGCTGGTCGAAATGAGGCTTGCAACAAGCCCACCGAATGCAGGTATTGCAGCCACTGGCAGTCGGCTACGTCGGTCTTTCGACCAGGCACGTTCTTTACATGATGTGCGTTGACCAGACACACCTCGAAGCCGCGCTGTTCCAGGATTTGGAAAAGCGGTACCCAAAACACTCCCGTAGACTCCATCGCCACGGTTTTGATCCGGCAGCGTTGTAGCCAGTCAGCAAGCCGATGCAGGTCCTCGGTGAAAGTCTGGAAGGAGCGCACAGGTTGTGGGTCGCGATCAACTGGAACCGCGACATAAATGCTGGTTGCACCGATGTCGATTCCAGCGGCGTGCTTGCGCTGGGTAGGCTTGGCATGAACAGATGGCATCGTTGACTTGCGTTGTTTGGACATAAGCGCGACTCCGAAGAGGGAATCGACCGGCAGGAGCGGCCCGGTTGTGCGACGAGAGGCACTCTTCTAAACGGGATCGCTGGAACAGCGTCACCAGTGGCTTGCGCACGGAACCTGGAGCCATGCTGTTAAACGGGTTCAACCGAACACCATTCATAGGACGGCTTATAGCTTGCCGCCCTGACGATCTTCTTTATCTTATAAAGCATGTCGCCGAACACGCCGCTCGAGCCAAGTTCCTTACGGCATTGCCCCGGCACGAGCCGGGCTGGTTGCTTCTAAGGAACTGCTCGTTGTCGCGCAGTTTCTTATCGCATTGCCCCGGCACGAGCCGGGCTGGTTGCTGTTAACCGAAGAGTTGTAGGTTCGGTGTTGACGCCATCGCCGGTGACGTTCGAGTTGGCCAGCGGGAAGGCGGCGTTGAAGTAGGCAACGGCCGCCGCATTGGTGCTGGGTGGGGTGCATGCGGAGATCGGGACGCAGTTGGGGTCGCTGGCGCGGCTGTCCATCGAGGCAATATCGGCCTGGGTGAGGGTCTTGTAGGTCGCGCCGACTTGACAGGGGGTCGAGGTGGGGCACGCCTGGTAGACCACGTTGCCGGTTATCAAACCGGACGCGGGAAAACCGGCGCCGTTGAAGACCGAGGGCACCGTCTCGCTGACCAGAATATCGCTTGCCTGTTTGAAGCCTTCGTAGGCGCCGAAGAAGAAGAGCTTGTCTTTGATGAGAGGAAGTCCAAGCGAGGTGCCGTAGGTGTGCTCCAGCACCTTTGCGGCGATGTTGGGCAAGCCGGAGTTCAACTCCGCTTGCTTGTTGAACCAGTTGTTCGAGGTAGTGCCGGGATCGCGATAGTACTCATAGGCGGTGCCGTGGAGGGTGTTGCTGCCACTCTTGGTGACGAGGGAGACCTGCGCGCCGGAAGACCTGCCAGCGTCGGCATTGGCGTTGGTCGTCGTGACCCGGAACTCCTCGACGGAGTCGCGCGTCGAACGGAGGGCGCCATTGAAGGCATAACCGTAGATCTGATCGTTATTGTCGACGCCGTCGAGCGTGATGTTGGTCTGGTCTTGGCGCGCCCCGTTGACGATGCCGGTCCGGGTATCCTGATTCAAGCCACCTGTCTGTGCGCCGCTGTCCAACGCAAGTACGCCCGGCTGCAACGAGAGTAGGTAGGTAACGTTGTTCGCGAGGTAGGGCAGACTCCCAACCTGCGCGCTGTTAAAGGCATTTCCGAGCGTGGCGTCGGTGGTATTCAAGTCGGCGAGGTTGGTTTGTACGTCGACCATCTGTTTGACGCCCGGTATCAGTTTGAAGGTCAGCCTCCGCGGGGTGGAGACCAGCAACTCTACCTTCTCGCCCTCCTCGGCGAAGCCTGCCGCGACGACCTTCACCTGATAGGTGCCGGGGGGAATCTGCGCAAACGAAAACTCGCCCTTGGAGTTGGCCGGTGTGCTCTGAGTATTGCCCGAAGCTGCGTTTGTGACCGTTACGGTTGCCCACGGGACCAGCGCACCGGTTGCATCGGTGACCGTTCCGGAAAATGCGGACATATTCGTTTGGGCGAAGAGCGAGGAAGAGTTGACGAGAACAAAAAGACAGGCAAGAAGAATTGCGCTGTAGCTGTATCTGACGAGACAGCCCTGCATAGAAAGCCTCCAAATGGTAAGAGGTTTGTCCAGAGATCTGAAGTTGCTGTACCTTAAATTGTTCCAGCTCAATTCCGGACCAATTCCGTCGAGTGGTTTTCTCAAGAAAAGCCATCCTGAACCATTCCATGGGTCGCGCGGTATTCGGGCGCGGCGTTTCTGCGGTAAGGCAAGGGAAATCGCGGCCGGTGCCGGCGGTAGTTCTCAGTGTTGTGCCAGCGGTTCCTCGCTCGGCGGATTCCGTTGGCGATGATGTCACTTTCGGTCGAGGATGAGGAGCAGGAGCAGGTGCTCACGGTTACGATGTCAGCCCAAAATTGGCACGAAGCGAAAGAACCGCGACGGGTGTACCTACTCAGACAACGACGCGAATGCGCACGCGCCGCTTGCGCGCGTGCACCTTTGAAAGCTTATAGATCTGTGGCTAGAGGTCTAAGCGGCTACTTCGTGCGGTCGTATACCAACGTCTGGTGGAACGTATGCTCGGCCTTGTCCGTCACCGTTGCCGTGAAAACGATCTTCTTGGGATCGGGCATGGTCATGGTCTGGTCGTAAACAGTGCCGTCCGGCATGACCGCATGGTCCGTATCGGTGGCAGAATTCCATCCAGCGGTCGCACCCGGTATGCCTTTCACGGGATGCATGGAGCCATCGGCCGGACCGCTCCAACTGCTCTTGATCATCTGGCCTTTGTCGTCTACGGTAACGTCGCTCCAGGTGAGCCATTTATCCGTATCGACCGAGTATGTCTCTACTTCCGACTTCAAGACAGGGCCGCCCCCGAAGTCGCTTTCCTTCAGATTTAGCTTCCATGAACTGTGGGCGGGTGTGTGAAGGTTCGCGGCGAGTGCGGGTAAGACCGCAACGCAAGGCACAAGAACAGCAAAGATAATCTTGGCAATAGACTTCATGTCGTCCTCCCTTTCAGGAAAACAGTATGCACGGTTTCTTGTGGAATGCCACAGAATTTAAGAAAAATATTTCGTCAAAAGAAACATCTGTCGTCACACGCCCGCGGTGCCCCGCAATCGCGGATTTCTTAGCAGGGTGGCGCGGTCCATCTCGCATGAAGCTTCCCTCCGCTGCGTTACAGCGAGATTGTCGCGACATAGCTCTGAATACCGCCATTCGATGTATAGATGCCGATCAGAGAGTTGTCGAGGACGGAGTTAGCGGTGTTGAGTTTTGTGCCGGCCGGATTCGGAATTGGCACCCACAAGGG
>Ga0187847_10002801_pt1 | contig 13794 bp, 8 predicted proteins | sample June2016WEW_4_10_FD_132458 | JGI IMG/M metagenome (GOLD analysis project Ga0187847, IMG submission 132458) | Peatland microbial communities from SPRUCE experiment site at the Marcell Experimental Forest, Minnesota, USA - June2016WEW_4_10 | ecosystem: Environmental > Terrestrial > Soil > Wetlands...
GAGATCGGCCCCCTCGCGTCTCTGAGCGTCATCCTCGCCCTGCTCGCCCTCACCCTGGCCGCATCCCTCTGTGCCCCACGCGCGACTACGCGATAAACCGTAGCTCGCCCCGCCGCACAACCGAGTGCCGGGCAACCGCATCTCGCCTGGGATAATCCACCCGAAAGTGCGCTCCGCGGCTTTCTTCTCTACCCAACGCCGCCTGCACCAACGCCTCCGCAACCGCCAGCAGATTCCGCGCCTCCAGAGACCGCCGGGTCAACCCGCGCGGCTGCTTGGCCCGCAGTGCCGCAAGTCCGGCCTGCGCCCGCCGCAACCCCGCCTCATCCCGCAGCAGACCAGCGTCCCTCCACATCAACACCTGCAGCTCTGCAATCCAGCCCTCCACATCGCTGTCGCCACTGGCTCCCATCGCAACGTCCGGTGCGCTCGTTGATCCCTGATCCCTGTTCCCTGCTCCCTGCTCCCCAGCCATCGCCTCGGCCGCCAGCGCGCCAAAGACCAGCCCCTCCAGCAGCGAGTTGCTAGCCAGCCGGTTCGCACCATGCACTCCGGTACAAGCCGCCTCGCCCGCCGCATACAAGCCCGCCAGCGAACTCCGTCCATGCGCGTCTGTCCTGATCCCGCCCATCAAATAGTGCGCAGCCGGCCGCACCGGAATCCGGTCCCGTCCCAACTCCAGCCCATACCCAGCCAGAAACTCCGAGATCCCCGGAAACCGCGCCTTCAGATCGACGATCTTCCCCGCCTCGCGCATGTCGAGATACACCGCACCCTCCATCTCCTCGCGCCCGATCGCACGAGCTACCACGTCCCGTGAAGCCAGCTCCAGCCCCTTGTGGTAGCGCTGCATAAACCGCTCTCCGCGCTCGTTCACCAGCCATGCGCCCTCGCCGCGCAGGGACTCGCTCATCAAAAACCGCGGCGCGCCCTCCAGCGCAAACGCCGTCGGATGGAACTGAAAGAACTCCATGTCCATCAGCTCCGCCCCTGCGCGATACGCCATCGCAATCCCATCGCCCGTAGCCACCGCCGGGTTGGTCGTCTCGCTGTAGACCTGCCCCGCGCCGCCGCTGGCCAGCAGCACTGCCCGTGCCCGAACCTCGATCAATTCCCCGCCCGCATTCAGCAGCGTCGCCCCAACAACGCGCCCGTCTGCCAAAATCAGATCCACCGTAGTCGCCCACTCCATCAGCTCCACGTGCTGCAACCTACGCACATGCCGCAGCAGCGATTCCACAATTTCCCGTCCCGTCGCATCCCCATTGGCATGAAGAATCCGCGGAAGGCTGTGCGCTCCCTCACGCGTCTTCATCAACTCGCCCGCCCGAGCCGCACCCTCCCTGGCCGGATGCCGGTCGAACCCAGTGCCCCACCGCAGCAGCTCATCCACGCGCCTCGGCCCCTGCTCCACCAGCACCGCCGCAGCCGCCGCGTTCACCAGCCCATCGCCAGCTGCAACCGTGTCCGCCAGATGCAGTGCCACATCCTCCGCGCCGCCCATCGCCACGGCGATCCCGCCCTGCGCATACGCCGTATTCGATTCCTTCAGGCTCTCTTTCGTCACCAACAGAACGCTGCCCGCCTCAGCCAGCCCCACCGCCGCGCGCAACCCGGCAATCCCTCCGCCAACAACCAAAAAATCCACCACACGCATCCTTCAAGGCTATCACCGTACCCGCATCCAAACCCTGCTCCGCTGCGATACCATAACCTCACCGTGTCCATTATTCGCGTCACCACCGCCTCCGCCGCCTACTCCGTCACCATCGCCCCCGGCCTGCTGCGCACGCTCTATCCGCGCCTGCGCAGGCTGACGCCGGGGAAGTCCCCGCGCCTCTTCGTCGTCACCTCGCCGCAGATCTGGGCGCTCTGGCACAAAACATTTCTCGCCAGCTTCCCGGCAGCCCAGCAACCCACCGTGCTCTTCCTCCCCGCCGGCGAATCGCACAAGCGCCTCGCCACAGTCGAGTCCCTCGCCCAGCAGCTTGCCCTCGCCGGGGCCGACCGCGACTCCATCCTGCTTGCCTTCGGCGGCGGCATCGTCGGCGACGTCACGGGCTTCCTCGCCGCCATCTACATGCGCGGCATCCGCTACGTCGGCCTGCCCACCACACTGCTCGCACAGGTCGATTCGTCCCTCGGCGGCAAGACCGGCGTCAACCTCCTCGCCGGCAAGAACCTCATCGGCGCCTTCCACCATCCCCTGGCCGTCTTCAGCGACATGGACACGCTCGCCACCCTCCCCGCCGCCGAACTCCGCGCCGGCCTGCAAGAGGCCATCAAATCCGCCATCATCCGCGACCCAGCCCTCTTCCGCTTCATGGAGAAGAACGCCGACGCCATCCTCTCTGGAGACCCCGCCGCCCTGCAAAGGGTCGTCACCGCCAGCGTTCGCGTCAAAGCCGACGTGGTCAGCCAGGACGAGAAGGAATCCGGCCTGCGCATGGTCCTGAACTTCGGCCACACCATCGGCCACGCCATCGAGGCCGCCACCCACTACCGCAAGCTCCTGCACGGCGAGGCGGTCGCCTGGGGCAGCATCGCCGCCCTCCACGTCTCGCTCAACCGCGCCCTCATCACGCCGGAAGAGTTTGCCCGAATGGCCAACCTCATCCTGCGCTACGGCCCCATCCCGCCCTTCAAGGTCGCCGCCACGCCACGCGCCTCCGCCGCCAAGCTCGTCGCCCTCACCAGCGCCGACAAGAAGAAGCGCAGTGGCCGCCGCGCCTTCGTCCTCGCCACCGGCATCGGCCGCACCGCAGTCGCCTACGACGTAACCGACCCCGAACTCCTCGCCGCCACCACCGCCATGCTAAAAACCATGCAGCAGGCTGCAGGATGAGTCCGGTGCTTCCCGATCATGACCCCACCCCCGGCGCGCGCCCCGCCGGCGTCTCCGACCCCGCCGCTGCCGCCCAGAGCATCCAGCAGATGTTCGACGCCATAGCCCCGCGCTACGATCTGCTAAACCACCTGCTCTCCGCCGGCATCGACCGCCTGTGGTGGCGTCGCACCGCCCGCGCGCTGCGCACCATCCTCGCCCGCCCCGAGGCCGTCGTCCTCGACCTCTGCTGCGGCACCGGCGACATGACCCTCGCCCTCTACAAACACCGCCCCAACCAACAACCAACAACCAGCAACCAGCAACCTTCTCCCATCTTGGCGCTGGACTTCTCCCGCAACATGCTCGCCCTCGCGCGCCCCAAGTTTGCCGGGCGCAACATCCGTTCCATTGAGGCCGACGCCCTCCATCTCCCCTTCGCCGACTCCACCATCGACCTCGTCACCTGCGCCTTCGGCTTCCGCAACCTGGCCAGCTACTCCAACGGCCTCGCCGAGCTGCACCGCGTCCTCCGCCCCAGCGGCCAGATCGCAATTCTGGACTTCAACCAGCCCGCCGGCCTCATGGGCGCGCTCTACAATCTCTACTTCAAGCGCATCCTTCCCCTCCTCGGTCGCCTCATCTCCCACGACGCCAGCGCCTACACCTACCTCCCCGAATCCGTCGCCCACTTCCCCGCACCACCCCGCATGATCGAGCTCATCTCCGCCGCCGGCTTCATCGCGCCCACCTGGACGCCCTACACCTTCGGCATCGCTGGCCTCTACCGCGCCATCAAGCCGTAATCCTCGTGCAAGCACCCCGTCCAACCCTGTAGCATCTCTTCCATGCCCATTCCGGTCAGCCCGACGAACGCCGCTTCCGCTCCCAGGCCGGAATCTCACGCCGCCAAGCGCACCGCCGCGATCTTTTCCGTCGTCGCAGCGGCCCTCGTCTCGCTGCTCAAGCTGCTCACCGGCCTGCTCACCGGTTCCCTCGGAATGCTCTCCGAGGCGGCCCACTCCGGCATCGATCTGATCGCCTCTACGATCACCCTCTTCTCCGTTCAGGTCTCCGACCGCCCCGCCGACGACGTCCACAACTACGGCCACGGCAAGGTCGAATCCCTTGCCGCCTTCGTCGAGACCGGCATCATGCTCGCCTCCAGCGCCTGGATCGTCCGCGAGGCCATTGGCCGCATCGTCAGCCGCAACCATCTCGCACTGAAGCCCTCGCTCTGGCCCTTCGCCGTGCTGCTCGTCTCCATCGCGGTCGATTTCACCCGCTCGCGCACTCTCGCCCGCGTCGCGCGCCAGCATCACTCCGACGCGCTCGCCGCCGACTCGGTCCACTTCGCCACGGACATGTGGGCCTCGTTCGCGGTCCTTATCGGCATCGCCGCCACCTACGCCGGCGAGCGCCTGGCCCGTCCCTGGCTGGAGTTTGCCGACCCCATCGCCGCTCTGGTCGTCGCCTGCGTCATCCTGCGCGTCAGTTGGCGTCTTGCTCATCAAACCATCGACACACTCCTCGACGCCACCCCCACCACTGATCCCACCAACGGCCAACTCCAGTCCTCCACTCAGGCAAAAGACCAGCTCCGCCAGAATCTCCTGCACGACCTCACAGCCATTCCCGGCGTACTCTCGGTCGAACGCCTGCGCACCCGCCGTTCCGGCTACAACTACTTCGCCGACGTCACTCTCGGCCTGCCGCGCAACCTCACCTTCCAGCGCTCCGAGCAGCTCACAAAGGCCGCCACGCTGGCCGTACAACGCCATCTGCCCGCCGCCGACGTCGTCGTCCACACCGTCCCCACCGCCTCGCTTGCCGAGAGCGTCCACGACCGCATCCGCGCCGTCGCCGCCCGCCGCAACCTCGCCATCCACGAGATCAGCGTCCAGCAACTCAGCGGCCAGCAGCACGACCACCGCCATCCCCGCCTGCACATCGAGCAGCATCTCGAGGTCGACGAGACCATGCCGCTGCTCAAAGCCCATGACCTGGTCACCTCGCTGGAGGCCGAGATGCGCCGAGAGGTCCCCGCCATCACCTCCATCCTCACCCACATCGAGAGCGAACCGGCCACCATCGAGCGCCCTGCCTCGCAGGAGCGCGACCGCGACCTCGAGCTTCGCCTGCGCAGCGTCGCCGCCGCCTTTCCCGAGGTCCTCGACATCCACGAGGTCTACGTCACCCGCCGCGGCCCGCACACCGACCGCATTCCCAGCACCCATGCCGAGTACACCCAGGTCTCGTGCCACTGCACACTGCCCGACGGCCTTCCCATGGCTCGCGTCCACGCCGTCATGTCCGCCCTGGAAGGCGCATTCAAACTGGACGCGCCCGAGGTCGACCGCCTCCTCATTCACCCCGAGCCCGCCACCGACAACCGCCGCTAGCGAAGCGCACAAAAGAGTGAGCCCACATCCAGGCTCTCTGGATGTGGGCTCACTCTTTCATTCTCGCTCAGTCAACGGACCGATCCAGCCCATGGTCAGTTTTCGTACTGCTCCAGCCCTGCCTCGGTCGATGCAAACTGCGACTCTTCGGCCAGCTTGCGTTCGTCGTATATACGATGGATCGATTTCACCACCGCCGCGAAATCCCCAGCCGACACAGCTCGCGAAAAGTAGAACCCCTGGGCCTCATCGCAGTTGCGCCGCGACAAAATTTTCAGGTGGTCCGTCGTCTCCACACCCTCGGCCGTCACCTTGATGCCAAGGTGATGAGACATCGACAGGATCGCCCGCACAACCGTCGCCGCGTTCGGCTCCGAGACAGCCTTCAGGATAAAGCTCTGGTCGATCTTCAGCCGGTCCACAGGGTACTGCAGAAGATAGGAGAAGCTGCAGAAGCCCGTGCCAAAGTCGTCGATCGCAACCCGCGCGCCAAGCTTGCGGATCTGTTGCAGCTTCTCCAGGGTCGTCGCCGTGTTCACCATCAGGATTCTCTCCGTCAACTCCACCTGAAGACGCTTCGCGGGCAGTCCGCTACTCTCCAGCGCCTCGCCGATCACCTGCAGCAGATTGCTCTGCTCAAACTGACGCGGTGACAGGTTCACCGACACCGAGAGGTCCATCCCCAGATCGTCACAGATCGCCTTTGCCTCTTTGCATGACTGCTTCATCACCCACTCGCCGATGGAAACAATCAGCCCGGTCTCTTCCGCCAGCGGAATGAAGATCGAGGGCGAGAGCATGCCCAGCTTGGGATGGCGCCACCTCAGCAGCGACTCCATGCCAACCACCCGGCCCGTCGTCAGAGACACCAGCGGCTGATAGTGCATGAACAACTCATCGCGCACCAGCGCGTGACGCAGTGCGGCATCCATCGACATGCGGTCCTGAGACTGCTTCAGCATCGCGTCGGCGAACATCTGGTACTGGTTCCGGCCATTCGCCTTCGCCACATACGTCGCCGCGTCGGCGCGTTCCAGCATGGTGTCCACATCCCCCGCAAAGTCCGGATACACGCACACTCCGACGCTGGCCGTAAGGTTGACCTCCATTTCGCCCACCTGCGCGGTACTCGCTATCAGGTCCACCAGCCGCTGCGCGCATCGCTCCACATCTTCCATGTCTGCAATGAGCGGCATCACGATGACGAATTCGTCTCCGCCCAGCCGTCCCAGCGTGTCTGACCGCCGCAGCGATTGCTGCATCCGTTCGGCCATTCCCACCAGCACCTCGTCCCCGGCCTTGTGTCCCAGCGAGTCGTTCATCCACTTGAAGTGATCCAGATCCACCACAAACACCGCCGCCTTGCGCCCGTGCAGCGACGCCTTCTCGATCGCCTCCCCGATGCGCTCGCGCAGCAACGGACGTCCCGGCAGGCCAGTCAACTGGTCGTGCGAGGCCATATGCTTCAGGTACATCATCAACTGCTTCCGCTCCGTGATGTCCGACGAAATGGTGATGAATCCGCTGATCTCGCCAGCCCCATCGCGCACCGACGTCACCGCAACATGGACCGGCAACGTCGTACCGTCACGCTGTATGTACGTCCAATCCCGTTCTTCAACCTCTCCCTGAGCGGCCTTCGCCGTGAGCAGAGCTAAGCCCTCCAGCGCTGGGCCATCCTGCGCATCGGTCTCGCCGGTCTGCGCAGTCAACTCCGTGGGCTCGTGCAGCGTAGTGATCGCGACCTTGCCCACCATCTCCTCGCGTGAATAGCCCGTCAGCTTTTCGGCTGCCCCATTCATCGCCCGAATCATGCCGTTCAGGTCCGTCTCGATAATGCTGAACGGGGCCGTGTCGAAGACCGAGTTGCTGAAGTTCGATAGACTTCGAAAGCGCTCTTCATTTTTCTTGACTTCGGTCACATCGCTGACGGTAACCGCCACCCCATCGTCAAGCTTGTGAATCCGTCGCCGAAGCCACCTCTCCCCGCCATCGTCCAGAGGGACCGAAAGGTCCTCGCACAAGGGCTCTCCCGTAAGCACCACTTTGCGATATCTTTCGAAGAGTTCGCCCGTGCTGTCCGCCGGAAAAACCTCGCACAGGTCATGGTCCAACAGCTCGATGCGCGGCTTCTGCAACAGCTTCTCTGCATGGCCGTTTACATACCGGTAACGCAGGCCCACTATCTCGCCCGCCTTGTTCCGCACTGAATCCAATATCGAAAATGCATCCGGGCTGGACTCGGCCGCCGCGATAAACCGGGCATTCTTCTCACTGGTCTCGATATAGCCCCCACCCCGGTTCCGCTCACGCCACACCAGCAGAATGACAACGCTCGCCAGCACCGCCGTTCCCCAGGTGAAGCCATTTGCCAGAGTCAGTGACACGGAAGAGCGACCTGCCTCTGCAAGTCTCCACACCATCACGATCAGCGCCACAAGCCCAACCGCAAAAGCAGTCAGTCGTATACGCCGTGTTTTTTTGCCCCGTAGCTTCATCAAAACGGTTTGCCTTCCATGACACCTTGGCGGCCTGACTGACTCAGCGTCTCACCTTGGTGTTTAAGAATTTCGCACAATCGAACGTAAAGCAAGGCTAGCATCGGGCGAAAAAAATAAAACTACCCATAAGGTAACTAGACTACAACTATTGAGTAACCTCAGTAACCTCGGGCGCACGGTCACAATCGCATACGCAGCTCACCAGCAGCGGTTCCTGTTCAGTCCGCTGATCGGCACATGGAGAAAACTGGGGTGCGTCTCGTAGTCCCGTCAACATACACCGGGCAGAAGCCCACCCCCTCGAAATATTGCCGTCCAAAGCAACTGTTCGCCTCTGTCTCCGTCTATCGTGATAGTTATGAGTTCTATGGGAATCGCTCGTGCTGCCCTCTTTGCCGCCCTGCTGCATCTAACCGCAGCCAATGCTGCGCCTCTGCTGGCGCAACCACCCGGAACTGCCGCTCAAGCACCTGTAGCAACTGCCGCCGAGCAAACCCCGGCTTCCACCTCTCCCACCCTCAGCGTCGATGCGCGCCTGGTCAACATCCCCGTCGTAGTTCACGATAAAAAAGGTGCCCTCGTCCAAAATCTCGCCAAGGACAACTTCGTCCTCCAGATCGACGGTAAACCCCAATCCATCCGCTATTTCAATCTCGACACCGATCTCCCCCTCACCCTCGGTCTTCTGGTCGATGTCAGCCTCAGCCAGCGCGACGCGATTGACGAAGAGCGCACAGCCAGCTTCGCCTTCCTCGACGACAGCATCTCCAGCCACGACAAGGCCTTCATCGTCCAGTTCGCCCGCCAGACCGACCTCCTGCAGGACGTCACCGGCTCCAAGCCCAGGCTCCAGGCCGGCCTCAAGCAACTCGAAACCCCGGCCTCCGGCGGCGACGCCGATAACACCAGCTCATCCTCCGGCTCCAACTCCGGCGACAGCTCCACCCGCACGCGCCGCGCCGGAACCACCCTCTACGATGCCCTCTTCCTCGCCTCCGACGAGTTGATGGCAAAGCAGACCGGACGAAAGGCCATCATCATCCTCTCCGATGGCGTGGATAGCGGCAGCAAGGAGTCGCTCGCATCCTCCATCGAGGCCGCCCAGCGCGCCGACACCATCGTCTACGCCATCTACTTCAAGGGCCGCGAAACCTCCGGCGGATTCAATCAGAATCAAGGCCGCCAGGGTGGGGGAGGCTATCCCGGTGGCCGTGGAGGCGGTGGTGGTTATCCCGGCGGAGGCGGTGGCTACCCAGGTGGCCGAGGCGGCGGAGGTGGTCAGGGCCGTCAGCCTGAAGGTCTCCCAACCAACATCGACGGCAAAAAAATCCTCCAGCGCATGGCCGACGAGACCGGAGGAAGCCTCTTCGAGGTCAGCAAAAAAGAGACCGTCGCCGACATCTACAAACAGATCGCCCAAGAGCTGCGCGCCCAGTACCGCCTCGGCTACACCCCAGACAAGGAGACCGCCTCCGATGGCTACCACCGCATCGTCCTCACCCTCACCAAGTCCAGCCCCAGGGACCTCTTCATCCAGACCCGCGACGGCTACTACTCCGGCAACTAGCATTTTCACAGCAGGTGCAGAGTGGAGCGAAAGAAGTATGCGTGGTTTTCTCTCAAAGAAAACCACATCGAATGATCTTTCCGACACCACAGATACTGTGAAAATGCTCTAAAACTGGCACCGCTCATACGGGACATACACCGGCTCCCATATGTTCGCCTCGATCTCCCGCTCCAGGCTCGCCTCATCACCCACCTGGGCCTCTCCATCGCGCATCGCCTGCCGCCCCACTGCCGCTGCAATCGAGCGGCTCAGCTTCCGCGCATCCGCAATCGAAGGAAGCAGCTTCGCCGCCTTGTCCGTCGCCGTAGGCACCAGCCGTGCCAGTTCCTTGGCCGCGGCCAGAATCATCGCATCGGAGACGCGCTTGGCCTTCGATGCAATAATCCCCAGCCCCAGCCCAGGAAAGATGTACGAGTTGTTCGTCTGCGCGATGTGCATCTTCTTCCCGCCAATATCCACCGGTTTAAACGGGCTTCCCGTCCCAATCAGCGCTCGTCCCCCGGTCCAATCCAGCAGGTCCTTCGGTGTCGCTTCGCAGCACGAGATGGGGTTCGACAGCGGAAAAATTATCGGTCGCTCAGTATGTTTTGCCATCTCGCGCACCGCTGCCTCCGTGAACGCTCCCGCTTGCCCGGAGACTCCAATCAGAACGGTAGGCTGCGCATGGCGCACCACATCCAGCAGCTCAATCTCCCCGTTTGTCCATCCCCAGTCCTTCACCTCATCCGCCGTTCGCGCGTAGGGCAGTTGTTCGGCCCGCACTCCCTTCCCGCCTTCCACAATCAGCCCGTACCGCCCAATCGCGTATATGCACCGCCGTGCCTCTGCCTCTGGGATTCCCTTGTCCTGCATCAGTTGCAACAGCAGGTTCACTATCCCGATCCCCGCCGTTCCGAATCCCATCACCACAATCTTCTGTTGCTCCAGCGGCACGCCCGTTACGTTGATCGCCGACAGCAGTGTCGCCGCCGCGATAGCCGCAGTGCCTTGAATGTCGTCATTGAAGCTGCACAGTTGGTCTCGGTAGCGATCCAGCAGCCGGGTCGCATTCGTCCGCGCAAAGTCCTCCCACTGCAACAGAACGTGGGGCCATCGCTTCTTCACGGCCTTCACAAAGTTCTCCACGAAGGCGTCGTACTCTTCGCCGCGAATGCGACGGTGTCTCCAGCCAACGTATAGCGGATCATCCAGCCTCTCCTGGTTGTCCGTTCCCACATCCAGCAGAATCGGAAGGCAATGCTCCGGATGGATTCCACCCAGCGCCGTATATAGGGCCATCTTCCCTATTGGAATCCCCATCCCTCCGGCTCCCTGGTCGCCGAGCCCCAGGATACGTTCCCCATCGCTCACCACGATGCACTTTACCCTGTCGTAGCGCGCATGGTTCAGCATCGCTTCAATGCGGTCGCAATTTGTATAGCTCAAAAACAGGCCGCGCGGCCTCTTCCATATCTCGCTGAAGCGCTGGCACCCCTCCCCCACGGTCGGCGTGTACACCAGTGGCAGCATCTCCTCGACATTGCGCACCACAAGCGCATAGAACAGCGTCTCGTTCATGTCCTGCAGGTCGCGCAGAACGCTGTATTTATGGAAGGCATCCGGTTGGTCCCGCAACGCCTGAAGCCGCCGCTCCACCTGTTCATCGAGAGTCCCCACATGTGGCGGCAGTAAACCGTGCAATCCAAATATGTCGCGTTCATGATCAGTGAACGCCGTTCCCTTGTTCAAACGCGGGGAATTGATCAGGTTGAATCCCGATACAGAAACCTGACAGGTCTTGCCGCTTGCGCTTTGCAGTGATTCATCGCTCATCTGGTTGCTCTCCTGTCCGGCTTCATCTCATCCGCGGATGAAGCAGGTCTCCGTCGTGATCAAACCTGTCGTTGCCGCCAAACAGCAACTTGCAGCAATCGCCGTAACAATAAAACGCCCTTCCCCAGTCGCTCTGTGGAAGGGATACAAAATGCCGGATTGCCTGGAAAAAATGGAGCCGATGAACGGAGTTGAACCGTTGACCTACGGTTTACGAAACCGTTGCTCTACCAACTGAGCTACATCGGCCTGCCTGCCTTATTCTACCGGCTCCGCTCGCATCGCGCAAAAGTCATAAGTATTGTCATTCTGAGCGCAGCGAAGAATCCCCGCATTTTGCTGGGAGTGCGACAACTCCATCCGAGTCGCTAATCTGCCGCCTATCTTATCTCGCCGAAGTGGACGTCCTCCGCCGCCGCCGTCCCCGGCTGGTCCAGAAACTGGATCGACGTCGCCGGCCCCAGTGCGTTCGGTGCGCTCCACTCCCTCAGCGCCCACACAATCTGCTTCGCCGGCGTTACCTCGATCGCCTGCACCGACCCCGGAGCGTTGTCCGCGTTGTTCGTCCACTCGTTCACCCAGTTGTTGATCACCGTATCGCCATTGGCCAGCCGCCACGCCTCCTGCAAGCTGGCGAACTTATATCCCGCGGCATCGGCCGGGGTCCAGCTCCACGCCGTATCGCCGCGCCGCGTCACCTCGCGCACCCCCAGCCCGTCGGTGATCAGCACATTCCCATTCGCCAGCGGATTCGCACTCCAGACTCCATGCTCCCCCGGAAACGACCACAACTCATGTCCATTCGAGTCGTACTCCACCACCTTGCCCAGGTCCATGTGCGCCACCATCAGCGTCCCCGCCGCCGTCAACCGCGCGTGACGGAACTGCCCATGAACGCTCACCGGCTTCTTTACGTCGAGCGGCAGCTCCTTCTCGATCGCGCCCGTCACGATGTTCACCACACGCAGCACTGCGCCTGGATCACCGTTCATGATGTACAGCACGCGCTCTTTCCCGATGGGCACAGCCGTATGGATCTCGTGCCCCGCCGGCGGCTCGTAGTTCCACACCACCTTCTTCTCCGGCGTAATCTCCGTCACGCCAAATTGATGCGCGTACAGAATGTTTCCATTCGACAGCATCACCATGTCGCTGATCTCGCCCTTGCCCGCGGCGTCGTCATAGCTCCATACAATCTTTCCCCCGCGCACAATAAATATCTTGCGGTCGTGCGACTCGCCCGAGTAGACAAAATCGTGCTGCGCCAGCCCCCTACCCGGCAGCACCGCCGGTGCCCTGCCCGCCGTCGTCACCGCAGCCGCACTGCCTGCCCCGGCAACCGCCGGCGCCTGAGCGCACAACCCACACGAAATTCCAAGAAGCACACCCACTCCGGCCCACTTGATCATCGGACAACAATCCTCACTCACAGAGAAATTTCCAACCCGATCATACTAACCGTTACGGACGCCGCCGTCCTCATCGCATCGGCACAAACTTTCCCTCGCAAGAAAACGGCTTCGACAACTCCTTCACCTCCACTGGCGTCACCTTCACGTCGTTGCCCTCGGCCGCCTTCGCCAGTGGCAGATTCGTCCCTCCATTGTTGATGTCCGCGAGCTTCAAATGCACCTTGTCCGCCGCGATGCCTTTGATCGTCACATCGATCAAGCTCACCTCCGTCCGGTGCACCTCATCGTATCCCGCGATCAGCACATCGCCCGTCGACTCATCCGTAACATTCTCAATCGATATTTTCTTGTAATCCGGAATCCTGTCCCCCTTGATCCCCGGATCGACGAACCCTTCGATCGTCCCATTGTTGTAGTAAGGACTGATCGCAATCGGCATCGCCACGTCCCTCATGCAGATGTTCCGGTACACCAGGTCATGCACCAGCCCGCCGTGCGTCACGTTGCTCTTGATGCGAATTCCGCTTGTCGTATGGTCCTCGGTCAGCCCATCCACCAGCAGGTAGCTGTCGCCGGTATTCGTCTCGCTGCCAATCGACATCCCATGCCCGCTGTAGAAGTGGTTGTCGATCACGCTGATATGCGTCACTCCCGCCTTGATCGCGATGTTGTCGTCGCCATTGTCGATCCAGCTATGCGCAATTGTGATGTTGCTAGACGACCCGGGATCGATCCCATCCGTATTCCTCGGCCTCGGCTCCCCTGGCCCCGGTTCCACCGTCGGCGTCTTCAGATGCACCCCCCAAGCCGTAAACCCGTTCGTCTGCGAGACGGCCACATGGTCGTTCGGCGCATTGTGTAGCGTGATCCTGTAGAGCGTAAACCCATCCGCCTCTGCCGCATCGATCAGCCGAGGATCGCTATACGGAACTGTCCCCGGCTCCGCCTTCACCGCCAGCGCCCACCACGAGTAGCCTTTATCCAGCAGCTTCGCGCCGCCACGCCCGTCGATCGCGCCATCGCCCATGATCGCCGCGTTCTTCGCCCGAATCGTAAGCAACGGCTTGCACCAGTGTCCCTTCACCTGCATCAGTACTCCGCAGGAACCCGGCGTTACGTCATAGTCCGAAGCCCGCCGCGAAGCAAACAGCGTCACGCCCTTTGCGATCAGCAGCGTTACCCCCTCGCGCAACTCCAGCGGCCCGCTCAGGAACGCATTCCTCGGCGGCGTATTCGAGCTGCCCGTCCCCAGCGAAACGCTCGCCGTCAACTC
>Ga0187847_10002807_pt1 | contig 13775 bp, 14 predicted proteins | sample June2016WEW_4_10_FD_132458 | JGI IMG/M metagenome (GOLD analysis project Ga0187847, IMG submission 132458) | Peatland microbial communities from SPRUCE experiment site at the Marcell Experimental Forest, Minnesota, USA - June2016WEW_4_10 | ecosystem: Environmental > Terrestrial > Soil >...
AGCGCCTACTTCGAGCACGGCCTCACGGCGAGCCACTACGCGTTGCGCGGCGGGCCCCAGCAGTGCGAGGTCCTCGAGGCGTGCTACCTCGACCTGGCCAACTCGATGAACAACAAGACGGTCGTCCTGCTGCACAGCGACGAGGTCTCGGACCGGCTCTTGGGGGTCATCGCCGGGTACCTGGTGTGGTCGTCGAGGGTGCCCACCACCTCGACGGCGATCGCGCTCGTGGAACGGCTCTTCAAGCGATCGATCGGTCCCGACGGGCGGTCGGTCCTCTTCAACCTGCCCGAGATCCCGGTGTGAGCGACGTCATCGAGCTGCGCGAACTGCGCTGCAGCGCGGTGGTGGGGGTGCTGGCCGAAGAGCGAGCTCGGGCCCAGCCCCTGGTGTTCGACCTCGACATCGTTCGTCCGTTCGAGTCGGCGGCGATGAACGACGACATCGCGGACACGACCAACTACGCCGAGGTGTTGTCGCTCGCGTCGCGCGTGGCGACCGAGGGGCGGTTCCTGCTGCTCGAGACGCTGGCCCAGCGCGTGGCGCACGAGATACTGGCCCTCGACCCCGAGATCACGGCGGTGAGCGTGGCCGTGCGCAAGGTCCGCCCGCCCGTGCCCGAGGACGTGGGCAGCGTCGGCGTGCGCTGCTCGGTCTCGCGCCCGTAGTGCGCCGCTGCTACCTCTCGCTCGGCTCGAACGTCGGGGACCGCGGTGAACATTTGGCGCAGGGACTTCTCATCGTCGTCGAGAACGACGTGCACCGCGTCTCGCAGGTCTACGAGACCGAACCGGTCGGCGGGCCCGACCAGGCCGACTTCTGGAACCTGGTGGTGGAGCTCACGACGAACGCGAGCGCGTTCGAGCTGCTCGAGCGCTGCCGGGCGGCGGAGAGGTCGCGGGGCCGGGTGCGCGACGTGCGCTACGGGCCGCGCACGCTCGACGCCGACGTCCTGCTCGTGGGCGACGAGCGCAGCGACGACCCCGAACTCCTGGTGCCGCACCCGCGCCTCTACGAGCGGGCCTTCGTGCTCGTGCCCTTGTCGGAACTGGCCCCTGAACTGGTGAGCGCCGAACAGTTGGCGGCCGGCGTCGGACGGGTCGTCGCACTGGGTACACTCGAATCGTTGCGCTAGTACCGAACGGCACCCTTTGGGGCCGGAACGGATCGGAGCAGTATGGACATCTCACTCGTGGGTGCCGGCAAGGCCGGCACGTCGTTCTTCCTCGCGCTCTCGCGCGCCGGCCACCGCGTCACGCTCGTGCACCACGACGAACTGCACCTGCTCGGGCCGGCCGACCTGATCATGCTGACGGTGCCCGATGACCGCATCGCCCAGGTCGCCGCGCAGCTCGCCCCTCGCGAAGGTACCGTCGTCGCGCACGCGTCCGGCTCGCTGACCCTCTCGGTATTGGCCCCGCACCGTCGCGTCGCGTCGCTGCACCCCCTCGCGGCCCTGCCGTCGGGCGAACTCGGGGCGACGCGCCTCGTCGGGGCGACCTACTGCGTGGCCGGGGACGAGGTGGCCGCCGAGGTGGTGCGTTCGCTGCAGGGGCGGGTCTTCACCCTGCGCGACGACCGGCGCACCGCCTATCACGCCACGGCCGTCGTGGCCGCCAACCATCTCGTCGCCCTGATGGGCCACGTGGCCGTCCTGGCCCAGGAGGCGGGGCTCGGCCTGGAGGATTTCGTGCCGCTCGCGCGCCAGGCGCTCGATGACGTCGTCGAGCTCGGACCCCACGGAGCGCTGACCGGGCCGGCCTCGCGTGGCGACTTCGCGACGATCGACGCCCACCTGGCGGCGATCCCCGAGTCGCAGCGTTCCACCTACGTGGCGCTGGCCAACGCGGCCTTCGAGTTGGCCGAGGAGCGGCGCTCGAAGAGCCGCGCCTGATCGTGGAGCACCTGAGCGACGTCGACGCCTGGCGCGACTACGCCGACGAGCAGCGCTCGCTCGGACGCCGCGTCGGTCTGGTGGCGACGATGGGCGCGCTGCACGCCGGCCACGCCTCGCTCTTTCGCCGCGCCAAGGAGAACGGCGACGTCGTGCTCGCGACGATCTTCGTCAACCCGCGCCAGTTCGACGACCAGGCCGACCTGGCCGTCTATCCCCGCTCCCCCGAGGACGACGCCCTCGTCGCCAAGGAGAACGGGGTGGACTGTCTCATCGAGCCCCGCCTCGAGCAGATGTGGCCGGACTACCCGTCGCCGACGGCGACGACCGTCTCGGTGCGCGGACTCGGCGACGTGCTCGAAGGGGCCGACCGCGCGGGCCACTTCGACGGCGTGGCGAGCGTGGTGGCCAAGCTGCTCTCCATCACCGGGCCCTGTCGGGCCTACTTCGGCGAGAAGGACTTCCAGCAACTGGTGGTGGTGCGCGCGATGGTGCGCGACCTGGCGCTGGCGGCGCAGGTGGTGGCCTGTCCCATCGTGCGCGACCCCGACGGATTGGCGATCTCGAGCCGCAACCACCTGCTGAGTCGCCAGGGCCGCACGTCGGCGCTCGCGATCTCGCGGGCCCTGGCGGCCCTCGAGGGGCCCGACACCGCGTCGAACCTTCGCCGACGCATGCGCGAGGTCCTCGACGGCGCCGGCGTCGAGACGGCCTACGCCGAGGTCGTCGATCCCGCCACCCTCGTGCCCTCGGGCGACGAAGACGCCGGGGAGGCGCGGGCCCTGATCGCGGCCGTCGTCGAAGGCGTGCGGCTCATCGACAACGCGAGCGTGACACTCGTGGCGCGACCCTGATGCTGCTCGCCATCGACGCCGGCAACACCGAGACGGTCATCGGGCTCTTCGGTGAGGAGGCGCCCGACGCGCCCGACGCGATGGGCTTCGCCCGCGCCAGCGGCGAGCACGGGCTGGTCTACCACTGGCGCATCTCCACCATCGCCGAGCGCACGCCCGACGAGCACGCCATGATGCTCACCCAGCTGCTCGACCTCGAGGGACTGGACCTGCGCAGCGCCGTCACCGGCATCGCCATTGCCTCCTCGGTGCCCATGGTCACGACGCAGCTGCGCCGCATGGCGAATCGCTGGTTCACCGACCTCAACGTCACGGTGATCGGTCCCGGCACCAAGTCGGGCATGGCCATCCTCTACGACAATCCCCGCGAGGTCGGGCCCGACCGCATCGCCGACGCCGTGGGGGCCTACGACCTCTACCCCGGAGCGTCGATCGTGGTCGACCTCGGCACGGCGACGGTCTTCGACGTCATCAGCGCCAAGGGCGAATACCTCGGCGGGGCCATCGCGCCGGGCATCGCCATCTCGCTCGACGCCCTCTACGTCCACGCCTCGGCGCTGCGCTCGGTCGAGCTGGTCGAACCGCGCTCGGTCGTGGGCCGTTCAACGGTCGAATCGATCCAGTCGGGCGTGCTCTACGGTTTCGCGGCCCAGGTCGACGGCATGGTCGAACGGATCCTCGCCGAGGTGGGCGAGGCGACCGTCATCGCCACTGGAGGGCTGGCCGGGCTCATCGCACCGCGCACGCGCCTCGTCGAGCACGTCGAACCGTGGCTTACCCTGCACGGATTGCGTATCGTTCATGAACGTAATCATTCCTAAGGGGCCCCATGAAGCCGTACAGCTTTTCCAAGGACGCCCAGGCCGGGGCGCTGCACGAGGTCTACGGCCACCTCGCTGACGGCGAGGAGTCGGGCGACATCGTCGCCGTCGCCGGGCGGGTGATGCTGCTGCGCGTGCAGGGCAAGCTGGCCTTCGCCACGCTGCGCGACGCCAGCGGGGAGATCCAGCTCTTCGCCCTGGCCTCGACGACCGAGCGCTTCGACGATCTGGTGAAGCTCCACCTGGGCGACTGGGTGGGCGTGACCGGTGAGGTCGTGCGCACCAAGCGCGGCGAGCTGTCGGTGAAGGTCGCGACCTGGGTCCGCCTGGCCGAAGCGCTGCACAACTTCGGCGAGAAGTGGGCCGGCATCTCCGACTTCGACCTGCGCTATCGCCATCGCGAGGCCGACCTGTGGGCCAACGCCGCGTCGCGCACGTCGCTGGTGCGCCGTAGCGACATGATCCGCGCGGTGCGCGAGCGGTGCTGGGCGGCCGGCTTCGTCGAGGTCGAGACGCCGATGCTCAACGTCGTCTCGACCGGCGCCGCGGCGCGGCCCTTCAAGACCTTCTACAACGCGCTCGACAGCGACTTCTTCCTGCGCATCGCGCCCGAACTGTGGCTCAAGCGGCTCGTCGTCGGCGGCTTCGAGCGGGTCTTCGAGCTCGGGCGGGTCTTTCGCAACGAGGGCGTGAGCCCGCGCCACAATCCCGAGTTCACGATGCTCGAGCTCTACGCGGCCTACTGGGACTACCAGGACATGATGGCCTTCACCGAGGAGCTGGTGGCCGGCGTGGCCCTCGACGTGCTGGGTACGACCGAGGTCACTTACCAGGACCGCCCCTTCTCCTTCGCCGCACCCTGGCCGCGCACGTCGATGGCCGACCTCGCGAGCGCCGCCGTCGGCGAGGAGGCCTCGGTGCACACGCCCCGCGAACGGCTCGTGGCGCTGCTCGCCGAGCGCGGCGTCGCGGCGCACGGCTCGTGGGGGGCCGGACGGTGCCTCGCCGAGCTCTTCGAAGCGACCTGCGAGCAGGACCTGTGGGATCCCATCTTCGTCACCGAGTACCCGGTCGAGGTCTCCCCGCTGGCCCGGCGCCACCGGGGCGACCCCGAGCTGACCGAGCGCTTCGAGTCCTACGCCGCGACCCGGGAGCTCTCCAACGGCTTCAGCGAGCTGATCGACCCCGTCGACCAGCGCGAGCGCTTCGAGGACCAGGCCCGCCTCGCGGCGGCCGGCGAGGAGGAGGCGATGCTCATCGACGAGGACTACATCATGGCCCTCGAGTGGGGCCTGCCGCCGACGGCGGGGCTGGGCGTGGGCATGGACCGCCTGGCCATGCTGATCGCCGACGAGGCGAACCTGCGCGAGGTCATTGCCTTCCCCACGCTCAAGCCGCTGCGCGACTAATAGTTCGCCAGGTCCTCCAACAGCACCTCGATCAGCGACGCGAAGCCGCGGCGCAGCCCGGCGTTGGGGACCCCGGCCAACGCCTCGTGGGCCTGGTCGAGGAAACGCTGCGCGGCGGCGATGGTCTGGTTGATGCCGTCGGTGGCGATGACGAGCTTGCGGGCCTTCTCGCGTTCTGCGTCGTCGAGCGAGGCGCCCAGCAGCGCGCGCAGCTCCTCGCCGACGTTGGGGTCGCGCAGGGCGAAGAGCGTCGGCAGGTTGTAGATCCCTTCGGCGAGGTCCTGCCCGGCCGGCTTGCCGAGCTGGTTGGCCGTCGCCACCACGTCCAGGATGTCGTCGCGCAGCTGGTAGACCATCCCGAAGCAGCGCCCGTACTCGGTCAGGGCCGCCGATTCGGCATCGCTGAGGCCGGCCGTCAGGGCGCCCATGCGACAACTCGAGGCCATGAGCGCGGCCGTCTTGCCCTCGATCGCCTCGTAGTAGTTGATTTCGGTGCGCGTGACCGAGTAGGCGGTGTGCACCTCGGCCGCCTGGCCCCGCGTCAGCCAGGCCAGGGTTCGCGCGAGCAGCCCGGCCGCCTCGGCGCCGAGGTCGGCGGCGATCGTCGCCGAGCGGGCCATCAGGTAGTCGCCGGCCACGATGGCGATCAGGTTGCCGTAGCGCGCGTTCACGCTGTCGACGTTGCGCCGGATCTCCGCCTCGTCCATGACGTCGTCGTGGTAGAGCGAGGCGAGGTGCATCAGTTCGAGCGCGACGGCGCCGAGCATGTCGTCGTCGGAGGCCTCGCGGGTGCCGCCGGTGGCCGACGCCAGCGCCAGCAGCGGGCGAAGGCGCTTGCCGCCGGCGTAAATAAGATGTGTAGTAACCGAGTCGAGGTACTCGTCGCCGAAGATCACCGACTGCGCCAGCAGTGATTCAAGGCGTTTGACGTCCGACTCCACCAAATTCAGCCCGAGTCGCTCGTGAAGGTTCACCCCGACCACCTTAATCTCGCCATTCTTGGTGGTCCGAGGGGTGGTGGTCGATTCGCCCCACTGCGCCGGTACACTTTTATCAAGAACCGCCTAAAGGATGACACTTGTTCGAACGATTCACTGACCGGGCCCGGCGAGTACTGGTACTCGCGCAAGAGGAGGCACGCGACCTCAATCACGCCTTCATCGGGACCGAGCACATCCTGCTCGGCCTGATCCGCGAGGGTGAGGGCGTCGCCGCCAAGGCCCTGGAGTCCCTGGGCGTCACCTTCGACGCCGTGCGCGAGAAGGTGGAGGAGGCCATCGGCGCCAACACCAACCCCTCGCCCGGATCGCCCCCCTTCACGCCGAGGGCCAAGAAGGTGCTGGAGCTCTCGCTGCGCGAGGCCCTGCAGCTGGGGCACTCCTACATCGGCACCGAGCACATGCTGCTCGGTCTGGTGCGCGAGGGCGACGGCGTCGCCGCCCAGGTCCTGAACGACCTGGGGGCCGACATGGCGCGCGTGCGCACCCAGGTGATCCAGATGATGTCCGGCCAGAGCGGCAAGGAGTCCGGGGCCTCGGGCTCCTCCGGCGGGCAAAAGAGCGACCCGGAGGCCGCCGGCGGCTCGGCCGTGCTCGACCAGTTCGGACGCAACCTCACCCAGTTCGCCCGCGAGGGCAAGCTCGACCCGCTCGTCGGGCGCGAGAAAGAGGTCGAGCGGGTCATGCAGATCCTCTCGCGGCGCACCAAGAACAACCCCGTCCTCATCGGCGAGCCCGGGGTCGGCAAGACCGCGATCGTCGAGGGCCTGGCCCAGATGATCGTCTCGAACCAGGTGCCCATCACGCTCGCCGACAAGCAGCTCTACACCCTCGACCTCGGCGCGCTGGTCGCCGGCAGCCGCTACCGCGGCGACTTCGAGGAGCGGTTGAAGAAGGTCTTGAAGGAGATCCGCACGCGCGGCGACATCATCTTGTTCATCGACGAGATCCACACGCTCGTCGGCGCCGGGGCGGCCGAGGGCGCGATCGACGCCGCGTCGATCCTCAAGCCCATGCTGGCGCGCGGCGAACTGCAGACCGTGGGCGCCACCACCATCGACGAGTACCGCAAGTACATCGAGAAGGACGCCGCCCTCGAGCGCCGCTTCCAGCCCGTCAAGGTCGAGCAGCCCTCGGTCGCGATGACCATCGAGATCCTCAAGGGCCTGCGCGAGGTCTACGAGGAGTTCCACGCCGTCAAGATCACCGACCAGGCGCTGATCGCAGCGGCGAACCTGGCCGACCGCTACATCTCGGACCGGTTCCTGCCCGACAAGGCCATCGACCTCATCGACGAGGCCGGTAGCCGCCTGCGCATCCGGCGCATGGACACCCCGCCGGCGGTGAAGAAGTTCGACGAGGACATCGCGCGCGTGCGCGCCGACAAGGAGTCGGCCATGGAGAGCGGCGCGCTCGAGCAGGCCAAGGCCCTCGAGGAGCAGGAGCGCACGCTGATCGCACGCAAGAACGAGTTCGACGTCAGCGCCAAGACGCCCGGCGGCGAGGCCTTCGACCTCGTGGACGAAGAGACGATCGCCGAAGTGCTGGCCGTGTGGACCGGCATCCCGGTCTACCGCCTCACCGAGGAGGAGACGTCGAAGCTGTTGCGCATGGAGGACGAGTTGCACAAGCGCATCATCGGCCAGAACGAGCCGATCATCGCGCTGAGCCGCGCCATCCGGCGCACCCGCGCGGGCCTGAAGGACCCCAAGCGTCCCGGTGGCTCCTTCATCTTCCTCGGGCCGACCGGTGTCGGCAAGACCGAACTGGCCAAGACCCTGGCCGAGTTCCTCTTCGACGACGAGGACGCGATCATCCAGCTCGACATGAGCGAGTACATGGAGAAGCATTCGGTGAGCCGCCTCGTGGGATCGCCCCCGGGCTACGTCGGCTACGACGAGGGTGGCCAGCTGACCGAGGCCGTGCGGCGCAAGCCCTTCTCGGTGGTGCTCTTCGACGAGGTCGAAAAGGCCCACCCCGACGTCTTCAACACCCTGCTGCAGATCCTCGAGGACGGCCGCCTGACCGACGCCCAGGGCCGGGCCGTCGACTTCAAGAACACGATCTTGATCATGACCTCGAACCTCGGCACGGCCGACCTGCGCAAGGCGGCCATCGGATTCGGGTCCGGCTCGGACCTGCTGACCCACGAACGGATGAAGGAGAAGGTCCACACCGCCCTGAAGGCCCACTTCCGCCCGGAGTTCCTCAACCGGATCGACGACATCATCGTCTTCCACGAGTTGACCAAGGAAGAGGTGATCTCGATCGCCGACCTGATGGTGACGCGACTGCGCGAGCAGCTGGCCGTCCAGGGCCTCGGCCTCGAGCTCTCCAAGGCCGCGCAGGGCTTCATCGCCGACAAGGGCTACGACCCCGAGTTGGGGGCGAGGCCGCTGCGCCGCGCGATCCAGCAGTACGTCGAGGACGTGCTGAGCGAGAAGATCCTCTTCAAGGAGTTCCACGCCGGCCAGACGATCGTCGTCGACGCCGTCGAGGGCGCCGACGGGCTGGAGTTGAGCTTCGACGGCGTCGAGGGCCTGCCGCCCTCGGTGGACTTCGAAGACCTCGCGCCGAACGCGTAGACGTCACAGTCGCCCCCTAGCGTTCTCACCGTGAAGAGCCACACGGTCCACGTCTGTCGCGAATGCGGCACCACGTCGCCGCGCTGGGCCGGACGGTGTCCCGGTTGTGGGGAGTGGAACAGCCTCGACGAACAGCGCGCCGCGAAAACCTCCAGCGCGACGTCGATCACCACGACGTCGCTCGACGAGGTGAGCGTCGACAGCGCGGCCCTGCTCTCGTCGGGCGTCGGTGAGTTCGACCGGGTGCTCGCCGGTGGGTTCAGCGCCGGGTCGACGACCCTGCTCTTCGGCGAACCGGGCGTGGGCAAGTCGACGCTGGCGCTGATGGCCCTGCGCGCCACGGCGAGCGCCGGTCGAACGGTCCTGTTGATCGCGGCCGAGGAGTCGGTGCACCAGGTCGCGCGCCGCGCGCGCCGCCTCGGTGCGGTACCGGCCGGACTCGAGGTCGCCGCGACGACCGACGTCGTCAGCGCCGAGCGGCTGCTGCACGAGCGCCGCCCGGAGCTGTGCGTGGTCGACTCGATCTCGGCGATGAGCGACGGGTCGCTGTCGAGCGTCGCCGGCTCCGTGCCCCAGATCCGTAACGCGGCCGAACGGCTCTGCGCCGCGGCCAAGGCGAACGACATCGCGCTGGTGCTGGTCGGGCACGTTACCAAGGACGGCGAACTGGCCGGACCGCGCGCGCTCGAGCACCTCGTCGACACCGTCGTGCGCGTCGATGGCGAGCGCCAGGGGACACTACGACTGCTGCGCACGTTGAAGCACCGTTTCGGCCCGACCGGCGAGGTCGGCCTGTTGGAGATGGCGCAGGAAGGCCTGCGCGAACTGCCCGACGCCGCGCTGGCCTTCCGCGGCCCCCAGCTGGGCGTGCCGGGCGTCGTCTTCGGCGTCACCAACGACGGTTCGCGTTCGCTGCTCGTCGAGATGCAGGCCCTCGTCAGCGCCGCCTCCTCGTCGCCGCGGCGGGTCGCCCACCAGGTCTCCTCCCAGCGACTCTCGCTCCTGCTCGCGGTCCTCGAGGCCCGTTGCTTGATCGACACCAGCGGCTGCGACGTCTTCGCGGCGACGGCCGGGGGACTGCCGGCCAGTGAGCCGGGCGTCGACGTGGCGCTCGCGCTGGCGGTCGCTTCGGCGACCAAGGGATTCTGCGTGTCGAACGGTCTCGTCGCCATGGGCGAGGTCGGGCTGGCCGGCGAGCTGCGCGCGATCTCGGGACTGACGCGCCGGGTCCGCGAGGCCCATCGCCTGGGGGCGACGGAAGTGATCGTGCCCTCGAGCGGTGAGCTCGACGAGGTCCCCGGACTGCTCGTGCGTCGCTGTCGATCACTGGCCGAGGCCATCGAGGTCGCCCAGTCGGCGTAGGGGGGCCGCGTCGCAGGCCGGCGCTTGCTATGACTAGTTGAACGGTATATAGTGTCCACATGAGCACTCGGGCCATGCAGGAAGCGACCTTCATGATCCTCACCGCCCTGGCCAACGGCGCCCAGCACGGCTACGGGATCATCACCGACGTCGAGGAGATCTCGAACGGCCGGGTCCGGCTGCGCCCCGGCACGCTCTACACGGCGCTGGACCGGCTGCGCGAGGACCACCTGATCGAGCCGGACCGCGAGGAGATCGTCGACGGGCGACTTCGCCGGTACTATCGGCTCACGAGAGCGGGCACGTCGCGCCTCGGGGCCGAGGCGGCCCGGCTCCAAGCCCACGCCACGGTGGCCCAGACGCGCCTGAAGTTGATCGGAGGTACCTCGGCGTGACCGATCGCGAGCGACTCGAGCGGCGCTACCGGCGCTTGCTGGCCTGGTACCCGTCGTCCTTTCGACGTGAGAGCGCCGACGAGCTGCTCGCCATCCTTATGGCGCGCGCCCGGGACGGTCAACGCCGGCCCGGCCTCAAGGGTTCGCTCGACCTGGTGGGCGGCGGCCTGTGGATGCGCCTGCGTCTCCGGATCCCCGAGGGAACGCGTACGGTGCGCGTCGCGGTGCAGTTCATGTACGCCGGCGCCCTGCTCACCGCGCTCAGCCTCGCCGCCTCGGTCGCCGCGCTGGGCGAAGGTCGCGGGAGCGCCCGGCTGCGCCTCTTCGGCCACCTCCAATCGCTCTCGGTCGACATCGTGGTGGGGGTCTTCATCGGTGGTGCCCTCATCGCGCTCTGGCTGTGGATGGCTCGGGCGATCGCCCAGGGTAAGCAGCGGGCCCGTGTGACGGCGACGGTGTTGTTCGTCATCGCCACCGTGCACCTCTTCGGGAACCGGGGTGTCGCGTCGATGGTGGTCTCGGCGTTGCTGTGGTCGGTCGGGCTGGTCGTCGTATGGCTGCTCTGGCGTCCCAGTTCCCGCGAGTACTTCCGTCCCTCGGGCGTCCTCGAGGTCCACTAGCTCGTAACGCCGTCGACGCCTGGCCACTGACCTGGTAAAACGGCACGAACGGGCCAAAAGTACGGTAGAATAGATAGTCCCCCATCCGCCCTTTTCGGGCGAAATCCTTCTGAGGAGCACCTTGTCCACCACCGTTCGCAAGTACAAAAAGGGCGATCGTCTCGTCTACCCCCACCACGGCGCCTGCACCGTGGAGAAGATCGAGAAGATGACGGCCTTTGACGTCAAGCAGGACTACCTCAAGCTCAAGGTCGCCTACACCGACCTGGTCCTGATGGTGCCGGTCGCCAACGCCGAGTCGGTGGGACTGCGCGACGTCATCAACGACGAGGAGGTCGAGGAGGTCTTCGCGGTGCTTCGCAAGAAGGAGGCCCGCATGCCGACCAACTGGTCTCGCCGGTTCAAGAACCACTCCGAGAAGCTCCGTTCGGGCGATATCTACCAGGTCGCCGAGGTCGTGCGCAACCTCTCGATCCGCGACAAGGACAAGGGCCTCTCGGCCGGCGAGAAGCGCATGCTGACCCGCGCCCGCCAGATCCTCGTCTCCGAGCTGACCTTCGCGCTCAATGTGGACACGGAAGCGGCGGAGGAAAAGCTCGCCTCGGTCCTGCCGTAGTCATGTCGGTCGCCGCCGTCGTCGTGGCCGGCGGCCGGGGCTCGCGATTCGGTGCCGCCAAGCAGTTCGCCGACCTCGACGGTGAGACGGTGAGCGCGCGCAGTGTGCGCGTCGCCCGGTCCGTCGCCTCGACGGTCGTCCTGGTCGTGCCCGAGGGCTACGACGGCAGCGGCGAAGGGGCCGACGTGATCGTGACGGGCGGACCTACCCGAGCGGCGTCCGTGCGCGCCGGCCTCACGCGTTGCACCGACGCGGACATCGTCGTGGTGCACGACGCCGCGCGACCGCTCGCCTCCCACCACCTCTTCAACGCAGTGGTCAACGCCGTGCTGAGCGGCGCCGACGCTGCCGTGCCCGGCCTCTCCGTCACCGACACCGTGAAAAAGGTCGTCGACGAGAACGGTTCGACGGTGATTCGCGACACCGTCGCGCGAGAGGACCTCGTCACCGTCCAGACCCCCCAGGCCTTTCGCCGCGACGTGCTCGAACGGGCCCACGCCTCGAGATCGGACGCGACGGACGACGCGGCGTTGGTGGAGGCGTTAGGCGCCCGGGTTATCGTCATCCCCGGCGAGACGTCCAACATCAAGATCACCGAGCCGCGAGACCTCGAGAGGGCCGCACGACGCTCCGGCTCCGGTTCGCTTCGCGTCGGTCACGGCCTCGACGTGCATCGGGTCAGTGACGACCCCGCGCGAACGTTGGTACTCGCCCTGGTGCCCATCGAGGGTGCTCCCGGTCTCGAGGGTCACTCCGACGCCGACGTGGCGACGCACGCACTTTGTGACGCCCTGTTGGGCGGCGCGAATCTCGGCGACCTCGGGCGTCACTTTCCCGACAGCGATCCCGACTACGAGGGCGTCCCCTCGCGCCAACTGCTCGACGCGACGCTGCGATTGGTGCACGAGGCCGGGTTCTCCGTGTTGTCGGGCGACGTCACGATCATCGCCGAACGGCCGAAGCTGACGCCCTACATGGCCGAGATGAGGGAGGGCCTCACGGCGATGGTGGGCGTCGCGGTATCGGTCAAGGCGACGACGGCCGAGGGCCTCGGGGCGCTCGGACGTGTCGAGGGCATCGGCGCGACGGCCGTGGTCTTACTCGAAGCGGCGCCGTGAGCGCCCGAGCACCTCGGCGCGCTCCAGGGGCCCAGGGTCGCGGCCCTCGTGGCGGCGTCAGGGCTACGGGTGCGGGTGCGTACGCCGGTGCCCGTCGCTCGCCGAGTCGGGAGAAGGAGGGTCTCGGCGGCGAACAGGTCGAGGGTCGCCACGCGGTGCTCGAACTTCTCAAAGCCCGGCGCCGGTCGGTGCAGAAGATCTACGTCGCCGATCAGCAGGATCCGTCGGAGATCCTGGACGCCATCGAACTCGAGGCGCAACGTCAGCGCGTGCCGGTCCAGGTCATTTCGATGGCCCGGCTCGACCGCGAGGCCCGCACCGAGGGACACCAGGGCGTGATGGCTATCGCCGCGCGCCTGGAGACGGTCGGACTGGACGTGCTGTTGAAGACCGGGCGGGCGTTCTTGCTCGTGTGCGATGGTGTCACCGACCCGCGCAACCTGGGTGCCATGCTGCGAAGTGCCGACGGGGCCGGGGTGACCGGAGTCGTCGTGCCGAGACATCGGGCGGCGCGAATATCGCCGTCGGTCACCAAGACCGCCGCGGGGGCGATCGAGTACTTGACGTTCTGCGACGTCGGAGGCGTACCGGCGGCGATCGATCAACTCAACAAGTCCGGTGTGCTGACCGTCGGTCTCGCGAGTGAGTCGCGCGATTCGATCTACGATCTCGACCTCGGATCGCAGCCGGTGGCGCTCGTGGTGGGCGGCGAGGAGAAGGGACTGTCGGCCTTGACGCGCAAGCGTTGCGGCGCGGTCGTGTCCATTCCGCAACTCGGCAAGATCAGCTCACTGAACGCCGGCGTCGCAGTTTCGATTGCCGCGTTCGAGGTCGCGCGTCAACGGGCTGCGCATCGATGAGCGAAGTGAATCTTAAATGTACTTCGACGCGGAATTGTGGACTCGTAGTTTTATGCCGGCAGTACAATTGATCTCGTAGTCGCTTCACGTTTCATGTTGCCAACACCATGACGGTCGTTCATACTGTTGACGTGGCCCCACTCTTGTGGCATGTTTGCCCACTGCGAGATGCGAGGTTGCTCTAAGTACGGCTGTGTGTCCAGGCGCGCGAATTTTCCACTCAATCAAAGGAAAAAAATGCGC
>Ga0187847_10002808_pt1 | contig 13774 bp, 6 predicted proteins | sample June2016WEW_4_10_FD_132458 | JGI IMG/M metagenome (GOLD analysis project Ga0187847, IMG submission 132458) | Peatland microbial communities from SPRUCE experiment site at the Marcell Experimental Forest, Minnesota, USA - June2016WEW_4_10 | ecosystem: Environmental > Terrestrial > Soil > Wetlands...
CGGCAGCAACCACGCTGAATGTTGCCGAGCAGAGAATCAACCTCAACCGAAGGTGGGCCAAATGAGATGAGCACAAGTGGGCCAAGTCAGGTTGTCAAACGCACCGCTGCCGCGGGGCGCGCCCAACGACTCACTCTTATCCGCTATCACCGCTGGAACTTGCCGGGAAGTGTCCATCTCCGCCCCAAGTGGACGCCTATCTGGAGTGTCCACTTCCGGAGAATGACGCCTTACTCTCCGCCTGTCTAGACGGCCAAGACCGGACGCTTACAGAGAAAGCAGGCATGGAGAGGCAGAACAGCGCTCAAACAGCCACCGAAGTCAATCTCCCGAGCCGACCACTTTTCCGCCACTCAGGATCGCCTGGTGTTCGCCCTCAGTTCGCGAACGAACGGCGAATCAAAACTGGACTGCGGAGAAGGCTTTCGGGATGGATTTTCGTGTGAAATTCTCTGCTGAGATTTTGCTATCTGCAACTTACGGACACGTCGAGGCTTAGCGGTTCAAAACCGTACCGAGGGTTCGAATCCCTCTCCCTCCGCCACGCAGTCTGGACATGATGCGAACTCTCGCAGTGCGAGTTGGCAGGAGCCAGGGACGGCGAAAAACCAGAAGTGCTGTTCATGTGCTTGAAAAGATTGGTCGGGGAGAGAGGATTTGAACCTCCGACCCCCTGGTCCCGAACCAGATTCCGGCACCTATTGAAACTTGTAGAATCCTACGGCCTCCAACTGATTGATATTGAACCTGTTGCGGGCTGGTCGTTAGAGGTTGTTGAATCCTGTTGAGCCCGGATGCTTTGACAGCCTCAAAATCGTCTACAGCCTGTTGGGGTGAACCCCTGTGCCGAAACAATTTCCGCTTCGACACTTGGCTGGCATTCCGTTTCGAACCCACATGACCCGACCAAGAGGCGGCGAGTTGAACACCCCGTCTCTCCGCAACGCCACGCGCAAAAGTCGTTAGGGGGAGGCAGGGTAATTGACGGTTAAGGCGTCCACTCCATTGGCGCGCGCGGAACTCAGGCCATGACTGGAAACATCGTAGGTATGCGACTCCAGCAACTTGCCGTTAGTGTCGTTCACCTTGGTGATGTTATTAAACGGGTCGTACGTGAAGGTTACGAACGTATTGTCTGCCTGGGTCACACGCGTCAGAACTGAACCTCCCAACAACGACGGCGCGTATGAATATGTCAGACTGATGCCGCTGCCCGAATCAGAAGTCACGCTTGTCACATAAGGAGAAGATGCTCCCGTGCCATAGGTGAAATTGAGGTGCCGCCCCACGGGATCGGTAACGCTGCTCAAAGTGGTATACGAGGTTTGGCAACAGCCGATGCTTTCGGTGTTGTAGTTTAAGGAGGTCGTGTTCCCATTGCGGTCAATGATCGACACGAGCCGTCCGACGTTGGTCCAGAACGATACGTCGCTGGTGTTATTCGGGTCGAGGATGAGATAGAAGGGATTAACAGAAAATACCCTTTGCTCGCCGTTCTGAAACGTCACCGTCCATGAGGCTGTGTAGTCCGGGGCTGTGCCTGGGCCCTGTTCCGTCAACGTGGCTTGGAGGTTCCCCGGTGAAATCAGGTGGTACGTTAGCGGATCCCCGTACATTGCGAAGGACCACACACTCCCATCTCCACGCACATACTTCATAGTTCCATCACTACCAGGAGACACTTGCTCCTCATAGGTCGAGACCCAGTTGGGGCCGAATATACCCACCTGGGGTGAGATGCTGTTCCACGTTCGGGCCAGAGTAAGGCCATTACCAAGACCTGGGATCCGAACATCCGTCTGCTGTATGTAAACGTTCCCGTTGGCCAAGTTGATCGGTTTACCGCCTGTGCACCAGGGGCAACACGTAGGGCATGGCGGCGGTGTCGGTTCGCATGACCAAGCGACGGAGTGGCATCCTCCGCTCCAGCCGCCCCAAACACCCTGAACGCCCTCCCAAATGGCACTGCAGCTCGGCCCCACGCCTCCATATTGCGCTTGGTCCTGCTGCATATATTGTGTTGCAAAGCTATCGCCGAAATAGGCCGGCTCCGCACCTGTGCCCGAACCTGCGGAGACAAACCACGTCCACGTTTGTGTGCAGGCATTACCTTGCGCCCAAACGGATGTTGACAAGCTCCCTAACAGCGCGAGCAAAAGCAGCGTTCTTCGAGTCATGTGTTTACCTCTCCGTCGTTACCGTCACACCCGAAGGTGGGGCGGCCAATCGATTCCAAGATTTCGTTCCGTTTAAATCTTCTTGCTACTTCCTGTCCGGCGGCCCACTTCTCGAAGAGCACGAGAAGTGCGGCACCCCCTTCATCTTCGCTGCCAACGGTTCGCGACTCAGGGTGTACTCGCCGGAGAAGTGCGCCACCCGCCACGAGCCGCACCTTCGCGGTGCGGCTCGTCCCCCTCAGCAGCTTAAAAAAAACACCCACCCGGCCCTAAAGCCGTCACCGGAATATCCAAAGGGCGGCTCCCAAAACGATCAAAAGTGCGACGGAAAAAATGATCCACTCGGCCTTGTCTTCTGGGATGATATTCCAATCCCAGTTACCCCTCATGAGTGTGTCACGCCCATGCTTACCTTCGCGCTTTTGCCAGCCTCACGCCCGTGTCGGAGTCGCCAAGCCAACGCTGCCGAACCCGCTGCAAGTATCAGGTAAACAAGAATCGGGCCTATCCAGGCAAGGTTGCCCCAGACCGTCCCTCCACTCCCCGAACCGTGCAACATTAGAACCCACGGTGCAAGGCCAACTATTGTCGTCAAGACGGGATGGTCTCTGCTCAGGAGGCCGACAACAACTCCGACCAGCACCGCGATTGCTGGATTGAAGATGAAGCGAATCATCAGCGAGAGATGCCCTTCGCTCCGCCCCTCTGAAATTGTGTACAAAATGTAACCGCTGCAGGCGGTCAATGCAAAACTAGTAACCGCCGCCATCACAACCAGCAATATTCTTCGCAGCATAGACTCCTCACTCCTACTTGCCGCCCATACCTATTAACCACTTCAGCCACCAAGGTGGTGGAAACGGATTAGTGAGAGCCAGCTTGGTGCATCGAGTCAGGGCGTCTTTGCAGTTCTGGTCTTGATTGAGGCCGCACTTGAGCCTTTGATTGCTGTACTCTCCTTCGCTACCCGTTGCGTCAGAAGTGTTCGCAACCGCGTCGTCGGTCATTTGGTCCAAGCTCTGCCGGGTTTCCGCAATATGCGCCAGGCAAGCGTAGTAGCTGATAAAGCAGTTCGCCCTGGTGGTCCATGTCCAGCTCTTGTTCCCCCAGCCACTAGGGCCTAGTCCAGGGGGATCGACGTTGATGACGGGGTTATTCAAAACGTAGCGGTAGAAATTCACACCTCCGCGGAAAGCGATCGGGTCTTCGCTGATGAACCTACCGACGTTCTGGTCGTAATAGCGCGCCCGGTACTCGTAGATTCCGGTCTCCAGATCGAACTCCCGTCCGGTGTACTGGAACGGATTGAGGAGCGTTCCGGTCGAAGCCGTGAGCTTGCCGAACGAGTCGTACGTGTACGTGTTCGCGAGGGTTCCCGCTGAATTGCTCAAGGAACTTGTCGAACCCAAACCATCAGCTTGGTAATACGATGTCACTCCACTGCGAAGCATTCCCAGCGACTCATCAATCAGACCACTCTGCGTGTACCTCGCCAACACGTTGCCGGCGTTATCCACTTCTTCGAGCGGGGTAGCACCGTCATAGAGGTAGTTCGTTGCGCCGAGTGGCCCTGATTTCTGAATGCGCCTGCCAAACGGATCGTAGCGGAAGGTCGTGGTACCCGTGCCCGGTATCACCGCTTGCACTAGCCTGTTTTCGAAGTCCCAGGTGTATTGTTTGCCGGAGGCGTCGGTCAGAGTATTGCCGTTTGCGTCGTACGTATAGCTACCCGACGAACTTGCCGTCAGCTCGTTCGACGCGTTGTAGCTGTAGCTCGGCACACCGGATGATGACAGTCTATTGCCGACCGCATCGTAACTGTAGCTCTCCGTGGTACCCCCACTCTGGGTTACCTGCTGCAGCTCGTAAATCGCGTCGTAGCCGTAATTCGACGTGATCCCATTGAGATAATTGGTCTTGCTCGTTCGGTTGCCGGCATAGTCGTAGCCGTAGCTGGCTCCGTCGAGCGTGGTCGAGCCCGCCTGGTGCAGCACGCTCAGCAGGTGAGACAGACCGTCGTACGTGTAATGGGTGCTGACACCATTCGGCCGTGTCACCTGTGTTCTTCGGCTCAGGGCATCATAGCCGAAGCCGAACTGCCCGGTCAGCGAGTTCGTCAGCGTTGCCAGCCGGTTTAGCGTGTCGTAGTTGTAGGCGTTCGTGCTCCCGTCGGGCGCGGTCAGTCCGGTGCGATTTGACGCGGCGTCGTAGCTGTAGTTGTTCTGGAAGTTGTGCCCCGGCAGGAAGGAGTACTGTGTCGTCGTGCCGATCACCCGTCCCATGCTGTCATAGGTAAACCCATACGTGCCAGTGGGGTCGCTCACCTGTTGAAGCTTGCCCACCAGGTCATAGACGTAGTTGGCGCTGGTCGAATCTGGATACGCCTTGCTGAGCATCCGGTACAGCGAGTCGTAGGCGTACTCAATCGTCTGGCCCTTGCGGTCGGTCTTCGAGGTCAGGTTATAGAGCTGGTCGTAGTTGTAGGTTTCGGTGAGCGTCGATGGGAAAGTCGTCTGCGTCACCCGTCCGAGTGCGTCATACGCGAAATACGTGGCGTGGTTGTTGGCATCCGTAATGCTCAGTAGATTGTTCTCGGTGTCGTAGTTGTACTGCGTGACGTGGGTCGCCGGGTCGGTGACAGAGAGCAAGCGGTCGGCGTCGTCGTAAGCGTAGGTAGTGGTCTTTCCGTTCTGGTCGGTGGCCGAAATGCGGCGACCACGATAATCGTAGCCGAAGCTTCCTGAGGTGCCGTCCGGATACGTGATCATGGTCAGGCGATTCATGATGTCGTATGTAAAGCTGGTAGGATGCGTGCTGCCGTTGATCGGATCGATCACGCTGGTGCGGTTGCCGCGCGCGTCATAGTTGTAGCTGGTGACGTTGCTTTGGGCATCGGTGATCGACTGAATCAGCCCGGTTGAATAGTACGACAAAGTTGTGTTGTGGTTCCGCGGATCGGTGATCTGGGTCAGCTCGCCCAAGGTGTTGTACGCGAACTGCGTGACGCTGGCGGACGTCTGGCCATTCGGTGGTGGCGAACTGACGGTGAGTAGATTGCCGTGGGCGTCGTAGGTGTTGGTCGTCGTGTTGCCCAGCGGGTCGGTCATGGTCAGCACTTCGCCGAAGCTGTTGTAGGTGTAGATGGTGTTTACGGCTGCTCCGTTGAGCTGGGCTGACTGCGAGAGCATGTTGTTGCTGCCGTCGTAGGTGTAGGTGATGGTGTTCCCGTTGGGATCGGTGCTGGTTAACACATTGCCGTTGTTGTCGTACGTGTACTGCCAATTGCCACGTACCGAGCAACTGGAGCAGCCAGGTCCCTGCGAGTTAAGCATGTGCCACACACCGCCGACCAGGGTCGAGTTGTAGGTCGTAGAACTGCCATTCGAAGCCGTCAGTGCGGCAACGGTGTCAAAGGTGAAGGTGGGACCCTGGGCCGAAATTCCGGCGATGGTAACGGTCACTGCGCCGGTTATAGCATCCGACGGTACGACTGCAATGATCTCGGTGTCACTCCAGCTTTCGACCGTTGCGGTCGCGTCGCCGAAGGCGACGGTGCTGTTGCTCTGAGTCGAGCCGAAGCCACTGCCATTGATGGTCACCTGCGTGCCAACTCCGCCGCTGGTCGGCGAAATTGTGGTGATCGCAGGCGGAGCCTCGACGGTGAATTCCACTCCGTTGCTCACGACCCCCTCCACCGTGACTGTCACTGGGCCGCTGGTCACGCCACCCCCAGGCTCCACCAGGATGGCAGTGTCACTCCAAGACAGGACCCCTGAGGTGCCTCCGCTGGTGAAATGCACAAAGCTAGTGCCCTGGCTCGCGCCAAAACCATGGCCATTGACGGTTATGTAACCACTGATCGTCGCAGCTGGCGGCGAAAGGCTGGTGATCACCGGGTTGTAGGCCGTGAATACGATATTCGTGTTGCTAGGAACGGAATTCACCACCACCACGACTGGCCCCGTGGTTACATTACTGGGTGCTACCGCCACGATTGTTGTCGGCCCCCAACTGACGATTGATGACGCCGTCGCGCCGTCAAAGCTCACCGTGCTGGTTCCTTGGGTGGAACCAAAATTCGAGCCTTGGATCGTGACCTGCGTGCCCGCGGCACCTGCTGCTGGCGACAGACTGGAAACAACAGGCGTTGGAATTACCGTGAAAGCGACCCCTGGGGTCGGTACTCCGCTGACCGCTACCACCACGTTCCCGGTGGTTGCTCCAGTCGGCACCGTCGCAACAATCGACGTCGCACTCCAACTTGTGATCGTCGCTGTCGTGCCATTGAATGTCACGGTGCCCGTCCCCTGTGTTGCCCCAAAACCAGTGCCCGTGATCGTGATCGATGCGCCCGCTGGACCTGCAGTCGGAGACAAACTGGTGATGGTGGGACCCGATATTACCGTAAACAGCATGTAGTTGCTGGGTACGCCGCCCACAGTCACGACGACACTGCCGGTCGTGGCTCGCTCTGGAACCGGCACAACAATACTGGCGTCGTTCCAACTTGTTGGAGTCGCCGTCACGCCATTGAACGTCACCGTGCTACCGTCTTGAGTCGGCTGAAAACCATATCCTTGGATCACGATTGGCACGCCCAACGGGTACGCATTTGGCGACAAGAATTGAATTGTCGGTGCGCTGCTGGGTGTCGCTTGTCCTCCCACGCTGTAGAACGTTGAGGGCGACGATTCATTCGCGTACTCTGTCGCAACCCAATCCCCGGAGCGAACGCCGGAGGACACACGTACCTCATCGACCGAGCCATTCAGGGCGCAGCAGAACGTAACCGTCGGAATTCCTCCGATCTTGAACTCGGTGGTCGTGATCGCAGGCGTGCCAGCATCCAGGGTCGTCGAAAGCGAAGCGCCGTCAAGATACAGCTGGTCCGTCGTCGTGCTCAACGCACCTCCACCGTACACGCTCACCAGGTGATGCCAGTTGTTGTCGAACGGAAACGGACCATAGATCAACATATTTTCCATTTCCATCTGCAAATTGCTCCCATCCCAATACAGGGCATCCCGAGAGCCGTTCGCAGAATTCGCTCCATATCCGAGAATCTCGCCCGCGTCTCCGCTCGCCGCCAGATGGACCCAGGTCTCCAACGTGACCGCTGATGCCCCGCTTGGATACGCCGGTAGCGAATCGTGATAGAGATAGCTCGTCCCGGCGTTGCCATTGAACGCAGCTCCGCCGCCAATCTTTCCCGATACGGCCGACGCCGACCCTGCCAGTGTGTACCCTGCACTTCCTGAGTCCGCCAGCCCGACGGTGGTTCCATTCCCGAGGTGATACACCGATAGGTAGTTGTTCCTCCAAACCCCCGCCTTGTTCTCCTGTGAAGTTGTGATATTCGAGTTCCCATAGAAAATGTAAATCACAGTATCAGTCGTGTGCGATAACGTCGGTATCCTGACCCAGAAACTCACCGTCCCGGTCGCGGGATTATAGGTATCAATTTCGAAATCCAGATTGGTTGCGCCTTCAGGGTCCGCACTGAAGACAATGTCGTACCCATTCGAATTCTGTACGAAACCACCATTGCCAACCGTCGCGAGATACGGATAAACACCAGAGATCAGTACGGGGAAGTCGGTCTGGTCAGTGTTCGGTACATTCGGGTGGCCGAGAACAATCGATTGGCGATACTGGTACGTATTCGCAAAGGTTCCGATAGCGGTCCCTGGTTTGACGGCGCGAATGACGTTATTGTTTGTGTCCGCGATGTAGATGTTTCCAGAGCCATCCGCCGCCACGTCTTCGGGATAATTCAGCTCAGCGTTGATAGACGGCCCAAGATCCCCGGAGTAGCCCACAACACCATTTCCAGCGACCGTGGAGATGTTGCCTGTGGACGCCACCACCTCGCGGATGACGCTATTATTTGTATCGGGGATGTAAATGTTGCCAGAGTTGTCCACGGTCACGCCGTTGGGGTTGCTAAGCTCAGCACTGGTGGCCGATCCACCATCGCCGTTGTAGCCCGCGACACCGTTTCCCGCCACCGTGTTGATGTTGCCGGGTTGTGTTGGCTTGGGCGGACATCTTTTCCTTGGGTGCGGAGGGCATTCGCGGGTCCCTGCCACGGCCACCACCTCGCGGATGACGTTATTGTTTGTGTCCGCGATATAGATGTTGCCAGAGCCATCCACTGCCACGTCTTCGGGATAATTCAGCTCAGCACTGGTAGCCGCTCCACCGTCGCCGGTGTAGCCCTGAGTGCCATTTCCCGCCCAAGTGGAGATGAAGCCTGTATAGGCCGACACCTGGCGGATAACGTTGTTATTTGTATCAGCGATATAGATGTTGCCAGAGCCATCCACTGCCACGTTTTGTGGATAATTTAGCTCGGCGCTGGTACCCGATCCACCGTCGCCGTTGTAGCCCGCATTGCCGTTTCCGGCCACCGTGGAGATGATGCCTGTGCCCGCCGCCACCTCGCGGATAGCGCTATTATTTGTATCCGCGATATAGATGTTGCCAGACCCATCAACTGCTACGCCATAGGGAGAGGCTAGCTCAGCGCTGGTAGCCGATCCGCCGTCGCCGGAGTAGCCCGCGTTGCCGTTTCCGGCCACCGTGGAGATGATGCCTGTCGACGCCACCATCATACGGACGACATTGTTGCCTGTATCCGCGAAGTAGATGTTGCCAGACCCATCGACTGCCATGCCCGAGGGGCCATAGAGTTGAGCATTCGTAGCCGCTCCGGTGTCACCGGAGTAGCCGAAAGTGCCATTTCCGGCCACCGTATTGATGAAACCTGAACCGGGAAGCACGAGTTGAGCGTATACGCTTCCCGTGACCGCTACGAGGCAACAGAGCAGGAGAGCGGATAACCGACGGGCTGCGGTTGCGCCACATGGACTCTTCTCATATTGCCGTTCAGCGTATCTCGTCATTTCTTGACCCATCCGCACCGCAAGTTGCTCTTTGAAGTTCATCACGTTCCTCATCAACAGCCTGCTCCCTCACCTGCGTTCGCAACCGGCTACATGACTCCGTGCGGCAGCATCCTATTCAATTCCCAGCCATTATGAATTGCATGACCTATTCTGAAAAGCTAACCCAGCGAAAACAAGCAGAAATGGCCGAGGACAGCGACGAGTAGTCCACACACTTAATCTCCTTTACTTCTTGGACAAAGCTAGCACTGCATACGCGCGAAAGGCTGCCGTTCGCTCGACGCACACCGCGCAGGACGGTGTTTCCGCCCACATCACTGGGCGAACAACACCAGCGGGAAGAATCCTGGCGAGTAAGCGGCAGGGAGAGCCAGAGTTAGGCATTCTTCTCACTGGAGTTGGCGGCAGCTTAGAGTAGTTATGAGCTTATTGTCAAGGATAATTTCGCAGGAAGCGGCGTAATCACGGTGATGAGTGACGGATATCACTTTGTAACCTCGCGCTAATACTTTGGTCGGGTGCGCCTATCGCATAAGTTACCCATTCTACTCTTAGACAGATTTGTAATGTTTCCAGAACTGATAGTCATGGCAGTAACTCGGTTTGTTTTTACGAATTCAGGAACCCATGTAATAGACTCAATAGGATCGACCCGAAGGAACACCGCAGTTGGTGCAGTATCATTTACAAAAAACGAAATGAACAGTCTGTTTGGGTCGGAACTGGCATAGCGGGAGATCTCCAAAGTTAATGGCCTGCCGATGGACAACAAGGGGGCACTGAAAGTAATCGGTCTTTGATCCCGAACCACATGGTCATTGACGGAAAGAGGGATTGAGGAAACAATTGCAGATTGTTCTTTGAGCAAGCAGAAAATCCAGCTCATTCCGGAGAGCAGATTGCGTTCAATCATATCCGATTCTTCCCAAGACAACGATTCTAAATTGGAGCCCAATCCCCGTAGGACCGAGACGTTGCTGTTCGCGTTCACGTCGTTTCTGAGCGCATTCTTGCTGTTCCAGATGCAATTGATCGTCAGCAAATCCATTTTGCCCTGGTTCGGCGGTTCCGCAGCGGTGTGGACGACCAGCATGCTGGTGTTCCAGGCATTGTTGCTGGGGGGATACATTTACTCCCATGTGATCTCGGTTCGGCTTTCGGCGAGTGCACAGACGCGAATTCATCTCGCTCTGCTGTTGATCGCGTTCCTGATGGTCTTCACGCTCTCCGTCCGGTGGCCGTCGGCTATTACGCCGGGCGCAGCATGGAAGCCGCAGGCGGGCGGCGATCCGACGCGCGAAGTTATGGCCATCATCCTGGTTTCGGCTGGATTTCCTTTCTTCGTCCTGTCCACGACCGCTCCGCTGCTGCAACGCTGGTTCGCTCGCCTTGTTGGCGGATCGGATACTTATAGGCTGTACTCCGTTTCCAATGTGGGTTCGTTGCTTGGTCTGCTTACCTTTCCCTTTCTTCTGGAACCCCTGCTTCGACTCCAGACTCAGGGCCGACTCTGGTCAATCCTGTTCTGCGGATTCATTGCCGGATGTGGAATATGCGCGTGGCGAGCCAGGCACGGACAAGAAGAAACACAGATTGAAGAAACAAAGGCCGCCGAACAAGCTGAACAAATGGTCGGTGGTAATGCCGGAACCGAACCGAGCGTACTCATCTATGCGGTGTGGTTCCTGCTGGCCGCGTGTTCATCGTCGCTTTTGCTAGCGACCACCAACCTGCTTTGCCAGGAAGTGACGACGGTTCCGCTGCTCTGGGTGTTGCCGCTTGCGCTCTATCTACTCAGCTTCATTTTGTGCTTTGACAATCCGCGCTGGTACCGGCGAGAGATTTTCCACCCGCTTTTTGCGGTCACCCTGTTCTTGACATGCGCGGCGGCGATCGTCAACAACATACAAATTCAGGCAATCCTGCTACCAGGTCTGCTCTTTTTCGCCTGCATGATTTGCCATGGTGAACTTGTGCGCTTGAAGCCCAGCGTGCAGCGCCTCACTTCGTTCTACTTGGCCATCTCGGCTGTCGGCGCGGCAGGGGGCGTTTTTGTCGGCATTGTCGCGCCCCATCTGTTCAAGTTCTTTACTGAGTTCCAAGTGACTCTTGGCGCTATTGTCCTGTTGCTGCTGGTCTGCTTGTTTCTCGATCCAGCTTCGTGGATCTTCGAGCGCGGTGTTTGGCTACCGGCGGTGATCGCGGGTGGCGTTGTTCTTGCCGCCTATCTCGGTGGTCTTTGGTTGCCGGGACTGCCGCAGTTGCTCGAAGGAACGCATTTCTATCCGTTCGCGCTGTCGATCGGCGGCGCGGTTGTTTTGCTCACCTACGTGATGGGAAGGAGGCCAAACGATCTTCCCCGCTCACGTGAGAAACGGCGCGGGAAGCCAGAACCGCAACCGATGAAACGCTCACCGGTGAAAGTATGGCCGACGCAAATCTACGTTGCCTTTCTCGCGGGGCTCGCATGGGCGGCGCTTTATCAAGGCACGCTGGGTTTCCCCGAGCCTTATCTAAGTGTACGCAACTTCTATGGCGCACTTCGCGTCTACCGCGTTGGGCTCGCCAACGTGCTGGTGAACGGCCGGACCATGCACGGCGCGCAGTTTGATCCGCCGAACGACAAGGTGCCCATTACCTATTTCGGAAGTACCAGCGGAATCGGCATCTTGCTGCAGAACCATCCCAAACGGAGTGTTCCCGGCGAGAGTCTCCGCGTCGGAGTAATAGGGCTGGGAGCAGGAATCCTTGCGGCGCACGGACGACCCGGCGACTACTTCCGGTACTACGAGATCAACCCTGAGGTCGCGAAGCTCTCTTCAGGACCGCACCCGGTGTTCACCTACCTTCACGACTCGGCTGCCCATGTGGATGTGGAGCTTGGCGATGCGCGTCTACTGCTGGAAAAGGAATTGGGGGAAGGGCAAGTCCAGAAGTTCGATGTCCTTGTCCTCGATGCTTTTGCCGGGGACGCAATTCCAGTCCATCTGCTGACCCAAGAGGCTTTTGAAACGTACTGGCAGTTCCTGGATCCAGACCGTGGAATCATCGCAGTCCACGTCAGTAGTCGACACGTTAACCTGGTTCCAGTCCTGCAAGGAGCGAGCGCATACTTCCACGCTGATGCAGTATTCGATGACGACCGCGCCGCCAAATATCCCTTTGAGCCTAGCGAGTGGGTATTGCTCGCGCGACATCCCGCCGCGCTCAAGATCCCAGGACTGGAGCACACTCCGCCTACTACCAAAATCCCTCCGCGTCTTTGGACCGATGACTACAGCGCCATTCTTCGGCTCATTCAATGGGGAGGATAGGGGGCTGAGAGCGGCTCCCCGAATCGGCCCCGCGACCGCTTCGAACGTGAGCGCTAATGGCATGGCTGTTGTTTCCCGCAGGACCGAATAGGTCTCGACGTGAGCTCCGGCCCTCGCAAAGTATTCAAGCCAGTATCCGCGCAATTGAGTCCAATAAGCGATTGGCTTGCCCGCGTTATCGACTCCCAGGACGTACACCTGGACGTTGCCCAAGCGTGCGATCAATCCGTTCTTCTCCGTCTTGCCGAGTGCAACCCTGGCGTCAAACTTCGGCGGAGTCTCCAGATTCACGTCGGCGGTATCCTGGCGCATGTCGGAAAAGATGACCAACACATCTCTCCAACCGGTTGGTCTCTCGTGGAACAGTTGGTCTGCCAGGAGCAGAGCGCCGAGAATGTCCGTGCGTGTGAATCCGCCTTGCAAATGCACGATTCGTTTCTGCCAAATACGCACAAGTTGCCGTCTCGAGCTGGTGAGTTTTTCCTTGAAGTACCCTTCGTCATCGGGAACATCGGCTGACAGCAAGATGTAAGGCTGGGCGAAGCTATTATCGGTGATGCCGAGGACGGTCACGTGCGATCCGGCGGGCACCTGCGTCAAGAGCCGGTTGACTGCCCGCAGATTCTTCTCGCACTCAGCTTTGCCGTCGTGCCCTTTGACGGCGACCGATTGCGTAAGGTCCACCATGACGACAAGGTTCAAGCGGTCTGCGGCGAGAGCGCGATGCGGCAGCAGAAAGAGCATGCCCATGGCCATTGCAATCACAAGTAATTTGCTGAGTGTGCTTCGAGCCGTATGCGTGAGCATGGAACGATAGAAGTCACGCCAAAACCGCGCGATGAACACCGCGGCTTCGTTCTCAAGGGCCGTTAGCTCGTGCAGACCCGAAACCATCCGCTGGTGCACTCCTTCGAGTTCAGCCGTGAGCATCCGGGGATCTTCACCAGACTCTTGTCCGAGTCGTCGGGCATCGTGGAGCGCCAGCCCAGCGCCAAGTTCCATGGCGACCGCGAGCAGCGCCATCACGACGCGCAGCAAGACGAGCGTCCTATCGTAGAACGTGTTAGCGGGCTCGACTGCCGTCGGTTGGTCATCATCCGAGACAACAACCGGGGTTGTGTCACGAAACCGGACTGCCACTTCGCCGGCCAGAGAAAATGGCTGTAGGCGCGTGGGAGCACTGGCGGTGCACTCTCTCCAGTCCGGTACAAGAAAAGAAAAACGCAAATTGGCGGGCATTTCGCGAGGATTTCAGCGAACTACGGCGAGTGTTCGCAACACTTCAGACTGTGTGGCGGAGGGAGAGGGATTCGAACTCTCGGTACGGTTTTGGGCTGCAAAGCCTCGACGTGTCCGTAAGTTGCAGAGAGGAAAA
>Ga0187847_10002809_pt1 | contig 13767 bp, 14 predicted proteins | sample June2016WEW_4_10_FD_132458 | JGI IMG/M metagenome (GOLD analysis project Ga0187847, IMG submission 132458) | Peatland microbial communities from SPRUCE experiment site at the Marcell Experimental Forest, Minnesota, USA - June2016WEW_4_10 | ecosystem: Environmental > Terrestrial > Soil >...
ATGGCGGGAGTGCTCATGGCCGAGATTCCTACTTTCGTATGAACGTGACGGGAACATTGAGTCTCGCTCGAATCTCAAAGCCACGCTAGGGCCCTATGTCCTGAACGCTCAGAACAGGTCAAGGACTCAGTGAGTCCGTCACCAATTCGTCGCGACGTGTCAATTCGCTCGCCATGTGATCGTGTTCAAAAAACGTCTTTCGGCCCTATTGCTCGTCCGACCACGCCAGGACCTCGCCACTAGGTTCAACAACAGTACAGAAGACGACCGAAATGGAGAGAGATGAGCTCCCAAGAATGGACGAGCGACAGTTCAAATCAGCCACCGAACGACCACCGAATCGTCGTAGGCATCGACGGCTCAACGGCGTCGTTCTCGGCTCTCGAGTGGGCCGTACGCCAAGCCGAATCCACCAACGCCTCGCTCGAAGTCGTTGCGGCCTGGGAGTGGCCCACCAGCTTTGGCTGGTCGTTCATACCGAATGGTTACGACCCGGCGGGCGATTTGGAGACGATGATCGATACCTTGCTCGTGACGCTGCGCACTACCCATCCCAACCTCGTCGTGAGTTCGAAGGTCGTCGAAGGTCATCCTGCACCGGTCTTGATCCATGAGGCCATTGGCGCGGACCTCCTCGTGGTGGGCAGTCGAGGTCACGGCGAGTTCGTGGGCATGCTGATCGGTTCGGTCAGTGAGCACTGTGTCGCGAACGCGTCGTGTCCCGTCGTCGTCATTCGATCGCAGGCGTAGTCACAGCGATCGACGTGGTGATGCGCTCGAGGTCGATTCGTGCCGGAACCGGTCATCGTTTGAAGACGTTGCGCACGTGAAACGATCACTACTGCGTCGAGCATCATCCTCGATACACTTTGGCCGTTGCCCCGATCGAATGGTGCAAAGAGTCGCACTTGATTGCTCACCATCGACATCGTCGATCGTTGTCTCCGGAGGTCCGCATGGCGGCAGTTCCCGACGTTCTTGAGTTTCTTCGACGATATCCACCCTTCATCGATCTCGATTCAGCGGCGCTCGAGGAGCTGGGCGATGTTGTGGAGATCGAATTTCATCGAGCGGGCGAGGTCTTTTTCTCCAAGGGGGAACAGCCCGTTGAGTTCTTGCGAGTGATTCGTTCAGGCGCCGTCGAGGTCGTCAACGATGGACAGGTGCTCGATCTCATGGACGCGGGCGAGATGTTCGGTCATGCGTCAATGTTGTCTGGTCTGCCGACTGGATTTGAAGCGCGCGCGGCCGAAGACACGCTCACGTACCGATTTCCCGCGGCCATCGCTGCTCAGATTCTGGGCGAGCCCAGGGCGTTGCGCTACGTGACGCGACTCATCCTGGAGGATCGCCACCATTTGCGTTCGGGACCGTCGCGCGAAGCGACGCGCGACTATCTTCGCCAACCTGTTCGTGACGTCATTCGGAGCGCTGCCATCATCTGCGCGCCTTCGACGTCCATTCGCGAGGCGGCTCAGCTGATGACTGAGGGTGGCGCTAGCGCCCTCGTCGTGGACCTGGGGAACTTCGTCGGCATTGTGACCGACAGTGACCTGCGTTCACGAGTGCTGGCCGACGGACTGTCAAGCGAAACGCCTGTTTCGGCGGTAATGACGGCACCAGCGTTCACCGTGGACGACGAGCGAGCGGGGAGCGAAGTCCTGTTAGACATGCTCGATCGGGGAGTGCGGCATTTTCCCGTCACTTCAACCTCAGGTCGCGTCATCGGCGTTGTCGAGGACCACGACCTCATCGCGATCGAGAGCACCTCCTCTTTCCATCTGCGACATGCCATCGCCGGAGCGCGAAGTCCTCAAGAGCTAATTGACGTTGCTTCAGGGTTGCGACGGACCGTGATCAACTTGCACCGTGGAGGCATGGCCGCGATCGACGTCATGTCGGTCTTCTCGGTCGTGGCGGACGCAATGACGCGGCAAGCGCTCGATCTCACCGTCGCCGAGTTCGGCGACGCGCCGAGGCGCTTCACCTGGCTCGCGCTCGGAAGCCAGGCCCGTCGCGAGGCGATGCCCAGTTCCGACCTCGATAGCGCGATCGCATGGTTCGGCCTGGAGGACGACATCGAGTCCACGTTGCGCGTGTATTTCGACGAGGTGGCGACCGCCGCTACGGCGATCCTGACGCGGTGTGGCTTTCGTCCGGACGAACACAGGGTCAACGCATCGGATCCGTTGTTCGTTCGGTCTCTTGCATCCTGGAAACGAGAAGCCCTTTCATTTCTCGACGATCCAACGCAGCGAAAGGCGCTCGTCCTGGTGTCGGTGTTGGTGGACAGTCGTCCGGTGTGGGGAGCTGAGTCCGAACCGCTCATCGCCGACACGTTTCGAGTTGCACGGAGTTACCCCCAGTTGTTGCGTCTCGTCGCGCAGTTCGCGCTCTCACATCGACCACCGGTGGGATTCATTCGGGGGCTCGCCATCGACGTCTCGGGCGAGGGTCGTAGTCGTTTGGACCTCAAGCAAGGTGCGGTCGTGCCGATTACGGACCTCGCTCGGTGGGCGGGGATGACCGCCGGGATCACGTGCGCCTCGACGAAGGCGCGCCTCAGCGCGGCGAGTGCCCATGGCACGCTCACGCCCTCTGACGCGCTCACTTTGCAAGACGCGTTCGATCTCGCCACGGCAATGAGGCTCGAACACCAAGTTGCCCAACTCGAAGCCGGCGTCGAACCGACGGACATCGTGAACCTCGACGAATTGAGCCCACTGCAGCGCAACTACTTGAAGGAGGCCTTTCGCGCGGTCATCTCTGTGCAGCGTCGCGTCGCGAATGACCTTTCTTGGAATCGCTGACGTGCGGCGACGGACACTCTTCAGATCACCGGCGTCGCCGGAGGCGGAACTGTACGCCCGAACTCGCGTGGATTCGGGCCGGACGCCGTGGCGCCAAGCGCGCTACTGCGTCGTGGACCTCGAACTCAGCGGGCTCGATCCACGAAGCGACGAGATCATCTCATTCGCCGCGGTACCTATCGATGACGGCAGAGTGGTCGCCGGTGGAGCGCTGTACGGACTGTGCCGGCCGTCCAGGACCATCCCAGAGGAGTCGATCCTCATACACGGGATCCGCGACTCCGATCTCGCCGAAGCGCCGCCTCTTGCTGAGGCGATACGGCCACTGCTCTCCGCGATGGCGGGCAGGGTCTTGGTGGTGCACGTCGCGTGGGTCGAACGCTCGTTTCTCGGGCGGGCGTTGGCGTGTGACGGCGTACGACTTCACGAGCCCGTTCTCGATACCTGCGAACTCGGACAGTTATTGGCGTCTATCCGAAATGCAACGCCCGCACCTCGCGCGCTTGACGAACTGGCCATCAGCATGAACCTCCCCGTGCAGCGCCAGCACCACGCGCTCGGCGATGCCCTCACCACGGCACAGCTCTTCCTCGCGTGCGCTACGCACCTCGAGGAGTACTCCCATGAGACAGTTCGGTCCCTAGCGCGAGCGAAGCAGCGTCTGGGCTCGTACCAACGTTGAACGTTGCCAGTACGCGACACGATCAGTCTGCAGTTGGACTGTCGATAGGTGGACACAAGTGCGAGTCGGTCGACGAATGTGTGCCTCGTGTTGACAGTTGGACCCTAAGCACTTGGGACTCTCGCCGATACCCTGATTGACGGAAGGTCTGTGAACCCATCCGGGGCCCACCGGCTCTCCGGCAAAAGAGGGTCACGTTAATGCTTTCAAAGACCTCACTAAGAGAACTTGAAATGCCAATGCGATTCGGACTTCCATGGGCGTGGGTTGATGAAAACTTCCGCGATGGCGAATGGCGTCGGTCATTCAAGATCGAAGAAACCCGCGATGGCGACACGATTGTCGTGCGCGCCGAAATGCCGGGATACGGATCGTTCAGACGGAGCATCCCGATTCCCGATGACGTCGTCGAATCGAACATTGAGGCGACGTACCGCGATGGCGTGCTCGAAGTGCGGATGCGCTCGTCGGCGGAGGTCTCCGTGAAGGAGCCGCACCGTGTGGAGATCAAACGCAAGTGATGATGTAGCGGTGGGTTTTCACGCTTGAACGTAGAGGGCGCACGAATACGGCTTCCGGTGCTCGTGCGATCGTTCTCGTTGCTTGTCGCAGCTCTCCAGGGGTTTCTTGGAACTAGGTGCCGCACACCGTCGCAGGTCCTGGCCGTGCCAGGCGGTTCACGGCGAGGAGGTTCATCCTCGTGCACCGTTGGAGCCATTGGAGCGATCGTTGGGACAGTCGGTCACAGACCCAGTCCCAGTGCAGTGAAACGGTGTCGCCGGGCATGAGGTCGTCGACGAAGCCGACGCCGCGCCGCGCCGCTCGCACGACCTCAACCCCCTCGTCACCGAGAGTGAGACGCGAACCTTCGAAGCGAAGAGCTCGTGACTTCACGGTGAGAAAGTCACTGTGGACCTCGACGACACGACCCCAGCGGATGCGACAGCGATCGAGAACCTCGAGCGGCGCACCCTCCTTGCCGGCTCGCAGCATCCCGAGCCACGGGTAGACCGCGAAAACGTGAAAGCTGTGTTGGACGACACCACCGGTGAAGGCCGCCGACACCAACGGTTCGAAATCTCGGGCGGTACGGCGCGAAAAGCGGTCGTCGAGCGAAGTCGCGAGCGAGAGCGCTGGCACGTGGTGTGCGAGATCGTTACCCACCCAGTAGGCCTCGACCACCCGTCGGTCCAGCGGATCGGTGATTCCGTTGCACCGAGCGATGAGTTCGAGATACGGCCAGGCACCTTCGAACTGGCGAGCCAAGTGTCGCACGTCATTGATTCCTCCGTCTTGCGTCGCTGAGTCGATGAGGGCGCTCGCGTCGTCAGGTCCGCAGTAACCCAACTCGTTCGGGGGATAGGCGTAACGGGCAAAGAGCAACGGTCCCGAGACCTGCGCCTCACCCGGAACAAGCACTTCGTTGGTGGTCATCCGGCGGCGGGCGCTCGATAAGGCGCGGGTCGCTTTCTCTTCACGCCGTACCAGATCACCAGCCCCGCTCCGGTCGCGATCAGTGAGAGTCCGAGCGTCGACGTGACGGGTGTGACGGTGCCCGCGATCAATTGGAGGAGCCAGGTGATGGCGGCGCTGACCACCAACACCGACGTCACGTCAAGGGCCCGGGCGCGAGCGAGCGCCGTCATCCACGTGGCGACGTAGGCACTAAGGAGTAGACCCGTCGCCGCTAGCCACCCGACTTGGTGGACGTTGACGGACAGAAGATTGGCCATGGCCCCCGTCGCAGCGAGATACACGCACAAGGCGACGGTGCCGACGCCCATTCGAACGAGTGCCAACGATGCCGGTGACATCGTTCGCAAGAGTCGTCGCGCGACGACGACTTCAACCGCCCACATCGCCGTGGATGAGAGGACGTCGACCTCTCCTCGGCTGAACGCCAAGTGGCCTATGCCGCCGGCGACGATGATCTCTCCTCCGATGAGGAGGGCGATCGCCGCGATGTTCCACCACTCGACTCTCTCCCTGAGAATCGGCACCGCGAGGGCCGCGACCCAGACCACCATCGTGTCGCGCCAAAATGCGGCCGATGCGGGGGTGCTGACGGCGAGGCCGTCGAAGAACAGTACGAACGCGAGGCCGCCTCCGACGACGCCCACGTACGCCAGAGCGAGCCAGGTCCCCACCCCGCGCCCGGGACGTTCGGAATGTTCGCGCGAGACGAAGTGGGCGCACCATGGCGCCGCCTTCTTCCGCCGTGCCGATAGGCCGGCCCAGGCCGCGACCGCCAAAAACAGAGCGGCGACCAAATTCTTGCCCGTCGTATAGACGGCCGGTGAGCTGAACGAACGCACGCCATAACCGTTGACGAACACCGACACCCCGCTCACGAGTGCGGTGACGCCCGCGACGAGCATTCCCGGCATGCGAACGTCGGGTCGGGTACTCATTGGTCCGCCCCGGTGACAAAGGTGTGAGCGAGCATCCGCTCGCCACGACGAATGTCTGCCGCGGCGCGCTCGCCGTCGGCCGCGTCAATCCGATCGATCACGTAGCCACTGTGGACGACGACCCAATCCCCGGGTTCTGGAGGAGGGCCGTCGAGGGCGAGCAGCGAGGCCCTCGTGACGAGCCCATTGACGTGCTCGACCAGTACTCTTTTCGGACCGTCGCACTCGAGGACGTTTCCGAGACAACTTACGCACATGACTTCGCCTCCCTCATCAGGTTCACCACTCTCTGCACCGCGTTGGGCACGGCAGCCTCCACGTCGTCACTGAGTCCGCGGCCCAGATCGAAACGCTCTCCTTCGATACCGACGACGACGAGCCGCCGCGGTGCTTGACCGAGCGCACGTGCCAAACGCAGCACGGCGACGAGCCCGAGACCGTGCGTGCTCGACTCGCCCGATTTGGTCAGGGCGTCCCCATCGCTTCGTGACACGTCGTTCATCTCCACCTCGAGGGTGTGCAAGGAGCCCACGGGCGCGCCGGAATGCAGCGCGTCGACCACGATGACCAGGTCCGCTCCGTTCCACTCGCCCAAGAGGTCGAGCGGATCGCACAGTGGACCCACGTAGCGCGACTGGGACACCTGATTGGCTGCTCGCTCGGCGACCATCGCACCGACTCCGTCGTCGTGGCGGTCCTCGCTCCCGAATCCCGCGACGACGACCTTCGAAAGACCCACGGTTCTCATAGCGTCTCCACCGTGAGATCGAGAAAATGTGCTGCGCACGAGATGCAGGGGTCGTGATTGCGAACCGCCAGTTCGCAGCGTCGCTGCAGTTCGTCGTCGTCCAGGGAGAGACCGTTTTCGACCACGTGACGGAGGTCGTCTTCGATCGTGAGTTGGTTCTGTGACGTCGGGGGCATGATCCGAGCTCGTTGGATGATGCCCTGGTCATCGATGTCGTATTGGTGGAGCAGCAGTCCGCGCGGCGCCTCGGTCGCGGCCGTGCCGGTCGCCGCACGCGCGGCGACGACCGTGGCCGGAGGATTCGGTGGTTCGTAGCGCTCAACCAGGCGCAGTGCCTCGTCGCACGCGAAAACTAGTTCCACGGCACGCACCACGATGCTGCGGAAGGGATTGACGCACGGCGCCACGAGGTCTGCGGCGGCTGCCGCGTCGCGAGCCACTTCGGGCAACTTCGACGCCTGCAAGGCGAAGCGAGCTAGTGGGCCGGTGATATAGGGATAGCGACCTCCAAGTGTCGACTGCAACGCCGTCGAGCGTGCGACGTGCTCTTCGACCGCGACCTCGGCGAACTGTGCCACGCTGAGTGTGAGGCCGTCCGACGACACCATGCCCCCATCGATCGGGTACCGATCGGTCTGATCGAGGGCGACGAAGCGGTACGCATTGGTCACGTCAGGGAACTCGAAGCCCGCCACCCACGCAACGGTCTTCAGTGCGTCGTCGCGAGCCCGACGCAATGGATCGGCCAAGGCTTGAATTGACGTGAGCGACGGCGCACGATAGAAACCTCCGACGCGGACGTTGACCGGGTGCACGGCTCGTCCCCCCACGGTCTGCATCACCACGTTGCCGGTCCGTTTGAGCTCGAGCCCGCGCTTCACGCTGATGGGATCGATTTCGGCCAGCTCGACGGCGTCGGCGCAACCCAGGAAGTCCGGCGCGTGCAATAGATAGATGTGCAGCGCGTGGCTCTGAATCCACTCGCCGCAGTACAGCAGGCGGCGCAGGTCTGTCACTCGCTCGTCGACGACCACGCCACAGGCGTCTTCCATAGCGAGACAGGCCGACATCTGGTACGCCACCGGGCAGATTCCGCAGATCCTGGCCGTGATGTCAGGCGCCTCGCTGAAGTGGCGACCGACCAGCAGTGCTTCGAAGTAACGCGGCGGTTCGAAGATGTCCAGAGCGACGTCCTCGACGCGACCGTCTCTGACGCGCACGCGTAGGGAGCCCTCACCCTCCACGCGCGAAATGCCCTCGGCGCTGATCGTACGGACCTTGTTCGCCCCGTGGGTCATCGTGGATCCTCACGGTCGCGTTGTCGTGGTGCGGGGCTCGCCACGGGAACACTGCTCGCGAGAGCCTGTTCCATGAAACCGGGCGCCGCAGCATTGAACGTGCCGAAGAGACGTCGCACGGACGGCTCCGACGCGCCACGCCCTTTAAGTTCGGCTGAGAGTGCGCCACAGTTGGCGTCGTCGACGGGGCCGAAACACCCGAAGCATCCACGATCGATCGAAGGACAGAGCGCACCGCAGCCCGAGCGAGTGACTGGTCCGAGGCACGGGGCTCCTCGAGTGACCAGTAGACACACGGTGCCTCGGGCCTTACACTCCTGACACACCGAATGTGACGCGATGACCGGTCGACGTCCGGCGAGAAATGCGAGGATCACTTCGAGCAACTGGCCGCGATCGATCGGACAACCGTGGAGCTCGTAGTCGACCTTCACGTGCGCAGCGATTGGCGTCGAAGTGTCGAGTGAGTCGAGGTATTCGGGATGGGCGTAGACAACGCCCGCATAGGTACCCGGTACCGTGAAGTTGCGCAGCGCCTGGATTCCGCCGGAAGCGGCGCACGCGCCGATGGTCACGAGATGGCGAGAGTTGGCCCGCACCTCCTTGATTCGCTCAAGGTCTTGGTTGGTGGTGATCGATCCCTCAACGAGCGAGATGTCGAAGGGACCGTCGAGCGTCGTGCGTGACATCTCGCTGAAGTGAGCGAAGTGCACCGCCTTGGCAAGTGCCAACAACTCGTCCTCACAGTCCAACAGACTCAACTGGCATCCGTCGCACGAGGCGAACTTCCACACCGCCAGTGTCGGTCGATCAGCGGAGATCCGGTGGTCGCTCATCGCTCTCGCTGCGTCATCAGTTGCGAGACCAGACCGGCGTAGGGAACGACCGGTCCCTCTCGGCACAGGAGCAGTGGACCTAGTTGGCAGTGTCCGCACCAACCGATGCCGCACTGCATGTTTCGCTCGAGCGAGACGAGGATTGCCTCGGGGTCCATCGCTCGGTCCACCAAAGCGCGCGCGGTGAACCGCATCATGATCTCAGGCCCGCAGAGCAGCGCCCTCGAATTGTGGTCGTCGAAGCCGGCATCACCGAGCAGTGACGTGACCAAACCGACCCTTCCCTTCCAGGTCGGCGGGGCCTGGTCCACCGTCAGGGCGACCGTGGCACCACGTGCGGCCCACGAGTCGAGATCGTTCTGGAAGACGATCTGGGACGGTTCGCGCGCGCCGACCAGCACGAAGACGCGCCCCCCGCCTCGCTGGCGCGCCCGCACGAGTTCTTCGACGGCCCCACGAAGTGGTGCGAGTCCGATCCCTCCGGCGACGACGACGGTGTCACGGGTATCGACCGATGTCACCTCGTCGTTGCGCGGCACCAGCCAATCGGTGCCGAAGGGTCCGCGGACGCCGACGAGATCACCGACGTCACAATGGCAGAGAGCGTGTGACACTGCACCGACGTCACGAACACTGTGGCGAAGCACCGTATCGCCGGGAGCGCTGCTCATCGATATGGCGACCTCTCCGACACCGAAGGCGCTGAGCATGTTGAATTGACCACATCGAAAATCCATCGACGACCCATCGAGTGCTTCGAGCACCAATGTCGTGATGTCGTTCGTTTCAATTTTGCGCTCGACGACCCGATAAGGAGTCGGCGTCATCTCACCACGTGAGATGACGGCGGCGTCGGTCGCCAGAGTGGCGAGCGTTCGTTCAGCGCACACCGTGATCTCCGTAGAGGTCCAAGAGTCGCATCCGCGTGGCTTGGAGTCGTGCGAGGAGCGTCTCGGCGACCTTGGAGAGCAACGCGAAGCCCAACGCCGGGTCCGACAACGCCTTGGCGCGAAGGCAGACACCGTCAATCGCGATGCACCCGACGGACTCGGTGGCCTCGGCGTCGAAGGTCCACAGATACGGTGGGACCATCCAACTCCAACCGACGACCTCGCCGGGCCCGACGGTTTCGATCACAATCGATCCCCGGCCCGGAGCGTGGACCTTGATCGACACCCCGCCTCTACGCAGGAGGTAGAACGTGTCGGCACATTGGCCCTCGGCACAGAGGCGCTCGCCCTGTTCGAACGTCACGTTGCGCGCACATCCCGCAATGAGTTCGACCGCGTCATCGTTCATACCCTTCGTGAAGGGGTGCGTCTCAAGTAGCGCTCGCATGTTCATGGTCACGATGTACTCATCGATGTTGAGGTCTTGACGCGCGCTCCGTCACTCGCAGCGATGGCTGCCACCTCTTGGGTGAGGTCGATACCGACCGGACACCACACGATGCATCGACCGCACCCGACGCAACCAGAGGTATCGAACTGATCCCACCACGTCGAGAGTTTGTGCGTCAACCACTGTCGATAGCGCGACGACGAGGAGGCCCGCACCGGACCACCGTGCAAGTACGAGTGCTCCAGGTCAAAGCACGACGACCAAGTCCGTCGACGTTCGACGACACCGACCGTATCCGCCGTGTCGTGCACGTCACTGCAGAAACACGTAGGACAGACCATCGTGCAATTTCCGCAGGAGAGGCATCGGCTGGCCACTTCGTCCCAACGCGGGTGCTCGAGGTTCTGCGAGAACAGGTCGGCTACGGCTCGCACCGGCAACGAACGACTCATTTGGCGCGCGGCGTCCTCCAGTTGTTGGTCGCGTGCCGCGAGGTCCGCGTCTTCCACAGGCCTGGTGGGGACCGACGAGAGAACCTCGGCACCGCGGGGAGTTCCGATTCGCACGACGAAGCGGTGACCGCGTTCATCGTCGAGTTCGGTGAGTGCCAGATCGAATCCGTCATCGATACCAGGACCACTCATCATTGACGCGCAGAAGCACGTCTCGGCTGGACGGGCACATTCCGCGACCACGACGAAACTGGCTTCGCGACGGTCAGAGAATCGCACGTCGCGGTGCGCCCCCTCTTTGAGCACGCGGTCCAAAATGTCCATCGCCGCCACTTCGCAGGGCCGGGCACCAAGAATCGCCAACGGGGTGAAGGACCGATCCGGTTCGCGAAAGATCATCGTGTCGCCGACCGTTTCGCCGCGCCACATGACTTGACTGGGTGGGAAGTGTTCCTGCTTCCAAGACTCCGGTCCGACGGCCCATGAGAAGAGTTCGTCATCGTCGCTTGGAACGAGAGCGTACGAACCCGGTGACTGCCTATCGCGAACACCCCGTGGTAGATCGGCGATCGAAGAGATCGAACCCGTAACGATGGCGTCGTCACTCACCGTTGGCCCCTTCACCTCGTAGCCCATCGCAATAAGACGCGCGATGAGATGGTCCAGGCCGTCAATACTCATCACGACTTCTTCGCCGTTCACTCGCACTCCGATCAGCGTTTATTGGCTGCATCGGTATCTTGCATTGGGGTGCAAAAGACTCACTAGGGTAGAACGTCACGAATAGGCCGAACGTGTGACCAAGGCTCCTCAGGGCAACGCAAAAGGGGGGCACGAAGCGCCAATCCGAGATTCTCGATCGGTTGCGAGCGGTCCCTTGTCGGCGAGCCCAGGTTTGGTCGGCCCCGTTTCGCCACGTCGCACGATCTCGTCGAACGGAATGAGGCGGAGCGAGCCGAGCTGCGGAGACGACGAGCGCGTATTACGTCGGTCATCCGACGTTGGAATAGACCCAACTCCGGTCGGCCAACTGGGAGGCGATGATTTGCGGTTTAAAACTCTTGGTAGACCGATGGATCTTGATCGGCGAGACGACCGTCGGCGCGCGCCAGCGTGGCGATCGACGCGACGTCATCCGGAGTAAGGGAAATATCGAAGATGTTGAAGTTCTCGCGCTGGCGTTCGACAGATTGGGACTTGGGGATGGGAATTGACCCGACATGCACATGCCAGGCCAGGATCGCTTGGGCCGGGGTGACGCCGTGTTTGGTGGCGACGTCAACGATGACTGGATTGGCAAGCAGATCGCTGCCGCGCCCGAGCGGGCTCCACGATTCGGTAATGATGCCGTTCTCGCGGTGGTAGGCCAGTTGTTCGACCTGGGGAAAGTACGGATGCAGTTCGATCTGGTTGAGCGCCGGTAGTTCGCCGGTCTCCTCGCGCAGGCGCTCAATGTGCTCCGGGAGGAAATTACTGACACCGATGTACTTGACGAGGCCTCGATCGCGCGACTCGATGAGTGCCCGCCACGCTTCGACGTAGTGATTTTCGAGCGGATTGGGCCAGTGAATGAGATAGATATCGATAGCGTCCAGACCCATCCGCAGGACGCTTTCCTCCACCGCCGTGAGGGCTTCGTCGTAGTGGTGGTGTCGGCCGGGAAGCTTGGACGTGACGATCAGCTCCTGACGGGGTATTTCCGAGCGGCGAACGGCAGCACCTACCGCCCCCTCATTCTCATAGTTGAACGCCGAGTCGAGCAGTCGGTAGCCGTGATGAATCGCCTCCACGATGGTGGTCGTCCCGTCGTTGCCGTCGAGCGAGTACGTGCCAAGACCGATCGCCGGAAGAGACAACTTCGCACCGCCGCTAATCAATGGAACCTCCATGTTTCACCCTAATCTGAAGACGTGGCCAACGAAAGAATCAGGGTAGCAAGAGCGCACGAACGCACAGGTCGGTGATGAAAAAAGCACAAAACCACTAGAAAATGCATCACCTCCTAAGCTCACGACCTATGGCGACCATAATTATCAAGCGACACGTCGGAAAGCGTTGAACGAACGTCTTTCCGTATTGATTTTTTCGTACCGGAAATCCCTATTTTTTGTATCTCGGAATCTATAATTATTTAATCATCCGGGGTCGAATTCAACTCAGGGGGGCGTCATTGCGACGCCAATCCCGAATACTGGTGGGGGCCTCCCTCCTTCTTTCGGGCTTCACGATGCTGGTTGGATTGGGCGTCAGTGTCCCGAGCGCAGCGGCGGCAAACACGCCCATCAGCAGCCTCGTCGACTCGCCCGAGGCGATCGCCAACGACGGTTCGCACGTCTGGGTTGCCAACAGTGCGTACAACTCGGTGACCGAACTCACGTCGAACGGCACGTTCGTGCAAAGCATCGCCGTGGGGATCGCGCCCGTTGCGGTCGCGGTAGACGGGACCCATGTCTGGATCGCCAACAGCGGATCGTCCACAGTGACCGAGCTTGCGTCGGACGGATCCTTGGTCCAGACGATCGGGCTCGATGGCCAGCCCACTGGCATCAGCTCCGACGGCACGGACGTCTGGGTCACCGAAAGCGCGAACGACGAGGTCTTCGAGATCGATGCCGCCAACGGGGCGGCGGTCTCCACCTTTTACGAAGGCGACGACCCGACGGGGATCTCCTCGGATGGGACCAACGTCTGGATCGCCAATTCAGGTGACGGAACGGTTTCGCAGTACAACATCGCCGACGGCGCGAACGTCAACACGATCACGGTCGGCGCCGACCCGACCGGGGTCTACTCCGACGGACAGTTTGTGTTCGTGGCCAATACCGGTGATGGCACCGTGACCGTATTGAACGCCGACGACGGCTCTTACGCCGACGGAACTGGTGGGTCACCGATTCAGGTGGGAAACGATCCCACGGGGATCACCGCGAACGGTACCCAGGCGTGGGTGACCAATACGGCCGACGGGACCGTGACGACGCTGAACTACCAGCCGGGCGAGCTATCGGTGGATGGGACCTTCAACGTGGGCAACGGTCCGGCCGCGGTAACGCTCAACGGTTCGAGCGCCTGGGTCGATAACGCCGGCGACGGAACCGTCGACGACGTCGACACGACGACGGGTGTCGTGCTGCAGAACTTCAACGTCGTTGACGATTCGGGAATCCAGTCCCAAACAATCCCGACTGG
>Ga0187847_10002810_pt1 | contig 13766 bp, 12 predicted proteins | sample June2016WEW_4_10_FD_132458 | JGI IMG/M metagenome (GOLD analysis project Ga0187847, IMG submission 132458) | Peatland microbial communities from SPRUCE experiment site at the Marcell Experimental Forest, Minnesota, USA - June2016WEW_4_10 | ecosystem: Environmental > Terrestrial > Soil >...
CGACAACGTGCAGTTGACCGTGGAGCTGATCACGCCGGTAGCTTTGGAAAAGGGCTTGCGGTTTGCGATCCGCGAAGGCGGCCGCACAGTAGGCGCCGGCACGGTTTCAGAGATTGTGAAGTAGACGCTTGCCGCGTCGGGCGGACCGTCCTTCGGGCGCAAGGTCATGACGCGGGTTTGAAACTGTTAGCTGAGAACTGATAGCTAGCAGTTGTTAGCCGAAAGGAATTGAAATGCGGGAAATTGTTACATTGCAGTGCACCGAGTGCAAGGAACGGAATTACTCGACGACGAAGAACAAGAAGACGACCACTGGCCGTCTGGAGTTCAAGAAGTTCTGTAACCGCTGCCGCAAGCACCAGCCGCACAAGGAAACGAAGTAGAGCAGCGGATAGCGAACAGCTATCAGTACACAGTTGACCGATTTTCAGGTAGGTCCGGTTTTTTTTAACTGTTAGCTGATAGCTGTTCGCTGAAAGCTGTTTTTAGGGGCGTAAGCTCAACGGCTAAACTGTCGGTCTCCAAAACCGAACTTGGGGGTTCGAATCCCTCCGCCCCTGCCAGATTGAACGGGCATGCGCCCGGCGCGAAGCTAGGCGCGAAGGAACGAAACATGGCATCGAAGGCATTAATGGCAAATGGCGATGATCGGCCGGACAAGCGGCAGGGATCAAATCCTGTGTCGAAGTTTTCCGGCGGCGTGGTTGGGCAGTGGAAAGAATTTACCCAGTTTCTGAGTGATGTGCGCGCGGAGATGCGCAAGGTGGTTACGCCCTCGTGGAAGGAAGTGAAATCCACGACCACGGTGGTGATCATTGCGGTGGCCATCTTCGGCGTTTACTTTTTCCTGATAGACGGATTATTTTCCATCGCCATGAACCGGTTACTACAGAAATTGGGCGGATTGCAGTGAACATGTTTAGCCGCGAAACGAGAGCATGATGGCCGAAGAACTGGAACAAACCGCCGAGCAGACTCCGCCGGAGCGCAATGAGCGCTTCAAGTGGTACATCCTGCATGCCTACTCAGGCTTTGAGCGCAAGGTGCGCGAGTCGATCGAGAGCCGCGTGCAGGCATTCGGGCTGCGCGACAGGGTGGGCCGGGTGATGATTCCCACCGAGCCGGTCACGGAAATCGTTAACGGCAAGAAGCGTACTGTCGAGCGGGTTTTTCTGCCTGGCTACGTGCTGGTCGAGATGGATCTGGACAACAATCTCTGGCATGTTCTAAAAGACACGCCCAAGGTGACGGGATTTCTGGGCACCGGCGATAAGCCTGTGGCGCTGTCGGAGGAAGAAGTGAGTGGAATCCTCTTCCGTTCCGAGACCGCCAAGGATAGACCGCGACTCAAGATCAAGTTTGAAAAAAACGAGCAGGTCCGCATCACCGATGGACCGTTTGCCAATTTCAACGGCGTGGTGGACGAAATCAACGAAGATCGCGAAACCATGAAGGTCATGGTGACCATCTTCGGCCGGTCAACCCCAGTTGAGTTGGAGTTCAGCAAAGTGGAAAAGATTGAGTAGCCGGTTTTAGCTGCTAGCTACTAGCTTTCAGCTTCTAGCCGGTTCGGCCACCTAGCGGCCGCCGGTTTGCAAGCGAACGCTGCGGCGCCGGCACCAAAATTTGAATAAGGAAGATGTCCAGCTAAAGGCTAGAAGCTAGGAGCTAGAGGCTGGCTCCAAGGAAACTGAATCATGGCACCTCCGAAGAAAATTACGGGTTACGTCAAGCTGCAGATCGAGGCCGCAAAGGCCACGCCAGCGCCTCCGGTAGGCCCCGCGCTGGGCCAGGCGCAGGTCAACATCATGGAGTTCTGCAAGCAGTTCAACGCGCGCACGCAGAACAAGGAGATGGCCGGGCTCACGATTCCGGTTGTCATCTCGGTTTATGCCGACCGCAGCTTCACCTTTATTACCAAGACGCCGCCTGCAGCGGTTTTGTTGAAGAAAGCAGCCGGGATCGCCAAGGGCTCCGGCACGCCCAACAAGGAAAAGATCGGCAAGGTGACTGAAGCGCAAGTGCGCGAGATCGCCACGCAAAAGATGCCCGACCTGAACGCCGCCTCGGTCGAGACGGCCATCAAAAGCATCAAGGGTACCGCCCGCTCCATGGGCATCGAAGTGGTAGCGTAAGCCGCAGTTCCAAGAATTTCAGACGTGAAAAGGCCCTCTCTCGCGGGAGGGCCTTTTCACGTCTGGGCGCTCAAAAATTCTCAGAACCAGCGGCCCAAGGTGATGAAGACTTTGTGATGGCCGTCGTCGCCCACCGAAACGCCGAAAGTGACCAGCCCGAGCGGCGTATTGCCCACCAATCCAATGAGCCCGTCCTGACGCAGGATTGACCGCGCATTCGGCGACCAGATCTCCCCAGCCTCGTAGCTGAAGGCGCCGTAGAGACCCTGCCCCAATCCTGTGGGCAGAGCTGCCAGGCGGTGCATGTAGCCGGTCCGGGCAAGGTAGGTATCGGTGCCCCGGTACTCATCAAACGAAGAGGCCGAGAGTCGCATCGGGCCGCCCAGGGTGAACAGGTAAGGTTGAGCAACGTTGGCGCGCAGGTAGGAGTTGACCTCCCCGCTCAAGCCAAAAATATTCGTCTCTTTCCAAGCGCGTGTACTACTGAAAGCGAGATTGGCCAGCGGTGCATTGTCGCTTCCCACGGCGTGATAGAAAGCGCCAGCCGAGGCTGACAGGCGAAAGCCATTAGGCGAGATAGCGCCGGCAGAAGCTTCATCGATCCTGATATGTAGCATGCCGGTTTGCGCGGTGCCATTGAGATCAGGTCCCCCGCCGGAGCCGGTTGTGAGGCTCCATCGCGTATCCTCCGCGCGCCACTCGGCGGAGATTTGCAGTTGGTCCGAGAAGGTGCGGCCGGCCTCGATGCCCGCCCCAAAATTTTGCTGGAAGCGTTCAGCAACGCGCTGCTGATTGACCCATATGTAGACCGGCTCACGGAGGATGCTTGTGCGCGGCTCGATGAAATAGCCGCTCGGGGTAAGCATGCGGTAGTACTCGGCCCAGAGATCGGTCATATAGCCGACGCGGGCGTTGGCGCGCAGTTCGGAACCGAAGCCCAGAAAATTCTGGTCGACGAAGCGGAAGCTCATCTCGCCGCGAGTGATGTTGGACGTAGCAGCCGTCAACTCGGGACTGAGAAGCAGATAGGGCGGGCCAGTGCGGTCGTTGCTGAGATGAACCAGGAGGCCTGTGTCGGGGGCGGGTGCACCTGCGTCTGCCGTTGGCTGCAAAGACTGAGGAGCAAAAGTCCCCCACGTAGCAACGATTTCGCCATTGGACTGGATGCGCTTGAGGGCCTCGATGGTTGATTTGGGCACGATAGGCTGGCTCTCAATAGGCTTCAGATCGCTGAGCACCTCATGCACGGCAGCCGGCTCTCCACCCTCCACGCGAACTTGCCGCAATATGCCGGGCAGCGGACGGCGCCGGCTCACGCGCGCGTTCAGGTAGACCTTCCATTCATCGGCATCCAAAGCGTACATCAAGAGGGCGGCGCAGTTCTGGTCGGCGGCCTTGTAACCGGCGTCAATCAAGCCGGCGGCCTTGGCGTAGTCGGTCGCGGAGAAGCTGCCAACCGGCACGGTGATCACCACATCGGCCAGCCGTTCGGCCTGCGACACGTTGCGTTGAATACCGGCATCAAATGCGCGATTGAGTATGCCGACAATCGACATTGTGTCGGTATTGGTGAGAGCCGCATCCTCAAGGTGAATGGCGATGATCACATCGGCATGCAGGTCGCGCTTGAGAACGTCAGTGGGCAAGTTATCGAGGATGCCGCCGTCGACCAGGTAATGCCCGTTGCGTCCCTGAACCGGAGGAAAGACGCCAGGAATGGAGATAGAGGCGCGCACAGCCAAGGACAATGGCCCAGCGGCAAAGGTGACAGGGTCGAGAGTGTTCAGGTCGGTGGCCACGCAGCGAAAAGGAATAGGAAGCCGGTTGTAGTCCAGTTCCTCGCTGTTGTAACCGGGCATGTTAGTCGCGAGGAATTCGTTGACGCCGTGGTCAGTAAGCAGAGCATTGCGTAAAGACAGGTGATGGCGCAGACCAACGGTAAACGCCTCAGGAAGTTCGTGACTGTCCTGGCGACGGCGGAAGCTGGCGTCAGAGTAGGGTGTTTGCAAGGTAAAGACGCGAGTGAACGCATCGCTCACGGCCAACGCGCGCATCTGGGCAGGCGTCATCCCCGTCGCATAGAGTGCGCCGACTAGCGAGCCCATGCTGGTGCCAGAGATGCGGTCGACGGGAATGTGATGCTCCTCAAGCCATTCGAGGACGCCCACATGCGCCAACCCTAAAGCTCCACCACCCTCGAGTGCGATGCCGATGGAAGCGCGGCCCGGCGGCTCGATGGCAGGCAGCGAGCCGCCGCTCGAGGCGGGAGCGACATTTGCAGAGTCCTGCGCCGCAGCAGGAATGAATAGCAGTGTGGCGAAAAGCACGGCTCTAATGGTTTTCCTGCCCACGGATACACCTCCTGGCGAAAGATCACCTTCAAGGTAATGCTTTCGACCGGGAGTTGCAGTGACGGAGGCGAGTCATCACAAAAAATAGCTAGAGTGGCGAGCGTGGCGCGAATCGGACCGATGACGCAAAAAGGCCCTCCCTGAGCGGGAGAGCCCTTCCGCGTTGGTTGTGTGGCGCGTCGAAAGGACGAGCGATTCCAGTCCTACTTCGGCGGGGCCGGCGTGAACCCTTCGCGTCTCTGGCTGGGTTCCGGTTTCGGTTTGGGCTTAGGCGCCTTCTTGACTTCTTTTCTGCCTTTGTCTTTGCTTCCCATACGTGCAAGTGTGCCACAAAAGGGGTGGGATGGGAAAGAACAAAAAGCCGGACGATGACGGGTTCCGAGAGCAGAAGTGATATTCGTACGATTCCTTAAATTCCACTAAGCTTTTCGGCGGATGCCCATAATGTGTTGCCGTGTATCCCAAAAATCTTGTGGTTATTAAACTTTCACGCAAGAGTTGACGATCTCCCTAATACCTGGCGCGCCACGGACGATAACTCACTCGCAACCACATTCACAGAGGAGTGCGCCATGAGGTCCAGAGCGCTGTTGATCGTTTTGTTATCGTCGCTTATTTGTGTTGTCTCCATCATCACCGGCTGCAACGGAAAGGTGACGTCGTTAACATCGACGACAGCCACGTTGCAATCGATCGCCGTAACTCCTGCCTCGCCCTCAGTGGCCAAAGGTCTGACTCAGCAATTCACCGCCAAAGGAACTTACAGCGACACGACCGTAGTCGACATCACAGGCTCTGTGTCATGGGCATCGGCAACACCTTCGGTCGCGTCAATCGCCTCTTCCGGCGGATTAGCAACAGCGCTCACCGTGGGCACCACCAACATCACAGCATCTCTCAGCGGAATCACCAGTCCCGCAGACTCGCTTACCGTCAACGCCGCCACTTTGCAATCGATCGCAGTCACTCCAGCATCGCCCTCGGTGGCCAAAGGTCTGACCCAGCAGTTCACCGCCAAGGGAACCTACAGCGACACGACCGTCGTCGACATCACCAGCTCCGTCGCTTGGGTTTCGGGAACGCTAGCAGTAGCCTCAATCGCCTCTTCCGGCGGATTAGCAACAGCGCTCACCGTGGGCAGCACCAACATCACAGCCTCCTTGAATGGAATCACCAGCGCCGCCGACTCCCTCACCGTCAGCGCAGCTACGCTGCAATCGATCGCCGTCACCGCGGCTTCTCCCACGGTCGCAGCCGGCAGCACAGATCAATTCACGGCAATGGGAACTTACAGCGACACGACCACCGCGAACATCACAACATCGGCAGCCTGGACATCGGGTAATACCAGCACAGCGACTGTCGATCCCACAACAGGCTTGGCAAGTGGTATCGTGGCTGGCAGCACGACGATTTATGCGGCGCTCAGCGGTCAGCAGGGTTCGGCTTCACTTACCGTCACCGCGACACAGCGCAACTACAGCGGATCGGCTTCGGTCGGCGACTTCGTTACCTTCACCATCGATACCCAAGCCGGCACGCTGGCCTATAACAACGTCTCCAACGGGCAAACTGGGAGCGTTTCGTATGTAATCAACGCGGATGGAAGTTCGACCCTCAACGATGCCGCCGGCCATCTGCTCGCGGTCTCCGAGGTGCCAGGCTACGGCGTCGTCGCGCTGATGAACAACGCCGGTGCAACCGCCGACCAGCTTGCATTGGTCACCAGCGTCACCCAGCAAAACATCAACGCGGCCAGCTTCGCGGGCCAAGCCTATAACGTCCTCGAATTCGGCACCACGGGCGGAGGAGTATCGATCAGTTCGCTGGCCATCGACAATTCCGGCATCATCACCGGAACCCAGTTTCAGCCATTCAATAAACTGGGCTCCAACAACCTCGGCTTCAACGCTTGGAGTTTTCAGCTTCCCACTATTTCGCCCGCGCCGTATATGCTGCTTCCAGCGCCCGCGCCGCCTGCCGGGACCGGCAACAACTACATCTTTGGCGCACCCAACGGAATGTTCCTCGACGATTCCGAGATCGGTTCGATGATTGGCTTGCCCAAGGCCGCCACCAAGGACTTCGATTCCAGTTGGGCCAAGACTTATACGCTGACCTACTACCAAAAGACCAACGCTTATGGTCCGGATGGCAATAGTCTCGAAGTCGGCGATGTCTCCTGGGGAGTGGCGACGCTGAAGCTGGACTCCTCCGGCAACCTCACCCTCAAGGACAGTAACGGCAACTCGATGGCCTCAGGGCTGCTGATTCCTGTAGCCGATACCGCTGCACTCTATGACGGCACTACCACCACCGGCCCCGGTTCGCCGGGAGAACTGGGCGATCCCTGCTTTGGACTCTTCACCTTCACGGCAACGATAGGCGGTCAGACTCAGAACGTCTACGCTGCCTTCACCGGGGGAACGGTGCTGCTCTCGAGCTTTGCGACCGCAACCACGTTCAACCCCGGCGACAACTACGACTACTTCTATGGAGTCGGATTGCCGCAATCGACCACCTCTACGGCATCGAACACCGGAAACTCGACGAACCAGGGCGGATCGAGCACCGCCAATCCCCCCGGAGCATGGAACTCACTCGGCGGCACCGTCTCCTCGACTGCCCAGCGGCTTTATGTGGGCAGTTCCACCAACGGCGACCTGCTCACCTTTACCATCGACCCCAGCGCCGGAACCTTGGCCTACTATGACGTGACCAACGGAAACCGCAGCGCGACACCCTCCGCGATCACCTACACTCTGAATCTCGATGGCTCTTCGACGGTCACCGACCCGGACAGCTATGTGCTCGGCGCCGTCGAACTGCCCGATCAGGCACTTTTTGTGGAGATGACCGACACCGGCTTCAATCCGCCTTACACAGCCACTGGTAGCCTGCCCTATAACTACGGCCCGCCCGACCTGGTGATTGCCCTGCCAAAGATGAACCTGACCACTGAGGATTTCACAGGGCAGAATTACAACTTCATTCAGATGCAGACCTCGAACGGCGACGAGACCATCGGCTCGATGGCCATTGACGCCAACGGCAACTTCACCGCCAACGGCGTTACCCCCACTGCCGCGTCAACTGGAACTTACTTCCAATATGGCTTCAACAACCTTGACAACCTCACCTTCCCATTGGGAAGTTACCCAGCGCCCTGGATCGCCACTACTGACGTCGCCGCCAATAGCCCGCAAGATCAGCGCGCCGATTATCTCTTCGGCTATCCCGGATCGTTGGCCATCCTCACAACATCCACGCAAGGCACGCTGGTCGGCGTCCCACAAGCTTCGACCGCGACCTTCCAGTCCACGGTGAGCAACAATCCCATCACCGGAACTTATAAGGTGATGTTCTTCCGCAGGCAAGTAACTGGTTCCGACCAATACGGCGAGACCGGACCAACCGGGAACCCAACCGGCGCTGCCGCCCCAAACTGCAACGCCACCGCGCCAGTCACGGGATGGAAGTGCTTGCCTGAGGTTCGCGGCGTGAGCATGGGCATTGACACGCTGGTAGTCCTGTCGAATGGCAACGCCACGCTAACCGACGTGAGCAACAATTCGATTCCGTGGCATGGAATCCTGACGCCCGTTTCCAGCAATCCAGCTCTATATGGAACCGGTAGCGATGGCGAGCTGACCAACTCCTGCAATGGGGTTTTCGCCTTCACCTTCAGCTCTGGCACCGGAGCATCTCAAACAAATAGCACGATCTTCTTGACCTTTGTGCCGGGAACGACTCCAGCAGTGGTTTTCTCCAATCTGGCAGTTGCCCCCGGCGCTACGCCCGGTCCCAGCAGCACAAACTATCAGTATCGCTATGGGATCGGCTTCAGGACTGGCAATTGACCGGCGCAATGGACGTTTGTTCCAAGGCAAAAGGGGCGCTCTTCGGAACGCCCCTTTTCCTGTGCATTTACCGGGAAATCGTTGACTCGGGGGCTCGATTCGGGTATTCTGAAATCCTTGCGCGGTGTTGCGCCTGGGTCTCTGTGTCGAGCCCTCAGCGACAGTTCTCCGTCGATGAGGTGATACGCTCATCAAGGCCCGGCCGGCCGATACCCTGGATGGATGTCTTGAGGAATCGGCTAGCACAGGCTTACAGTTGCTGGATTCGAATTTAAAGGCGCGCCGTTTGGCGCCAAGTTCAATTCAGCTAGAGTCCCTTCGAGGGGCCAACCCCGCACTCCTCACCCGAACAGATCTGTTTGGCAGTGGGTGGAATGAGACCCGTGCGTTTGGTTGCGCGGGCAAGAGCGCATTGCGCTGGATTTTTTGTTCGGATTCGACCGGAACGGCTCGCAATCGATGTGCCGTACCACTTTTGAAGACAGTCGTTCTAGAGGGCAGGAGAGAGATGAGTACCTTTATTCCGAGCGGCAAGAATATCGACCGCAAGTGGTTCGTTTTGGATGCCAGCGGCAAGACGCTGGGCCGTCTGGCGACCAAGGCCGCCGATGTGTTGAGCGGCAAGCTGAATCCCCAATACGTGCCGTATATCGATGTGGGCGACCACGTGATCGTAATCAACGCGGAGAAGGTCCGCCTGACTGGCCTCAAGGCGCAGAACAAGCTCTATCGCCGCTACACCGGTTTCCCCGGCGGGCTGCGCGAAGAGTCGTTCACGCGCCTGTTGCACCGCAAGCCAGAGCAGATTCTGGAGCAAGCCATCAAGGGCATGCTGCCCAAGAGCAAGATGGGTCGCCAAATGGCCACCAAGCTGAAGGTTTATCGCGGCGACAAGCATCCCCACGAGGCGCAGATGCCTGTGGCGATGGAAGTGGTGTAACCGAGTTTATTTGAACTGTTAGCTGTTAGCTGTGAGCTGATAGCTGCGAGGAAACGAGCAAAGAATGGCAGATCTGGTTCAGTACTACGGGACGGGACGGCGCAAGTCGGCGATCGCACGCGTCTTTCTGCGTCCCGGCACAGGCGAGTGGAAGGTCAACGGCAAGCCCTTTGAGACGTACTTCGTCACCGAGCAGCAGCGCGTGGCCGCCAAGCGGACACTGGTTGTGGCCGAGCTGGCTTCGAGTTTCGACGTGGTCACCACCGTCAAGAGCGGCGGCGTGGCCGCGCAGGCCGATGCCGTCAAGATGGGCATTGCCCGCGCCCTGGTCGAGTTCAATCCTGAGCTGCGCAAGCTGCTCAAGGCCGAAGGCTTGATGACCCGCGACGCCCGCCAAAAGGAACGCAAGAAGTACGGACAGAAGGGCGCACGCAAGCGCTTCCAGTTCAGCAAGAGATAGCTGCCAGCTAACAGCGGAAGGTCTACAGTTTTCCCTGTCGGTTTTTTCGGGGTTACTGTTAGCCGTTAGCCGTTAGCTGCTTTTCAATCTCCCGCGTTAGCGGGTTAAATTCGGGCGCTGGCATCGACCACCCGGATGCAATCCACAAAGGAGGCCAATGGCCACGATCACAATGAAGGAGCTGCTCGAAGCTGGAGTTCACTTCGGGCATCAGACCAAGCGCTGGAATCCAAAGATGAAGGAATACATCTTTGGCGAGCGCAACGGAATCTACATCATCGACTTGCAGAAGACGCTCAAGCTGTTCAAGGATGCGTCAAAGTTCGTCACCGAGCTGTGCGCGTCAGGCAAGACGATTCTTTTCGTCGGCACCAAGCGCCAGGCGCAGGACGCCGTGGCTGAAGAGGCCACACGCGCAGGCATGCCGTACATCAACCAGCGCTGGCTGGGCGGCCTGCTGACTAATTGGGTGACGGTGCAGAAGTCGGTGAAGCGCCTTCAGGAATTGGATGATATGGCCACCGATGGCCGCTATGAGTTGCTGACCAAGAAGGAAGTGATCAAGATGGAGCGGGAGCGCAAGCACCTGCAAGCCAACTTGGCCGGCATCAAAGCCATGAAGCGTCTGCCCGACGCCTTGTTTATAGTCGACTCGAACAACGAGGCGATTGCCGTAAAGGAAGCCCGCAAGCTGGGCATTCCAGTGGTTGCCGTCGTTGACACGAACTGCGACCCCACGGTGGTCGATTACGTGATTCCGGGCAACGACGATGCCCTGCGCGCTATCCGCCTCTTCACCTCGAAGATCGCCGACTCGGCGGCCGAGGGCGTGAACTTGGTCGGCGACAAGGCCTTTGCCGAGGAACAACTACCGGTTCCGCTGGCTGAAGTGGCCGTAGAATCCGCGCCCGCCGAAGAAGTGGACCTGGAAGCGGCTCTGGGCGGCGGCATTCGCAAGGCGCCCGCTGCGGTTGCGGCACTCGACGAGGCCGAAACGGCCGGGGGCGCTCTTTAATCATTCTGGCGCATTCCAATGCGCATAATGAGACAAGCGTGGCCGCTGAAGTATGGTGCCACGCTTTTCTTATGCCAGGCGCCTGTCGGCGAAATTGAAAAATCCGAGACTGAAGAATTTAGGAAAAGAGAGATATGACAGTGAGCGAAAAGATTGATGCCAAGCAGGTAAAAGAGCTTCGTGAAAAGTCCGGCGCGCCCATGGGAGACTGCCTGAAAGCGTTGCAGGAAGCCAAGGGAAACATCGAAGATGCCTTTGTGGTGCTGCGCAAGCGCGGCATGGCTTCGGCGCAGAAAAAGGCCGCCCGCTCGACCAACGAGGGTGCGGTAGGCACTTACATTCATGCCGGCGGCAAGATCGGCGTGCTGATCGAACTGAATTGCGAAAGCGACTTCGTGGCCCGCACCGAGGACTTTCAGGAACTGCTCAAGGACATCGCCATGCACATCGCTGCCTCCGATCCGCGCTACGTGCGGCCCGAGGACGTGACTGCAGCCGATATGGAACGCGAGAAAGAGATCTATCGCGCGCAGGCCGCTGCCACCGGCAAGCCGGCCCCCGTAATCGAGAAGATCGTGGATGGCAAGATGGCCAAGTTCTATGAGGAGGTTTGCCTCGTCGAGCAGCCTTTCATCAAGGACCAGGCCATCAGCATCAAGGAGTTGATCGGGCAGAAGGTGGGCAAGCTGGGCGAGAACATCACCGTGCGGCGCTTTGCGCGCTTCAAGGTAGGCGCACCCGACTGGACCATCGCCACCACCAAGCCCGCCGAACCAGCAGCCGAGTAGCTTCCAACACATTCTGGAAATCGAACAAAGCCCAGGGCGCGAACCCTGGGCTTTCTTTTCATCCGCGCTCGCCGTTCAAATGGCCAATGCGGCCTCTGTGCGATACTCGAAAAAGGATGTATAAGCGAATCGTTCTCAAGCTTTCGGGGGAAGTGCTGGCCGGCCCGCGCGGCTTCGGCCTGGACGCCGACAAGGTTGCCGAGATTACCGGCGAAATTGTCGACGTGCATGCGCTGGGCGTGGATATTGGCGTGGTGGTGGGCGGAGGCAACTTCTTCCGCGGCGTGGCCGAGCAGGCCAAAGAGATGGACCGGGTGAGCGCCGACAACATGGGCATGCTCTCCACGGTCATCAACGCCATCGCCATGCAGGACGCCATCGAAAAGCGCGGCGTGCAATGCCGCGTGATGAGCGCCGTATTTATGAACCAGGTTGCCGAGCCCTATATTCGCCGCCGCGCTGTGCGACATCTCGAAAAAGGCCGCGTGGTGATCTTCGCCGCCGGCATCGGAAACCCTTTCTTCTCGACGGATACTGCGGCCAGCTTGCGCGCCATGGAGATCAAGGCCGACGTACTCCTCAAGGCCACCAAGGTCGAGGGCGTCTACAGCGCCGATCCGGTGCTGGTCAAGGATGCCGTCAAATACGACGAGATCACTTACATGGAGATCCTGCGCCTGGGACTCAAAGTGATGGACCTGACTGCCGTGAGCCTGTGCAAGGATAACAACCTGCCCATGATTATCTTCAACATGAACCAGCCGGGAAATATCCGGCGAGTGGTGATGGGTGAAAAGGTCGGATCGCTCGTGACGGCGTAAAAGCAGCTAATTGCATCCAATCGTCTGCTAACAGTTTTCAGCCCCTGCCGCTCGACAGTTCGCTGCCGTCTGTCGGCTACCTTAGACCGGAGACGTCTAACACCGAGTGGAGACGCGCAAGCCAGGACGGCTGAACGCACTGACGGGCCTGCGTTGCTTCGCAGCGATCAACATCGTTCTTTTTCATTTCTCCAATCCACAGTGGTTTGGCGTGCTAGCTCCGGTGGTCAACGCCGGATTCATCTCGGTGAGTTATTTCATTCTGCTCTCGGGATTCGTGCTCGCTTATAACTACAATGCACGCGCGCGTGCGGGCGAGCTCGACCGAGTGCGCTTCTGGAAAGCGCGGTTTACGCGCATCTATCCCATCTACCTGCTCAGCCTGCTGTTGAGCCTCGGGATGCTGGGCCAGGAGTACAGAAGCCACACCCATGGCATGTACTGGACGGGCTTGGCGCTAACGCCTCTGCTGCTGCAAGGGTTTATTCCGGCCATCGCCACTTTCCTGAACACGCCCGCCTGGACCATGTCGGCAGAAGCATCCTATTATGCCATCTTTCCCTGGCTCGCTCGCTGGAAGCGGCCGGAGCGTGTAGCACCTCATCTCTTAAAGATGGCCGGCATCTGGATGCTCGGCATGGTTCCCGGCGCGCTCTATATGGCATTCAATCCCGACGGCATCGCGCATCCGGATCGCTGGAGTTACGGACCCTGGTTGTGGGCGCTTAAATACACTCCCTATGCCCACGTGGCCAGTTTTATCTTCGGCGTGATGTTGGCCGATCTGGATGGGCTTGTGCCGCGCTCAGGCCGTCTGCGCCTCTGGCTGGGACTGGTTGGCTTTGCTGGAGTCTTCAGCATCCTGGCACTGGGGTCGCTGGTGCCCTACGCCATCATCCACGACGGCCTGCTGATGCCCTTGTTCGGATGCATCGTCTTGGGGTTGGCGGGAGAAAATCCGCTGGCGAGCCTCTTGTCCATTCGTCCGCTGGTATTTGTGGGCGAGGCCAGCTACTGCCTCTATCTGCTCCACTTCAGCCTGTGGAACCTGATCCACTACACCCATATACTTGATCGACTGGGCCTCATCCGCTTTGACCCTTGGATCAGTTACGCTGCGCTGATTGCGTTGGCCCTGGCGGCACTGCACCTGATAGAGAAGCCCGCGCAACGGCAACTGCGCAAGTGGATGGGGGCGTAGCGAGTCGTGTCCAACAAAAAGCCCGGCCGTCGAGGCTGGGCTTTTTGCTTACTGCGGATGTTTCTTATCTGCTCTAGAGCAATAATAAGGATAGTGTAAGGTAGTAGAGGCGATACTCCGCGACGTACAACAGATGGCACGAGCCTATGAGGACGATCTGCGCCTGAAAATTTTCCAGGCGCATGCGAATGGACA
>Ga0187847_10002811_pt1 | contig 13762 bp, 7 predicted proteins | sample June2016WEW_4_10_FD_132458 | JGI IMG/M metagenome (GOLD analysis project Ga0187847, IMG submission 132458) | Peatland microbial communities from SPRUCE experiment site at the Marcell Experimental Forest, Minnesota, USA - June2016WEW_4_10 | ecosystem: Environmental > Terrestrial > Soil > Wetlands...
TAGAAGGCATGCGCGAGGCCCGAGCGCTCAATGCCGATGCCATGGAGTTAGCCGAGGAGATCGGCTCGACCTACCATCGACTCCTTCTATGGTCCAACGCAGGGGGGTTCGACTACTCCTTGGGCGATTACGACCAGGCTCTGGTCCACAGCCGCCGAGCCATCTCTCTCTCGCGGCGCAGCGGTCTTTCGGTCGAGCGCGAGCATTGGTCCATCTTCACGCTGTCGTGCGTCGCAACCGTTCAGGGTCACTACCTACTCGGAGCGCAGTTGGCGGGAGCCCACGACGGGATCGAAGAACGCGCAAACGAGCCACTCATGGGACTCTGGTCGCAGGCAGAAGCCGACGCCCGCGACAACAATCGTGTCCTGCAGCGCGAAGCCCTCGGCAGCGACGGGTACGAGCGTGCGATCGCGGTCGGCAAGAGCCTCAGTGCGAACCGGCTCTACGACCTCGCCATGGGCCGAAGCGATCCGGTGCCGTAGGCACCGGCCGAGGTAGTTGCACTGCGTAGCGAACGAGTGTGCGGGCGGGGCCCGCCATGGAGGTCCGTTCGGCGACCTTGCTCTTGTGCTACGTAGAAGTGTGCGCGACGATTCGAGGAGGAACGTCGAGCCTGACGCCGCAGTGGCTCACTGCCCCGTGTGCCGCGAGGGTCTTGGGATTGCCACTAAGTATCCATCGGAAGGACAGTGTCGATAACCGATACGCCAGAGTGCGGAATTACAATCTGACGACAGTTGCTGCCATCGTGGTGGAGAGACGCGAACGGGGTTCATGATGAAAGATTCACGTCAAGAAGTCGATGCCATCATTACGAAATCGGTGGACTGGCGAGGGGAGACGTTGTCGCGACTGCGAGAAATCGTGCTGAGCGCCAGCCCATCCATCGTGGAGCAAGTCAAGTGGAAGAAGCCCTCCAAACCAGAGGGAGTGCCCGTGTGGTCTGTCGACGGCATCGTCTGCATCGGCGAGATGCTGAGGAACGCTGTCCGGCTGACGTTCCCGAAAGGTGCGCAGCTAGTTGACCCGAAGGGACTCTTCAACACCCGTCTGAATAGCAACAGCGTTCGCGCTATCGACTACGTGCAGGGTGCGAAGGTGCCGGTCGCCCCCCTGCGGGCTCTCATTCGCGAAGCCGTGGTCCTGAACGCCAAGAAAACCTCCTGAGCTTGCCGTCGCAGGGCCCGTCGAATTGACGCGGGCCGACTCCACCACGTGACCACGTCCCGAGGCCCCCGCGACGATATCGGTCGTCGCGTCACGTGTGATCAGTGCAGCTTCGACGTCAGCGCCGCTCGCACCGCGGGCCACTCCGAGGCGAGCACCGAGAACATCGCGCTGTCGCGGTAGAGCGACTCCTCGCCGGCCACCTGCGAGGGCTGCCACTGGCGCAGCACGCCCTCGAAGGTGGCGCCAACGCCGGCCATCGCGTTACGCGAGCGCTCATTGCGCGCGTCGGTCTTTAAGTCGACGCGCACCACGCCCCACACCTCGAAGGCGTAGGCGAACAGCAAGAACTTGGCCTCGGAGTTGACGGCCGTGCGCTGGGCCGATGAGGCCAGCCAGGTCCCACCGATCTCCACGGCGAAGGGCGTTCGCTCGCCGGGCCGGCGCCGGATCGTCAGGAACCGGGTCGCACCGACGGCCCGTCCGGTGATCACCGAGACCTGGGCGAACGGCACCACGTCGCCACTTTCGTGGTCCCGCAACAGGCCGTCGACGTAGTCCGTCATCGAATGCACGTCGCCGGGCACGACCGTGAAGGCGTACGTGGCCCGATCCTCGCTCGCTGCAGCCACGAGATCGGGCACGTGGCCCCTCGACAGCGGCTCCAGTCGCACCACGTCGCCCACCAGTTCTGGGACATACAACACCATGCTCACGACTCAAGTATCGCAGCCGTCGCGGGCTCGCCCTCCGGGGCCTGGCGCCGGGCAGTCGCAACTACGACGAGTGGGGGGTGATGAGGTACTTCTCGCCCGTCGCCTGTTTGGCGTAGGCCAGGAAGGCCTCGGGCTGCAGAGCCTGCGCCAGGGAGACCTCCTGGGTGTAGTGGCTGGCGAACGTGGTCGCCAGCCCGTCGGCCACCCGCTGGCGCATCGCCTGGAACGTCGCCGGATCCAGACCCTGGAGGAAGGGGGTCAGCAACCAACCGCCGATGCCCCACGCGAAGCCGAAACTACGGGTCAGGACGGTCGGCTCGCGGTCGAGGCCACCATATATATAGAGCTGTTTGTGCGTGCTCGATCCGTATCGGCTGTAGGCACCCGGGGTGGCCGAGGCGGCCACCTCCATGGCGGTGAGGATCTGGCTCGCCAGCGTCCCACCGCCGATGGCGTCGAAGGCCAGCGTGGCCGACGTCACGGTCAAGGCGGCGATGAGGTCGCCCATGAACGTGGCCGCCGACGAATCACACACGTGCCCGGCGCCGAGCGAACGCAGGATCTCCGCCTGCTCCGGTCTGCGCACGATATTGACGAGCGCGACACCCTCTTCGAGGCACAACCGGTTGAGCATCTGGCCGAGGTTGGAGGCGGCGGCGGTGTGCACGAGCGCCTGGTGGCCCTCACGGCGCATCGTCTCGACCATGCCGATCGCCGTGAGCGGGTTGACGAAGGAAGACGCTCCGAGGGCCGCCGGCGTCCCTTCGGGCAGCACGAGACAGGCGGAGGACTCAACGCAGCGATACTGCGCGTACATCCCCCCGCCGGCCAACGCGACGGTCCGGCCCACCAGCGCCTGGGCCTCGGGCGACGCTCCGGCGCCGACGACGGTGCCGGCGCCCTCGTTGCCCACGGCCATCGCCGTACCGACGCGCCCGGCCAGCGACCTCATCGAACCCGGCGGGATCGTGGCGCGCACGACGGGGCCGTCGCCCGATACCGACACCTGGGCGGTGCTCATGTCCGCCCCGGCCAGCAGCAGCCCCAGGTCGGAGGGATTGATCGGCGAGGCCTCCACGCGGATCACGACCTGCGTGGGCGAGGGCGAGGGTACGGGCAGGTCGACGAGGGAGAGCTCGAGCGTGCCGCCCTCGGTGACCAGCGAGTGCAGCACGAGCCCGGCGAGTGGATAGTGCGTGGTCATGGCCTCATCCTCATTTTCGTTGGTGACGCGAACGACGTTCGTGACGTCGCTCACCCTAGACGGCGTGGTTACCATCCCCGTCGGCCGACATCGCCGCACGCCCAGCGAAAGCGAGGGACGACCCACCCTGGTACCCCTGGCAGGAGTCGAACCCGCAACCTGACGGGTAGAAACCGTCTGCTCTATCCAGTTGAGCTACAGGGGCTCCGCCCAATCGTACCGAACGGCACCCCGCGCAGGGTCGCTTTCGCGACGACGTGTGGCATACTGGAAGGTCTTGGTGGGCGTAGCTCAGTTGGTTAGAGCGCCAGGTTGTGGTCCTGGAGGCCGCGGGTTCGAACCCCGTCGCTCACCCCAGCAGTGCCGGTCCTGCGGTCGTGCGAAGGTGCCTGACGCCGACCGGCCGCTCGAGGTCCGCCAGAGCTCGTAGTTACTTGAGCGCGACGTCGTGCCAGCGGCGCGCTGCGTCGGTCGTCCGCTCAAGGATGGCCGTGACGTCGTTGGAGCACAATGCCAGTCCGTCGTTGGAGCTCGCGAAAACGAAGGACGACACGTCGTCGCACGTCAGAGTCCCGACCGCCGTCATCCGTCGGCCGGCATCGGTGACTCGGAATATATTCTCCCCCTTCAATCCCTCGCCGTAGTCGAGGTAGGCGGCCGTCGTGGAGACCGGATCGAAATAGCCTCCTCCCGTGCCCATGAATTGGCTCACCGGCACCCGGTTCCAACTCGTTCCCGCGTCTTCGGAGAAGAAGAAACTGACCTCCATACCCGTGGGACAGGCGGCCCAGAGTCCCTCGATCGACAACGCGGTGAGGTCACAGCCGTTGATCGACCCGAGAATTGGGGCGGGCACCTGGGTCAACGTCCGCCCGCTGTCGTAGGAGCGCAGCAGTGAGCTCACCGCAAGCGTCGAACTCTTCGGGGACGACATCATCGTCGTCCACACGCGCGTACCAAACACTCCGAGCGAGCCCACGGACGCATCCAGCGGAAAGCGGCCGACCGGTATGACGGTGCTCGACCAAATCGCCGATCGCGAGCGCGAGTGAAGCAACTGATAATCCAGGCAGCCCCAATTGCCGTTGGACTGCTTCTGACAGTGCATGGTGACGAGATACACTTCACTCGAGGTCGCGGCGAGTGAAGTGATGTCGCTGCCCCGCGGCACTGGCACCCGGTTCCACGAACGGCCACCATCGTGCGTCGCGAACAGCATGGTGTTCCACGCCCGTCCTTCGAGGATGTAGCCATCTTCGTTGTCGGCAAAGACGAGTCGATCCAGGGTTCCGGTCGGATTACGCTGATACGGGGCGACCGGCGGCAGCGAAAGCGTCGTAAATGATCGTCCCTCATTGTCGGTGCGCAGTAATTTGACGCACGGATTCGCACGGCATTTCGAGGTGGCGACGATGAAGATCGTGTTCGACTGGCCGGCGCGGACCATCCACTGCGCCTGAAGGGCCGCGGCGTCTGTCGTGGCAGATGCATTCGTCTGGCCTACCGGGCCCACTACGCTCAACGATGCAACGAACGCGAACGCGGTGACGATGGCCACACCCCAGAAGTCCCTATGCAATGGATGCGCTCGCACAATCACCAGGGTAACTATTACCGTCAAGTGGCGGGCGGCGGTGATCGCATGAAGCGGAAGATTCTCGCGCACCCTCTCGCGTCGAACGGGCGACTCTTCGACCGCCCTCGGTACGGGCACGCCGGTATAGACTCATCAGGCGCCGGTAGCTCAATTGGCAGAGCATTTGACTCTTAATCAACAGGTTCCGGGTTCAAGTCCCGGCCGGCGCACCATTTCGCTCAGCCTGGAACGCGCCGCTTCAACTTTCTACCGACCAAGTCACTCGCCCCGCAGAACCTGTGCGGTCGACGTTTGGGCCGCGCTTCGCCCCGGAAGGGCCGACACGACGTTCGCGAGCACCAGTGTCACCAGCGCCACGATGACGATGGAGAGCACCGGAATCGTGGGTTCCGGAACGGCGTCGATGTAGCGAGCGAACAGCGTCCATAGCCAACGCCCGAGCAGGATGCCCAGCGGCACACCCACCACGATCCCGATCACGCCGTTCACCGAGGCCTGCCACGCCACGACCGCTCGCAACTGGCGGCCCGTAAAGCCCAGCGCGCGTAGCATCGCCAGGTCACGTCGTCGTCGCCGAACCGACGCGCTGAGGGTGAGCCCGAGCGCCACGACGGCTCCGGCGGCAAGGGCCAAGGCCAGCACGGCCGGTGTTGAGCCAATGGAGCGATAGTTCTCGATCTCGGCGGGATACTGAACGCCGAGTAGTTCGATACTGTCTCCGATCGCGACGCCGTTTGGCACATCGGCGAAAGCCTTGTTGCCGGCCGCCACGATCTTGTCGAGCGACGCCTTGCCCGCGGCCATTGTGGCTCCTTGGCGGAGGCGAACGAAGACGACGTTGGGGCCGTTGAGCGTGGCGTAGGGCTGAGTAAGAAACTTCTTCATCGCCGCCGGTTCGATTCCCTGGGAGATGATCGCACCCGTGCCCATTGACGTGTGGAGCGTCAATTCGGGCCCGACGGCCGGCAACGTGGCCGTTCCGACGATGGTCAACTTTGTGGGGGGCACGTAGACCGGAGCGTCCTGGGGTGCTCCGTAACCGCCCGTGACGGTGTCGCCGAGATGCTTATGCAACTCGACCATCGTTTCGGCACCGAGGACGATCTGATTTACCGCGTCCACCTGGTGTCCCGAGAGCAGGGGCGGGGCCACCGTCGCGTGCGGCTTGGCGATCAGGGCGGGCACCGTCAAGCCATCAATCTGAATGTTCGCGTAGCCATATCCTGACCACGAGGCCACGAGGGGATCGTGGTTCAAGAGACTGGTTGACTGAGGCGGCACGTTTTCGTCGCCGGTCAACGCCAGGTTCCAGTTCCACCCGTAGAGCGCCGGATGCGATATCAGCGTCGAAAGGCCGCTGCCAAATGTCAGCGTCGCAACGACAATAATCACCGCGAGCGCCGCTCCGACGAGCGCCGATCGTACTGGCACGGCGTCACGGTCCCGGCCGGGCTCGAGGGCGAAACGCACCCCGACCACCGCGGTCAGTGCTAGTCCGGCACCGGCAAAAACTCGGGCCAGCTTCGAACCCATCGGCACGGCGACGGGCGTAGTGCGGCGCACCAGCCGGCGCGACTGGCGCAGCGCCAGAAAGCCGGCGACCCCGCCAAGGGCGATCACAAAGAAGGCGAACACGGTACCGAGCACCGTCCAGTCGAATCCAATTCCCCGGTCCGGATAGACCGGTCGGACAGGTCCGATCGGACCAAACGGTGACAGGAGCACCCCGACGATGAGTGCAAGGACACTTCCCGCGATCACGGAGCCCATCACACCGAGCACCCCCGCCGCCGCTACGGCTCGCGGGCGTGCGCCTAGCGCACGCAGCACCCCGAAGCCTTCGTCATCGTTCGATAGCGTGCGCGCTACAAGGCCGCCGGCGATTACCAGGGCAACGAGCGCGGCGATCAGGCCGAAGACACCCAGCGCGATCGCCTCGGGCTCGATGGAGCGGTTCACCTGCTGCGTGACGGTTGCTGTGACGTGGAAGTCGTACGTCGTTCCCTTCGGGAGAGCCTTGATGATCTCGCGCTCGACCGCCGGCACCGAGGCGGAACCGTGGTCGAGTTGGAAGTTGTACACCATATAGTTTCCGGTCTTCGCCACGAGGGGATCGGTGAGTGCGGGCGTGAAGATCATCAATGTCGGATACCGGTCGACCTCGTCGAGTACGACCTGGCTGTTAATCACCACGGTGCCCACGAGATGCTCGGTGATGCGCAGCGTTGGTCTCAACTTGGCGCTGCCCAGGTCGGCCTGACTGGCTTGGGCAATGGTGTAGAAGTACATAGGCACCACCTGACCCACGTGCCATCCGGTAATTCGTTCGGCGGCCGCGGTGCTGACGAACTCATCGGCCTTTCGCGGATTGGCCATACGACCCTGAGTGACGGTCAGCTTGTCCTGTCGGAAGTACTCCGCCCCGAGGCTGCCGACGGTGGCCACGTTCCCCGAGGCCCACGACTTGGCGATCAACGGGGCTCCGTGGGATCCGGCCGGGTATCCGACGAGATAGAACTGGACGGCGGCCACGTGGTGAACCAGTGGAAGCCGGGAAAAATTTGAGGTGAGGTTCGGACCGGGAAGTAGGACGCTTAGGTCTGACGGGTGGGTACTGGCAAGGAACACGTTGAACGACGATTGAGTTCGTCTGGCCGCCTCGAGCGAACCGACGGCAACCCCACCCACCAAACCGATCAGCAAGACAATCGTCACGTAACCGGTCCAGCGCCGACGACTATTGGTCCGAAACCAGTACCAGGCAACGCGCATGACCCCTGAACCCACGGCCACACTCCTTTCGCCATGCCGCCAAAAGCCGCTGCCACGGAAGTTTGACCGACTGTGTCAAGACGGTCAAGGCGTTCACCCCACCGGATTTCTTCGTGCTAGTACCCCACGTTGCTTCGTAGCAGGTGTGGAACCCTGCTACGACCGTGCTTGAGGGACCGCTCCGATCAGTCGCCCGCGAGAATCGCCGTCGATATCAACTGATCCGACGGAACACGCAAGAGGTACCTTCAAAAGTGGATCGGTCCGAATGGTGGTGCATCATGTGACCGTCCCCACCGCCAGTATTTGCCGGGCGCCGGCCTCAACCTCGAGTCGAGAAGGTCGATAGAAAGAGTGATAGTTGTTCAACGACGAACGTGTGGTCCTCAACTTGGGGTAATCCGGAAACGGCTACCGAACCAATGCACCCGCTCGCCGCGACGGTCAACGGAAAGGCGCCGCCGTGGGCGGCGAATTTGTGCAGATCCAATCGAAATCGTTCATTGAAGTCTTGGCCGCCGGCGCGAGATTGACACCCCATGTAGTACGACGAATGTCCGAATTGGTCGACGACGGCCGACTTGCGCTCGAGCCAGTCGTCGTTGTCAATCGATGAGCCGGGCAGTGCCGCGTGAAAAAGACGCTGGCCACTGCGCCGTATAAGTATGGCCACGGGATAGTTCCGTTCCAAAGCCGCCTCGCGCATCAAACTGCCGAGTTCCCATCCCGCGTGCAAGTCGAAGTAGGGAAACACCAACCGCTCTTCTTCGCCGAGCAGCGTCGAGAGTAGTTCCTGATCGGTTGCCACCCGTTCGAGGCTAGTGGGGCAGTGCCGTCCTGGCGGCCGGAATCGCAATCTTCGCCACGTGACCCCAATCCGAGAAGTAACTGATCACCGGCTTTGATACTCCGGTGATGTTGGCCGTCGCGGCGAACGGCATCGGCGTCGCGGAGTCGGTGACGTACAGCGTCATCGGCACCAAGTTATTGTTCGGCGAGAACATGCTCGACGTCACGGCCAGCTTGATCACCCTGGTGCCCCGCAGCGTCACCACGTTCACGTACGTGCCCGCTCGTCCGAACGCCTTGGAACCAACCGTGAACTGCGTGGCGACGGTCGTCGGTCCGGTATTGGCTTGCTCGTCGTAACGCGAGTCCGAAGGGGTCAAGTAGTACCAGACATTCAGTTCCGAGGTCTTCGTCGCCTTGATGCCTAGGAAGTTGATCAGCCCGGACACGGTGTTGGTTCTGACGTACACCTCGGCGAACGCCGTGGGCTGGACCAAGTAGACCGTTCCCAGGCCTTGGATGGAACTTATGGATTCCTCAGCGGTGGCCGTCTGGAAAGCCACCAGCGAGGCGTGCTTTCCACTTACCGTGAAACTGCCGCGCAACTCATAGCTCTGGAAATTGCGCGCGTCAGCGAGGGCGTGCACCAGGATGGCTTCGCCCTTGGGTGTGGCCGCGCCGGAGGAGAGCACTCCGATGAACGATGGGGCCAAGATCGATCCGAGGACCGTTATTCGAAGCATGTTCTTCATCGGATTTCTCCTACACGGGCGGTAACGTCATCCTACCGAGCGCAAAAACGACGGGAAAACACGTGCCCCCCAACACCCACCCTCGATTCGGTAGCTTCGAGGTCTGGCGAGCGCCCATGACGACACGTCGTGTGCAGCCCAAATCGCTGAACCAAATCCACGACCCGAGCCAACACGGGGGCGTCGTAGGACACTGCCCTAGCCGTCGCTTCGGAGCAACGTGATCATCTCCTCCTGGCTCAGGTCGTGGCTGGCACCCAGGGCCCCCTCCCACGCCTCAGCCGAGACGGTCTTGCGAGCCCGAGCGACGTACTGCTCGATCTCGGCCTCCGATCGCCGGTCGTTCGGAATCGACGCCTTGAGTCGCAGGTCACGTGCGGCACCGAACAATCGAGCGGCCCGTAGCGCATCGTCGAGCTCGGTCGACAGGCACGCCGAAATCTCGAGTGTCGTGGCGAAGAATTGGGCGTCTCCGGACCGGGCGAGGTAGTCGAGCATGGACGAAAGCAGCTCGTTGGCCCGGGGAAACTGCCCGGCACGCAGGTTCGCCGCCGCGAGGGACTGCTGATCGAGCGCGATGCCGAGCGTGTCCCCCAACCCCTCGTCGAGGGTGAGCGCCTCCTCCAAGACCTCGAGGGAACGGGCGTGGTTACCGGAGTGACTCTCGACGTGTCCGAGGTTCGTCAGCGCGGCGGCTAACCGTGAGCCGTCACCAATAGCGCGGGCGATGTCGGCGCTCTCTTCGAGCAGGGAGCGGGCCCGCCCCAGGTCGCCCAGGAGGTCGTGGGTGATGCCGAGGCTGTTGAGCTCGCGGGCCTGTTGGTCGAGGTCTCCCAATTCACGCGCGATGACGAGGCTGCGTTCGAAATACGCGAGCGAACTCTCGGTCTCGCCCTGTTGCTGCGTCAAGACGCCGAGCCAGTGCGCGATGTGGCCGAGACGAGGTGCCGCTTCGTCCGGAGTGACCGCCAGCGCTCGCACGAGCCAGCGTCGACCTTCCGTGGCGTAGCCGTGTCGATACCAGAAGTACGCCAGCGACTCGACCAGGCGCAGGCCCGTGTCGAAGCCGTCGTCATGGGAGAGCGACCATTCAAGCGCCGCGCGCATGTTGTCGTGCTCCGATTCGAGGCGGTCGAGCGCCACCAACTGACCGGGGCCGCGCAGTTGAACGCTCGCCTGCTCGGCGACATTCGCGTAATGGTGAGCGTGGCGCCGGCGGGCATCGTCTAGCTCGCCCTCGGCACCGAGGCTCTCCAGCGAGAAGTGGCGGATGGTCTCGAGCAGATCGACCCGGGGCTCACCATCGACGCCTTCCCCGATGGTGACGAGGCTGACGTCGAGCAACTCCTGCGCGACCTGCAGCGCGTCAGCGCCCACGTCTTGGATGGCCACGGCGGCGAGCGCCTCGAAATCACAACCACCGACGAACACGCCCAGACGGCGAAGAATCTGCGCGCTCTGCAAAGTCAGGAGTTGATAACTCCATTCGACGGTCGCGCGCATGGTTTGCTGGCGCGACGGTCTCCCGACGTCGCTCGCGGCCAGCTCGAGACTGTTCGCGAGGCGCGCGAGCAGCGCTTTGGGCGTCAGGAGTCTGATCCGTGCCGCCGCCAACTCGATCGCCAAGGGCAGACCGTCCACCGCGCGGCAAATGCCCTCGACATCGCCGGCGTTGGTCGCGTCGAGGATGAAGGACGGGCGGACCATCCGCGCCTGTTGGACGAACAGGCGTGCGGCGCTGCTCGAGGCGACCGCGTCGAGATCGCCATCCTTGGTGACCACGAGCGGCAGGACCCCGTGCTCGTGCTCGCCAAGGATATGCAGCGGTCCGCGCGATGTGGCGATCACCACCAGGCGAGCGCCCGTTTCGAGCAGCGTGGCGACGACGGTGGGCGCGGCGGGGATCTGTTCGAGGTTGTCGAGCACCAACAGCGCCTGCCGATCGGCGACGTGAGCAGTCACCGCACTCGCGGCCGTGGCCTCACTGGAGACGTTGACGCTGTCAGCGATGGTCGACCACATCGCCTCCTCGTCCTGTACCCCCGAGAGCGAGACGAAGTACACGCCGTCGCGGAAGGTCGGTCCTAGCGTCGACGCGGCCGCCAGCGCGAGACGGGTCTTACCGACGCCGCCCGGGCCCGTGAGCGTCACGAGTCTGACGTCGGGGGATCGCACGGTCGCGCAGAGTTCCTCGACCTCGCTACTGCGCCCGACCAGGGGCGTCAATCGACTCGGCAGATTGGTCTCGGCACCCATGCTCTTAAGGGGCGGAAAGCGCTCGTCCAGCCCCGCGGCCAGGAGTTGGAAGATATGTTCGAGCTCCTCCAGGTCCTTCAGGCGATGAAAGCCCAGGTCCCTGACCGAAGCGTCCTCGGGCAGCTGGAGCTCGACGAGTTGACTCGTCGCTTCGGACAGCACGACCTGCCCACCGTGGGCCGAGGCCGCGATCCGTGCCGCCCGATGGACGTCCAGGCCGACGTACTGGTCCTCGTACCTGGTCGGTTCGCCCGAATGAAGGCCCATGCGAACCCGAACGGGAACACCCTCGGGCCAGGGGTGCGCGGACAGGGAGCGCTGCGCCCCCACACAACAACGCACGGCGTTGATCGCCGACTCGAATACGACGAAGAAGCTATCGCCCTCCGTCCCCATCTCCAGGCCGTCGTTCGCCGCAATGGCCGCCCGTATCAAGTCGCGCTGGTTGAAGAGGGCCTGCGCGTACTGGTCGCCGAGGCGATACAAGAGAGTCGTCGAACCCTCGATGTCACTGAACATCATCGTCACGGTCCCCGTTGGAAGCGACACCATTTCCAAACCTTAACCCTCTGTCATTGCGCGTTCTCGACCGAAGAGGACCTCGCGAGCCGCGACGGCTTCGTACTGCGCGCCACTCCAGACGGTCCCTACTCCGACCTCAAGATCTCCGCCGGTGAGACTCGAGCCGCGCTACGCCCCGGTGGCCACGCGACCAGGACCGCGAAGATGAGGGCTCCGACGCCGACCACGATGATCGAGAGGGCGGGCGTCACGGGATCGGGTACCGCGTAGATGCTTCGAGCGAACAGCGACCACAGCTCGCGCCCACCGACGACGCCAATCGGGATCCCAAAAACAATCCCGAACGTCGCGGCGATGGTGGACTGCCACGCGAGGGTCGCCGCCAACTGGCGACGGGTGAATCCGAGCACCTTCAGCAACGCCAGGTCCCGCCGCCGTCGCCGCACCGACGTCACCAGCGTCACGCCTAGGGCCAGCACCGCTCCGGCGGCCAGGGCCGCGGCCAGCACCGAGGGCGTGGCGCGAAGGGTCCCGGCGTCCGCGATCTCGGCCGGTCGTTGGACCGTGACGACACTCACCGTGTCCTGTGCGGCACGGGCGAGGATGGGCGTGATCGCGCGGAGCTTCGCCAATTCCGCCTTGGAGTTCGGTGCGCGCAGCCGAACGAAGGCAACGTTGGGACCCCCGCCAGGCAGATTGAAGATGTTGCGGCTGCTCGGCGGAATCAATCGATAGTCGACCAGAGCACCGGTGCCCATTTCGGTGTGGGGGCTTCCACCGTAGGCGGGGAACGTGGCCGTTCCCACTATCCGCAGTTTGTGCGACGCGCCGCCGCTCGTGCCCACCATGACTGACTGACCGATCCGCTTATGCAACTGCTTGAGCGTGTCGCTGCCCAACACCACCTGGCCACGGCCCCGCAGCCCGTGCCCCGACAGCACGGGTGGTTGGACTGACGCACGCGGCGACGTCGCGAGTGCCGGAACCGATTGACCGTCAACCTCGACCTGGGCGAAGAACATGCCCGACCACGCGGCGATTCCGTGATCGTGGTCGAGTTCCCTGACCAACGCCTTCTCCGGCAGGACCCCCACCCCGCCGGCGGCCGTCATCGCCACCGTCCAGTTCCAGCCGTAGAGCCTCGGCTGCGACGCGAGGGCGTCGAGACTGGCCCCGACGGAGAGCGAGGCCACCACCACCGACACCGCCACCACGGCGCCCACGGCCGCGGAGCGCACCGGGGCCGATTGGCGGCCCCGCCCCGGAACGACCGCGAAGCGGATACCGGTGATCGCGGGCGCCGGAAGGCCGATCGCCGTCGCCCAACGCACGAAGACCGAGGCCCCGGTCGTCGACTGGGGGCGGCGTCGCGGGCGGTGCGGGGCCTGCAGCACCGCGATCACGACGGCCACGGCGCCGAGGACGAGCACGATCGACACGAAACCGACGCCGATGACCAGGCCGTCGAATGACAGACCCTTGTCGGGGTAGACCGGTCCCACCGGACCAATGGGCAATAGCGGCGAGAGGGCCACGGCCACGACACCGGCCAGTACCGAGCCCGCGGCGATGGCCGCGACAATTCCTACGAGCCCGTCGGCGGCGGTCATCGAGGGGCCGGCGCCGAGCGCCCGCACGATGTCCAGGTCGTCGGATCCGAGCTTCAATTGCCGTCCTATCATCTGGCCCGCGACGAGCAGCGCGACCAGCGCCACGATCAGACCGAAGAGGTACAACGCGACGACGTCGGGCCCGATGACGCGTTGGGCCGTCGCCGCCGACGCCGACGAGGTCGGTGAGAACATTCGCGGGAAATGCTTCGGCAGGATACGAGAGATCTCCGATTCCACCGCGGGCAGGTGGCGGGCGCCTCCCGCTATCTGCATGAAGGTGATGGTGGGGTCGAGGCAGCATTTCAATGTCTGGTGCGAGAACGCGGTGGTGGCGAAGATGGTCGCGTCTCGGTCGGTGTCGTCCACCACCA
>Ga0187847_10002815_pt1 | contig 13751 bp, 13 predicted proteins | sample June2016WEW_4_10_FD_132458 | JGI IMG/M metagenome (GOLD analysis project Ga0187847, IMG submission 132458) | Peatland microbial communities from SPRUCE experiment site at the Marcell Experimental Forest, Minnesota, USA - June2016WEW_4_10 | ecosystem: Environmental > Terrestrial > Soil >...
CGCTTCAAAGGCGTGCCATCGTAAAACACGCCCCACTCCGACAAACAGATCCCATACCGCGCTACTGGGCAGATAGACACTGCGGTTCTTCCACAATCGCTATGAGCGACACACTCCTAGGCTGATCGGATTTCGCAGGGTCTTTGTCTTCGAAAGCAGACCGAGGGCGCAGACCTTCCGGAGTTCGATCACCAAATCTCCGGCGAAGTAGGCGACCAGCGCGACCGGCTCTTCAAGTTTGTCGAGCGGCAGGGCATCGGGCTTGAGTTCAACGAACGCATTGCACCGGCGCAGGGCGCAAGCTACGGCGGCAAGATCGTCTTGCTTCCCGGCCAGACGAAGGCCGAAGAGTTCGCAACTTTGGTGCATGAGGTTTCGCACTTATGTTGTGTCGGCAGTTATGTTGCGTAGAGACGGGCTCCATCCCAAAGCATTGGCTGTCGTTACCGGGAGGGCAACATAATCGAGCGGGAGTGATCCAAGCCCTGCGAGGCTGGGTTCGTCGGCTAGCGATGAGCTACCATGGATTGCGGAGGAGATTGGGTTTTCAATGCGGGCATACTATCGCGGTAGTTCCTACATAAACTCGCCCCTCGGGCGCTTTGCCTACAACATCTTTTGTTGTATGTTTTTCAGCTGCTTACTTGCCGCACGAGCTCAGCCATCGGCCCAGAGTGTTCTCCATCATTTCTATCAAGCTGCGGGTGGGAGCGCCTGGCAGCACTATGATGAGTGCGACTCGGATGGCATAGTGATCGTGGCCGACAAGACTGGAGGCCTGCGCTACATCGAGGATCTGCGCAGAGGCGCCAACATGTCCCAAATTGAGATCCCCGCTCTCGATGTAAAACAATCAGACGGCGATGGTCCCATGCACAGCTGGCATCAAGATGCGAACGGAGACATTCAACTCTCCGATCCCAACAGTTCAGATAATATAGACGACCGGTATCTGACGAGCCGCGCATACTGGCTGCCGGATTTTGGCGGTGCGGTTGTTACCATGCTTACGCCACGGTCCGAGGGGTCCGAAACCTGGGATCGCCTCCGTTTTCAGGTCCCAGGTGGAAATGGTTTCACACTCTGGATCAGCCGCCAAACGGGTCTCCTCGAGCGCATCGAGGAGAAAACTACGAAAGAGCTGAGCGATTATCGCCCTGTCAGCGGCGTCATGCTGCCGTTTAAGGAAAAGAAGCCGGCCGGAGCCGAGACTCTCACCGTGGTATACACACACCGCACGCTACACGAGCATCTCGATGCGGCCATGTTTGCGATTCCGTTTCGTAAGGATTACCAGATGCCGCCTTCCGGCGAGGTGTCCGTGTCCGCCGAAGGTGGACTCATCTTTCAAGCGTTCATCAACGGCAAAGGTCCGTTCAGGACCCTTTTTGACACCGGATCGGTGAACATTCTATCCGCTAACTTTGCCCGCAAGCTAGGCCTCAAGCTCGCTGCGCAAGGTATAGAGTTCGGCACATCGAGTCCCGACAATGTCCAGGTACACAAGACGCACGTCGATACCCTCCAGATCGGAGACCTGCTGATTCGCGATCAGACCTTCTACGTTATCGATATGCCAGATGACAATAGTACCCCCTCATTGGCAGTTGGCTACGAGCTCCTTCGCCGCCTTGCGGTTAAGATAGATTTCGAACATCAACGGCTCACCTTTCAAGATGCTCCGCACTTTCATTACTCTGGCCCTGGCTCGACGGTGCCACTCCGATTCGAGGGAAACGCATTGCTGGTCCAGGCTTCCATTGGAGATGCCTCTGGATGGTTTGAACTCGATTCGGGCAACGAGTCGGGAACCATGATGTTTACCGAATTCACAGAAAAGAACCAGGTGCTGCAAGCATTAGGCCCGCATTTTCTTGCTTACAATGGACGCGGATTTGCCGGACCTTCCCCGCAAGCCTATCTTGCGCGCATCAATTCCATGCACATCGGGGATGTTCGCGTGCCAAGCGTGATCGGGCGCTTTAGCACAGATCCTTCCGACAAAAGAGATTTCGCCGGCAACATAGGGCAAGACATCCTTCGCCATTTCAATGAGGTCTTCGATTGCATGCGCACCCAGGTCTATTTCGAAACAACTAAAGCCTCGACTCAACCCGAAGTCTTCAATCGCGCCGGGGTTGTTTTTGATTCCTTCGACCAGGGGCTGCAAGTGATGACTGTTTTGCCCAATAGCCCCGGAGCGCAGGCAGGCATCCAGGTCGGTGATGTAATCACGGCGATCGACGGAAAAGCGCCCGACGATGACATAAATCAGCCAGCGTTCCTCCAGCCTTCAGGTACACAGCTGCACTTAGCCGTTAAGCACGGGACTCAAAGCCGCAGTGTAACTGTGACACTGAGAGACGTCCTTTGAGCGGGCTTCCGATGCGAAAACTGCAAGCTCTTCAGGGGTTCGCCAAAGCACGGCTCGTGTCTGTTTGGGAAGCAGTTGCACGCGGTCGATTCCGCACACAACCTATAATGAACGCAAGAACGCCATTAGTGATGAATCGTCTCTCCAGTGCTTGTCATTGGATGGAATGCTTCGGAGCCCTCGATAGACAGTGAATGGTAGGCGTCGCTCTGATATATCCCGTCAACGAATTTCAGGTATTCTGTGCCGTCCTTGGGCAGGCCCTTCGGCTTTGGGAAGTTCTCAAGGACAGCATTTCGCGATGCTGCCCAAATGGCTTGAAGCCTTCCCACGATGGGTGCATCCGTAGGCTCGGCAATGGAGAAAACGCGCGGTGCAGCGTCAAACGGATCTGTCTCGCGAACGTCATAGCCCGCCGCCTTCATCGTAGAGAGAATTTCGACAGCTAGTTCGACGCGTCCAACATGACGCAAAGCACCTGCGAGACGTCCGGCAACAGCCGAATGTCCGCCGTTCAAAAGTGGTCTCAGGATCTCAGAAGCATCACGGACAGCCCCGAGTAGCACTTGGGTTTCAATTAGATTGCGAGTGAAAAATGATTCCGGAACTCGAATCAGGGCAGCGGCGGGAGAAAAGAGTCGCAAACCATCGCGGACAACTAGGTCGTTGCGTGCCGGCGGTTGCGGCTCCTTAAGGTTATAAAGCGAGGTGCGAAAGAGCAGCTCAATCGTGTTGTTATGACCTCGGGGGCTGTAGATGATTGCTTGAGATGGAATGGCGGTATTTTCTGCGTGGAGCAAAAGCGATTGTTCCGGTGAAAGGTGCCACTCTTCTCCGAATCGTTCTTTGCAATATTAACCGCAAAACTCCCAGAAGGAAGCGAACCATGGCGTGCTGTCTCCAGTCTGTGCACCTGGGCTGGTTGAGATCAGCCAGCCTTTCATAACAGCCTGCAGAAATCCGTGCTTCAGAAGCCGGTCCCGATGAGCTCGGCTCAACTCACTTGATTGAAAAACACGACGTCCGTCTTTCTGAAGCTCCCGAAGGACGCTTAGAGATGCCGCCAGTTTTTGGTTCGGTGTGGCCGTGGCACTCCTTGTGGGTGATTGCACGTTTATTATGCCGCGTTAATACAAGTAAATTATGACGTGTTGAAACAAGTACAACACGCTGCGTTAACGCAAGTAATTATTGAACGGATCACCCGGCGCAATCGATACACAGTTGCGCTCGCATTCAAGCCGATTTATTCTGCTCCAGTAGCGCATTGTCGGCCAGGCTCAACCAACTCCAAAACCTAACAGATTCCAGACCAGAGGGGAACTGTGCCCAAACCGCCAAAAATGGGCCTCACAGGACCGTATAGAACCTCACCGTAATGGCACCTAACCTGCTGTAAACAAAGAAAAATACGACACTTGAAAATCAGGGGCTAGGGTCTCGAAATCGGAGGGCCAGATTTCCCGAGACATGCAAAGGAATTGATCGACCGTTATTTGGGTGGTTTGGAGCAGCAATGCAGCGCTGTTCATGAGCGCGTCAAGCAACCTCTCTCGAACCCTGATTCTCGTCCTAATCATTTACATCAGTAGCTTGTTCGGCTCTTTGTTACTACCAATACCATTTGGTCTCATCACGACAAGCTTCGACAACCACTTCAAGGCCGCGGCCACTGATATTTGGCAGTACACCCAAAATCTACAGTGCTCCAAAACCCTCCCCTTGGGAGATGATTTCAACGGCATTGTGCATCTTCGCTGTTCGGTCCTGGACAACACGAAGAAACTCGTGCTGACCGACGCTGACTTAGGACGCTCTTATCTGACCCAGGACTGAACTCGCCGCTTTGTTCAGCGGCTATTTGATGAATTTGTTGTTGTCTTTAAGAGAACTCTCGCCTGCATCGCAACCCAACAGAAACTTACGCCGCAATTCATCCCCGTAGGATCTCCCCATCGTTTCACTCGCCGCAGAGTCTCGCCATAAATTGCCTGCATTACTGCGGGATATGCTCTAGATACAATCGCCGATACTTTCATATCCAACGTGAATGGTTGAAGAATAGAAACCCGGAACGCGGAACAAACACGCCTGCGACGAGGGCAGTATGCTGATGGCATACGGCGGTGCGACGTTTGACCGCGACCTTTCTTGCCAATGTCGAGCTAGGCCAATAAATTATGGAATCGCAGACAAGAGAAACCTTCTTTTGTCAGGGAGACAAGTCTGATGCAGTCTTCTACTTGCAGAGCGGCAGAGCCAGGCTCGATGCGATGGCGTCCTCATCGTCGACTTCAAAGACCCTCAGTTGTTTTAGAGATTGAAACATACTATTTCCTTTCTTGCATGAAGCTACCGTTGTCGATGCGACTGTCTGGCTGGAGTTGAAAAGTCGTGCTTTCGCCACGGCTGGCCGCGCCATCGGAAGAGTTCGAGGATGCGGGCAGGAGGATGCTGAACGCGGCTCCCGCCACGCCGCGGCCACGGGGAACGAGCTGAATGCTGCCGCCGTACCGCTCCACAATCTCCTTGCTAAGCCACAGCCCCAGACCGGTACCAACCTCCTGCTTTGTCGTGAAAAACGGTTCGAAGATTTGTTGCACGTGCTTTGGCGGGATTCCCGGCCCGTCGTCCTCAATCAGTATCTGCAACTTACTGCAGCCGGCGTGCTCAGTGCTCCCCAGCGTGACCGTAATGGTCCCTCTGCTGTCTACGGCGTCGGCCGCGTTGGCCATCAGGTTCGAGATTACCTGCTTGATCTCTCCCGAGACTGCGATCACCGGCGGGCATGCGCCGAAACGGCGCTCAACACGAATATCTTTGCTCTGCAATTTATTCGAATAGAGCGTGATTACCGACTCCACCAAAGCTGGCAAGTCAAGGACCTCGGGGATATGGGAATCGCGGTAAAACCCGAGCGTCTGCTGCGTGATGTGCGCAACGCGTTTCAACTCCTGATCGGCGAGAGCAAGGTGTTGGATCGCGCCCGGCGGCGTATCGGGCGTGGATCTGGCAAGGTAAAGCAGACTGCCCACCGCTTGCAGTGGATTGTTTATTTCGTGGGCCATCGTGGCGGAAAGTCGGGCGGCGGCGGCCAGTCGCTCGGTCCTGCGCATGATTTCCCGCGCCTTCCGATCGTCGGTCACATCGCGGAAGACCAGAACGACCCCGAGCAGCTCTCCCTGATCGCCGCGGATGGGCGCCGCACTGTCTTCAATAGGGATCTCAGTTCCATCTTTACGCTGCAGAGCTGTGTGGTTCGCGAGACCCACGACCTGGCCCACTTCCAATACCTTCGTAACTGGGTTCTCTGCAGGTTTATGGGTCTGCTCGTTGATGATGGTAAAGATTTCAAGAACGTTTCTACCTTTTGCTCGCGCCAGATCAATCCCGGTGAGGGTCTCCGCAACTGGATTCAGAAATGTCACAGCGCCTTGCTTGTCGGTCGCGATTACGGCGTCGCCGATGCTGGTGAGCGTCACCCTGAACCACTCCTCGCGCGCCCGTAGTTCTCGCGCGTGCCCTTCACGCAAATCCATTTCTCTCAGTATGTAAAAGGAAAGAAGAACTAAGCCGACAAAAGCCAACAAGTTAGCCAAATAAATGCTTGAGATGGTTTGGTGGATTGCACGCTGGTAAGCCGCCACGCGCGATGATTCAAGCTGCGTTTCCTCATATTCCATCTGGGTTATCACAAGACGGACGTGGTCCATGAGGAGCATATCGGTTGCTGTGAGGACCAGTTCCCGGGCCGCCTCAGGCTTGCCAGACTGATACAGTGCGACCACCTGCGCCATTTCCGCAACTTTCGCATGCACCCGGTTGCGCAACTCCGGGATCATTGCCTGATGGCGGGGGTTATCTGTGGTGAGATTTGTGATCGCGTCGATCTCCGGCTCGATTTTGGAGATTGCGTCCCGATAAGGGGCAAGGTACCTGCTGTCGCCGGTATACAAATAACCACGCTTTTCGGCTTCGGCATCGGCCAGTAGTAATTGCAACTGGTTCAACTCGAAAAGTACCTGACGCGTATGAGAAACCCAGGATTCCGCTCCGATTTGCAGGCCAAGCTTACGTCTCGTGACGGTCGCATTCACGATCAAGAGCACCAGCAGGAGAGAAAAGCCGACACTCACACCAATACGCTTGTAAGGAATTCGCATAGAACGCTCCCGCTATAGGCAGCACTGCGAAGTAGCTGCATAGAAGCCCTCGCACTAACGAGCTTCTGTCTGCCAAGCTAAAAAAATGCAACGCCGGAAAAGATTTGATTCTCGATCAGGGCCGACCCATGCCCGTGATCCCCAGAGGAAGCCTAGAGAATTCTATCTTATTGTTGCTTAAAGGATTCGTAAAGGATTTCGCGAATAAACAGTTTTGAGAGATTCCGATTATGCTCGTCGGTCCTCGGGAATCGCTTGACAAACGTTCCTTCGGTAGCCAGCGGTCAGATGAATCGCCTTCGCCTCAGAAATGAAAGGACTGTATCCGACTGAACCGATGGTCTACCGTCTCTGATGGGAGGATTATGCCAAGCGCAAGAAAGAAGCCCAACAAACTACGCTGAATGATGAGAGTGGGCTGATGGCTTCAATAGGCATAGTCTTGGTTGCGGCTCTATCAAAGAAATCGGAAAAGGAATGAGTCATGGTCTATCAAAGCGCTAACTCGCCAGTCCGCAGACTTCACACTGCATCCGGCATAATGAAGTGACAAACAGTTTCATGCAGCTCTAGCTGCCTCTGCGGATGGCTGCTCTCAAAGCCGGGTCCGAGAACGCGGATACGGTGGAGCAATTTGATGAAAGTTGGATCAGCGATTTCATCTGTTTGGCTACCTGCCCAGAGGGCGGCAGGTAATCCAAATGCAACCATCTGCAGTGGGTCTTTGAAGCACGCTGCGGGAATTAGCCTGCAGCTAAGCGAGTTCGTCCTCCCCCATACGTTAAGCCCAAACATTGCAACCTGCCGCTCTTATGCGTACGGTCAAGTATGCGTTTAGCTGCTTTTTTGCCCGACCCAAATCTCAGTCTTCTCCCGCACACTCTTCGATTTGAAACTTGGTTAAGAAGTCAGGTGAAGATACTGTTCCACGATAGACAATTGGCGACAACAAACCGTGCTCGGCTTTGTTGACTCAAAATACTGCGGAATGTTAGATTTGGCTCATAGATTTTTCTATTCAGACGGGAGAAGGGCTGTGAACGGGGGTCGCCGATGTATACCGCAAATTCTTCGGGAGCTCATGCTATGTGCGGAGTTTAAATCGAAAGAACAGTCTGTGGCCCGTCGTTCCTGCTCGCCTGTTTCTGCAACTTCTACGGCGTTATAAGCAATCGATCTTGCCTCGTTGGCTAACTCTCTGCAGCACTCAAAAGAGCTTTCTCGCACTCCGTGACAGTTCACCTAGCCAGGCCACTGTCGAGCTATTTGGCATCCTTATTCGTAATCTTTGAAGAAATACCGGGACTATATGACTACCTCTTTGGGCGTCAATCTGAAGGAGCGAATCGGCAATACACCGCTGCTGCGGCTTGAGCGTGTGACCGAAGGTTTGAATAATGTGCAGGTGCTGGCTAAGGCTGAGTGGGCCAACCCTGGCGGCTCGGTCAAGGATCGAGCAGCATCCAACATCGTCGCTGAAGCTCTGCGAGAAGGGAAGCTTGGAACGGGTAAAACGCTTCTTGATTCTACGAGCGGCAACACTGGGATTGCCTACGCGATGCTTGGTGCGGCATATGGAATTCCAATTACGCTGTGTATGCCCTCGAATGTATCGGCGGAGCGGAAGCGCATTCTTTATGCTTACGGCGCAGCGATCATTTATACCGATCCCGGCGAAGGATCTGATGGAGCGATCCGCAAGGCACGCGAACTCGCGGCGGCTGAGCCTGACAAATATACCTACGTCGACCAATATTCCAATGACGCAAACTGGCGCGCGCATTACGCGAACGGAACCGCCGATGAAATCTGGCGGCAAACGGAAGGATGTGTAACGCACTTTGTAGCCATTCTCGGAACCAGTGGAACCTTCGTTGGGACTTCGCGCAGATTGAAAGAGCTGAATCCGGCGATTCGTTGCATCTCTCTTCAGCCCGATTCGCCATTCCATGGAATCGAGGGAACCAAACACATGGAGACCTCGATTGTGCCAAAGATTTACGATGCCAGCATCGCCGACCGAGAGCTGGGCATCGAAACAGAAGCTGCCCAGGCTATGGCGCGAAGACTGGCTCGTGAGGATGGCTTGCTTATCGGAGTTTCAGCGGCTGCGGCATTGGTAGGTGCGATACAGATTGCAAAAGGTGCGGCTGCCGGTTCGGTGGTGGTCACTATCTTCCCTGACTCCGGCGACAAATATTTGAGCGAACACTTTTGGGATGAGAACATGTAAGGCAAGGGAGTAAGTATGGCGTTAACGATGCCGCTCACACTCTACGATTAATTGCGGCAGCATGGCGAAGCCACGTATCCACATGAGTGCTGCGGCGTACTGACGGGTGCGTTCGCTGAAGCAGGCGGCAAGATCGTCAAGGCTATTGTTCAGTGCGGCAACACGCGCACGGACTCACCCGCCAATCGCTATCACATCAGCCCAGCTGAACTGGTTCGCATTCAGCGGGAAGCGATTCTTGCAGGCGATGATATCGTCGGCTTTTATCACTCGCATCCTGATCACCCAGCCAAATGGTCGGCGACTGATCTTGCCGAAGCGCATTGGACAGGTTGTTCGTATGTGATCACCAGTGTAGAAAGCGGTCAAGCCGTACTCACAAATTCGTTTCTGTTGTTGGATCAGGAAGAAGCCAAGCGCTTTGAAGACGAGGTCCTCGAAGTAATCGAGAAGTAACCGAAGCATTGCAAATTAAATCCGTGCAGGAAGGAAGAATATGTCTATCAAAATCTTGATTCCTACGCCTCTCCGGCCATATGCGGGAAAGCAATCCATTATTGAAGTAGCTGCTCAGACCGTTGGCGAAGCATTGAGCAATCTGGTTACCCAGCATCCTGATCTGCGCAAGCATCTTTTCTACGAAGACAGAAAGCTACGTTCCTTTGTCAATGTTTATCTGAATGATGAGGACATTCGCTATCTGAGCAAGGACGCAACCCCGGTCAAGGAGACGGATATCGTCTCGATCGTGCCCTCTGTCGCTGGCGGGTTTTAGACAGTAATTGTTGCACAGAGAGGATTTCAATGAGTTAGTGAACTGGAGGATAGGAGAAGATCAATGGCTTCACTGACCGAAACAAGTCCGGCTACGCTGAGCAATGAAGAAATTCTTCGCTACTCGCGGCACCTCATCATGCCTGAAGTCACGATGGAGGGCCAGAAGAAGCTGAAGGCCGCGCGTATATTATGCGTGGGCACGGGCGGGCTCGGATCGCCGTTGGCTCTTTATCTGGCAGCGGCTGGCGTGGGCACGCTCGGCTTGGTCGATTTCGACGTGGTTGATTATACGAATCTGCAACGGCAGGTTCTTCACCACACCAGCGACATTGGCCGCCTGAAGCTCGATTCGGCGATCGACAAGCTTAGCGCGATCAATCCCTTTGTCGAGATCAAGCGCTTCGATACCTATCTGAGTAGCCAGAATGCGCTGGAGATATTCAGCGGTTTCGATATCATCGCCGACGGCACCGATAACTTCGCTACTCGCTATCTTGTTAATGATGCCTGCGTACTCAGCGGCAAGCCAAATGTCTATGCGTCGATCTTTCGTTTTGAAAGTCAAGCAAGCATCTTCGCCACTGAATCCGGACCTTGCTATCGCTGCCTCTATCCTGAGCCGCCGCCGCCGGGCTTGGTCCCGTCCTGTGCTGAAGGTGGAGTACTGGGCGTGCTTCCGGGGCTGCTCGGCGTGATTCAAGCAACTGAAGTTATCAAGCTGATTCTGGGTGTCGGCGAGCCGCTGATTGGCCGCTTAGTGCTCGTAGATGCTCTGGCCATGCGCTTCCGCGAGTTGCGAGTGCGCAAAAATCCGGAGTGCCCGGCCTGCGGCGAGAATCCGTCGGTCAAGGATTTGATCGATTACAACCAGTTCTGCGGCATTCGCGGAGAAGACTCCGCAGTAACTACGAGCGTAAAGATTTTCGAGATTCAGCCCGAGGAACTCAAGCGCCGTCTCGATGCCAAGGAGGACATTTTTGTGCTTGATGTTCGCGAACCGCATGAGTATCAAATCGTCAATATTCATGGACACCTTATTCCGCTTGGCGATTTGCCGAAGCGTATCCACGAACTCGACTCCAGCCGCGAGATTGTGGTGCATTGCAAGAGCGGTGCACGGAGCGCCAAGGCCGTCGATTTTCTGCGCCAATCAGGCTTCAAGCGTGCGACAAACCTGACCGGCGGCATCCTGGCCTGGGCTGAGAGGATCGATCCATCGCTACCGAAGTATTGACTTCAACTGCAGGAAAGAAAATACCAGCCTTATTGCGCGACTGGCATTTTCTGTTGGAACTAATTTCCACTTATACAAGTTCTTTAACCTAGTCCCGGATTGCGCCCCTGCCTGAGGTTTCACAGTGCCGCGACGAAGGCGTCAAGTTCCTCGCACATGTTGTAGAGTGCGAATGTGGCGCGGAGCGTGCTTTCCAAGCCAAAACGGCGAAGGATCGGCTGCGCGCAGTGATGGCCGCCGCGCACGGCGATGCCTTTGCGATTTAGGTAGTCGCCAATCTCTTCCGTGCGGAAACCATCCATCACCAGGGAGATCAAGTTAGCCTTTTCCTTTGCAGTGCCGATGATGCGCAGCAGTGTCGTAGGTCAAGAGCATATGCTCGTGGCGCGAGACATTGACGATACCAACGCGGTCCAGGTAGTCAATCGCAGCGCCCGGGCCGATCGCATCGGCAATGTTCCCTGTACCGGCTTCAAACCTTTGCGGCGGCGGCTGATAGATCGTCTTCTCGAAGGTAACATCCTGAATCATGTTGCCGCCGCCCTGCCATGGCGGCATGTTATCGACTACCTCAGACCTTCCATAGACTACACCGATGCCGGTTGGCGCAAAGACTTTGTGCCCTAAGAAGACATAGAAGTCGCAGTTGAGGGCTTGCATATCAACGCGCATATGAGAAACGGCATGCGCGCCATGCCGATGAGCCGCCTCGACCATCTTTTTCACGGGTACCACTGTGCCCAACGTATTCCAGACATGTACGATCGAGACCAACCGCGTCTTTGGTCCAAGCAGCTTCTCGTACTCGTCAAACAGCACTTGGCCGGAATCGTCTACCGGCGCAACGCGCAGCCGTGCGCCCTTTTCCGCACACAGCGTCTGCCACGGCACGATGTTAGCGTGATGCTTCAACTAGGTGATGACGATCTCGTCGTCCTTTTGGATGTTACGTCGCCCCCAGCTTTGCGCCAAAAGGTTGATGGCCTCCGTGGCTCCGCGCACAAAGACGATCTCCCGCGAAGCGCCGGCGTTGAGGAAGCGCCACGTCTTCTCGCGAGCAGACTCGTAGGCATCGGTCGAGCGCGCTGCTAACTCATGTACGGCTCGATGCACGTTCGAGTTCTTGTGTTTATAAAAGTAACTCAGGCGATCGATCACCGACTGAGGCTTCTGCGTCGTTGCTCCATTGTCAAGCCAGATCAGCGGGTGGCCGTTGACTTGCTCGCGCAGAATAGGAAAATCGCGGCGAATCGCTTCCACATCGAATGAATACGAAGAGAGGCCGAGATCGTCAGCAAGCTCCAGCTGTCCGGCTCCAGGAGCCACTACCGGCACAACATTTGATGGATCGAGTTGCCGTGACTGACTCTGCGGATCGTATGAAGCAGGGGCGCGAAAATCGGGTTCGTGAGTTACAGCGCCGGGAAGCTGTGGCGCATTTCGATCAAGCGATGATGTAAAGGGATTGCCATAGCTCGCCGAGTTATCCTTCGAGACGGCAGTCGGAACCGGTCCGGGAATTGTGGGGGTGTTGAAAACAGCGGCTGTGCATTCTCCATAAAAGCAAAAGTCCGAACCGCCGAGGAGTTGACAATGCCAAGAGCACCGGGGACCGCCGGTGCGGGCGGTTGAGTAACTTGCGCCGGCTGAAGATCGGTGACGAACGAGAAAGGGATAACGGATGCGGGAACAACAACAGTTGTGAAGAGTCAAGGCAATGCAGCAAAGATAATCGGACAGCACCAACGCGGTAATAATAGTTTTTTTGCCTCGATGAACTCAGAAGCGCCGTAAATCACGAGGGAGCAATAATTGAATTTGGAGTTTATTGGCGCGCCGCCCACGCGAGTCCATCGGGCCCTTTGCCGACATCGATCCGGGCGACCACTTCGAGCGCATTCAGGTCAATAACCGTGACAAATCCGTCTAGGCCAGAAGCGACATAGGCGCGAGCGCCATCCGGCTGAATCTGGATTCCGCCCAACCCATGGCCAACGGACATCCGTTTGATCTCCTTGCGTGTTGCCGCATCCAGAACCACGAGATAGGAGCCGGCCGAAACGAGGACGCGGCGTCCATCGGGAGTGAATTTCAGCCGGTTCGCGCCGGGCGCGTTGGCCGGCAGAGTTGCAGTGACCTTCTTTTCTGCGATATCGACAATCGATATCGTTTCATCGCCTGCATTAGCGACCCACGCCTCCTTGCCACCTGGCGAGAGATCGAAGCCCTCTGAACCTCGTCCAACAGAGACGACAGTGAGCAACCAGTCTTCACAGTGCGGAGGAGGGGTAAGACTGTTTGGAAGAGCGTCTGCGTGCACTTCAGACTTCTCAATGATTGACACTGTGCCGGAGTTTACGTTGGTGGTCACGATTCTCTTGCCATCAGGAAACACGTAGAGCATGTGGGTCCGATTCTGGCCCGTTCCCATGATCCAATCAATAGAGTGCGTGGAAGGATCGTAACTCTCGATTGCCTTAGCCGCCTCGGCCGTAAACCACACTTTTCCCGCGGCGAAGGCCAGCCCATGCGGCCCGCGCAGCGCCCCAAGATCAATCACGCCCAGTGATCTTTGCCCTACTAGATCGATAACCGTCAAAGTATGAAAAGCGCCAAAGCCATAATTCGATACATAAGCAATCCTTCCGTTTGCCGAGGCAGTTACCTCATGAGGATCATCGCCGACAGGAATGCGGGCAACTACATGCAGATCTGATGGATCAACAATAGCGAGCGTGTGATCCTGCTTCGACAACGCAAGCAGCGCCGGCTTCGGGGATTGTTGGGCAATAGCCAGCCCGGTAGACGCGGCAAATAGCAGGAACCAGAAAGGACGCTTCATAGGCAATTCTCCTTGTGCGCCGGTAGAAATCGGCGAGGTGTAGTGAATGAAAGTTTCATACAGTGAAGGTTTAGCGAACCACGCTGGCTCCGAGTCATGCGGAGTCGCCCGTGAGGGTGGCTGCGAAG
>Ga0187847_10002816_pt1 | contig 13751 bp, 9 predicted proteins | sample June2016WEW_4_10_FD_132458 | JGI IMG/M metagenome (GOLD analysis project Ga0187847, IMG submission 132458) | Peatland microbial communities from SPRUCE experiment site at the Marcell Experimental Forest, Minnesota, USA - June2016WEW_4_10 | ecosystem: Environmental > Terrestrial > Soil > Wetlands...
AGCAGTTTTGTGATGCGCAATACGTTTCGCAACAAGCGGCGGAGCCTGCTGACCATGCTGAGTATCAGCTTTTCGCTGCTGTTGCTGACGCTGATGATGTCAATCTGGCGCACGTTTTACATCGACCAGGGACCTCCCGATGCGGTGAAGCGAATCATCACCAGGGACCGGGTTTCGCTGGCATTTTTTCTGCCGGCGTATTACCGCGAGAAGATTCGAAGCGTGCCCGGCGTTGTGGCCGTGGTGCCGATGACTTACTTCGGAAATGTCTATAAAGACGACCGCTCGACCAACTCCTTCGCGCAGGTGGTGACCGATCCGGAAGAGTATCCCAAGGTTGCATCCGACAAGATCGTTCCACCGGATCAGTTACTGGCCTGGCAACGCGATCGCATGGGAGCCATGGTGGATATTGAGCTGGCCAAGAAATTCGGCTGGAAGATTGGCGACCGTCTCACCTTGCAGAGTCCGTATTTCCCGGTGCACCCCGAGGTCACAATCCGCGCGATTTACACAATCGATCCACCTGTTCGTTCCTTGATTTTCAACACCAAATATTTGGAAGAGTCGGTCGATTGGTTCAAGGGACAAGCAGGGTGGTATCTCACACAGGTGGCGTCGCCCAGCGATGTTGCACCCGTCTCCAAGGCCATCGACGAAATGTTCCGCAACGCGCCGCAGCGCACCAAGACCGAGAGCCAGCAGGCGTTCCAGCTCTCGTTCGTATCGTCTTTGGGGAATGTGAAGGCATTCATCCTGGGCATTTGCGGGGCGGTGGTGTTTGCCATCCTTCTGGTCTCGGGCAATACCATGGCGATGTCGATTCGCGCGAGAACGCGGGAAGTTGCGGTGCTTAAGACACTTGGATTCACGAGGCAGCGCGTGCTCTCGATGTTCGTGGGCGAGGCCGTCGCCTTGTCGGTGGCGGGCGGAATGCTGGGAGTTGTGGGCGCAACCTTGCTGATACGCTGGTTGACGCACTCCCCCGTCGCAATCGGGATTCCAGGAGGAATGAAGGTCTCCGTTCCGACGATGCTGGCATCCTTGCTGGTGGCCGCGATCGTGGGATTCATCAGTGGCTGTCTTCCGGCGTACACCGCGTCGCGCACCAATATTGTGGAGGGATTACGCCACATCGGCTGAGTACACGGCTGAGTTGAGAGTGAACCTATGGCGATACCGATCAGCTATAACGTGCGCAATTTGAAGCTCCGCAAAGGGCTTACCATCATGACCGCGCTGGGCATCGCGCTGACCGTGACCACGGCAATCTTTCTGATGGCGCTGCTGGCCGGCCTGCAGCGGGCGTTCGTCTCCAGCGGCAATCCGAAGAATGTGCTGGTCCTGCGCAAGGGGTCGGAAGCGGAACTCTCAGGCGGCTTTGATGCCGCGCTTTTTCCTACTTTAAAGGTTCTTCCCGGCATCGCAAAAGACAGCCACGGCGAACCGATGGTTTCCGGCGAGTGGGTGGTGGTGATCGTGCTTCCGCGCAAGGACGGCACGGGCGAAGTAAACGTCACGGTCCGAGGCATGATGCCGGATGGCCTCGAACTTCGGCCCAGCGCGAAGTTGATCGAGGGGCGCTGGTTCCAGACCGGGCAGCGTGAGGTGGTGGTGAGCAAATCCATACGCTCGCGCTTTTCGCATGCCAACATTGGCGACACCATGGAGTTCGGCAAGGGATCGTGGAAGGTTGTGGGCGTGTTTGACGCTGGCGGTTCGGCCTATGAATCGGAGATCTGGTGCGACGTGAATCAGATGGCCTCGGATTTCGACCGCCAGGGCGGATATTCGTCGGCTTACCTGCGCGCCACCGATCCCATTGCCGCCGATGCGCTGAAGAATCGAGTCAGCGACGATCAGCGTCTGAAGCTCGAAGGAATGCTGGAGACCGATTATTACGCGAAGCAAACCAGTTCGGGCGCTCCCATCAAATACATTGGCATCGTGGTCGCAATCATCATGGCCATTGGGTCGAGTTTTGCTGCGATGAATACGATGTATGCGGCGGTAGCTTATCGCGGGCGCGAAATTGCGACTTTGCGAGTGCTGGGATTCTCTCGTCCGTCGATTTTGACATCTTTTGTTCTGGAATCGCTCATGCTGGCTTTGCTGGGTGCGGTGGCAGGGATTCTTCTGATGCTGCCCTTTAACGGAATGCAGACCGGAACGTCGAATGCAGTGACGTTCAGCGAGGTGGTATTCAGCCTGCAGATTACGCCGCTGGTGGCCGCCGCCGCTGTGGGGTTCGCGCTGATCATGGGCTTGTTCGGCGGACTCGCTCCGGCGTGGCATGCGGCGCGGCAGAATATTCTGACTGCGTTGCGAGGCTGATAGAGATCTTATGAGACTGAACAACCATAAAAACCGCGTCCGGCGTCCGGCTCCGGGCCTTAGGATTTTGCGTTCCGGACGCCGAAAGCCGGAAGCCGGGAGCCGTTTCTATTCTTATGCCGATTGACGCGAAACACGAAGACTTGCAGAGCTTGCGAATCGACCGCACGGAGCGCGGCACCAGCAATGGAGAGCCGCCCGCCTGGGCGCGCCGCTACATTTTGATTGGCATCGTTGTCGTTGCCGTGCTGAGCCTCTCCGCGCTGGCCTATCGCGTGCTTTCGCGCGATGTGCCGGAGGTAGAAGTGACGCGCGCCGCGGCGGAGAGCAGCGATGTAGGCGGCACGGTGCTTGCGGCCACGGGCTACATCGTCGCGCACCACACGATCAACGTGAATTCCAAAGTCACGGGACGGCTGGCCTGGATTGGCGTGGAAAAAGGCGACAAAGTTAAAGAGGGACAAGTTCTGGTGCGGTTGGAGGATGAAGAGTTTCGCGCATCGTACGATCAGGCAAAGGGTGCATTGGATAATGCTCGAGCTTATTTCGATGAACTTGAGCATGGGTCCCGGCCGGAAGAGATTCAAGAGGCGCAGCACAATCTGGACGAAGCCCGCGCCACTCTAGTGAATGACAAGCTCACTCTGGATCGCACTAAGGAGCTCTCGTCCGCCGGGGTAGTTTCGCGTCAGGCACTGGACGATGCTACTGCGAAGTTTGATTCTGATCAGCAGCGGGTCAATTCGCTGGACAAGGCTTTCCAGCTAATGGAGATCGGACCTCGCGCAGAAGAACTGGCTCGCGCCCGCGGATCGCTGGAGCAAGCGCAAGGCCAACTCGATTACGCCAAGTCGCAACTCGACGCCACCATGATTCGCGCACCCGTCACCGGCACAATTCTCGACCGTACTGCCGAAAAAGGCGAACTCATTACCGCCCAGTTCGCCAGCGCGGCGGCGGGCGGCCCGCAAGGATCGGTGGTATCGCTGGCCGACTTGAATGATCTTCAAGTCGAACTCGATATTGCCCAGGCGGACTTCGCCCGGCTTAGTCCCAAGCAGAAGGGCATTGTCACCACAGACACCTATCCTGACAAGACGTATGACGGCGAGATTGCGCAGATTTCTCCCGAGGCGAACCGCCAGAAAGCCACGGTGCAAGTGAAGGTGCAAGTGCTGAATCCGGGCAAGTATCCTGATGTTTTCTTGCGGCCGGAGATGAACGCGACGGTGAAGTTCTTAGCCGATGCACCGAAAGCCACCAGCAAGCAAACAGCGGGAGCGTTCGTGCCCGCGAGCGCGCTGCGGGACCACGACGGCAAGAAAGTTGTGTTCCTGGCCTTCGACGGAAAGGCGCACATGCGCGAGGTGCACGTGTTGAGCCAGCGCACGGACGGATTTCTCGTCGACGGATTGGTGGGAGGCGAAAGCGTGATTACCAAAGCGCCGCCAGACCTGAAAGACGGAGACACAATCAAGGTGAAGGGATAATTTCATGAGCACAGTTGCCGAAACCAGCATCGCTACCGGAACTAAAGTCGTCCAGGCTCGCAATGTCAGCAAGGTCTTCAAGCGCGAGGCATTCGAGGTGAAAGCGCTTGACGATGTCTCCATCGACATTGCGGCCGGCGAATTTCTCGCGCTGATGGGGCCTTCCGGTTCCGGCAAGACGACGCTGCTAAACATGATTGCGGCCATTGACCGGCCGACCTCCGGGGAGTTGCTGGTGCAGAACCAGAACATTTTCCGCTTCAGCGACTCGCAATCGGCCCACTGGCGCAATGAGCATATCGGTTATGTCTTCCAGACGTTCAACCTCATCCCGGTGCTGACCGCGTTTGAGAACGTGGAACTGCCGCTGCTGCTGACCAAACTCAACGCCCAGCAAAGGCGCGACCACGTGATGACCGCGTTGAAACTCGTGGGCCTGGAGGAGCGGGTCAACCATCTGCCCAAGCAACTCTCCGGCGGACAAGAGCAGCGGGTCGCGATCGCTCGGGCCATCGTGAGCGACCCGACGCTGTTACTGGCCGACGAACCCACAGGCGATCTGGACAGTCACTCGGCCACGGAAGTTCTCGAGATCCTGAAGCGGCTGAACGAAGACTTCCATAAAACAATCGTGATGGTGACGCACGATCCGCACGCAGCTTCGTATGCCCACGTCACGCGGCATCTCGAGAAAGGGATGCTGCTGCCACCGGGATAGATCGGCTCACTGCCGCGCTGCTACGGCCAACTCAGCCGTCACCTCAGGCTCAGAATCCGCTACCCAGAGCCAGGCGCGGCGGCCGTTGTCCAAAGCCACGGCCTTGGCCTCGCCGTACGCCACTAAGCGATTGAGCACCGTGGTCACTGACGCCATTGGATCTTTGTGCCGTCCCAGCATGGGCGGAACTTTTTCCTGAATCCGCTCGCAGACATCGCGAGCACTCAGGGCACGGTTTGCTTCCATCAGAATCATTCGGCACGACTTGGTGAAACCCGGCTGGCGCCCGCTGCTCTTGCGATCCACCAGTTCCAGCAATTCATCGCTCAGCACACCGTCCCCGAAAAGGTTGGCCAGGCCGGCGATGGTTTGTTTGATGGTGCCGATCCGCCGCATCACTTCAGCGCGCTGTTGCAGAAGCTGCCGCAACTCTTCGTGAGCCTGCCGCACAACTTCCTGCACATGTCCGTTTCCGTTCGTGGTGATGGTCTTTGTTGCGCCGACGCTTTCCTGGATCTGCATAAACCCTCCCCTGACACCTACTCTTCAGGCGCAGTCTCGCTCTCGTTCTATAAACGATACGCAGGACACCACGCAGGTGTTCCCCTGTTTTCACGGCAGGCACAGCGTGCCCCTCAAGACTCAATCTGGTGGGTTAGACGTTCGAAGCTGGAGTTGGTTAACGAAGGTGCCAAGGCCAATCGCTGGCTGAGGTGGGGTGGGATTGGGCCGGAGGTTCCGGAGGGAACCTCTTCCGGTTCAATCCGGGACTTGTCCCACTTTGGGATCCGGTCGCCACCGCAATCATCGTCCCCATTCTCCGCAGCGAGGGCTGCGACTCGGAGTATCCGATGGTAAAGAGTAACGCATCACGCCCATGTCGACCGCAGCAAAACTCGATCTCTCGCCATCTCTTTTGCCGGTGCTCCTGGTGGGGAACCTGGAGGAGGATTTCTTTCTCGTTCGAGGGATCCTGGAGCGAAACCGGAGCGTTCTTCCGGCGAGACTGGACCACGCCTGCTCTCTGGAAGAAGCGAAGGCGATGTTGCAGCGAGGCCAGTACGGGCTGGTTCTGTTTGAAAATGAGACCGCGGACGCTGCCGCCACAAAGCTTCTTTCCGAGTTCCTGCACACCGGAAGGACCATACCGTTCATCGTTCTGACCGAGCATGCGGATGAGAAGGCAGTCGCCGAAATCATCCAGGCGGGTGCTTCGGACTGCGTGGAAAAGTCGCAGCTCAACGGAGCCAATCTGCTGCGCACGATCCGCTGCACGCTGAATTTGCACTCCACGCAGCAGCAGCGGCAATTTGCGGAAGAATCCCTGCGCAAGCTTTCCTGTGCGGTTGAGCAATCGGCCGATACCATCTTCATCACCAATAGCGAAGGTGTCATCGAATATGTAAATCCCGCATTCGAAACGCTCACTGGCTACTCCCGGCAGGAGGCTACCGGCCAGACCCAGAGCATTCTGGACTCCGGCCAGCAAGCACCAGCGCTCTACCGCGAGTTGTGGGAAACCATTCGAACCGGCGATGCCGGCCGCAGCATGACGGTAAACCGCAAGAAGAGCGGAGAGTTGTACTACGTCGACGAGAGTATCAGTCCGATAAAGGACGCCGACGGACGCGCCACACACTTTATCTCCAACGGCCGCGATCTCACGAAACAATTACATCTGGAGTCGCAGCTGCTCCAGGCAAAGAAAATGGACGCCATCGGCCGCCTCGCGGGCGGCGTCGCGCATGACTTCAATAACCTGTTGACCATCATCACCAGCTACTCTGAACTCGCATTGGACTGCGTAGTGCCGGGAAGCCTCGCCCAGACCCGCATCCAGGAGATTCTGTCGGCTGCCCGCCGCGCCGCCGATTTAACCAGGCAGTTGCTCGCCTTCAGCCGCAACCAACCGCAAGCTTTGCGTGTGGCTGATCTCAATCCAGTGGTCAGTGGAATCGTCAAAACCCTGCACCGGCTCATCGGAGAAGATATAGAACTGACCTTTGCCCCGGGCGAGGGGCTGGGCAGAGTTCGTTTGGATCCGGTGCAGATCGAGCAAATTCTCATGAACCTGGCGGCCAACTCCCGCGATGCCATGCCGCAAGGAGGACGGTGCAGCCTCGAAACCTCGAACGTGAACCTCGACGAACAGTACGCTGGCCAGAAGAAAGCCATCATCCCCATCGGACACTATGCGGTCTTAACCATGACCGACACCGGTACCGGTATTCCTGCGGATCATCTGCCGCACATCTTCGAGCCTTTTTACACCACCAAGCCCTTTGGCCAGGGCACCGGACTTGGGCTGGCGACGGTCTATGGCATCGTCAAACAGAATCATGGATTCGTCTGGGCCTACAGCGAAGGCGGAATGGGTACTGTCTTCAAAATCTATTTGCCCTGCGTACCGGATCGGGTAGCCGCAATCGAGGCGCCAGACGCCGGAGAGGAGGCCGTGCTCCGCGGCACGGAAACTCTGCTGCTGGTCGAAGATGAGGATGCCCTGCGTCGGGCCGCTGCCGAATTTCTCAGCCTTCGCGGTTACTCGGTGCTGGAAGCGAAAGATGGGCTGGATGCTATGTCGGTCGCGAAGAATCACACGTCGACGATTCATCTCGCGGTCACGGACGTGGTGATGCCCCACATCAGTGGCGGCCAACTTGCTAACGAACTGGTTTTGCTTCGACCCGACACGCGAGTGCTATTCGTTTCCGGCTATGCCGGGCAAACAGTGCTGGACCACAACGTGGTCGACGTCGAAAATAACTTCCTCCAGAAACCGTTCACCTTGAAACAACTGGCCAGTAAAGTACGGGCAGTCCTCGATCATCGCGGCAACGGCGTTCCCCTGTTGGCTCGAGCAATTGAGCATCCTCTGAGCGTTACGGCGCCATCCGTGTGAGTTTGCCCTTCTTCAACTTGAACCGGTCTCCGCGCCAGGTCACGCTATGGCCGCCCAGGCTCGCAATCCAGACCACGACCGCAACCAAATCCCGAAGCGGAATCAGCCACGCATACTTGAGAACCTGACGATCTTCGAGAACGCTCCAGCCCACACTCAATCCAACCGCGAGCCGGATGAGCAGCGTGAAAAGCAGAACGCAGCAGGCCCAAAGCGCTCCTCCGCTAGCGGCCACAGCCAGCAGTGCCCACAGCAGCCCGAACGTGAAAACCAGACCGAAGTAACCCCCGGCTCGCGCGTCCCGGACTCCGCGCGCCCAGCGCAGCTGATGCGCGAAGAATTCCCGCAGGCCATAAGACGGGAGATATGTCTCGACCACAACCTCCGAGAGCTTCACGCTCAGCCCGAGACCGGCAATGCGCTTTCCCAGTTCGTAGTCATCGGCAAGATAATCCACGAATGAAGCGAACCCTCCGATCTTCTCCAACTCGGCCCGTCGGAACGCCAGTGTGGAACCCAGTCCGAAACGAATGCCCCTTTCGACCTGACGCGCCGCCAGCACACTCGCGCAAAAGTCCGTGCTGATGCCTAAAGCCTCGAGCTGCGAGCCCAGCGACGCACCAGCCACTCCGCGGTACAGGCAAGTGACCAGTCCCACTCGCGAATCGGCCAGCGGAGCAGTCACGCGGCGCAGATAGTCGGGCTGCACGCGAATGTCGCTGTCGTTGATGATCAGGAGGTCATAGCGCGCTTCCCCCAACATCTGCGCCAAATTGCTGACCTTCACATTTGCGCCCAGGATCTTCGGACTCACCACCAGCTGAATTCTGCGGTCCGGAAATTCCCGCTGCAATTCCTTCACGCTGTCGATTGCAGGGTCGTTGGGATCGTTCACGCCAAAGATGATTTCGTACTCCGAATAATCCTGCAGGCAGTGGCTGCGAAAGCTCTCATAGATTTCCGGATCGGTCCCTTTGAGCGGTTTGAGAATCGAAACCGGCGCCAAGTCCTGTGAGGCGCCCGCTCCCCTTCGCTCAGTGAAGGCTTCGTTCGCCGCTCTCCGTTCGCGCAGGAAGCTGGCCGCGCTCCAAAGACACAGCAGGTAGTAGATCGAGCTGGAAACTGTGCCGAACACCGCGACGATCTGAATAGTTCTGAGAATGGAGTGCATCATGCTCGAGCGCAGGCGAAGCTATTCGTAACGCAGCGCCTCAATCGGATCCAGGTTCGCCGCCTTCCATGCCGGATAGATGCCGAAGACCAGCCCAATTCCCGCGGCGGACGTAAAGCCGAAGACTGTCCAGAACATCGACATGCGGGCCGGAAGCGAGGGCCAGAACTCGGGAATAATCCAGACGATAATCGCGCCCAGCAGAATCCCAATCAAGCCGCCAACTGCGGTCAGCATGATCGCCTCCAGAGTAAATTGCAGGAGAATGTCCCGCTTGCGCGCACCGATTGCTTTCCGGACCCCAATTTCCCGCGTCCTCTCGGTGACACTCACCAGCATGATGTTCATTACTCCCACACCGCCGACAATCAACCCCACACTCGAAATGGCAAACATTCCGACAAAAAGCATCCCCGTGAGCTGATTCCAAAACTCCGAGATCGAGTCCGTAGTCATCACCACAAAGTTATCTGGCTTGTCCGGCGGAACTTTTCGCCGCCGCCGCAGGAGTTCACGAATCTCGTCAACGGCTTTGGGTACGTCGTCGTGCGAAGTGGCCTTGGCGCTGAGCCAGTGATCCTTTATTTCTGGGTGAAGAGTTCTGAACGTGGTCAGCGGGAAAAAGATGCGATTATCGTTGGGATCCTTTCCGCCGCCAAACACCGATTTGATCTTTGCAATCGTGCCGATTACTTCGAACAATCGACCGTCGATATTGATCTCTTTGCCTAACGGGTTCTCGAGCGGGAACAGTTCCTCTGCGGTATCGTGGCCGAGAATGATGACCGTGGCACGCCTCTCATCGTCGGCTTCGGTGAACCATCTTCCGGAGGCCATGGGGAGATCGTAAACATCCTTCGCGGAAGCGGTATCGCCCTCGAGGATTGTGTTTTTTACCTTGCGATCCTGATACTTGACGGCAAAGGTGCCGACGCCGAGCTCAGGACGGAAGAAGCGCAGTCCTGCACATACCGCCTTTACGTGCGGCAGGTCCTTCATTGCTTCCTCATCTTCGAAGGTCAGCTTCTTGCGGGTTCGCATTTCCTCGCTAAGCCGGCCAAAACTAAAAGGCTCCAAATGATAGGCAAAGATGACGTTCGAGCCAACGCTCGCGACTACGTCGCGAACATTGTCGTCCAGGCCGCGCCCGATGGAAGAGACACCGATCACCATGGCGACGCCAATCACGATTCCCAGCACGGTCAACGACGAACGCGTCTTGTTGCCACGAATGGTGTCCGTGGCCATGTGAACGATCTCGCCGAATTCATCTTTGTGAATCATGAGAAATTGAGTAATTTGGCAATTTTGTAATTGGGTAATTTAACCCCGCAACGCTTCGACTAGGAATGAGGTTCTCGAAATTACAAAATTACCCGATTACCAAATTACAAATTCTTCCTTACGTTTCAAACCGCAGCGCCACGATCGGATCCAGCTTCGCCGCTTTGCGCGCGGGATAGACTCCAAAGAACACCCCCACGCTGGCCGACACGATCAGTCCCGCCGCCACCGCCCAGAGTTTAATTGACGACGGCATCCCGATCAGCAGCGTAACCGTCTCTGCCACAACCACTCCCAGCAGCACGCCCAGGGCGCCGCCCGACAACGCCAAAGTAACGGATTCGATCAAAAACTGCAGCAGCACATCCTCGCGCCGCGCGCCCAGAGCTTTTCGAATGCCGATCTCGCGCGTGCGCTCAGTCACCGAGACCAGCATAATATTCATGATCACAATGCCGCCGACCACCAGGGAGATGGCTGCAATGCCAATGGTCGCGATAAAGAAAGTCTGGCTGAAATCGGTCCAGATGCCGAGCAGGCTGGCGTTGGTTTCAATATCAAAGCTGTCGCCGCCGCCGGGTGAGTCGTGCCTCTTGGCGCGCAGCGCGGCCCGCGCCTCGTCGACCGCTTCGTCCAGCGGCACGCCGGCACTCTCCGCTTTTCCTGAGATCCGAATGCTGTTGCTATGGACGCCATACTGCTTAAGAAACGTTGTGATGGGAATCATCACATAGTTGTCGGCGCTCTGCCCCAGGGTCGTGCCTTTCTTCGCCCCCACGCCGATTACCTGATAAGTCCACCCGTCGAGACGGATTTCCCTGCCGATCGGGTCCGTGCCCGCCATCAGGTGCTCAACGATGTCTGTTCCGACGACCGCGACCGGCGACCGGTTATTCAGGTCCGTCTCGTTGACCATGCGCCCGGCGCTAAGGTCCGTATCGTAAATGGGAGCCATCGACGGCGTGATCCCGCGCACCGACGTATCACTGATCGATTGCTCGGCGTACTTCACGTGGCCGCTTTCGTTACGCACGACCGCACCAATGTATTCACAATGCCGGCAGGCTTCCGCGACCGCCTGGTAATCCTCCATGGTCAAATCTTTTCGCTTCTCGCCTTCGAGAAAGTGGTCAACGTTGGTAACCGCTGGTGAGACCTTGAAGACAATGAAAACGTCGGCGCCCAGGTTGAAAACCTTTTGCGCCACGTAATCGTTGACCCCGGACACGAACGTGACCACCGCGATCACGGCCGCCACTCCAATCACCACGCCGAGCAGCGTCAGCACCGAGCGCAGCTTGTTCACCCACAGCGACTGCAGTGCGATTCGGATGGCTTCGGCGATGTTCATGCGGCAGGCTCTAGGAGTGTCAGGCCTTAGCTCTTGAGTTCAAGCAGTCTCAGATCCAAACACAAGTCTACCAGCCCATGGGACACTGTGATTATGGCTTCCCTGCGTTTTGCAGCGCTTGCGCTCTGATCAATGCAAGCGGAAAGAACTTCGCACCAAGCACGACCGCGTTGACTTTTCGAGTGTGGCTAATATCTTCGAGCGGGTTCATGTCGAGTAGTACCAGGTCGGCCACGCGCCCCACCTGTATCGTTCCATAAGTGTCCGTCTTGCCCAGGAACTTCGCCGGGTTCAGCGTTGCCGCCTGCAACGCCTCCAGCGGAGTGAAGCCAGCTTCCACCAACAGGGCTAACTCATTGTGTAGATCGATGCCCGGCACCATGCCCCAGTCGGAGAAGTCTGACCCGGCCATAATCTGAACGCCAGCCTTGTGCATCATGCGGACGATTTCGATGTTCTTTTCGTGGATATCCAATCGCGGCTTCAGCGCTTCCGGATCATTGCTCCAAAGCACAAAGCCTCGTTCGTAGGCGACCAGAGTCGGCACATACCAGGTTCCGTTCTTGACAAAGATCTGAAACAGTTTCTGCCCCTCCGGGCCGAGAATCTCATCCACGGCTTGCTCAACCGTCTTGGCAGTTGCTCCCTTCCGCCAGAGTGCGCTTTCACTCATCGTTTCTACGTGCTCAAGGCTGGCCACCCCGGCGTCCGATGCTTCGGCGGAGCTCACGCCCTGGGGCAAATGCACTGCGACCGGAATTTGTTCTTTGCGGGCTTCATCCATCAGCGCAAAGAACGCAGCGGGCGGAAGCGCATTGTGGACTTTGATGAAATCCACGCCCTTCGCCTTAAGGTCGTGAACCGCCCGCCGCGCCTCTACGGGAGTGCGCACGGTGAGACGATTCGACACTCCTTCTTTGGGGCCGTCCACGAAAGGCCCGGCGCGGATAATATGAGGCCCAACGCGCGTACCGCTGTCAATCTCCGATCGCCAGCGATCGATTTGAGCGAGATCTCCACCCATGTCGCGGACGCCAGTGACGCCGTTCATGATCAGCAATGGGAAAGCGTCTTCGGTCGCGTCGGTCAAGTGACCGTGCATGTCCCAAAGTCCGGGGATTATAAACTTGCCGCTCCCGTCGACTACGTGAGCGCCAGCCGGAATTGCGACACCATCGCTCGGTCCGACTGCAGTGATGTGGCCACTGGCGATAACAACCGTTGAATTCGGCTTCGGAGGAGCGCCCGTGCAGTCAATGACGGTTACGTGTGTTACTGCAAGCGCGTTGTTTTGCTGAGCAGACGCCGAGAGCAAGCACAGCAGACAGGGAAGAAGCGACCATTTGCGCATAAATGTCACGGACTCCTGTCTCCATTGAAAAGGAGACTTGGGTGTGAGGCCTTCGATCTTAATCCCAGGATTTCTTGGTCTCTCTTAAGAAGACGACCTACGACAACTTCCGTTAGCCCAATCGACGATTTCGCTGAAGAGCAGTTGAACCCTAACCCTAACACTCAAGACCTAAGACGTGCGGCCTGGCACCCTGAGCGTTAGCCATACCATATAATGATCAAGTTGGCAGCTGGACCGGACGGTCGCTTTCCGCGTCTTCGGACGCAGGGAGAGGAAAGTCCGAACTCCGCAGAGCAGTGTGCCGGATAACGTCCGGGAGGCCGGGTTCAAGCCCGTCCGACGGAAAGTGCCACAGAAAATATACCGCCCGAGTCTTAACCGGCGAGGGTAAGGGTGAAAAGGTGCGGTAAGAGCGCACCGCCGCGGCAGTAATGCAGCGGGCACGGCAAACCACACACGGAGCAAGACCAAATAGGAAGGGAGCCGGGACTTGATTCTTACCAATCAAGTTTCGGCACGTGCCGGCTCGGTGCGTAAAACCTTCGGGTAGGTCGCTAGAGCCCCGCAGCAATGCGCGGCCCAGAGGAATGACCGTCCCGCTGGAGCAATCCGGCGGACAAAATTCGGCTTACAGGTCCGGCTGCCATAATTCTTTTGTTTTCAACATTGCATTGGAAGCTAACCCCGGACTTGTGACGCCGGTGTGACGCAAGCGGCCAGAGGCGATCTAACGCCAACTTACCGGGTGGATAGCGACAGCGGTCTATGCCAATGACCACGCTTCCGATCTGGTGAAGTAAGACGGAAAACAGCAATCCACCCGACGACACGTCAGCTAGTAGCCTTGAACTTCGCGACGATCGCTGTGATGTCGTCGTGTTGTTCCTGGGGACTAAATCGCCGAACCCCATCCACGATTGCGGTCAACAAAGCCTGGCACGGCAGGTCCCGATATCGCTGAAGCGATTCAATCAGGCAGCGCTCGCCCAATTCCTCTCCTTGCTCGTTACAGGCTTCGGTGATGCCATCGGTGTAAAGCGCAAGCACGTCCCCGGGAGACAGTTGCTGTTCCAGCATCGAACAATCCCACTCTCGGAACAGCCCGAGCAGCGTGCTGGTGGACTCGAGCCGATCTACCTTGCCGTCG
>Ga0187847_10002819_pt1 | contig 13740 bp, 10 predicted proteins | sample June2016WEW_4_10_FD_132458 | JGI IMG/M metagenome (GOLD analysis project Ga0187847, IMG submission 132458) | Peatland microbial communities from SPRUCE experiment site at the Marcell Experimental Forest, Minnesota, USA - June2016WEW_4_10 | ecosystem: Environmental > Terrestrial > Soil >...
CAAGGCGCGGAGATTTACGAACTACGCTCGCTGCTCGGCAGCACGCGAGGCAGCGGACAGACCAAAGGGATCTCGCGCTTCGGAAATTATGCGCTGCACGCCAAACTGTTTGTGTTCGATCGCAAGCGGATCTTCATCGGCTCGATGAACTTTGATCAACGCAGCAAGCGCTTGAACACGGAGATGGGCTTGATCATCGACAGCCCTGATCTTGCGGGCCAGATCATCGCGCGCTTCGACGCCATGACGCGCCCGGAGAACGCATACGTGCTTTCCCTGGCAGGTGGCGACGGCAATGCCGGCACGGCGCGCAACATCGTCTGGGACACCATCGAACATGGCAAGCCCGTGCGCTATACGAGCGAGCCTGCGCGTAGCGCCTGGCAGCGCGTGGCGCTGCGCTTGCTTGCGCTACTGCCGGTGGACCGGGAGATGTGAGCGCTTCAGCGCACGGCCAGCGTGGCCGGCGCTTCCGCTCGCTCGGACTGCGACGGTTTCGTTTCCAGCAATTCGTCGAACAGCGCGCGGTAATGGACCACGGCCTTGCGTAGTTCCTCGGTGCTTGGATCGTCCGAGCCGGCTTCCCCGCGTTCACTGCGCACGGTGATGGCCTGCGCCGCACGGTAATGCAATACGACGCCCGGGTGGTCGACCGAGATATCGGCGGCACGGTGCTCGAAATCCGCGATTGGATAGCCGCGCTTCAACAGCAATTCGCGCACGAGTTGGTCCGCTTTGACGACGACCGCCTTGGGGTCATCAACGAAGCTACTCTGCAATTCGCCCCAGGCCTTGCTGAACCGCGCTGCTTCAGCGGGTGGCAATGCGACGATCGCAAGACCCTTGACGCGAAGTTCACGCGCCTTGAGTTCCGCCTCGGCTTTCGCGCGGCTGCCTAGCTGATCGACGGTTCGGCCATATTCCGCGCCGAACCGATCGCGCAGCCGCTGCGATTGCCTTTTGCGGTACAAGAACGTTGCCGCGATTGCGATCAGCGCAGCAACGAGCACGCCGATGATCAATACGACGGAATTTCCGTGAATATCCATGGCTCACTCCTCGCGCGTCGACTCTCTAGTGGGACGGTGTGCTCGTATCGCCGGAGGCTCCGGTAGCGCCCGTGTTGCCGGTGTTACCCGGGTTACCGGTTGCGCCCGTGGCTCCTGTGCTGCCGGTATCGCCGGTCGCACCAGTTGCGCCTGTATAACCGGTGCCACCGGTTGCACCCGTGTTGCCCGTGTTGCCCGTGTTGCCTGGATTGCCTGTGGCGCCGGTAGTGCCGGTCGCGCCGGTATAGCCGGTATCGCCCGTACTGCCCGTACTTCCGGTGTTGCCGGTATTTCCGGTATTTCCGGTATTACCGGTCGCTCCGGTTGCACCGGCGGGTCCGGGCGGGCCCGGTTGCGAGCAGGCGCTGAGCGCCATGACGAGCATCGATGCGCCGACCAATTTTGAAAAATTCATGAAAGCTCCTGGGTATTCCGGTGAGTCGAGAGGCTACGTCGCGTGCCACAGCCCAGTCTGTACGGGCGCGTACACAATCCGGTGCATGCCCGGTTCTCACTCAAGCGGCGTCGGCGGCGGCCCTGTTCTCGACGGCGTCGAGCTCGCGATCATCGACCACGGGTTGGACGGCCTCGGGTTCATAGCCGAGGTTCGGCGCGAGCCAGCGCTCCGCTTGATCAATGCGCAGACCTTTGCGCAGCGCGTAGCTTGCGACCTGGTCGCGGTCGATCTGTCCGACCGCGAAATAATGGGCTTGCGGATGCGAAAAATAAAGGCCGCTGACAGCCGCGGTCGGCATCATCGCAAACGATTCGGTCAGGCGGATGCCGGCGTTGCGCTCGGGATCGAGCAGCCTCCAAATCGCGGCCTTTTCGCTGTGATCGGGACACGCGGGGTAGCCCGGCGCGGGTCGAATTCCCTGGTATTGCTCACGAATCAGCGCGCGCGTGTCCAGACATTCCGCACTCGCATATCCCCACCATTCGCGCCGCGTGCGTTCGTGCATGCGCTCGGCAAGCGCCTCGGCCAAGCGATCCGCCAATGCCTTGAGCATGATGCTGCTGTAATCGTCGTGAGCAGCTTCAAAGCGTGCCACGTGCGCCTCGATGCCGATACCCGCGGTGACCGCGAATGCCCCGATGTAATCTGGCGGTCCCTGCATCGGCGCGACGAAATCGGCGAGGCACAGCTGCGCCTGAGCCGTCCCCTTGAGTTTTTGCTGACGCAGCTGATGGAGGCGCAGCTCGACGCGGCTGCGCGCAGGGTCGGAGTAGACGCAAATATCATCGTCGTCGCTGCTCGCGGCCGCGAACAGGCCGACGACCGCGCGCGCGCGCAGCCATTTCTCGCGGACCAGCTGTCCGAGCATGCGTTTCGCATCCTCGTACAAATTGCTCGCGGCGGCGCCTATGACCGGGTCCTCCAGGAGTTCGGGAAATTTTCCTGCGAACTCCCAGGCATTGAAAAACGGCATCCAATCGATATACGGAACCAGCTCATCGAGCGGGTAATCGTCGAAATGACGGACGCCCGGAAGTTTCGGGGCCGGCGGCGCGTACGTGCCCCAATCGATCGCGAATTTCTTGGCGCGCGCCTGCATCAGCGATAGCTGGGGCGCCTTCGCCGTTTTGTTGCGATGCTGCTCGCGCCGATGCTCGTTCTCGGCCTTGATGTTGGCCGTGTACGCGTCGCGAGAATCCTTGGTCACGAGCTGCTGGCAAACGCCGACGCAGCGCGAGGCATCTTTGACGTAGACGACCGCACCCTCATATTGCGGATCGATCTTCACGGCGGTATGCACCGGCGAGGTCGTGGCGCCGCCGATCAATAGCGGCTGGCGGTAACCCAGGCGCTGCATCTCCTTCGCGACATGCACCATTTCATCGAGTGACGGCGTGATCAGGCCGGACAGGCCGATCAGGCTCGCGCCTTCACGGCGTGCCGCCTCGAGGATCCGTTCGCACGACACCATGACGCCGAGATCGACGACTTCGAAGTTGTTGCATTGGAGTACCACGCCGACGATGTTCTTGCCGATGTCATGCACATCGCCCTTGACGGTCGCGAGCACGATTTTGCCGTTCGAGCGGCTCGTGGCGCCCTTTTCGAGCGCGATATAGGGAACCAACACCGAGACCGCCTTCTTCATGACGCGCGCGGATTTGACCACCTGCGGCAGGAACATCTTGCCCGCACCGAACAGATCCCCGACGATGTTCATGCCGTCCATGAGCGGGCCTTCGATGACGTCGAGCGGCCGCTTGGCTGCCAAGCGCGCCTCCTCGGTGTCCTCGAGCACGAATTCGTCGAGTCCCTTGACCAGCGCATGCGACAGGCGCTCGGCGACGGGGAGCTTGCGCCACCCGAGGTCGTCACCGCGCGCGGCGCTTGCGTCACCGCGATAGCGCTCGGCGGCCTCCAACAATCGCTCGGTCGCATCGAGGCGCCGCGCCAGAATCACATCTTCGACGCAGGTGCGCAGATCGGCCGGAATATCCTCGTAAATTGCGAGCTGACCGGCATTGACGATGCCCATGGTCATGCCCGCACGGATCGCGTGGTAGAGGAACACCGAGTGCATGGCCTCGCGGACCCGGTCGTTGCCGCGGAACGAGAACGAGACGTTGCTGACGCCGCCGCTCACGTGAACGAGCGGCATGCGGCGCTTGATTTCGGCCGTCGCCTCCACGAAGTCGAGGCTGTATCGGTGGTGCTCCTCGATCCCGGTCGCGACCGCAAAAATATTGGGGTCGAAGATGATGTCTTCAGGCGCGAACCCAACGCAATCGCAGAGCAGCCGGTAGGCGCGCTCGCAGATCGAGACCTTGCGTTCCAGCGTATCCGCCTGGCCGCGTTCGTCGAACGCCATGACCACGACCGCGGCTCCGTAGCGCATGATCTTGCGCGCCTGCGCGAGAAATTGCTCCTCGCCTTCCTTGAGGCTGATCGAATTGACGATCGCCTTGCCTTGCACGCAGCGCAAACCGGCCTCGATGACCGGCCACTTCGACGAATCGATCATGACCGGCACGCGTGCGATATCGGGTTCGGCGCCGATCAGGTTCAGAAAGCGGACCATCGCAGCCTGGGAATCGAGCATGCCCTCGTCCATATTGACGTCGATGACCTGCGCGCCATTGGCGACCTGTTGGCGGGCGATGTCGACGGCCGCGCCATAGTCACCCGCCTCGATCAACTTGCGAAACTTCGCCGAGCCCGTGACGTTGGTGCGCTCGCCGACGTTGACGAACAAGCTGCGCGCGTCGATGGTGAGCGGCTCGAGGCCGCTCAAGCGGCAGGCCGGCTCGATCTGCGGCGGCCGGCGCGGCGCAACGCCCTCGACCGCGGCGCGCAAAGCCCGGATGTGATCGGGCGTCGTACCGCAACAGCCGCCGACCATGTTGAGAAAGCCGCTGCGAGCGAATTCCGCGAGGATATCGGCGGTTTCCGCCGCGGATTCGTCGTATTCGCCGAATGCGTTCGGCAGTCCCGCATTTGGGTAAGCGCAGACGAAGGTGTCGGCGATGCGCGCGAACTCCTCGATGTACGGGCGCATTTGTTTGCCGCCGAGCGCGCAATTGAGTCCGACCACGGCCGGCTTGGCATGCCGAATCGAATTCCAGAATGCCTCGGTCGTCTGCCCCGAGAGCGTGCGGCCCGAAGCATCGGTGATCGTGCCGGAAATCATGATCGGCAAATCCATGGCCAATTCGTCGAGCACCTCGCGCACCGCGAACAGCGCCGCTTTGGCATTCAAGGTATCGAAAATCGTTTCGACGAGTAACAGGTCGACGCCGCCCTCGATCAACGCGCGTGTCGCTTCCGTATAGCTTGCGACGAGCTGTTCGAAATCGACGTTGCGATACGCCGGATCGTTGACATCGGGCGATAGTGAGGCCGTGCGGTTCGTCGGCCCGAGTGCGCCCGCGACGAAACGCGGCCGCCCGGTTTCCGCGGCAACCGCGTCGGCCGCTCGCCTAGCGGTGCGCGCCGCGGCCAGATTCAATTCCGCGACCAGCGATTCCATGCGGTAATCAGCTTGCGATATCGCGTTCGAATTGAAGGTGTTGGTGGTGATCACGTCGGCGCCGGCGCCGAGATACTCGCGATGAATCGCTTCGATGAGCTGCGGCGCCGTGATCACGAGCAAATCGTTGTTGCCGCGCAGATCCGTCGGCCATGATGCGAATCGCTCGGCGCGAAACTGTGTCTCGCTCAATCGATGGCGTTGAATCATCGTGCCCATCGCACCGTCGAGGATGACCAAGCGCTCGCGCAGCAACGCGCGAAACGCGGCGGATCGCGGCAACGGCGCGGCGCGCGGCATCAGGCAACCCGTGCGTCGGCGGCCGCAGCCGCGGCGCCGGGCGCGGCGTTCACGGCCGGGCGCATCCCCATCGCATGGCAGATCGCAAACGTCAATTCGGCGCGATTCAGTGTATAAAAGTGAAACTCCTCGACGCCGTGACGGCGCAGCCGTTCGACCTGCTCGATCGCGAGGTGCGCAGCGATCATGTGCCGGGTCCCGGGATCTTCGTCGAGGCCTTCGAATCGTTGACGCAACCATGCCGGTACGTCGGCGCCGCAGCGCGCCGCGAACTTCAGCAATTGCGGCAAGCGCGTGATCGGCAGGATTCCCGGAACGATGTTGACGTGAATGCCGGCGGCGATGCAGCGATCGCGGTAGCGCAGGAACTTGTCGTTGTCGAAAAAGAATTGCGTGATCGCGCGTGTCGCGCCGGCATCGACTTTGCGCCGCAGATTCTCGATATCCACGGCGACGCCGGCGGTCTCGGGATGTCCCTCCGGATAGGCTGCAACCGAAATGTCGAACGCGCCGACCGCGGTCAAGCCCCGCACCAGATCCGAGGCATACGCAAAACCATTGGATTGTGGGCGATAATGGCCCCCCGTATCCAGCGAGGCATCGGGCGCATCACCACGCAGTGCCACGAGATGGCGAATCCCTTCACGCCAATAGTCCGCGGCGATCCTGACTACCTCCGCCCTCGTTGCGTTGACGCATGTCAGATGCGGCGCGACGACGAGATGGGTTTCCCGCAGGATGCGCAGCACGCATTCATGCGTGCGCTCGCGCGTCGATCCGTCGGCGCCATAGGTCACGGAGACGAATTTGGGTTCGAGAGTGCCGAGCCTCTGCACCGCCTGCCACAACTGCAAAGCCATCGCCGCATCGCTCGGCGGAAAGAATTCGAATGAGACTGCAAGCGGTTTCGGCATCGACGATCCTCAGGTTCGGCGCTCGGTTGGCATTTGAGCATGCAAGCGCTTAGGCTATGATTCAAACTCATTATCTTCATGCCGGAAATGAAGGCGGCTCATGACCACAACCGCGCTCGAATTACGTCACCTGGAGACCCTGCTGGCCCTTTCCGAATGCGGCAGCCTCTCGAAGGCCGCGGAAAGGCTCTATCTGACGCAATCGGCACTTTCCCATCAGCTCAAGGCGCTCGAGACCTACTACGGTTCCGCGCTGGTCGAGAAAAGCGTGCGGCCGCTGCGCTTTACGGCAATCGGCCAGCGCTTGCTCGAACTTGCGCGCGCGATTCTGCCCCAGGTCGCCGAAGCCGGCCGCGATGTCTCCCGCTTGGCCCAGGGCCGCTGCGGCCCGTTACGTGTTGCAGTGCAATGTCATAATTGCTTCGACTGGCTCATGCCGGCGATGGACGCCTATCGATCGCTTTGGCCCGAGGTGGAACTCGACATCATTTCGGGATTCGTCGTCGATCCGCTGCCGTTGCTCGAACGATCCGAGGCCGAACTCGCAGTCATTCATGACCGGCCGGAGGCTCGGCCCAACCTCGTCTTCAGCCCGCTGTTTCGCTATGAAAGCGTGGCCTTGATGAGCCCGCGCCATCGACTTGCGGCAAAGACCTGGTTGGATGCTCAAGATTTCGCCGACGAAACCCTGATCACCTACCCGGTTCCGGACGAGATGCTCGACCTCATGAAGCACTGCTTGCTGCCGGCCAAGGTCAACCCGCGGCGCCGTACCGCCGAATTGACGGTCGCGATCCTGCAGTTGGTCGCAAGCGGTCGTGGTATCGCTGCGCTGCCGGCTTGGACCGTGGGCAACTATATCGATCGCGGCTACGTCGTCTCGCGACCGATTGGACGCAACGGCCTGCACTGCGAACTCTATGCGGCGACGACGCTCGCGGGCGCCGAAACCGCCTATATCCGCGAATTCATCGCATTGACGCGTTCGCAGAGCCTGACCGAGCTGCGCGGGGTCTCCGCGCTGTAGCTTACTTGCCGCCGCCTGAGTTTCTGGTCTTCTCGATGAACGCCGCAACGTTCGCATGCAATTCCTTGAGCGCCGGCTCGTGCGCATAGACCATGTGGCCGGATGCGTAGAAATGCATTTCGATGTTGTTCTGCAGCGTGGCCTGAATCGGCAGCTGATGCAGTTCATAGATCGCGGCGAAGTACGGCGTCGCGAGATCGTAATAGCCGCCGTTGAGCTGCACCTTAAGATTCGGGTTCTGTTGCATCGCGACCGCGAGGTCCGGCATGACGTTCATCGCGCCGGGGATCTTGAACGGTGCGCCCGGCGGCTGGTGCATGAAGTCCCAGAATTTCCAGAGGTCGATCTCGGCCTTGTAGGTCTTCTTGTCGCCGAACTTGAGCGTCGAGCGCACGTAGTCGTTGAAAGCCGAAACGTAGGCCGAGGAAATCGCCGCCGACTGCGGATCGTAGTCGGCCTCCTTGCTCATCGGATCGATCGTCGGTCCCGCAAAGCGGGTATCGAGGCGGCCCGCGGTCGTATCGGCGCCCAGCAGGCTCTTCTCGAATTCGCCGCCGTTGACGCGCAGGTTGGCCCGCACGATGTAGTCGACCGGCAGGCCGGTGTAATCGTGGAGTCGCGAGGCGATCGCGGTTTTGCGCTCCGCGCTCAAGCTCGCGCCGGCCATCAGTGCCTGCGCGTAATCGGTGACCGCGAAATTTTCGACCTCTTTGAGCAAGGGCTCGAGTGTCGCGGGCGGATTCGCGAGCTTGTGGTGATACCAGGCCGTCGCTGCATAGGTCGGCAGCGCGAGCACGTAGGGCATGTCGATGCCGGGATTGAATTGCGGCGCGTCGACGCTGTCGTCGGCGCTCAAGAATTGCGAGAGCAGGATCACGCCGTTCAGGTCGAGCGATTTCTCGTTTTCCAGAATCGCGGAGAGCACCGCGGAGCGTGTCGTGCCGTAGCTCTCGCCGAACAGGTACTTCGGCGAGTTCCAGCGCGCATGACGCGATAGGAATTCGACGATGAAATTCGCGAACGCATGCGCGTCCTGATCGACGCCGTAAAACGCCTTCTCCTTGTCGGCGCCGCGCAGATGGCTGAATCCCGTTCCCGGTGCGTCGACGAATACGAGGTCGCTTGCGTCGAGCAGCGTGAATTCGTTGTCGACGACGCGATAGGGCGCCGCCGGACTGTGGGTATCATCCGCGGTCACGACGCGCTTCGGACCGAAGGCACCCATGTGCAACCACACGCTCGATGAGCCGGGGCCACCATTGAATAGAAATGTGATCGGCCGGTGCGTATCTTCCTTGTCGCCTTTGAAGTAGGCGACATAGGACATCGTCGCCTCGGGGGGCTGCGGCGGCGGCGGTGCGCCGGCGTGGTCGCCCGGCGGCGGTGCGTCGTCGTCCATGGGGTCCTTGAGGTGAACCACGAGGACGCCCGCTTCGGCTTGATAGGCAAGCGGCTTTCCGCCGACCAGGATCGACGCCTGCGTCGATTGATGCTCATCCTGCAAATAGCGCTGGGTTTCGGTCTGTTCCGGCACCGACGCAATCTTGAGATCCGGATGATCGGGGGCCGCCGTCTTGTCGGCGGTCGCGGCGATTGCGCCTAGGCTGCAGAAAATCAGGCAAGACACGCTCAGCAGAGCGCGGAGTTGCAATTTCATCGATGAATTCCCCCAAAGGTTTACGGCAATCGGAATGTTGGGCTGCGCTTTATTTGAGTGTTGCCGTAGAAACGAAGGGGCGCAGTTTAATCCAGCCCGCGCGCCGCGACAAATGCTCGGCGCCGATTCATCCGCTGGGCAGCCGCGCGCTGTCAGTGGATCGAGCTGCCGCTGCTTGCGGACGGCGATGCCTTGAACAAATGTGCCACGTCGACTGCGTCGAATACATACGCGCGATTGCAAAAGTCGCAGCGCACCTCGACTTCGCCGCGCTCCGCGAGCACCGATCGAGTCTCCGCTTCGCCTAGGCCTTGCAGCATCCCGCTGACCCGTTCACGCGAACATCGGCATCGAAAATAGACCGGTGAGGGCTCGTAGAGCCTGACGTCATCCTCGTTGAACAGCCGATGCAAGATCTCGGTATCCGCGAGCGTGACGAGTTCCTCGGCTGTCAGCGTCTCGCCGATCAGTTGCACCCGGCGCCAGGCATCGTCGATCGCCGCGGCATCGTGAACGGCCGCCGTGCCGCCGTCGCTCGGCAAGCGCTGCAGCAGCATCCCGGAGGCGCCGGCGGCATCTGCATGCAGCCAGAGCCGCGTCGGCAATTGCTCCGAATTCTCGAAATAAATTTGCAGGGATTCGGCGAGCCGCGCTCCGGTAATCGGCACGATGCCTTGATAGCGCTGTGCCTTGTCGTCGGTTTCCAAAGTGACCGTCAGATTTCCCGGCCCGACCAGCGCGTCGACGCCGCTCAAATCGGCGGTTGCGATCTGCGCCTCGCGATAGCGGGCGAGGCCGCGCACGCCGAGCCCGCTCGTGCACTGAGCGAGCAGCAGATGCACCGGCCCCTCGCCCTGCAGTTGCAGCGACAGCACCCCGTCGAATTTGATCGTGCCCGCGAGCAGCAGAGAGGCTGCAACTGCCTCACCGAGCGCATCGCGGATCGGCAGTGGATAGTCGCGGTGCTCGATCAACGCGCGCCAGGATGCGTCCAGGTGCACGAGTTGGCCGCGAATCGGGTAACCCTCGAACATGAAGCGGTGCAGGCAATCCCGATCGCGCATCATTTAGGGACTGCCGCCGAGTTTGCGCTTGAGCAGTTCGTTCAACTGCGCGGGGTTTGCCTTGCCCGCGGTCGCCTTCATGACCTGCCCCACGAAGAACCTGAACAGCTCGTCCTTGCCGGCGCGAAAATCGGCGAGCTGCTTCGGATTGGCCGCGATCACGGAATCGATCACGGACTCTATCGCGCCGCTGTCGGTGATTTGCTTGAGGCCCTTGGCGGCGATGATTGCATCGGCCGCGCCGCCCGCAGACCACATCTCCTCGAATACGTCCTTGGCGATTTTGCCCGAAATCGTCTTGTCGACGATGCGCGCGAGCAGTTCCGCCAAGGCCCGCGGCGTAACCCGCGAGCCCGTGATCTCCAAATTGTCGCGGTTGAGCGCGCTCGACAATTCGCCCATGACCCAGTTGGCCGCGAGCTTCGCATGCGCCGCGCCCGCGGCGGCGACGACCGCCTCGAAATAGGCGCCGAGTTCGCGGCTCGCCGACAGCGTGCCCGCATCGTAGGCCGACAGTCCGAAATGCGCCGCAAATCGGCGCGCCTTCTCGTCCGGCAATTCCGGCAAGGTCGCGCGCACCGCCTCGATGAACGCCGCGTCGATCTCGAGCGGTAGCAGATCGGGATCCGGGAAATAGCGGTAGTCGTTGGCCTCTTCCTTCGAACGCATCGAGCGGGTTTCGTGCTTGTCGGAGTCGTAGAGCCGGGTTTCCTGGATCACGGTGCCGCCGCTCTCGAGCAGCTCGATCTGCCGTGCGACCTCATATTGGATCGCCTTTTCGACGAATCTAAAAGAATTCAGATTCTTGATCTCGGCGCGCGTGCCGAACTTCTCACGGCCGCGCGGCCGCACCGAGACGTTCGCATCGCAGCGAAACGATCCCTCTTGCATGTTGCCGTCGCAGATTTCCAGATAGCGCACGAGCGTGTGCACCTTTTTCATGTACGCGACCGCCTCTTTCGCGGACCGCATATCGGGCTCCGAAACGATTTCGAGCAGCGGCGTGCCGGCGCGGTTCAGATCGATGCCGCTCGCATTCGCAAGCCCCTCGTGCAGCGACTTGCCGGCGTCCTCCTCGAGGTGTGCGCGTGTCACGCCGATGGTCTTGACGGACCCGTCGTCGAGCACGATCGCGAGCGAGCCGCGTTGCACGACCGGCTCCTCGAACTGGCTGATCTGGTAGCCCTTCGGCAGGTCGGGGTAGAAATAGTTTTTGCGCGCGAAGATCGAGCGCGGCGCGACCGTGGCGCCGATGCTCAAGCCGAATTTGACCGCCATTCTCACCGCCTCGGCGTTGAGCACCGGCAGCACACCGGGATAAGCAAGGTCGACGAGACTCGCCTGCGTGTTGGGCGCAGCGCCATACGCGGTAGCCGCGCCCGAAAATATCTTCGACCTGGTGGCGAGCTGCGCGTGGATTTCGAGCCCGATGACGATTTCCCAATCGGTCATGCGTCATACCCGCGCGGCGCCTTGCGATGCCAGTCGGTGGCTTGTTGGTATCGATGCGCCGCGCCAAGGATGCGATCCTCCGAGAAATGCGGTCCGATCAGCTGCAGCCCCATCGGCAGACCGTCGATGAAGCCGCATGGCATCGATAGACCCGGCAATCCGGCGAGGTTGGCGCCGATCGTGTAGATGTCGTTGAGGTACATCGTCACGGGGTCGTCGATTTTTGCGCCGATTCCGAACGCGGGCGTCGGTGTGGTCGGCCCGAGCAGCAGATCGACCTCGGCAAACGCCGAGCGGAATTCGTCGGTGATCAATTGCCGCACCTTCTGCGCTTTCAAATAGTAGGCGTCGAAATAGCCCGCCGATAGCACATAGGTGCCGGTCATGATGCGCCGTTTCACTTCCGCTCCAAAACCCTCGCCGCGCGAGCGCTGGTAGAGGTCCATGAGGTCCTTCGGCTGCTCGCAGCGGTAGCCGAAGCGCACGCCGTCGAAGCGCGAGAGGTTTGACGAGCACTCCGCGGGCGCCACGACGTAATAGGTGGGCACCGACAGCGGCAGGTGCGGCAGACTCACATCGACGGTTTTGGCGCCGAGCGAGCGGTAAACCCGCAGCGCATCCTCGATCAGTGCCGCATTGCGGCCCTCGAGACCCTCGAAGAACTCCTTGAGCAGGCCGATTTTGAGGCCCGCGAGCGGCAAATCGAGGCCGGTTCGATAGTCGGGCACCGGCACATCGACGCTCGTCGAATCCTTCGGATCGAAGCCCGCCATGGCCTGCAGCACGATCGCGGCATCGGCGGCCGAGCGCGCAAATACGCCGGCCTGGTCGAGGCTCGAGGCGAACGCAATCATGCCGTAGCGCGAGACCCGGCCGTAGGTCGGCTTGACGCCGGTAATTCCCGTCAGAGCGGCCGGTTGGCGAATTGAGCCGCCCGTGTCGGTTCCGGTCGCAAACGGGGCCAATCGCGCCGCGGTCGCCGCGGCCGACCCACCCGACGAGCCGCCCGGCACCTTGGTCCTGTCCCAGGGATTCTTGACCGGGCCGTAGAAGCTGGTTTCGTTCGACGAGCCCATCGCGAATTCGTCCATGTTGGCCTTGCCGAGCATCACGGTACCGGCCGCCTTGAGCCGCTCGACGACGGTCGCGTCATAGGGCGAAATAAAGTTGTCGAGCATCCTCGAACCGCAGCTCGTACGCACCCCGTCGGTGCAAAAAATGTCTTTATGAATGAGGGGGATGCCGAGCAAAAGCGGGTTTTGGCCGGATGTGCGCCGGCGATCCGCGTCGGCCGCGGCGGCGAGCGCGAGCTCGGTCGTTTGCGTGACCAGGGCGTTCAATTCCGGGTTGAAGGCCTCGATTCGCGCGAGGAAATGGCGCGTCAGCTCAACACTCGAAATCTTCTTGCTTGCCAGCAGATCGGCCAATTCGCCGATGGACAGGTTGTGCAGCATCTCTTCCCTATTCAATGACCCGCGGCACGACGTAGAGGCCGGCCTGAACGCTCGGCGCATTCGCCTGGTATTTTTCGTGCTGGTCGACCTCGGTCACGGTATCGGCGCGCAACCGCTGGCGCTGACCCACGAGCGGGTGCGCCATGGGTGCCACCGTACCGGTATCCACCTTCGACAAATCTGCGACGAAGTTGACGATACTCGAAAGGCTCGCCACGTAAACTGGCATCTCTTGTGCGGTGATCGAGAGTCGCGCAAGGTGCGCAATCTTTTCGACTTCTTGACGGGTTAGGCTCATACGGGTGATCGGTGTGCGCCGCGCGCGCAAAAAATGCTCGATTAGATGATACACGTTGCCTTGCTGAAAGTCTTATCGGTTGTTACATTAGCGCAACTTTTTTTACCCCTTTTCCCAGCAGAAAAACACAGCATGTTCAAACGCCTTAGAGGTTATTTTTCAAATGATCTCTCAATCGATCTCGGCACCGCCAACACACTGATCTACGTGCGCGAGCGCGGCATCGTTCTGAACGAGCCGTCGGTCGTCGCCGTGCAGGACGAACCAACCCGCGGCGGCAAATTCATCGTCGCGGTCGGTGTTGAAGCGAAAAACATGCTGGGCCGCACGCCGGGCCACATCACCGCGGTGCGTCCAATGAAGGACGGCGTCATCGCCGACTTCACCTACACCGAGAAAATGCTGCAGTACTTCATCAAGAAGGTGCACGGAAACCGCTTCTTAAGCCCGAGTCCGCGGGTGCTCGTCTGCGTGCCGTTCGGATCGACCCAAGTCGAGCGCCGCGCGATCAAGGAATCGGCCGAGGGCGCCGGCGCGCGCAG
>Ga0187847_10002820_pt1 | contig 13737 bp, 12 predicted proteins | sample June2016WEW_4_10_FD_132458 | JGI IMG/M metagenome (GOLD analysis project Ga0187847, IMG submission 132458) | Peatland microbial communities from SPRUCE experiment site at the Marcell Experimental Forest, Minnesota, USA - June2016WEW_4_10 | ecosystem: Environmental > Terrestrial > Soil >...
GTGATTGCTTACGGGCAGACGGAGACTTCGCCTGTAGTGACGATGAGCGACGCTGGGGATTCTCTCGAAGTGCGCGTGAACACGGTGGGCCGCGCCATGCCGCAAACCGACATCAAGATTGCCTCGCTCGACACCCACGAAACTGTCCCCTGCGGACAGCAGGGCGAAGTTTGCGTGCGCGGCTACGCGCTGATGAAGGGCTACGACGGCGATCCCGAGGGCACGGCGCAGGTGATTTTGCCCGACGGATGGCTGCTCACGGGAGATCTGGGCGTGATGCGCGAGGACGGATGCATCCACATCACGGGGCGCTCGCGCGACGTGATCATTCGCGGCGGCGAAAACATCTACCCGCGCGAGGTGGAGGAGTTTCTCTATACGCATCCCAAGGTGGGCGAGGTGCAGGTGATCGGGATTCCCAACGCGCGGCTGGGCGAGATTGTTGTGGCGTGGATTCGCCTGCGGCCCGGAGTGGAAGCTGCCGAAGAAGAGATCAAGCAGTTCTGCCAAGGCCAGATCGCGTACTACAAAGTTCCCGAGCACGTGCGCTTTGTTACGGAGTTTCCCGCGACGCTGTCGGGCAAGATTCAAAAGTACAAGATGCGCGAGTTCGAGATTGAGGCGCGGGGATTGCAGGCGATCGCGAAGACTGCGACGGCGTAGGGCCTGTCTGCAATCTTCGCGCCCTGCTGTTCAACGTGAAAGGACACTCTCCGCCTGGATTACTGGGCGGGCGGCGCTGGTGCGGCTGCAGCAGGCCGTTTGGCGATGAACTCTTGCGGAGGAGGAGCGCCTCCGTTGCTATCCATGCCGCCGCCACTTAAGGTGCGCGTGAACTTGATGTTGTCGCCGTCGGCGGTTCCCTTGTAGCTGAGCGTGAAGGAATTGCCGTTGAAGTTCCGGACGATGTCGAAGGAGATCGTATCCGCAGTCACCTTGCCATTGGTGATTGCGACGTCGCCCATGCGACCCGACACCGTGCCCGTGACCGTCATGGCGGCGGCGTCGACCGTAAACGTGAATGTTGTGGTTTGCGTGTTGCCGTTGCGTCCCGGAACATCGGCTGTCCATTTGCCGTTAAAATCGGCGGCCAGCGCGGTCACGGAACTGAGCGCGAAGACAAGAGCTGCGAGCGCCAGTTTTTTCATCATGCGAGCTTCTCCCAACGATGGATTTGATCCTGATCGATTTTATTCCGGCGCGGGATTCGAGCCCCGTCGCCTGTTTAGTTGGGACGTTGGGGAGGCGAGGGAAGACGCATTGCGAGCGGAGTTGGCGGAGTTAGCGGGTTGGCGATGCTGCGCGAGGTTTAGGTTTGTGGGCGTTCGGCTGTACTCCACAGTTTCACAGTTTCTGTGTTGAGGTGCAGTTTTGGCTGTAAGTGGTTGATTCCCAGATGGTTTCGCGCTTCACAGTTTCACGGCTCACTTTTTCGAGATTTCATGGGGTGGGGAGCCGCCAGCTTCTAGCTCTTAGTTTCGAGGGGGAGGGGGTAGGTGTATGAGGGGGGAGGGGGTGGGGTGGGGGGGTACGGACCGGTCAGACGTCTAACATTTTGGACCGGGGAACATTTTGGCTGCACATAGATAGATTGTGCGCCAAAGCCGCGCAATTATCTGCAATACAGCGCGCGAAATTTTTCGGAGGCGGGGAGGGTTGGGCGGATTTATCGGAGATCTTTCTTTATTTATATTCTCTCCCCGGGGTGATTTTCCGCGAATCGAAACCCACTTCTACAGTAGCAGGGAGGCGAGAAATAATCCGCAAGGCCGGCGACAATTCCAATCGAGGCGTAATCGAGATCCCGGATGCTGGGGCGTTTGTCAGGACCGATCCCGCAGGAGTCTCCCCGGTCCCAAAGGCGCGGGACCGGGCACCCTCGGCTGAGCGAAATTCGCCTTGAAATTAGGGCCACCGCCCAGTGCGCGCAGCCGCTCATTTTTCCAGATGCTCACGGAAAAACCGTACAACCTCTTCATCGAACCGTTTGTGAAAGACCGTCCGGTCAAAACCCTTGGGATCGGTGCAAACAACAGATGGCGGATTTGCTTTTACCTGATCTTCTGAACACGGACAGTCGAATGACAAATGCCCTGCGCCTATTGCCCGATGAAATTCGGGCTTAACGGGTAGGTTCATTTCTATGGCCGACACCTCTTCAGGTCTCACGCCCATTCCCCCGTACTCGGAACTCCATAACTGTAAAGGAGCCCTTACGTCTCGAAGACTCGACTTGCTTGGGAAAAAATCGACAGGGTCCGCGATCACATAAGCAGCGATGCGTGGCTCATATCCCGAAGGATGTGCAGGAATTTTGTGCTCTCTGATTTGTTGACACATCAGGATATTTTCGGGGCATTGAATTGTGATGTGGTCAAAATCAGGCTGTGCACCTGCCAAAACGAGGCCGGTATAGCCACCACGAGAAAAACCAAAAAATCCTATGCGATGTTGATCGACATTGATCCCTGCCGGCGGACTGGCGAGGAAAAAGTCAAGCACGCGCTTTATGTCGATAGGCCGAACGAGAAAAGACGAGATATCGGCTGCTGACTTACCTCCAATATCTTGGTTGGAGTCTTGCGTGTGATTGAGAGTAACAACGGCAAAACCGGCATCCGCCAAGACTTCCGCAGTGTCATGATGGCTGAACCTATCTTCAAACATTCCATGAGAAATAAGGACCAGGGGCAAGTTCTTCCGAGTGACGACGCAGTTTTTGACCGCGCGGATAGTCGTGGGAAAACCGTCTCGGTCTATGAGCATTTCCGGTGCAGGAGTGGAACAGGGTGTCCAAAGCTCTGCGACAATTCTTGGCTGATTGGCGTTTGCTGGGATTACAACATCCCGAATGCCGGCCGCTTCCCCAGCCGTGGGTCCAAATGTCGCGAGCATAAGCAAAAAAACGTATGGTGCTTTCCCGAACCATACATATCCGCGCGCTTCGCGTCTGACTACGAACCAGCGCTTGAAATGTCCAAGCAAGCGTATGCGAATTTTGAGCATTTAAGATTCCTCTTTCAGCCCTCGGCCGGGGTTAGGTCCAGACATGAGTTATAGTACGAGAACGCAGGCCTTGAAAGCAGTCCCCTGATACAAGACTTGAAGACGTTTGGAGAGCTGGGGCGCGATGCAGGAGCTGAGGTCCCACACCGTTTTGGACGTCCGGCAGGTGCTCCGATTCCGGCAAGCTCTCTAAAACAGGATGAGGGTGCCCCCGGGTGCCACCTGCCATCCCGGAGATGAAACCAGACGGATTTCAACTGCCTTCGTTCACGGCAATGGATCGCGGTCTTATGATGCGCACGATTGCCAGCAGAAGCACGCAGCTCATCGCGGAGATTTCCAGCAGCCGCAAGCAGAACGGCGTCTGTGATCCGCCCGAAGGCATATCCGTCACGATCAGGATTGCCTTGCTGCGGCTTGCGGGATCGTAATGCACCGCGATTGGCGTTCCCTTTGGATGCGCATCCACCCACTCTTGCATTCTCTCGAACTGCGGCGGCTGAGATTCCCAGATAACCTGGCGCGGATCAAGTGTGGTGCGCGAATCGACGTGGGAGAGAATTTTCTCTCCGTGCACGGTGTAGCTGACGCTGCAATCGATGCGATAGTACTTCGGGTCGGGCGGGTAAGGATCCAGGCCGCATTGCTGAACCTGCGCCGTTGCCTGCGGCCATTGCGCGTGGACACGATCCTGCCAGGCCAGGGCCGGGGTCACGATCAACATAAAGACCGTGCACAGCCCGGTAAACAAACAGAAAAAACCCGCGAGCACTACGGCTGGCCTGCGGCCCTTCGGCAGATTCTGCGGCGCGACTGCCATCGTCATCCCCCCGACTCCAAGCTACACTTTCACGGTTGCATATTTCGATAGAGACTGGTTAAGAAATGCGTTAACAATCTCAGCACCGCTGATCGGGATTCGTGCTTTCCCACATCTCAAAAGCGAGATGTGGGGCACCCCATTTCGTGGTGAGCTTACTTTCCTGAGAGGTGGCCCGACCGCCTGTCTAGCCAGCCTTCAGCAGCATCAACGTGATGTCGTCGTGTTGGGGTGCGCCGGCGGCGAAGCGGTCTATGTCGATCATGATTCCGCTTAGAAGAGCCTGCGGGGTGGTGGCTGTGTTTGCGTTGAGTGCCGCCATCAATCTTTCTTCGCCGTACTCCTGGGCCTTGGTGTTCTCGGCTTCAGTTACGCCGTCGGTGAAGATCGCCAGCCAGTCGCCGGTTTGGATGGTTGTCGAGTCCGACGCGTAGGGTGCGCCCTCGATGATGCCCAGCGGCAGGCCGCCTTCGGTTAACCTTTCAATGTTCCCGTTTTTGCGGCGCAGCAGGGGCGCGTTGTGTCCGGCGTTCACGTAGGTCAGCTTGCGCGAAGCGGGATCGTACTCGGCAAGGAAGGTGGTGGTAAACCTGCGCCCACCCTGGCTGTTGCCGCAGGCGTAGTTATTCATGTTGGATACGAGTTCGGTTAATGTGCTTGCCGTGGCCGCCAGAGTTTTGAGGCTGGCCTGGTAAGTAGCCATCAGCATTGCGGCGGGCACGCTCTTGCCGGCCACGTCGGCGATCGCGATCAGGTAAGCGCCTCCGGGCAGATGCGATCCCGGGCGGAGAAAGACATCGTAGTAATCGCCGGCCACGGTATTTGCCGGACGCGTGGTGAAGGCGATCTCGAGCTGCGGCACCGCGGGCGGTACCGGCGGAAGAAGCCAGCTCTGAATTTCTTTTGCGATCTGTAGATCGCGCTTCATCACCACGCGATCGGTCACTTCCAGTATCAGCACCGTGAGCAGCAGCAGCTCACCCCACGTGCCCACCGAAAACGGTCCTAAATAAAGCGACGTGTTACCGTGATGGCCGCCGGTGCTCCAGCTGATATTGGCGTTCATCGCCATCATCACCAGCGCAGCGATCAGCAGCACGCGCCGCGCGGGAGTGAGTTTTTCCACGATCGCCCAGAAGAACAGCCGGACTAGGCGAAAGAAGTGCTTCGCCCTTCCGGTTCCGGGCTTTCTCTGAGTGTCCACCTCCTGCGAGTAGAGGCGGTAACTCACGCGCGCGTCGGTCTGAAATTGATTCCACAGCTCGCCCATGGCCATGCCATTGGTCACGCGCAGCCAGAATCCTTTGGAACGCTTGAACATAGAATGAATCCGAGGAACAACTTTCCTGCTTCACGCGGGCAGCAGGGGAATCATGGTGGGATTATACGTCGGCGCTCCTGCGGAAAGTTCCTGATACATTCAGGTTTCTTACGCCCGCTGAAGCGGGCTTTCGGCGGATTGGGCTGCGTTCCCCAGGCTCGCGCCTGGGGCTACCGTCTTTTGCCCGCTGAAGCAGGCTACCCACCGGAAACGCAGAGGGATGTGTGCAGGGTGGGGTCCTCGTTTCAGGGCCGAGTTGAATAAGTGAAAAGGCAACCGCAGGTCCTTCGACTTCCTTCGCTGCGCTTCGGTCGCTCAGGATGACAATTTTGTTTGTGGTGCGGACGTTTGAGAAGAATACTCGCTGCTCCAAGCGGAGGGCTACTTGACGAGGCCGGCGCGGTGGATGCGCTCTACTTGTTTACTGTAGCGGCCGAGGAGGGCGTTCCAGCGGACGATGGCGATGTCTTGGAGCATGCGCAGGCCGTCTTTCAGGTAGCTGATGCGGGTGCGCTCGTCGTGGGCCCAGCTTACGGGGACTTCATCGATGCGGTAGCCGCGCTTGAGGGCAATGAAGAGGATTTCGGGATCGAAGCCCCAGCGCTCGATGGTCTGGAGCTGGAAGATGGTTTGCGCGGCAGTGCGGGTGAAGGCTTTGAAGCCGCATTGCGTGTCGGCAAAGCGCAGGCCCATGACCAGGCGCGTGACGGCGTTGAAGCAGCGGCCGAAAAATTGCCGGTAGAGGGGCTGGCGGATGGTCTGGCGGGTGCGCTCAAGCCAGCGCGAGCCGATGGCGATGTCGGCGCCGGCGGCGATCGCGGCAAACAGGTCTTCGGCTTCTTCAATGGGGGCTGAAAGATCGGCATCGGTGAATAGAACTACTTCGCCGAAGGAGTGGAGAACGCCGTTGCGCACACTGTAGCCCTTGCCGTGATTGCCGGGATTTTGCAGCAGGCGGACTTCAAGGTGGTCGCTTGCGGGGAGGTTTTGGGCGAAGGTGCGAACGATTTCGGCGGTGCGGTCGCGCGAGCCGTCATCGACCACGACCACCTCGGCGCGCCAGCCGCGCTGGCGAATGCAGGCGACGACCGACTCGAGGGCGCTGCCGATGCGCGCGGCCTCGTTATAGGCGGGAATCACGATGCTGTAGGACGGATAAGCCATTGTGCCGCGGACTACGAACCTGGCGCGGCCCCGCAGTGGATTGGCCGGGGCGGTTGTGCAAGGGCGAGTCTCTGGGACATGATAGCGCATAGATGGGGTATGGGTGGTGACGGCGACCAGATTCTGGATTGTGCCAAACTGCTGATGCGCAAAGGATAAAATCTTTATGGGGCTTGCTTTTTCCTGCGCAGCCCGGCAAAATCCCTTTATGCTAAGTCGGGAGGTTTAAACGAGATGACAAAAGCGGACCTTGTAGAGAAGGTGACAGGCTTGGGCGATTTGACCCGGCGCGACGGCGAAGTGATTGTGGAAACCATCTTCGGTTCCGTAATAGGCGCCCTGCAAAGCGGCGACAAGATCGAGATTCGCGGCTTCGGCTCGTTTCGCATCCGCCAACGCAATCCCCGCATCGGCCGCAACCCCAAGACCGGCGCGCGCGTGGAAGTACCCGCCAAGAAAGTTCCCTACTTCAAGCCGTCGAAGGAATTGCGCGACCTGGTGAATCCCGACGAGGCTGAAGCCAAGATCGCGTAGGGCTTCCTGCGCATTTCCTAAGCAAGACCAGTGAGTAGAGATTCGTGCGATCCCACCTTAGCGACAGAAACAAAAACGTCGCGAAGGTGGGGCAGCCGTTTTCGTGCAGGGTTGCGCTATTTTCGATTGGCTCGTCCAGAGCCAGTTGGTCCCGCTTTGCGGATGCCGATGACGGCCATCATGCGTCCCGTGTAGCCGTGGGAGGCGCGATGCGAGAAGAACAAATCCTGCTGGCATTGCGTGCAGCCGCCGACAATCTGAATGGAGCGCGGCGAAAGGCCGCAGTCGAGCAACTGGCGGCGGTTGGCTTCGACGAGATCGGCGTGTAGGCTGGGGCCGATGGGTGAGTGGCCGGGGGCGCGTTGCGTTAAAAAAAGCATAGGGTATTTGGTTTTGATGGGGTCGGACGCAAAGACTTCGTGGAAGAGTTCGCGTGCGTAGGTGAACTGCGATTCGAATTCAGAAAGCACCTCTTCGCCTACGGCGTAGCAGCAGGCCGATGCGCCGGGACCGATGGCGGCGATGAGGTCCTGCGGACGGGAGCCAAAGACGAGTCTCAGGCGCCCTATGCCGGTTTCGACAATGCGCTTGACGGTGCCGCGCCAGCCGGCGTGGAAGGCGGCGACGATGTGCTGGCGGCGATCGGCTACGAGTACCGGAATGCAATCGGCGGTTTGCACGGCGAGCAGCAAGCCGGGCTCGGCGGTGATTTGGCCGTCGGCGCGACGCGGGGTAGGGCGGAGAGTGTCGGCGCGGGTGGTGTCGACGACAAGATTGGAGTGGATCTGACGAAGGGCGATGAGAGGGGTTGCAGCATCGCCTGTAACGGCCTGGGCCAGGAGGCGGCGGTTGGCGAGAACGGTGGCACGGCCGTCCTCTGCGGTAAAGCCGAGATTGAGCTCGCCCGGTTCGTCTTCTGCGCAGTAGGCACGGCTCCCACCTCCTACACGTGTACTGAATCCGCTCCAAAGCCAGGGAAGATCCCAACCGGCAATGGGGAGCCACTCGACTCCGTTGGCGGCGTGGTGAAGAGCGGGGCGAGACGGGGCCAGCTCTTCCGGGGCGAGGCGATCGAGACGGGAGGGACGCTGCGGCCGGGCGTTGCGGGGTTGTGGCCGGCGCGGATTTCGAGTAAGCCCGGCCTCTTGAAAGAGGGCATCGAGCGATGCGACTTCTGAAAAAGTCGAAGATGGCGCCGGAGAAGTGGAGGATGGAGAACGGGACGAGGGCCGCATCGCTGATTTGATTTTATATTTAAGTCGAAGAAGCAGGGATTAGGGCAGAAGGATTAGAAAACAGGGACCACGAGACTGAGGGAATGACTGAATGAGGGCGGAAAGCATATGGGCCTACCTTCCGGTAGGCCCGCTCGAGAGGCATTTAAGGGTGGGGTGTCCAGGGGGGGCTTTGGGAAGAGGTTCCGAAGAACCCTCAAGAGAGAGTTGTGATGCAATGGTGGGAAGTCATGGGGAAGCCTCTGCTAATTACTTAGATAGATGCAAAACCGAGAAAAAGGTTGCAGGGCATCTTCTTTTTGTGGCAAAAAGGCATCGCGGGCGGCTGGGAGGAAGAGTTTTACTTGTCGAGAAATCTTATAGGTGAAACAAAACAAATGGCTTGCACTCTCTTCGAGGCTCTGCAGTGCGACCCAGGGGGAAATTGCGCCGTCCCTACGGGACTCCGAACCGCGGTTTGGCAGCCAACCCAGCACTGAAGTGCTGGGCTAACCTAACGTACGTCGCGCCTCTGGCGCTGGGGCTCACTGTTTGGAAGCTAGCGGCTTCAGGCCGGCGGCTCTGCTACAGGCCGCGCGCCCTTTTCGACCAAGCGGGTGACGAGACCGACGGGCAGAAAGCGGATAAGAAACGCCGTGAAGCGGCCGCTCGCCTTGGGAATGATGGTGCGCTGGCCGCGCGCGAGAGCGGCGAGGCCGAGGCGGGCGACTTCCTGGGCAGATTGCAATTTGCGGTTGCGAAAAACCGAGGCTCGGGCCACTTCGAAGAACTCGCTCTCGGTGGTGCCGGGGCAGAGCGCGGTGACGTTGATGCCGTACTGCGCGACTTCTTCGGCGAGCGCGAGGGCAAAGAAGCGGTCGAAAACTTTGGTGGCGGCGTAGGTGGCGAGATAGGGCAGCGGCTGGAAGCTGGCTGTAGAGGCCAGGAAGAGCACCCAGCCGCAACGTCGCTCGACCATGCGCGGAACGAAGAGCCGCGAGAGGCGAACGACAGCCTCGCAGTTGACGCGCACCATGCTGAATTCCTGCTCGGGCTGGTTCAAGTGGAATGCGCCGTACTGGCCGAGGCCCGCGTTGTTGACGAGGATGTCGACGGGAATTCCGGCGTCTTCGGTGGCGTCGTAGATGCGTTGCGGTGCGGCGGAATCGTTCAGATCCGCAATCACAATGCGGGTTTCCACGCCCCAGGCGGCAAACTCGGCGGCAAGAGATTCGAGGCGCTCTTTGCGGCGTGCGGTGAGGATGAGCTTTGCGCCCTGCAGGGCGAGTTCGCGAGCCAGCGCCACGCCGATTCCCGCGCTGGCTCCCGTGACCAGCGCCCATTTGCCTTCGAATGCCTTCGTCTTCGCCATGGTTCCAACAGAATAGCGGAGTGAGCGGAGTTGGCGGGGTTAGCGGAGCTAGGGGGAACCGTGCGCGCCCGAATTAACTCCGTAAGCGTCGCTGATTCCGCTGGCCCGACTTGGCGCGAACAGTGGATGCGGCGGAGGCTATTGTGCGGGCGGAGCTGGGGCTGGAGCCGCGTCCGGAGCAGCAGGCGCCGAAGCTGGCGGCTGGGCCTTACTGGGGAACGCACGAATATAAAGGATCAAGTTCCAGACCTCGGTGTCGTTGGCGCGGCCCACGTCCTCGGCAGGCATGTGGTCGCCTTTGCCGTTGCGAATGGCTGCGAACAAATCGCTGTCGGCCTTGTTGGCCAGCTTGCCGGGGTTGGTCCAGTCGTCGAGCGCGAGGTTCATGCCGGTGGCCAGATCGGTCTTGCCGTTGCCGTTTTCGCCGTGGCAAAGGGCGCAATCTCTGTGATAGATTTCCTTGGCCTTGGCCCGCGATTCCGCCGTTGGCTTGACCGGGTTCTTACCTGTCTCGGCAGTTTGCGCCGGAGAGGCAGCCTGCGGATTGCGGCCTGCGATGGGCAGGCATACGACGGTCAACAGGGCGACCGCGAAAAAGAGCAAAGACGACTTCAACATCACACCCTCCTCAACAGATGTCAGCAGAAACGGGCATCTTCGTGTTGTAGGAATTCTAAGGAATTATAGGCCGATTTACCGGGATCGGCTGTGAGAACCGGCACATGGACGAACCTGGATGGTAGAGGGGAGCTCAGGACTGGGAGAGTTTTTGAGGCTCAGGAATGTGCAGCGAACTCCCAAAAAGAAGTGCCCGGGAAAACAACCAGCTGGGGTAAACGCATGGGTATCGCGTTAAAATAGAAATCGCAGTGATTCTTCGCGAGCCCATCCCGGCCCTCCTCTAGCGGCGCCCGCCGCCTGCACTCGACCTGCGCCAATTCACTTTTCACTTTCCACCCCACTCGTTCAAAACCTGAAAGCCCGGAGGGCCGCCATGATCGTTGATCGCCTGGAACAAATGGAGCAGCGTTACAACGACCTGCAGGCGCAGTTCACGCTGCCTGAGGTCTTGAACGACCACGAGAAATATCAGAAGACAGCCAAGGCTCTGCGAGAAATCGAAACGCCCGTGGAGAAGTACCGCGAGTTGAAGCAGGCGCGCCAGGGCTTGGCCGAAGCGCGCGCGATGCTCGCCGAAAGCGACGCCGACCTGCGCGCCATGGCGCTTGAGGAGATTGCGGCGCTCGAGCCGCGGGCGGCCGCGCTCGAAGAAGATCTCAAGGTGCTGCTGCTGCCCAAGGACCCCAACGACGAGAAGAACATCATCCTCGAAATCCGCGCGGGCACTGGCGGGGACGAGGCCTCGCTGTTTGCTGCCGAGATTTTCCGCATGTACACGCGCTTTGCTGAGCAGAAGCGCTGGAAGGTCGAGCTGCTGTCGCTTTCGGAATCCGGCATCGGCGGCTACAAAGAAGTGATCGCGATTATCGAAGGCGAGCGCGTTTACTCGCAGCTCAAATGGGAGTCTGGCGTGCACCGCGTGCAGCGCGTGCCTGAGACCGAGCAGCAGGGCCGCGTGCACACTTCCGCCATCACCGTTGCCGTGCTGCCCGAGGCCGAAGAGGTGGACATCAAGATCGAGGCCAAAGACATCCGCATCGATACTTTTTGCTCCTCGGGGCCCGGCGGCCAGTCGGTGAACACCACCTACTCGGCCGTGCGCATCACGCACCTGCCCACCAACACCGTGGTCAGCTGCCAGGACGAGAAGTCGCAGATCAAGAATCGCGAAAAGGGCATGCGCGTGTTGCGTTCGCGCCTCTACGAAATGGAAATGGAAAAGCAGAACGCCGAACTCGCAAAGGCCCGCAAACAGCAAGTTGGCTCAGGCGACCGCAGCGAGAAGATCCGCACTTATAACTTCCCGCAGAACCGCGTGACCGACCACCGCATTGGCCTGACTCTGCACCAGCTCGACCTGGTGATGCTGGGCCGCCTGCAGCCCATCGTCGACGCGCTCATCGCGCACTACCAAGCTGAGCAGTTGAAGGGCGACGCGCAGGCCGCGTAAACGTTAGATGACGGTCGTGGCTTCGCTCTTTTCTGTCGTGGCGGCGTCGGGCGTTACCTCTCGGCACAACGAGCGATTGACGGCGCAAACGATGGCGTTCAACGAAGCGCGCACAATGCTGCCGTCGATGCCGGCTCCAAACGCCGGGGGAGCGCCTGCCACCTGCGCTTCAACAAAACAGATGGCCAGCGCATTGGCTCCGTCGCCGATGGCGTGCTCTTCGTAATCGGCGATGCGCACCTGGATACCGAACTCGCGGCGAAAGCCGTCGATAAACGCTTCAATAGGCCCGTTCCCCGCTCCGGAAACTACGTGATCCACGCCGTCTTTAGCCACCTTCGCCGTGAGCCGGTTCGAGTCTTCGTCCGCATCGTCATGATGACCGCGCAAGAGAAATGGCGAGCGCCGGTCAATATACTCGGCCTGAAATGCCGCCCATATCTCTTCGCTAGTTACTTCGCCGCCGCGCGCGTCGCTGATCTGCTGAATGGCGCGGCTGAATTCGATTTGCAACCTCCGCGGCAGCCGGATTCCGTGGTCGCGCTCCAGCAGATACGCCACGCCGCCCTTGCCTGATTGGCTGTTGACGCGAATCACGGCTTCGTAGCTGCGGCCCAGGTCCTTGGGATCGATGGGCAAGTAGGGAACCGCCCACAATCCGCCTTCCTGCTGCGCCGCGAAACCTTTCTTAATGGCGTCCTGGTGCGATCCGGAAAAAGCTGTGAAGACCATCTGGCCTGCGTAGGGATGGCGCTCGTGCACGGACGTGCGGTTGCAGAATTCCACGCTCGCGATGACTTCGTCGATGTTAGAAAAATCCAGGCCCGGATGAATGCCCTGCGTATAGAGATTCATAGCCAGTGTTACGATGTCGACGTTGCCGGTGCGCTCGCCATTGCCGAAGAGCGTTCCTTCCACGCGGTCGGCTCCAGCCATCAAAGCGAGTTCCGCCGCGGCAACCGCTGTGCCACGATCGTTGTGGGGATGAACGCTCAACACGATCGAGTCCCGGTTCTCGATGGTGCGGTTCACCCATTCGATCTGATCGGCATAGACGTTGGGCGTTGAAACCTCAACGGTGGCGGGCAGATTCACGATGGCTCGATGCGCCGGTGTGGGCTGCCAGACATCTATCACCGCCTCGCAAACATTGAGGGCGTAATCCATCTCGGTGCCGGTAAAGCTTTCCGGAGAATATTCGAAGACCCATTCGGTGGCGGGATAGCGCGCAGCATAATCGCGCACCAGGCGAGCCCCTTGTTGCGCCAGCGTTTTAATGGCCGACTGATCCATTGCAAATACCACGCGCCGCTGCAGGGTTGAGGTGGAGTTATAAACATGCACGATGGCTCTGCGCACGCCGCGGATGGCCTCGAATGTGCGTTCCATCAGATCTTCGCGGGCTTGCACGAGCACCTGCACCGTCACATCGTCTGGGATGCGTTTGCGCTCGATCAATTCGCGGCAGAAATCGAAATCCGTTTGCGAGGCCGAGGGAAATCCCACCTCGATCTCTTTGAAGCCGCACTCGACCAGCAGATCGAACATGCGCAGCTTGCGCGTAGCGTCCATCGGTTCCACGAGCGCCTGGTTTCCGTCGCGCAAATCCACGCTGCACCACGCGGGAGCTTTGTCGATTGTTTTCGAAGGCCAGGTTCGGTCGTCGAGATGAAAGTTAGAAACCGGCCGGTATTTTTTGCTGGGATCTTTCAGCATTTCTTCTTCTCCTCCGCAAAAAAGTCAAAGGCCGCCAGCGGCTTTCCCCGCTGGCGGCCTCTCAATTCTCGTGTCTTGAGCAGCCTCAGCCGGGGACCTCGATAATAAGGCCCAGCAACGGCAGGCTAAGAGCGAGCTTGTCAAGTTTGCCTGAGCCCGTCATCGGGTTCAGGTTGGTCGTGAGCTCGTTTGTGTGCCGCAAAGACATAACGTTGAGATGAATATAAACCTGAGATCGGCGTTTCACAAGGGACTCATCTACACAAACAGAATTCGCATAGGGGTTTCGGCCTCTACGCTCTTGCCTTCTTCGGCCAATTCTCCCGTTTTGGGATCGCGGGCAAAGATGCTGATCAGGTTTGAACCCTGGTTGGCCACGAGCATCCACTGCTCTGTCCAATCAAGCGTAAAATTGCGCGGCGTCTTGCCTCCGCAATTCGACCGCTTCATCGGCGTCAGCTTGCCAGTGACGAAGTCGGCCTTGAACGCGTAAAGGAAGTTATCGCCGCGATTGGCAAA
>Ga0187847_10002823_pt1 | contig 13728 bp, 10 predicted proteins | sample June2016WEW_4_10_FD_132458 | JGI IMG/M metagenome (GOLD analysis project Ga0187847, IMG submission 132458) | Peatland microbial communities from SPRUCE experiment site at the Marcell Experimental Forest, Minnesota, USA - June2016WEW_4_10 | ecosystem: Environmental > Terrestrial > Soil >...
GCGCATCGAGCAGGCGCTCGATCCGCTCAGCAAGGCGATCCCGCTTTCTCCCTCCGACGTCTCCCGCACCCGCGCCTGGCTCATTCAGGCTGGACTCCGCGAGTCCCGTCATGTCAGCTATTATTTCGGCTCGCGCATTGCGCTCGCCTTTCTCGGCCTGGTCGGCGTCATCGTTTTTTCCGGCGTCGATAGCGTTCCCCTTCTGGTCTGCGTGCCCGCTCTGGGTTTCTTCATTCCCCGCTTTTTTCTCAAACGCATGATCAAAGACCGTCAGCAGCGCATCCGCATCGCGCTTCCTGACGCTCTCGATCTCACCGTTATTTGCATTGAAGCCGGACTCGCCCTCGATCAGGCCCTCATGCGCGTCGGCCAGGATCTGCATCACGCTCATCCCGATCTCAGCGACGAATTTCATCTGGTCAACCTCGAGATGCGCGCCGGCAAGCCCCGCGCCGAAGCCCTACGCAACATGGTCGATCGCACCGGAGTCGATGACATTCGCTCCCTCGTCGGCACCCTCATTCAGACCGATCGCTTCGGCACCAGCATCGCTCAAGCTCTGCGGGTTCATTCAGATTCTCTGCGGACCGCTCGCCGGCAGCGCGCCGAAGAGCAGGCCGCCAAAACCACGATCAAGATGGTCCCTCCCCTCGTAATTTTCATTCTGGTTCCGTTCCTGTTCGTCACGGTTGGTCCAGCGCTCATCCAGGCCTATCACTCTCTGGTCGCCAAGTAGGTGCGAAAAGTGCTGAGCTAACGTGTTAGCCAAATTGGGAAGTGTACGACTTCAGTCGTGCCCCGAAACGAGTCCCCCAGGGACGGCATTCATTAGCCCCGGACCTAGTCCGGGGTATGGGTGGACAAAGAGCGAGTCCGGTCAGGGACGGGGCATTTGCCTACCCAAGTTTGATCCGTTAAGTCAGGAGAAATATGCCGGGACTCAGCCCGCGCGGTCAGGCCTTCAACCAAACCCGCCAGCGCTATCTCGCGACGAACCTGGCCGTGGCCCAGACGCACTGGTCCCGCCTGCGTGGCCTGATGGGCGCCCCTGAAGATGACTTTCGTAACGGATGCGGCCTCTGGATTCATCCCTGCCGCGGAGTTCATACTCTTGCCATGCGCTTCCCGATCGATGTAGTCTATCTCGACCGCGACGGCTCCGTCGTGCACCTCGAGTCCAATCTGCAGCCTTGGCGTTTCGCCCCCATCCGCCTGCAAGCCGCTTCAGTTCTGGAGTTGCCGAGCCACACCGTAGCCGAAACCGAAACCGCATTGGGCGATAAAATCGAAATCAACATAAAGGCTCCGAAACTTGCTGAAAATAACTCGAAGGCTTGAAATACGGTGGAAGAGCTGCGCTTCAGCGCCGCGTAACACCCCGGCCACGAGGGCTTTAGCCCCTGAGTTCGAAGCAAACAATTGAATATTCATTGTGAGTGAAACTCTCCAACTCGAAGACTTGATTTATCTCCATAATGAGCCCAGGCTCCTCATCGAGTGGACGCCGCGCTGGCAGGAGTTCACCACCTCCATCCGTCCCGCCTTCGCCCGTTCCAGCCCGCGTCTGGCCGGAGAAGCTCCTCACGGAATTCTTCCCTACCGCGGCCTGGTCGCGTCCTTCTTGTTGCAAGCCTTCTTACTCTTCGTCCTGATGGTTCTTCCCCGCGAAATCGAGCGCCTCCGCCCCTATGCCCCACCCCGTCTCCAGCCCGATGAAGTCATCTACTATTCGGCCGACGAACTGCCCCGCACCGAAGACTTGGGCGGAGCCCAATCCGGCGCCACCGGCCGTGCCGGCGGTCACGAAGCTCATCATCGCACCCAGACTATTAAAGTTGCTCGAGGCGCTTCGCTCGCAGAAAAAGTTGTTGACGCGCCCAACCTCAAACTTCCCTCGTCGCCCGGCGCGGTCGCGAACCTACTCGCCTTTAAGTCGGCCACGCCTCAGCCGGGTCCACCGGATCCCGCTAGCGCCGAAGGCTTGCACTCTTCCCTCACGGCGCCGCGTCTTGCCGCCAACGTAATTGCTCCTGCTCCGAACATTTCAGCAGATCGATCTCGCAGCGCGCCCGCCTTGAGCGCGGCCATCGTCCCGCCCGCGCCCAGCGCTCCCACCGAGCACACTCTCTACGCGCCCAAGTTCGATGCCAGCATCATCGCCCCCGCTCCAAGTATCTCTCGCGACCGCTCCCGCGCCGAACCTACCTTGAGCTCGACGGTGATAGCCCCTGCGTCCGAGCACGTTTCCCGCGATCAGGCTCGTTCCGCTCCCGCTCTCAACGGCAGTGTGATCGCTCCCGCGCCTTCCTCAGTGACTCGCGAAGTTTCTTCCTCGCGCGTGCAGATGAATGAGATTGCCGTCGTGCCTCCGCCAGTTTCCGCGCCCGAACGTGACTCCGCGCGCATCGCGAAGCTGACTCTGCCAGCTTCGTCGGTGGTCGCGCCCCCACCGTCTACCGATGCCCGCGACCTCCGGCGCCTCGAAAGCGGCGGTGTCCGTTCCTCTGCGCCCAACGTCATTCCCCCGCCGCCCGCTCCGGCCGCAAACGGATCCTTCGTCAGCAGCATCATCGGAAAACTCTTCGGCACGCAGGATGTTGTCCCGCCCCCGCCCTCGGTCTCTGCGGCCAGTGCCGCCGGAACATCCCGCACCTCCGCCGGCGGCTCGGGCACTTCGCTCACCGCCAATGTGATTCCGCCTCCACCCTCCATCGGCTCCGGGAGCAGTCCCGGTGGATCACCCTCCGGACGGTCTCAAGGCGCATCAAACGTGATTCCTCCGCCTCCGTCGGTGGCAGCCTCAAGTTCGGGTGGCGCCGGGTCACCACCTAGAAAATATTCAGGGTCGTCACTTGGCGGATCAAACGTCATCCCGCCGCCTCCATCCGTCGCTGGCCCAGGTACAGGAGGAGGAGGTGCAGGACAGAATTCCGGCGGCTCCGGTGGTGGAACTCTTCTCGCCAGCAATATAATTCCGCCCCCACCCACCGCGAATGCGGGCGCGGGCCTTTCCGGCTCTGGCCGAAGAGGCAATGGCCTCGGCGGACCCGGAGACATTGGCTCCGCTCTAGCTCCGCCCAAAGGCGGCGGCAGCGGAGATAATTCCGGAGTAGTCTTATCGACTGATCCCGGCTCGGCTCCGGGCATGCCCGGCAAAGGCGGAAAAGGATCGCTTGCCCTGTCCCCGTCGGGCGGCAATAAGCCCGGGCTTGGCGGTAGTGGTGAAGGCTCAGGTATCGGCAACGGCACCGGCCAAGGGAGCGGCCTGACCGGCGAGAGCGCCGGCGCAGGAAAATCCGGCACGGGCCCCGGTTCCGATCCCAATGCTCGCGCCGGAATCTCGCCCACCCCCGGCCCCGGCGGCGCCGGCAACGCTCCCACCGGAAATCCTGCTGCCCCCGGCGTAGACGTTCGCGGCGGCAGCACCATAGTCAATCTTCCCAGCTTCGACTCGGGAAACAGCAACGCTCCCAGCCTTCCCGGCCGATCTTCCGTGAAAGGAGATCCGGGTCCTGCCATTACCATCGTCGCTACATCGCGTTCCGGCGGTGCCTTTGATTTCTACGGCAAGATCCCTGGCGACAACTACACCGTCTACGTCGACACCAACATCGGCACGGTCGTCATGCAATTCGCCGAAGCCGATCCAGCATCGAATTCCGGCGCTGGGACGCTCACCGGACCGGAAGGGCTGCGCACCGAACTCCCCGCAAACCTTACCCGCGCCCGCGTCGTAATCAAATGCAAGCTAGACGCATCCGGCAATCTGAAAAATCTGCAGGTCCTCGAGCCCGGTCCTGCCGCTATGACCGCGAAAATCATGGCCGCGCTCCCCAGCTGGAAATTCCGCCCCGCCACCCGCGGCGCCCAGCCCGTCGAAGTCAACGCCATTCTCGGCTTCAACATCGACACCAACGACCGCTACTAGCAGCCACCCTCTGTCCTTCGGAGCGCAGCCAGGGAGCTCTTTTGGCTTCAGGAATGCCCGCTGAATCACCGAGGACGCTAGCAGCACCGTAGAGAGCGGCGCTTCAGCGTCGCGAAAAGCGGCCAAAAACCGATCAGGGCTTTAGCCCCTGCCTACAGCCGCAACCGTGCCATCAACGCATAGGCCCGCCGAAACCACACCCGCTCCCGCCTGCGCTGATACCTGGGCATCGTCGCCCGCTTGTCAAGAATCTTCTGTACCCACTGCCGAGCCTCTTCCACTCTTCCCTGGGCCTGCAGAAAGACCGCGCAGTTGTAGTAGGTTTCCGAATTCGTAGATATCTTGGTAGCCTGCTGAAAAAGTTTCTCCGCTTTTTCCGCTTGCCCCGTCTGCGCATATGCATGCGCCAATAGCCCTGCGCCTCGGTGGAAGTCGTAGTTTGGATCAGCTCCCACCGCCCGCTCCAGGTCCGGCACCGCCGCCGCGAAGTCTCCTAATTCAACCTCCGCCACTCCCCTGCGGTAAAACGGATCCACCGAATCCGACCGCTGCGAGATCGACCGGTCATAACATCTCCGCGCCTTCGCAAAATCGCCATCGTCCAGGTACAGCAATCCCAGCTCTTCATAGTTCCCCGCCGAAGGATTGTCCAGGATCGCTCGCTCCAATTCATGGATCCTTCGCCGCCGGGGAAACACCTGAAACGAGCTCCCCAGCAGCCCCGCATCCGGAATCACTTCCGCGACAATGTAAACCGCCGCCCCAATCCATCCCAAAAATAAAATGACAAAAATCCAATAAGTGTCCGGCCGGCGGCGAATGAAGTGCACAATCGCCACCACCTGCAGCAAGAGTCCCCACCAGTGAAAAAAGAAGAAAAGAAGTCCCATGCGAAGCGCAATATATCACGTCGACGGTGAGCAACTACTTGCAAGGCAGGGAAACTCCTTACCGCACCTACGCGAACTACCCTACAGAATTTTCGGGAGCTTTCTGCCATGCTGCGACGATGGCAATCCCCCCGGAGGAACGAGTTCGGCAATTGTGTGCCTTAGTAGCAGTAGCCGAAGGAGCAGAGCTGGAACACGCGATCGCGGAGCTTCGCACCGCCATTCGCACACTCATCGGCGACGCGCAAAACGTCTCGACCTATAACTTGATAAACTTTCCCGCGGCGATGGACAAGATGGACAAAAGGAAAAAAGCTTAGGTCATTCGGGTGGGGACAGCCGCCCTCGGCGGTCCAGTCGAGCATAGCTCGATGGTTCCTGCTACGCCGCAGCACCAGCGGCGTATGTAACAATGAAGAAGTGATAGAAACTGTAAATGGTTTGTCCAAGCCCGCAGGCCCAAGTGCGCAGCCTGGCTCCGTTCGACTAATCGCTTCCGATATCGACGGCACTTTACTCAACCCACAATTAAAAATCTCACCCGATGATCTGGCGGCCCTGCGTCGAGCCCACGCCGCCGGGATCGAAATCGTCCTCGTCACCGGACGCCGCCACACCTTCGCTCTGCCCATCGCCCAACAACTCGGCTTCGACCTCTGGCTGATCAGTTCCAACGGTGCAGTCACCCGCTCGCTCTCGGGCGAAACATTTCACCGCGACCTCATGCCCCGCCAAGTCTGCCGCGAATTAGTCACCGCCATGCGAGACTTCCGCGGCCACACCGTTCTTACCTTTGATAAAGAAACGAACGGCGCCATCGTTCTCGAGCACCTCGACGATCTCAACGCCAGCATCCGCCGCTGGCTCGAAAAGAACATGGAATACATCGAGTTCGTCATCCCGCTCGAAAAGGCCCTGGTCACCGACCCGGTGCAAACCATGTTTTGCGGCTCGATGGTCCGCATGGCCGAGGCTCTGCGCGCTCTCGAGGTCACCGGCCTGGGCAACCGCATCACCGTGCTCCGCACCGAATATCCGGAGCGCGATCTTTCCATGATCGACGTCCTGAATGCCGGCTGCTCCAAAGGCCACGCCCTCGAACGCTGGGCCGCCCACCGCGGCTTCCCTCGCGAACAGGTCATGGCCATCGGTGACAATCACAACGATGTGGAAATGCTTGAGTTTGCCGGCCATCCGGTTATCATGGGGAATGCCTGCGAGGAGCTCCGCACCCGCGGTTGGAGCCTAACCCTGGGCAATGACAAATGCGGCGTTGCCGCAACCGTCGCTGGTTTGTTCGATGATTAGAAAATCTCGGAGTAAAGGGACCAAGCTGCACCGCTGATGAGCCGCTTGTGGTTAGCGCTGCGCTTAAAGGGCTCGAAGTTGAGGGGCTTTAGCCCCCGAGGTAATTTAGCGTATTTTAGGATGCACAAACCGATCCAACTCGCACTCTGGACCGCGCTGCTCGCGCTAACCGCGCTGCCTTGCTTCGCCGCCGACGCCGCGATCCTCCGCAACGGATTCTCCATCCGCCACGAGCGCCGCCGAATCATCGGCGACATCACTCGGCTTTACATGGACGGTGATCAATCCAGCTTTGTCGACATTCCCACCGCCGAGATCGGCCACTTCGAAGCCGTCCCGGATGCCCCGGCTCCCGCAGCGGCTCCCACCCCCGCCCCGCGCCAACTGCAATCCTCCGCCGCCATCAATCCGCATCCCTTCGATCTGAATCAAGCCGTAAGAGACGCCAGCGGAACTTACCAGCTCGATCCCGATCTTGTCACCAGCGTCATCCGCGCCGAAAGCGGATTCAACGTCCGCGCCGTCTCTCCCAAAGGCGCGCAGGGATTGATGCAGCTCATGCCGCAGACCGCCTCGCAACTCGGCGTCCACAATGCCTTCGATCCGAAGGCCAACGTCGACGCCGGCACGCGCTATCTCCGCGAACTCCTCGAGCGCTACAACTTCGATCTCGTCAAAGCCCTCGCCGCCTACAATGCCGGACCCGAGCGCGTCGAACAATACAACGGCGTGCCTCCTTACTACGAAACCAAAGCCTACGTCGCCCGCATCGTCCGCGACTTCAACAAAAAGAAACTCGCCGCCAAGTCCACGACTGCGGCTCCTGCCAAGAAGGGTCCACCTTCGAAGGCCGCTCCTGCTCACGCCAAGACTCCATCCCATTCTCCTCAACGCATCGCTCAAAACTAACTCTTTCGCGCTCCCGCCCTTCGCGGGCGGCGCAGCTCGATGCTCGACGGGTCGAACTGTGAATTCGGGCGATTTGCCGGGTAGCAGACCGTGACGGCCTCGATCCTGATCGCCGTTGAAGACGCGGAGGCAAGGTTAGACGTCACGCAGTGGCCGGTGGAGACATCTGGCAGTGATGTGCACTCCGCAGATCGCAGCTGGTGTAGGGTTTTTCACGTGAACGAAGATTGCGGCGGTATAATGGCTCCGCTCTAGGGGCGTGGTCGAGTGACTCAGGAGTTGTGCCGTGCCGCAGAAGAAGGTTCGCTTCGACGATTTCCAGTTGGATTATGGTCGTTTTCAGCTATACCGCCATGGCATCCCAGTTCGGCTTGAGGGTCTGCCGCTGCAATTGCTGATGTTCCTGGTCGAAAACAGGGGGCAACTGGTGACCCGCGAGCAGATCTCGAGCGAGTTGTGGAGCAAAGATGTGTTTGTCGACGTCGAACCAGGGATTAATACCGCCATCCGCAAGATCCGCCGCGCCCTGGCTGACGACGCCGATGAACCGCAATACCTGCAGACGGTGGTCGGCCGCGGCTATCGCTTCGTCGCCCCTACCGCCGAAGAGGATGCCACGAGCGCGGCGCCAGCTGAAGGATTTGTCATTTCCCCCGAAGACCTGGGTCGCGCCATCATGACCGCAGCTGGCTTGGATCCAGAGAATCCCCGCGGAACCCCGAAGGCTCCCGCCGAAGACCGAATCAAGTCTGAGCAATAGTCGCGGCAGACCACGCGACAGAACCCGTCTCCGCTCGCGCCGAAACCTACTAAAAGCACCGCGCGGATGAAATCTTCAGATCGCTTCATACAGCTTCAGACCCTCTCCATGGACACTTCCTGCACGCGGGTGCAAGATCCCAACCATGATTTCTTCCTCTTGCCATTACCGTCGGGTCGAAATCAATCCATTACGGGAGGTGATTCCAATGAAGGGATCAAAAGGCATCAACGCATATAGAGTGCTGGCATACATTGCAATGCTATCTGGCGCGATGTTTACGACATTGCTGCTCCCGGCCTATGGCCAGCAGGAAGTCGACCCGACCTGGTATGACCCCGCGCCAAACACCGTAGCGAACGCCGTACCAAGCACGGGGCCAAACGCGGTGGTCGTCCACTCCTCGCAGCCCGCCGTGGCGTTTCACCGGCATGAAGTGGCGGTGAAGTCTGTGTCGTCGGCTGAGGGCTCTGGGAGGTCTCGCGGGACCCAACCCGCAACCCAGCCGAAGATTGCAGATATCGGCGTGCCCAGGGACCGGAGTCAGGAAGAGAAAGTTGCCGCAATTGCTCGTTGACGCGATCAATCGAGTGCCCACCCTTCGAAAATCGCGAAGGGTGGGGCAGCCCCAATTCTCAGGTAGTGCGCGAGTGGGGCAGCCCCGCTACGTTCCTTAGTCGTGATGTAGCGTGGGGCGTGGATGAGTGTCCGACTGCTGTTGCGTGACAGACCGGGGGGTGATGTCACCAACGCAGTCGGACCGATCCGCTTTCGCCTCGAAATAAAGTCCAGGTAGGGCGGTTGTGATTCGTTGGCCCTGCGTGTGCGTTGAGCTCCGTCCCACACCGCTTCGACCCCTTCCTCAGCCGGCTCGTCGTCCAGACTCTCCACCAGACCATCGATGAGCAAACCACGTTCCTGAGTCGGAAAACTGAGGGCCTTCTCCAATAGCTCCGAAACCTGCGGCGTCATCTGTGCCTTAGCCGCCCGACGACCGACCCATCTTACCCGCGCCCGCAAGTCACGAAGAACTGATACTCTCTTTTCCTTTCAATGACTTACCCCCGCCCAATCCCCGATATCCCCGCTAAGCCCCATTTTTCTCCCGTTCGTTGTCTTAAGGATGCGCCATCCCTTCGCTTCCAAATAGGATGGCTTCAGCTCAATACCCAGGGAAGCGTGTATCAACCAGGTTCAATTCCCGGGGAGAGCCACAGGTTGCAGGGTTTTGTGGACTAGGATCTCAGGTAAGTTAGGGCGAAGTTCCGCTAAATTTTCCTAGGACGAACACCCAAGACCGAGAGAGCCAGGAGCCAGAAGCTATTATGCGCAAGCCGATCAAGTACGTAGAAAAAGCAGTCACCGTCGCTGCCAAAGGTGCTTGGGTTGTGTTCGACCGCTTGAATCGCATCAAGCCCAACCCGTCGCCCACGCCGAAATGGTCCGACAAGCCCCTGCTAAAGTCCTACGAAAAAACCAAGCCACCTCTCGGTTGGCCTCGCTCCACGGATTCGCTGTGTCCGAAATGTGTGCCGGAAATTCGCCAGCAGATTCTCGACGGCAAACTGCCGCACGAAGTTTTGATGAACGAAAAAGTCGGCGAGATCAAAGCCACCATCGTCGAACGCGACGGCAAGATTCTGATGGTGAAAGATTGTCCGAAACACGGGCACTTCGAAGACGTGATGTCAATCGACACCGATTTCTCGAAGCATCTGGAAGATGTTTTCCCCGGACGCGACATTGTTGCGCATAATGACGAAAAACTGCACCATCACGGCTCATCGACCGTGAAGTATGGACGAGGCTCGGTGCTGACGATCGATCTCACCAACCGCTGCAACATGATGTGCGATCCCTGCTTCATGGACGCGAACCAGGTTGGGTTCGTCCACGAACTGACGTGGGAAGAAATCAAGACCATGCTCGACAACGCGATCACCATCAAGCCGCGGCGTCAGATGAGCGTGCAGTTCTCCGGCGGTGAGCCGACGTTGTCGCCGTACTTTCTTGATGCGGTTCGCTACGCGCGCAGAGTTGGATACAACTCGGTGCAGGCCGCGACCAATGGAATTGAGTTCGCAAAGAGTTTTGAGTTCTGCCAGCAGGCGGTGGAAGCGGGTATGCGCTACGCGTACTTGCAATTCGACGGCATCGGTAACGCTGCCAACGCGCACCGCATGGTCGGAAACCTGTTCGACGTGAAATTGAAGGCGATCGAGAACCTGCACAACGCTGGAGTCGAAATTGTTCCGGTCGTAACCATCGTCAACGGCATCAACAACGAACAAGTCGGACGCATCATCAAGTTCGCGCTGGACAATCCGAAGACGATCAGCTTCCTGAGCTTCCAGCCCGTAAGCTTTACGGGACGCGACGAAGCCGTCACCGACGACCGCCGCCAAGCCCAGCGCTACACGCTGTCTCACTTAGCTCACGACGTTAAGAATCAAACCGGCTTAGGCGAACCCAGCCGCGACTGGTTCCCGATTTCATTCATGGGAACGTTTAGCGATTGGGCCGATCTGATGCACGCCAATGACGTCAAAAACGACTGGGGCCAACTCAGTTGCGGCTGCCATCCGAATTGCGGGACTGGCATGGCGGTGATGATCGATAAGGAAACCAAGGAAGCTGTGCCGGTGACCGCTTTCCTGCATGGGGATCAACTGGCAAAGGATATTGCGAAGGTGAATGATGCGGCGCGTGGGAAATTACTCACCGTCGTGGGAATGGCTTTGTGTTTGATGAAGAACTACGATCCTTTTCAATCGCCGACGCATTTCAAGCTGATGGACCTGTTGCGGAAGTTCGACAAGAATTTCAATGCCACGGGAAGAAATTACGGCAAGGTTGGGCCCGATCGCACCGTCGACGATGTGATGAAGCGGCGGCAGGACCGGTGGAACTTCCTGTTCATCGCGGGAATGTGGTTCCAGGACCTGTTCAACTACGATTTCCGGCGGACGGAGCAGTGCATCATTCCGTACGCGACCCAGGAAGGCGAGATTTCGTTCTGCGCGTACAACACGGGCGTGGGCTGGCGGAACATCATCGAGAAGATGCACATGACGGCCACGCTGACCAAGTGGTACGAAGAGCATGGTCGGCACGAGATTTTTGCAGGCGGCAAGAAAGTGAAGATGGATGATGAAGTGCACTCTCTGCTGCTGCGCGAAGATATCGTTACCAACGAACTGCAGCACGATCTGGACAAGCTGGGCATTGCGAAGAACGCGCGCGAAGAGAAGAAGCGGGCGAGAGACGCGAAAGCGGCGGCTTCCGGCTCCCTGGTTTCGGCTTCCGATGAAAAGTCCGAGGTAACGGGCGAGCAGCGTGGGCCGCAGAAGAATGACGAGGCTTACAACGCGCGCATGGCGGCACTGTACCGCGAGGTGGTGTTGAAAGAGAAGCCTGCGGTGGCGGAGAACGGATTCATTCCACTTGGCGCGTTGGGTCAGGCAAACGGGAATGGCAATGGCAACGGAGCGCATGCTGCGAAGCAGGAAGTTGCCGAGCCAGTGGCGGGAGACTGAAAGTGCGCTGCTAGCTTCTAGCTCAGACCAAAACGGGGCCGCCTTCGGGCGGCCCGATTTATTTTTGGAATCGTTCTTTCTTCTTCTGCTGGAGCGACGCTTCGTCACTACGTTATGCGCTGTATTGATGTTGTCATAAACGCCCGATAGGTTGAATGAGAAGAAGTGCTAGCGGAATGATTCGCAATTCATGGTGAAAACGTCAGTGGGAGTGGATTCATGAGATTTTCTAAAACTTTGCTTCTGCTCGCGCCTTCAGCAAGTCTAGCGGCACTTTGATACTCGCAACGCTCCAGGGCAACTGATCCGGAATGCGGTAGTGATTGCGAAGGCGGCGGGAGCGTAGCAGTACGCTCCGGACAGTCTGACGAAAGCGGAAGACACGTTGCAGCGGGCGGAAGATTATTACCAGCGGAAGCAAGGACGGACTCCGATTTGGGACGGCGGGCGCGGGGGATGGGCAAGGCAGATCCGGTGGCGGACAACAGCAGGGCGACGGGACGACGACAACTGAACCGGCGCGTGGAGATGATCGTATCGGGTTACGTGATTGGGAACCAGACAGGGGCCGGCGGTGATCAGGGGCAGGCTCCTCAGACGAATCCGCATTAAGCGGGCGAACAGTAGCTAAGAGCGATCACAAAAGCGATCGAGACGATTTCCACAGGGTCTGTAGGCTAGCGTACAGACTGGCTTAGTCCAGAAGAATAGGTTTAGACGAGGAGCCTAAGGGAGTTCGTTGTGGACACTCCTGGAAGTCGCAACCCGCCTTCGGCGGCGAATCCTTTCAATTTCAAATCTGAGACAGTGCGCTGCCTGATCTGCAATCAGCCGCTTAAGCTGGAGACGGCCAACTCCGACGAGTATGGGAGACCGGTGCACGAAGAGTGTTACGTATTGAAAACGCGCCTGAAGATGACTTCTAACCCTCCCGCAGCCTAGCCTGAAGATCGTAGACAGTTTCACGGACAAACGCCTAGAGCTACGGACCGGCTTCGGACCGGAGCTGTTGGCCAACTCCTCGGTGGGACCGGTCTCATCCGTCTCTTCAGCGGTGACAACACCTTGGTTGACCGCTGCTGCGTTGAGCTCAGCGGTTGGCCCGGAGGACTCGCAAGCTTTGGCAATCAGCGCCGAGACCAAGTCTACGGGCCTGCATTTTCGACGTTGACTTGACGCTGATGAAGACCTTACCCATTCCACGCTGCGAGAGCAAAGTTCCACTTCGGGGGGCAGTCCTTCAACGTGTTGAACCATCCTAATTTCGACCAGCCGATTGGCATCGCAAACCCACGGTTCGGAAGCCAAGTCCGGACGGTGGGGACTTCACAAGCATTTTCGGCTCGTTCCTGGGGGCCGACGCTTTGCCGCGCGCTCTGCAGATTAAGGCGCAAATCATTCTCTAGCGAAGGCTGATGGGACTGGGCGGCTCTGGTTAGATCCAGACTTTTTTGCTTGGCTGCGAAACCCCAGGCGCCTTGGGCGCGAAAGCTCGCATTCGCTTTGTTACAATCGCTGCTGTATGAGTGCACAAGCGACGTTTGCCGACGTTCCAACAGCGATTGAGGAGATCCGTGCCGGCCGCATGATCGTAGTGGTGGATGACGAGGATCGCGAGAATGAAGGCGACCTCACCCTGGCGGCGGAGAAGGTTACTCCGGAAGCGATCAACTTCATGGCGCGGTTTGGACGAGGGCTGGTGTGTCTGACCATGACCGAGGAGCGACTCGATCATCTGCGACTGGGGCCGATGACAGCGGAAAACACTTCGCAATATGGCACGGCGTTTTGCGAGGCCATAGATGCGCGGGTCGGGGTGACGACGGGAATATCCGCGTACGATCGCGCGCGCACGATACAGGTGGCGATCGATCCGGCTACGAAAGCTTCCGATCTGGCGAGGCCGGGACATGTCTTTCCCCTTCGCGCACGAAAAGGCGGGGTGCTGGTGCGGGCGGGACAGACCGAGGCTTCTGTCGATCTGGCGCGCTTGGCGGGAATGGTTCCGGCGGGGATTATTTGCGAAATCATGAAGGATGACGGAACCATGGCGCGGGTTCCGGACCTGATTGAGTTTTGCCGCGAGCATGAAATGAGGATGTTGACCGTGGCGGAGCTGATCCGGTACCGCATGGCGCATGAGCGGTATGTGCACCGCGTGGGCGAGGCGCTGGTGGATACGCACTTCGGCGGATTTCGCCTGATCGCTTATGAGAGTGAAGTGGATGGCGGGGAGTCGCACGTGGCCTTGATCCGCGGCGATGTGGAGAATAGCGAAACGCCGGTGCTGGTGCGCATGCATGCGCACTGCCTGATGGGCGACGTGTTTGGCGCAACCGGCTGCGAGTGCCACGCCACGCTTGAAGGCTCGCTACGCGCGATCGCGCAGGAAGGACA
>Ga0187847_10002824_pt1 | contig 13720 bp, 11 predicted proteins | sample June2016WEW_4_10_FD_132458 | JGI IMG/M metagenome (GOLD analysis project Ga0187847, IMG submission 132458) | Peatland microbial communities from SPRUCE experiment site at the Marcell Experimental Forest, Minnesota, USA - June2016WEW_4_10 | ecosystem: Environmental > Terrestrial > Soil >...
CGGTGACGACGAACTCGGCGTCGAGGATGTCGATCATCCCCACGCGCAGGCTCCGCACCAGGATCGGGACGATGCCGATCGCGGCGGTAATCGCCGGCAGAATCAGCGACTCGAGGTAGCCCGCCGGTCCGCTGCCGATGCCGCCGACGGGCACCAGGTGCAGGTGCACCGCGAAGATCTCGATGAGCACGATCCCGAACCAGAACGAGGGCATTCCTAGTCCGAGCACCGTGACACCGCGCACCGCGTGGTCCGCGAACCGGTCCTTGTGCGCGGCCGCCAGCGCCGCCAGCGGGACGGTGACCAGAACCGCAAAGATCGCGGCGAGGGCGACGAGCGACGCGGTGAGCCCGATCCTCTCGCCGATCAGCTGGGACGCCGGCACCTGGTAGATGTAAGAGGTGCCGAGGTTCCCGTGCACCAGCGCGGAGAGGTAGTGCACGAACTGGATCGGCAGGGACTCATTCAGTCCCCACTCCTTCTGCAGCGCCGCAATGGCCCGGGGCGTGGCGTGCTCGCCGAGCAACGTTCGCGCGGCGCTCCCGGGCTCGAGGTGCAGGAACAAGAAGGTGACGACGCTCACACCGAACACGACGAACACCGCCGAGGCGAGTCGCCACGTGATGTATCGCGCCATCACCTCAAGTTAGCCAGACGTCCTCAAGTCGGTAGGCGCCCCCGGGGTTCACGGCGAAGCCCTGCACCGTTTTCGAGGTGGCGTAGATGTAGGGCGGATAGTCGAGCGCGACGAAGGGGGCGTCCTCGGCCACGATCGACTGGATCTGGGCGTAGAGGGCTGCCCGCTTGGTCGTGTTGAACTCGCCCTCGGCCTGGTGCACCAGGGCGATCGCCTTGGGGTTGTCGTAGTGGGACCAGTACGACGACGACCCGCCGTCCTTCACGTCCACTTCGAAGGAGGCCATCTCGTCCGGGTCGCTGATGTCGTTGATGGCGTAGTCGATGAACATGTCGTAGTCGAACTTCTGGAACGTCGACTCGAACGCGGAGTGGTCGAGGCCCGTGATCGTCACGTCGATGCCGAGCGGCTGCAACTGGCTCTTGATGATCTGCGCGTAGGTGACAAACTTCTGGTTGCCGCTGTCGACGAGAATCTTCGTGGCGAAGCCCTTGGGGTATTTCGACTGCGCGAGCTCGGCCTTGGCCTTGCTCAGGCTGTACGCGAGCACCGGCGTCGACGCCGAGTAGTACTGCAGGCTCGGCGGGAAGAATGATCCCCCCGGCAGACCGGTGCCGAAGTTCGCCGCGTGCACCAGCGCCGGGCGGTTGATGGCGTAGGTAATGGCGCGACGCACGTGGCGGTCCGCGAACTGGGGCAGCGACTCGTTCAGCACGAGCAGGTCGACCTCCCATGCCGGGAACTCGTCGAGCACGACGTTGGCATTGCTCTTAAGCGAGGCGACTTCGGCCGGCGGGACGGTGTCGATGATGTTGACCTGTCCGCCCTCGATCTGCAGCACGCGCTGGTTGTCGTTGTCGACGTAGAGGAATTCGATGGCGTCGAGGTAGGGCTTTCCCGCCTGCCAGTAGTGCGGGTTGGCCTTCAGGGTCAGCGACGTGGCGTCCGGGGTGAACGAGGACAGGGTGAACGGCCCCGTGCCGACCGGGGCGGCGAAGAACTCCGCCTCGGTCTTGCCGCCAAAGTTGGCGGGGATGATCGCGTTGGCGAACACCGAGATGTCCGAGATGATCGGAGCCCACGGCGCGCTCAACTTCACCACGACCGAGGAACCGCTGGCCTCGATCGAGGTGATCGCTCCGTCCAGGAACGAGAGCGGACCGGCGGCGTTGTGGCGGGACCGGTTGATCGAGAACACAACGTCCGCGGGCGTCAACGGTTTGCCGTCGGAGAACTTCACGCCGGGACGCAGCGGGAAGGTGATGGTCTTGTTGCCGTTGCTCAACGTGCTGCCCGTGGCGAGCCACGGCGTGAGTTGGCCGGCGGGGTTCGTGATGTAGAGCGGTTCGAAGATCTTGTCGAGGGTGTAGATGTCGCCCGCGATGATCGTGTTCGCGGGGTCGAGCGTGGTCGGCGCGACGCTGCGGGCGAACTTGAGCGTGCCCCCGCGCGTGGGGGTGGCATGCGCGCTGAGCCGCGCCACGTGCTCGGTGCCCTTCGTCGTGGCCGCTCCGCTGGCCGTGGAGACCAGGGGGCTCAGCGCGATGGCGGCCGAGGTGCCCAGTCCGTAACGGAAGATGTCTCGGCGAGAGATGGGTGTTCGGTGAAAATCACGTTCAGTCACGTCGTGGCCTCCCTATCGTGGCCCGCCAGTGCGGGCGCTTTAAAAGTTGAGTTATCCTATCAACTCACTAGGGTACATTCAATTCATCCCGGCGGGCGTCGGGGATCGAGCACGGGACCCGTCCCCGGGGTTCGTCAAGGCCACTCAGGACGTCGGAACTCGATGGATGAACGCCCTTCGTCGATCGACGCCCTTATGGCGTTCGCCGGCCTCGACCACCAGGTTGGCCCGCGACGCGACGTCGTCACCGGCGCGCAGGATCCGCTCCTGCTCGGCCCAGCTCTTGACGAACGGCTGGTACATCTCCCAATCGGAGCGGCTCCGCAGTCGGTCGTCGCGAAGGCTCTCGGGGGCGTTCACCCACACCAGGTACGAGAGGAACGGCGACAGCTGGCGATGGCCGACCCCGCAGCCGTCCACGATGAGTACCGGCGTCGGCGCGATCTCGTTCCACTCAGCCGCTCGCATCAGCTCCCAGTCGAAGCGCTGCCACGACGCCGCGCGGCCCTGGCTCACGGGGGCCAGGATCCACTGTTCGAGCAGGTCGATCGACGCCCGCAGGCCGTCCCAGCCGGGCACCAGGTCGTCCGTGTTGATCACCGTGCCGCCCAAGTGACGGGCGAGGATCTGGGCGAAGTGGCTCTTGCCCGAACCGGACAGTCCGTCGACGCCGATGATCGGGCAGACGTGGGGATCGGAGAGGAACCGGTGACGCAGCTGACACGCCAGGGCGCGGTAGGTGGTGACGCCCACCGTCTCCGTACAGTCGACCTCGCTTTGCGCGGTCATCCGGTCCGACCATCGTGTGTGGCCCTCCCGCTGGCGTCCACCGCGAAGGACTCCGTGTCAAGCAGTTGGGCGATGCCGTCGCGAATCGGGTACGCCAACCCGAGACGTGGGTTGTAGACGACGCCGTCGCCGTGGCGCCAGATCAGCGGCCCTCGATCGACGGGGCAGACCAGCAACTCTTCGAGCTCCACGTGGAGGCCCTCGGTCGCCGTCACGTCGAGCTCACCGGAGCCTCGTCGCCCTCGCGCCCGACGAGGTAGAGATGGTCCACCAGCGCGACGGCCAGACTTCCGGGACCCCGGGCGTCGTGCGCCGCTCGCTCGCCGGCGATGGCGAAGACGGCCGAGCCCGAGACCGCCGCACGAAAGACGGAGTCCTGCACACCCACGAACGCCGCCAGTACCGCGCCCAGCGCGCAGCCCGAACCGGTCACCTTGGTCAACAACTCGTGACTGCCCGGTACGCCGACCACCTCGTTGCCGTCCGTCACGTAGTCGACGACACCCGTGACCGCGACGACCGCGCCGGTGCGCGTGGCTAAGGACCGCGCTCCGTCGAGTGCCTCAGAGGAGTCCGCGGTCGAGTCGGCGCCCTTGCTCTTCGATCCCTCGCCGGCCAAGGCGAGGATCTCCGAGGCGTTGCCTCGGATGATCGTCGGGTGATGGCCCAGCAGTTGCTGCACGACGTCGGTGCGAAAGCTGAGCGCCCCCACGGCGACCGGATCCAGCACCCACGGGGTGCCGGCCTGGTTCGCCGCCCGCGCCGCCTCGAGCATGGCTCCCGCGTCGATGGCTGTCACCGTGCCGACATTCACGAGCAGTGCGTCGGCCACCGGGGCGAACTGCCCCACCTCTTCCACGGCCACCACCATCGCCGGCGACGCCCCGACCGCCAGCAACACGTTCGCGGTGAAATTCGTCACGACGAGATTGGTCACGCAGTGCACCAGTGGGTTCTTCTGGCGCAGCCTCGTCAGGTCCTCGACGATTGAGGCGTCGGGCCACGTGGTGTGAGTGAACGTTTCTTTCAGTGTCATGATTCCTCTTCCTCTTCTGAGTTCCTGGTGCGGGTCTCTCAGGGCTTCTCGACGGTGATGCCGAGAATCAACGGCAGGGGGTTCGGGCCGGTCTCTACGAGTCTCGTGAGCCGGAACCCGGCGGCCAGATGCGCGTTGACCAGTGCGGCCAGCGGACGATGCCACGCACCGACGTGCGAGCGAATGGTCGAGTCGTGTTGCTCACTGGAGCGATAACTCGTGGTGGTGTAGCCCGGCTCCACCACCACGGTGTCGTCGTCGCGAAGCTCGGAGTGCCCGCCGTTCAGCGCCGGGTGCACACAGATGCTCACGTAGCGCCCGCCCGGCACCAGCACGCGGTGGACCTCGCGAAGGGCCGCTTCCAGGTCGTCGAGGTCCGAGGAGACAAACGTGGAGTACGCGTTGGCCACGGACTCATCCGCCAGGGGCAACTGCGCCGCGTCGCTCTGCACCACCGGCAGTCGGCCCGAGGCGATCTGCAGTTGGTTGAAGGAGAGGTCGACACCGAACGGTTCGTAGCCCAGGCGACGGACCCGTTCGGCGGCGAGGCCGGTGCCGACGCCGACGTCGAGGATCCACCCCCTACCCGGACCCAGCTGGTCGGCCAGTGTCGCGTACGCCGACACCGCGAGGGCGCCGCGCTCGCCCGGATCGCGCATGACCTCGTCGTACCACTCGGCGAGTCCCTCGTAACGCGCGACGCCGGCGCTCACACCGAGTCCTCGACGGCCGCGCGCTCGGGCGCCACGGCGTCCGCGGGTTCGCGGATGCCGAGTGACACGAGTTTCGCGTCACTCGCCGCGACCGCCGCCTCGTGGCCGGACAGATCGATCGAACGCGACAGGACGGCGTAGAGCACGCCGCTCACCAGCAGTTCCACGATGAACGAGACGTCCAGCCCGTTCGTCGCCTTCGCGACCGGTGAGACGTAGAACGAGAGACTCCAAAAGGGTACGGACGCGGCGAAGCCGATGAGGTACGACGTGATGCCCCGCCAACCCCACAGACCGTAGATGCCGTGACGGTTCTCGAGTTCGGTGACGGCGTAGTGACCCTTACGCACGTAGAAGTAGTCGTACAGGTTCACGATGGTCCACGGCGTCAGCAGGTACAGCGACAGGATGAGCCCGTCGTACACCGCGGTCGTCACGTTGTGAAAGACGAACAGGCCGAAGACGAGCCAGACGATGGCGACGGCCACGGTCGCGACGGCCCGCTTGGCGATCGTCGTTCGAATCGGGCGGAAACTGTCGATCGCCGTCAGGATCACGAGCTGGCCGCTGTAGGCCATCTCGCCCATGGTGGCGACGAGCGCCACGATGGCCACGATGATGAGCGCCGTGCCGAAGCCCGAGGCGAAGTGGTTCCCCGCGTCGCGCACGCTCGCCAGGGCGTCGGTCGCGCCCAAGTGAGCCGCCAACCACGCGCCGATCGCGGCGAGCCAGGTGAGTGAGAGGAAGGCGCCCACGAAGACGGCGCCGACGACCTTGCCGAAGGGCGTCCAACGCGGGAGGTAGCGCGAGTAGTCCGACACGACCGGGGCGTAGGAGATGTTGTTGCTGGCCGTCGCCGAGAAGACGATGAAGAACGAGATCCAGCCGAAGCCGAGGTGCGTGGCCGGAGCGCCGCCGGCGTGGCCACTCACGATGGCGACGGTCAGGACGAGCCAGAGCGGCAGCGAGATCCAGAAGAGCCAGCGAAAGGCCCGGTGGAGCCAGTCGTAGCCCCAGACCGCGAGCACGACCGCGGCGACCGCGATGATGATCCCCAGCAGGTAGGTGTTCCATCCGAAGATCGAGTGCAATCCCTGATCGATGATGACCGTGTCGACCACGGCGAAGATGATGTAGGTGAACAGGGCCAGGAAGAGCGGGAGCACGACGCCGCGATAGCCGAACTGGGCCCGCGATTGGATCATCTGCGGCAGCCCGAGTCGCGGACCCTGCGACGCGTGCAGCGCCATGAACACGGTGCCGAAGGCGTTGCCGAGGACCACGGCCAGAATGGTCCACCACACCGTGAGACCGAGCGCGATCCCCGTGAAACCAACCGCGACGCTGAGGGTCTGGGAGTTCGAGAGGAACCAGAACACGCCCTGTTGATGGATGCTGCCGTGACGCTCGCTGTCGGGTATCACGTCGATGGAGTGAATCTCGATCGCGGCCAGGACCACTGGCTCGTCGGTCCCTTCCGGTGGGATTCGCTCCCGATTCTCTGTGTCCTGGGCTGTCATGATTGTCTCCCCGCTCCTATTCTCTACAATTCCGATTATTTCAATCGAGATTATAGAGATTGGTGAGCGGCAACGCAAGGCTTTGTGATCAGCGCTGATGAGGTGTTTTGGAGAGTCGTCGAAGGCAACTGGAAGAAGCGGGTCCTAACGCGCGACCTCGTCGTCGAGGAAAACGCGGAGTCGGGCCGCTCGAAGCGTCGCGACCACGACGTCGCAGACGGCGTCAAGTTTCTTGGTATCGCCCACCCCCACGACGCTCAACCCGGCGCGTCGCGCCGCGGTGGCGCCCCGAGGCGAGTCCTCGACCGCGATCGCGTCAGCGGGGTCCTCGCCGAGACGCCGACAGGCCTCAACGTACAGGTCGGGTTCCGGTTTGGGCCGCAGGGCCCCACCAAGAGCGACGGTGACGTCGAACACGTCGGGGATCCCGGCCGCGCGCAACGACGCCGCCACGGTCTCGATCGAGCCGTTGGAGGCGATCGCCAACGCCCGCGTTCCGTGCAGCGTCTCCAACAGTTCGACGGCACCATCCATCGCTCGCAGGCCACCACCGACGTTCACGAGCACGGCGTCGTAGATCTCGGCGGTGACCATCGCCTCGTCGAGCTCGTGGCCGAGTTCTCGTTCCCAGAGCACGACGGCCTCGGGTGCCGAACCACCCAGCATCGACGCCGCCTGACCACTCTCGAAGCGAACGCCGTGGCGGCGCGCGACGTCACGCAACGCGCCCATCCACGCGCTCCGTGAGTCGACGAGGAGGCCATCACAGTCAAAGACGACCGCACGCACTCACTCCACCACGAGCGGTAGTGCGGGATCGGCGCTCCACTCCGAGAGCGACCCGTCGTAGAGTTTGACGTCGTCTCGTCCCGCCAGCGACAGGGCGAACACGTCGACGGTGGCCGAGATACCGCCACCGCAGTAGGCAATGACCGGCCTGTCCGGCGACGACAGTACGGGTTCGAGCACGAGGGCGAGTCGCGCGGGGTCGTGGAATCGTCCCGTGGCGGACTCGAGCAGGTCACCGGAGGGCACGCTCAGCGAACCCGGTATCCTCCCGGGCCGGGCGTAGGCGCCCGGCCCTTCACCACGGAAGGCCCGGGCGGACAGCGCGTTCACCAGACAGACCGGCGCACCGTCGAGCCCGCGAAGGACGTCGTCCTTGGTGGCGAGAAGTTCGGGGCGGGTCGTCGCGGCGAACGTGGCCGAGCGAACGGCCGATGGATCTGACGACACGGGCAGGCCAGCACCGATCCACGCGGCCAGCCCACCATCGAGCACCCGCACGTCACGAAAACCGAAGTAGCGCAGCAGCCACCACAGCCTCGTCGCCCACATGGGCGACTCCTGGGCGTAGACCACCACGCGCGTGCCTTCGCCAACACCGAGCGCACCGATCGCACGAGCGAAGTACTCGGGCGCCGGCACGGTGAAACGATGGGGCGACTCTGGATCCGACAACTCGCCCGCAACGTCGGCGAACACGGCACCAGGAATGTGACGCTGGTCGAAGGTCTGGCGACCGCTCACCACTACGTACGGCCCGCCTTCGATTTCCCGGCGCAAGAAGACCGTCGCGTCGAGGACACGGAGCGCCGTCTCGTCGAGCTCCTCGAAGAGTTCGCTCGCCTGGACCAGTTGTGCCTCGCTCACACCACCCCGATCGTTTCGCCGACTGGTCGACTAATTCCATTGGAATACTAGAGAGTATGGTAACGACAGCGGAGCGGCCCTCACGGAACAAGTAGGAGGATCTGATGGTTGACGTCGGCGTGGTGCTCCCCACCCGCCTCGGCCCGACGGCCTTGGCGCCCGAGGAGCTGATCGCCATCGCCGAGTTCGTCGACCACGTCGAAGGCTGGCACGACGTGTGGGTGACCGATTCGATTATCTCACTTCCCTTCTACGACTCGGTCGTGCTGCTCGCCGCGTGCGCCGCGAGAACACAACGAGTTCGCCTCGGTGTCGCCTGCGAGGCCAGTCTCGGGCTTCGTCAGCCGCTGGTCGTCGCCCAACAGTGGGCGAACCTCGACCAGTTGTCGAAGGGCCGCATGACGATGGTCGCCTGCCCGGGCGAGGCCACGGGCCCCACGCGCGAGAAAGAGCTCGCGGCCTTCAACATGACCCACCGAGAGAAGGTGGAACGTATGGAGGAGAGCATTGCCTTTCTTCGTCTCGTCAGTGGCGGCGGGGCCGTCACGTTCGAAGGCTCGCACTTCTCCATCGAGGACCTCGAACTGGCACCGGCCTTTGTCCAGCAGCCGTTGCCCATCTGGATGACGGGTAATCCTCCACTGGACGCGACCGACGAACGCGTGCGTCGAGTGCTCGCGCGAGTCGCTCGTTTGGGCGACGGTTGGCTGACGTTCGCGGTCACCCCTTCGGAGCTGGCGAGGCGCACGAAAATGCTGCACGAGCTTCGCTCCGCCGCTGATCGCGACCCCGACGAGACCTTCGCTATCGGCGTCTTCTTGAACGTGAACGTGAACGCGAACGCGGACATCGCCCTCGAGGACGCGCTCGCGACGTGGCGGGGACAGTCGACACGAAACGTCTCGCCAGACGACCTTCGCCAGGTCGCCGCGATCGGCAGCCCCGAGCAAGTCGCCGACTTCGTTGGCCAACTCGTTGACGCCGGCGCCACCACCGTGGCGCTCGAGCTGTTGAGCGCGGACCGAGCTGGGCAAGTTGAGACGGTCTCCGAGCACCTGCTGCCCTTGCTCGTGTCGTAGCGAGACACGAGAGTTTTGCTGAACGCCTGGACGCGACGGCCAAACTACGCCGAACGTGAGCCCGCCCGGAGTCTGGCGTAGAGCGTACGGGGATAGCGAGCGTACCGGAAGAGCCGCGTCGCGTAGACCTCGCGTAGCTCCTGGCGCGCCCGGCCGATTTCGGCAATTAACTCGGTCGGCGACTGCCCCCCGAAACTCGTGAGCGGGCTGTCGAACCAGTCCCGGTACTCCCGCTCGATTCGATCGACCTGGGCGTCGAAGTCGGTGTCCGTCGGCCGCGGCGTGTTGAGCGTCGCCTGGAGCGACGCCTCGCGTCTAAGGGCGCCGTCCATCCAGCCACTCCCCTCGTCGAGCCCGAGCAGGACGCCGAGGTCCACCGCGAGTTCTCGCAGGGATTCCGCCCGCCAACGATTCGCCGACGTGTGGATGCTGAGCGACAGCGCCAGCACGAGGGCCGCGCGTTGCACCACGGCGTCGCGATCGTACCCGGCAATGTCCCACTTGGAGTCGATGAAGACAATGGATCCGTCATCGGTCAGCACGGCATTGTGCGGAAGCAGGTCGGCGTGAGGCACTGCGCCCACCTCGATCGTCCGGTCGAGCGCGTCCCGCCACGCCACGAGAACCTGGCCCAGTTCTTCTCGGGAGCCCGCGTCGATGATCACCCCGAGATAGTCCTGGCCATCGACGAATCGCTCCGGCGACGATTGGACTCTCACGCGGCTGTCGTGCGGGCCCGGGAGAAGGGGTCGGCGCACGACCTCGAGTCCATCTTCGGCGCGACGTACTCGACTCTCGAAGGCGAAGATCGAACGCCGCCCGTACGGCGAGTAGTAGGCCATGAGGGTTCCCACGGGCCACAGCGGACTCGGTCCGTCACCGCGATGACCGAGGATGACAAGTGAGTTCGCCGTCTCGGGACCCAGCCCGGCCTCCACCAGATTTCTCCACGCCCTCGCTTCATTGGCGAGTCGGAGAACGGCCACGTTCCAGTCCGGGCTCGGGAACTGGGGCGTCGTGACGGCGAGATCGGGTCGGGCACTGAACAGTTCGTCGTGCATCACGCTGCGCGTCAGTTTGTAGTCAGGAAAGGCGCCGAAGGTCGTCGCGGTCAGCCCGGCGTCGATGACGAAACCTTCGAGTTCGCGCCGACTGAACGTGCGAGCGATGCTCGTCTCGTCGTAGCCCTCGATCCCCTCGAACTGTCGTCCCGAGTGGTCCTCGGGCGCGCCCACGATGTACTTCACGCCGAGGCGATTCTCGATGGCCAACACCAGGGTTCCGCCGTCTCGAAGCAGACTCGCCGCGCGCTTCAGAAACGATGAGTAGATGGTCGGATCGGGGCTTCCGCGACCCACGTACTCGAGCACTCCCACGACCACGACGACGTCGTACGCTCGGACCACCGGGACGTCCTCGAGCAGGCCCACGAAGACCTCCACGTTGGCGAGGTCTCGGGTCCGTTCGCGCGCGCACCGGGCCCGTTCCGGCATCGGCTCGATCGCGTCCACGAACTTTGAACGTTCGGCCAGATACGTCGTGAGCGCACCACAACCGGCACCCACTTCCAGCACTGCGTCCTGCGCACTCAGCTCGAGTGAACGAAGGACGTTCGACCGCGCCGGATCGAGGTGATAGCGCGTGGCCCACGTGCCGGCCCTCGCCACCAGCTCGTCGCTCGCCGACGAGAGGTCGGTCGAGGACTTGAGGATCTGGAGGACCTCGGACTCGCCGCCGTCGCGGTACGTCAGGCCGCTCTCGCCGAGGAGTCGCACGCCCTCGATCTGCGTGCACTCGACTCCACGCAGCGGCGTCGCCGGTATTACGTCGGGGTCAGCCATAACACGTCTTCCTTCGGAACTGGAAGCATCGACGAGACACCCCTACGTTCGATTCTCAATCACTTCTCTTTGAACTCTGGAGGGTTCTGCGGACGGCTTGGTGCTCACCCTGACGTGAGAAACGGTATCAGCCCGACTGTGGTCGGGTGTGCCGTCCGGTGATCGGAGCACTCACCAGACAGCACTCCCACCGGAGCCACGCTCACCGCCAGGATTCACCAGAAGCAAGTCATCTTCGTCGTGGCGAGGTTCACCGCTCGTTCGACCCATCACTCGTCGATCCGGTGGCTCCGTTGGAGCCACCTCGGCGAGCGAAGACCCCCAGACCCAACAGCGCCAGGATCACGATCAAGATACCGGGGATCTCGAAGAACCACGTGAAAAGTCGGAAGTTGGGCAGACTGTCGACTTGCGCGTAGTTTTGCACGTTGGCCTGCATCGTCTCGATGAGCGGCTTGTAGTGCGCCAGCCCCGGCGACACCTGGGCGAAGACCGGTACCAATTGCGGGAAGCTGCCAAGGAGTTGAGCGAAGGCGGGGTATTTCGAACTCAGGAACTGCTCCACCTGGGTGGGGGTCATGTGCAACGCGCTCGCGAGCCCCGACACCAACTGACCCGTCTCCCCGGCCGCCGCAATGCCGCCGACGGCGACGGGCTTGAGCTCGACGAAGGTGTGGTTGTAGTAGTTCGCCGTCACCTTCACGCTGGACGGCTGCATCATCGGATGAAAGTTGTCGAGCATCGCCTGCCCGGCGCTGGACTTACTGGGCAGCGATATGGCGAAGGGAGCAACTATCAAGACGATGCCGATGATCAGTATCGGCCAGTAAAACGCTCTGCGGGTCATATCTGCTCTCCTTGTCGTGTGCGACGCGGCGACACCTTCAGACTCCTGAAGCCCCACCCGTGCCCTATTTTCTAGTTATTCTAGTAATATTATGGAAGTAGTCAAGTATCGTGACGAAGTGGCTGCTCCTCCCTCTCAAGCGACGCGCGTGAACGATCACCGAAACCTGTGGCGCAGACCAGTCGTGTGGATCGTGTTCCTCGTTCTGCTGGCCAACGCCGCCTACGTCCTCGGGCTCGCCAACAGCGACCCCCTCTCGTGGACCTCGGGCGTCGCCCACGCGGTGTGCGGTCTGGTCTGTGGTCGTTCATCCATCGACATCAACGTCGGCACGATCACGCAACCCCTGGCTCACCGCGCCGCGTTGGATCTGACGCACGGTCACTGGCCCTGGTGGAACTACTTCGAGGGGTTGGGCCAACCCCTGGCCGGCGAGATGCAGTCAGCGGCCCTGTTTCCGCTCTCACTGTTGTTCGCCTTACCGGCCGGGCTCGTCTGGTTCCACGTCACTCTCGAGGCGATCGCCGGCATCTCCACCTACCTCTTGCTGCGTAGGTTGCGTGTGCCGGCTGGCCTCTGCGGCGCGGGCGGCGTCCTCTTCGCGCTCAGCGGCACCTTCGCCTGGCTCGCCAACTCGGTGGTCAATCCAGTCGCCTTCCTGGCGATGCTGCTGCTCGGCGTCGAACTGATCATCGATCGTGCGTCCGAGGACGCTCGCCGAGGCTGGCAGCTCGCCGCGCTCGCGTTGGCGCTGTCGCTCTACGCGGGCTTTCCCGAAGTCGCCTACTTCGACGCCCTGTTCTGCCTGGCGTGGGCACTGGTGCGGATTAGTTCGCTCCCTCGGGCGCGGCGCCCGCGCGTCGTACGTCGCCTCGGCCTCGCCGGCACTGTCGGCGTCGGCCTCTCGCTGCCCGCGCTCGTGCCCTTCGCGGACTTCCTGCACGTCGCCTTCGTCGGCGGTCACGCGAGCGCGGTCAACGGATCGTGGTCCCTCTCCCTGAAGGCCCTTCCAATGCTCGTCGACCCCTACGTCTACGGCACGATCTACCAGAACCCGCATCTCTCGACGGTGTGGGGTGAGATCGGTGGGTTCTTCGGCACCGGCGTCATCACGCTGGCCATCGTCGGCACGCTGGGCCGACCCCTGCGCCAGCTGCGTGTGCTCTTGGCGGCGTGGGTCGTGGCGTCGCTCGCCGGATCCTTCAATATCCTGCACGCGCGCTCCCTCTGGAACCTGGTACCGCTCGTCGGTGCCGCGTCGCTGCCGCGCTACGTGATGCCCAGCTGCGAGTTGGCCCTCATCGTGCTCGCGATCCTGGGCGTGCGCGACTTGGCTGAGCGCGCCCGCGCGCGCCAGTGGCTCCTGGGCGCGTCGGTGTTCATGGCCCTCGTCGTGCTCGCGATCGCACTCGGCGCGCGGCCACTCAATCGCGGACTCACTCTCACGACGAGCCAGCGGGTGCTGTTCGCCCTTGTCGGCACGGCGCCCTTCATCGTGCTCGGCGTCTTGGCCGTGCTGAGCCGGTTCCCGACGACGGCCTTCACGCTGGTCGTCGTCGCCGCGACCCTTGTCGGCGAATCGTTCCTCTGGTTCGTCGTTCCCACGATCGCCGCACCTAAGAGCATCATGATCGACTACGCGCCGATCAACTACCTGCGAGCGCACCAGGGCGAGGAGCGATTCCTCGACCTTTCGGTCCTGTACCCCAACTGGGGGTCGCAGTTCGGACTCAACTCGCTGAACGCGACCGACCTGCCCTTCCCCCAGTCCTTCAAGAGCTACGTCCAGCGTGATCTCTACCCGGGACTGAAGCCGGCCGACGCGTTCACCCGGGACCGTCCCTCCAGTGTGGACGCCCAGGAGCAGGAGTTGGCGGCCCACTTCGTCTCCTACGAAGACGCGTCGGTGAAGTACCTGCTGGCGCCGAGCTCGCTGGTGCTGGCGCCGGGGTTGAAGACACTCGGCGTGCACGAGGTCTTC